>Ga0310695_10001166_pt1 | contig 63514 bp, 48 predicted proteins | sample RumenRJG_04DNA_FD_203882 | JGI IMG/M metagenome (GOLD analysis project Ga0310695, IMG submission 203882) | Bovine rumen microbial communities from Lethbridge, Alberta, Canada - RJG_04 (v2) (version 2) | ecosystem: Host-associated > Mammals > Digestive system > Stomach > Rumen | place: Canada... | reverse complement strand
GGCCGACATCTTCTTGGTGCCCAGGTAGTCCAGGTAGCCCAGGGCGGTGCCATAGCGGTTGTCGGCGGTGTTACCGAAGTTGAACTGGTAGCCCAGGTAGAACAGGTCGTCTAGGTCGTTGTGTTTGTAAAGTAGCGGCAGTTTCTTGTTGGTCTGGCCGACGGTCATCTCCTTGCTGTAGTCCACAAACTGCGGCTGGATGGGCTCAACAGTCTCGCCCAGGATGTTGCGAACGAAGTTGCTCTGCATGTCGCGGTTAGTGGGAATGGGGGTGATGGCGGGCTTGTCGATCTTCTTCTCGGTGGTGTCAACGCCCATGCGCTTATAGACGCACACGAAGTTGTTGTCCAGCAAGTGGCGGTTGGCAAAGTCCACAATCTGCTGCTTGGTCATGCCGGCCATGCGGTCCAGCTTGCCCACTTCCTGGGCCCAGTCCACGTGGTTGATAAATGCGTTGACCAGTTGGCTGGTGCGTGCCCTGTTGTTGTCGAGGGCACGCAGGTAATTCAGCTTGTTGTTGTTGACCACGCTCACGAGCAGGTCGTCGTCAAAGTTGCCTGCACGCAGTTTGGCGAGCTCGCCAAGCAGGAGCGCGCGCACTTCCTCGAGCGTCTGGCCCTCGTTGGGATAGCCCAGAAGCAGGAGCATCGAGTAATCGGTCATCAGGTCGCTATAGGCGCCAGCGCCCATCACCTTGAGGGGCTGGTTCAAGTTGAGGTCGATGAGACCTGCGGTGCCGTTAGAGAGCATCTCGGCAACTACGTCCATGGTATCGCACTGCAGGGAATTGCCTGCGTCAAAGCGCCAGCCCAGGGCCACAAACTCGGCCTCCTGGCCAATCACGGTGGTGTCGATGGGAGCGGTGATTGGCTTGAGGGGCGCAAACTCGGGACGATAGAGGTTGTTGTTGGGCTTCCAACTGCCGAAGTAGCGCTCCAGGATGGTGATGACCTCATCGGGGTCAAAGTCACCGGCCATACAGATAGCCACGTTGTTGGGGCAGTAGTAGTTGTGGAAGTAGTTCTTGATGTTGGTGATAGACGGGTTCTTGAGGTGCTCCTGGGTACCGATGGTCGTCTGGGTACCATAGGGGTGGGTGGGGAACATCTTGGCGCTCAAGGCCTCGAATATCTTTCTCTGGTCCTGTGCGATACCGATGTTGTACTCCTCATACACGGCCTCGAGCTCGGTGTGGAAACCGCGGATGACCATGTTCTGGAAGCGGTCGGCCTGGATGCGGGCCCAGCGGTCCACCTCGTTGGCGGGAATGTCCTCGGTATAGCAGGTGACGTCGGTACTGGTGTAGGCGTTAGTGCCTTGACCACCGATGCCGGCCATCAGCTTGTCATACTCGTTGGGAATGTTGTACTGGGCGGCCAGCTGCGAGATGCTGTCGATCTCGTGATAGAGTTGGCGACGACGCTCGGGATCCTTCACGAGGCGGTACTGCTCGTAGCGGGCCTCGATGGTGTCGAGCAGCGGCTTCTCGGCCTCGTAGTTGCTCGTGCCATACTGCTGCGTGCCCTTGAACATCAAGTGCTCCAGATAGTGAGCCAGACCGGTAGTCTCGGCGGGGTCATTGCGTGAGCCGGTGCGTACGGCGATGTGGGCCGAGATGCGGGGGCTCTGGTGGTTAACACTGAGGAACACCTTGAGGCCGTTGCTCAGGGTGTAGCATTGAGTGGCCATGGGGTCACCGGGAACAGTGGTGGCCTTAGGCGCGGTTGCGGCCATGCCCAAGCATACCAGGCCAGCCAGCAACGACATTAAGATTCTTGTCATTTTCATGCTCTTTCTTAAACGTTTAAGTTGATGAATATTAGGTTGTTTCGTTTTTTATCTTCACATGAAATGCACCTCCTCGGAGCACGATATTCGTCATAAAACACCAAAAGTAGTAAAATAATGTGTGATAGACTTGCCGTTGCCCTATTATTTTACATTTATTAACTCTATCCCGTCCACCCGTGGCTATTCAGCCGTTTGATACCACGCAGAGGGGCACTTGTGAGATTTTCTGGTCATGGTGACAGCAGCGGGGGCGGTGCATCATTGGGACGGTTCTAACTGATAGCGCCGCTTCGCTTACCGCATCATTAGAACCGTCCCAGCTGATGGCACCCGTGCTCTCACTGGTGGATCGTGTAATATGGAAAGGAGAAATAAAAAATGGCATTCGCATGCCATTTTTTGTGGGGATGCGAATGCCAATTTATAATCTCTTAGCGGCTTGGCGCCTTAGCGTGGGGCGTTTCAAAAGGCGATTCGGTAAATAGTTACCACCTGCCCTGACTAAAAACAATCCCACAGCTTGACGGAGCTGCGGGATTGTCAACAATTTAATGCTATGAAAAATCACTATTCCTTGTGTGCTCTTACTTCTTATTATTCTTTTTCTTACCAATCATTTCACGGGTGAATTTCAACTCGGTCTGTTTGAGTTGGAAAAGCTGCTTTTTGGAGAGAATCTTGGAAAACTTCTCGAAGTATTTGGCCTCAATCTCTCCCTCGCGGATGCGGGTGTTGGACAGCGCCGCTGCAGCAGTCTCATAGTCGCGGTCGCTGGGGTTCTTCTTTTTCTCCACCTCGCCGGCGAGCGCCCTGGCGGTGCGGTTCACCTGATAAATCTCGCGTTCCATCTGCTCATACAAGGGCATGAACTGCTTTTGCTGCGTCATGGTCAATCCCAGCTCCTCGATGATCATCTCATGCTTGGCTTGATACATATCGGCCGCAAATTTGGTGCGCCCGTTCTGAGCTATGGCAGTAGTGGAAATCGCCAGTACAAGTGTCAATATCGCAACTATTCTTTTCATAAGACCCACATCTCCTTTCGATTGAATTATTCCTTATCGACAGGGTGTTCCTCCTCATTGCTCATCGCCACCGAGTCCTCATAGTTGATGATGTCGTAGTCGCTCACGCCGCTCATGATGAAGTCGTCGAGGTTTTCCTCGTCCTGCAGCTTCTCGGCCACGGCGCGCACACTATCAAGATTATCGGATGCGACAAAGTTGCTGAAGACCTGCATCATGCACCATACACCGGCAAACATCGCTGCCATATAAACCAACGGCCTGACGCGCTGCCACATCGTGGGCTTAACGTCAACAGGCGTGATTTCAACATCGGGCAGCATTTCGGTCATGCGCTTGTTGAAGTCTTCAAAGTAATTCTCCGGCACCTTAAAGCCCGGATTCTTACCGTATTTCTTCAATATTGTGGAGTCGTCCTGTTTCATAACGCTTGTTTGACTCTGAAATGCCAAAAAAGTTTAATGGGTCAACAAAAAATTATTCTGTTTCTCCCAAATATTGTTCGATTTTTTTCACCGCATGATGATACGACGCCTTCAAGGCCCCCTCGCTGGTGCCCAGAATCTCACTCATCTCGTCATACTTCATCTCGTCGTAGTAGCGCAGGTTGAAAACGAGCCGCTGCTTCTCGGGCAACTTGGCAATCGCCTTTTGCAGATTGATTTGGGCCTGATCGCCGTCAAACCACTCGTCACTCTCGAGCTGGTTGACAAGGAAACTCTCGTCATCGTCGATCGAGAGCTGGTTCATCACCTTCTTCTTGTTGACAAACGTGATGGACTCGTTGATGGCAATCTTGTAGAGCCACGTCGAGAGTTTGGCATCGCCACGAAAGTTGTCGATGCTCGTCCAAGCTTTCAGGAAGGTGTTCTGCAGCACGTCGTTAGCGTCGTCATGGTCGATGACCATACGGCGGATTTGCCAGTAAAGCTGCGAGCTGTAATGCTCGATAACCTTACCGAACGCCGCCTTGCAGGTTGCCTGGTCGTGCAATTGCTCGACCACAGCCGCCTCGTCATATTTTTCACGTGCTGCCATGCGGATTCTTGCTTTGAGCGTGTAAAGTTAACAAAAATATTGCCAAGATACCTTTTTCCACTTGTTTTTTATGTTTTTTTTAGCATTCTGCCTTTCACTGGTATGTATTCAGCTGTTTGGCCCCACGCAAAGGCGCAAAGACGCCAAACTTTTATCTTATAGTTGTTTGTGGACATAAACAATGTGCATCTAATACGGCATGGTCTGGAATGAGGCTCGACGGAACAAACGTTCTGTGAGGTCTATCATCCCATCAAGGCGCGATGGGCTTCGTGAACAGCCGTTCCTGTGAGATAAAACGGTCATACAGGAAGAGGACGATGTCAAACAGCAACAAGGCGATGATTCCTACCAATCCCGCCACGCCTATCACAAGGTCGTTCATCGGCATGACAAGCACATTGGCCAAGGGTATCACCGCATTAAACGTGCCATGCATAATGGCAGGCACAATCACCGAGTGCCCCTTGAGCCTGAAGTACAGGAATATCGGCGTTAGACAAACGCACATCACGATCATCATGAACACACCGATGACGGGATGGTCGGGATAGTTGTGCCCATTCAGGATCAAGGGGAAGTGCCAGGCACCCCACACCACACCGATAAACAGCGCGGCCCAGAGAAATTTCTTTCCTGCCAATTCCCTGACAAAAAAGCCTCGCCAAGCGATTTCCTCACCAAAGGCAGCCAGGGCGTTGAGCGTGGCCCCGGTCAACAGACCGTTCACTATCGTGATGCCAATAAAGCCCCATATATTCATTTTTACCGGCGCGTCTTCGGTCAACTCGTCAAATACCTCGTTGGATAGGTGCGCTTCAGGCACCAGCAATGACATGCCCATCACAACAAGAGACAGCACCGGCATCAACACCCATCCCCATATCCACCAATTATTGAACTTGAAGTTGATACCCAACCCCCTGAGCACGGGCTCCTTGAACAGCAGTTGAGTGAAGATAACCGACAACAGCGGCGTGAACATGGAACCTATCACTGCCAACTGATTAGCCGTGTCACCCGCATTGCCATAATGCATGAACAGGCCGATAGCAATCATTTGCAGGAATGCAAGCAGGATGAAAACCCCTATTTTCTTCATGCCGAGATTATTCATAAGACGAATTCGTGTTTTAGCCGATAAATAATAGACCGTGCGCCATCACTCAACTAAATAAAATCTAACCGCCCGTTGGGCGGGAAATCATATTTAAAATTGAGCATATTATTTAAGGAATAGATAATTTTAATTTAATAATTTGTTTAATTTCCCGTGCGATAGCACGGTTATAGTTCCATCATTTGAGTTATGGCACATGGCCGGTGTTGATCACTTCAACAGCTCACCGACACTGGCAGTGAGGTTGAACATCATCGTCATCGCGCCGCTATGCGGACGGGCAAAAGCGGCACCAACACCGAAGGCCCTCACCTTCAAGCCACCACACACCGACAAACCCGACATAAAGTCGCGCTTGTAGGTCGCCATGTCGGTGCGCATGCGGTAGTTGTAACCGAGGCCCAGATAGATGTTGTTGGTGGGGAGCACTTCCACGCCAAAAACGAGGTGACGCAGCAGGTTGCTGCCGAAGGATTCTTCCTTCACCAGGTCGCTGTTGGGGTTGTTGATGTCCTTGATTTTATAATAAGGAGAGTGCCAGCGCGCAAGTTCATAGGCTGTCAGGTGCAGGCGTATCGGCGCCTTGCCCAGCATCTTGCTCACGCCCACCTGGATATCCCAAGGCAGGTTGTCCTTAAACTCGTTGAACTTCTTCACCTGACCACCCAGATTCTTGGCCACCAGCGATGCCGAGAACTCGTGCGACGGGTCATAGAAACTCAAGCCCACGTCGGCGGCCACTGCGCCAGCGGTGTAGTCCTCATACTTGGAATACAGGTACTTGAGCGTGATACCTCCACGCAGGTTTCTGGTGACATCGTGACTGTAAGAGACGCTGAAAGCGATGTCGCTGGCAGTGAACTTGCCCGTGCGCACGCCATCGATAGTGGCGCCCTCAATGTCACCGTATCCAAAATACTGGACACCAGAGGCAAAGGACCCGTTCCTGCCAACCCCTTGACCATAACGCAGACCGGCAAAATTGGTCTCGCCGATGTATTTCATATAGTTCAATGCCACCTGATGGTCAAACTCCGCTCCCAGCAGAGCAGGATTCTGCTCGACCAGGTTGACGTCGTCATCGATGAGGGAGATGTTGTGTCCACCCAAGCCATACACGTGACTCGATACGGGCACGCTCAAGAAATGATAGGCGGTAGTGGTTGTGCCATCACCAGCCGTCGCATATAATGCCACAGCCGCCACAGCCATCAATATCATGTGACGCAAATAGGTTGTCATGACTTCGCTATAAATTGTATTTTCAATGTTATAACGAAATGAAGCGGGATTTAGTATATTTCTCACAAGTTTCTAAAGTGGCTTTGCCCCTTTAGGAACTTGTAGATTACGACAAGCTGTCCCTAATTTTGTTCAAGGCCTTGAGATCACCTTCGTCAAAGGCAAGACGCGCTTGGTTATACAGGTCGCGACACTGCTTGCCTCCCAACTCGGGATGGAGCTTTAACGCCAGCTCGCAGAAGACTTGGTTGCACGCCTGCATATTCTCGAAGGCGAACCTATCCATATCATCCTGGTAATCCTCATATCGCAGCTCACCGCCATAGAGCACCTTGATGGCCTCCTCCAGGTCACGCCTGAAGACCACGACCCGGATGGCGTCCTTCCACAGGTTGTTGGCAAAACTGTCGCCAATCACACCGGCGGGAATTCCGGCAGCCTCGAGGGCTCCCTTGACGATATTGGCGTCAACAGGGTTGCCGTACTTGTTGAATACTATTAATTTCTCTTCCTGTTCCATAATTGTTTAGTTTGTTGGGCCTCGCCGTGGCGCGGCAGTCAGTTGGCAAATACTATCACTTAATTCCGCGGGCATTGAGGGCTGCCTGATAGCGGTGGGCGTTATCCAGGTGGCTGGCATAGTCGCGGGTAAAGTCGTGGTAACCGCTGAAGTCGGCACGGGCACACATATACAGGTAGTCATGCTGCGGAGCATTGAGCACGGCATCAATCGTCGATTTCTCAGGCAGGCGGATGGGGCCAGGGGGCAGCCCGTCAACACGGTAGGTGTTATAGGGCGAATTGACCTGAGTCATCGGCACGGTGATGCGCTTGATGGTGAAGTCACCGATGGCATATTTCACCGTCGGGTCGGCCTGCAGGCGCATACCCTGCTGGTAGCGGTTCAGGTACAGGCGGGCAACCTTGCCACGCTCGTCGGCCTTGCTGGTCTCCTCTTCGACAATCGAAGCGACGGTAGCCACCTGGTCGGGAGTGAGGCCCAACTTCTCGGCCTTCGCCTTGCGCTCGCTGGTCCAGAAGTCGTTGTAGTAATCAAACATGCGGTCGAGCATCTTCTCGGGCGTCACGGTCCAGTAGAACTCATAGGTGTCGGGCATCAGCAGGCAGGCAATGGTCTGCGGCGTCTTGTTATACTTGGCACACATGGCACTGTCCGTCAAAGCCTTGCGCATCTCATCAGGACCTGCCATAAAGGTCTCGCCCCATCGATTGGTCCACTCATCAAGGGTGCGCACGTTATTGAAAGTGAAGCGGATACCGTCCTGCACACCGTTCTTGATGCGGCGGGCGGCAGTGAAGGGGGACATACCCGACGTGACGCGGAAAGCGCCCTCGCGGTTCTCTACCTTGGCGCCCATCATCTTGAGCATGGTGGCGACACGTTTGCCGTAGGTCGCATCGACATGAGCCTGAACGCTGTCACTAATCATGTCGATGGTGCTGCCCTTGCGCACCTTGACAAGGCCCTCGGCGGGCGCACCAACGAGGAAATAGGGGGCTGCACAGGCCAAGGCAATCACAACCAAGGCGACGATGGCGCAGATAATCCATTTAGTTTTGTTCATATTGTTTCAGTTTTTCAGTTGTCAGTTTTTCAGTTGAAGGGATCTCAATCCATTGATACCGGGACCGTTGTCAGCAACAGGGTGGCAGCATCTGTCATCTCTACCCTATCGACCACGGCGGGCACCAGAGCGAGTTCGCCTTGATGCAACTCCTGTGGCGGCATTCCCTCGACGCTGAGCTTCGTGGCTCCCTTGGTGCAGAACAGGGCGACAAAGGAGTGAGGCTGAGGCATCTCCAGGACATAGCCGTCATCGAAGTCGAGACGGTTGACCTCAAACTCGGGACACCGCACCAAGCGCTTCATGCCCTCAGCGATACACGGGAAATCGTGCACCTGGCAATCACGGGCAGTGAAGTCGAGCGCCTCGCGCGCCTCATGTACGTGCAGTTGCCGCAGATTGCCGTCAGCGTCGCGGCGGTTATAGTCCCACACGCGGTAAGTGATGTCGCTGGACTGCTGTATCTCGACCACCATGTTACCGGCACCGATGGAATGAATCTGGCCCGCAGGGATGAAGAAGACATCGCCCGGTCGCGACGAGTCCGCATTGATCACGTCCAATAAGGTTCCATCGGCAAGTTTTCTGTCATATTCATCTTGCGTTATGGTGCTGTTGAAACCGGCTCGGATAACGGCCCCGTCATCAGCATTGAGGATATACCACATCTCGTTCTTGCCGTGGCAGCCATGGCGACGCAACGCCATCTCCTCATCGGGGTGAACCTGGATAGACAGGTCGCGATGGGCGTCAATGACCTTGATGAGCAACGGGAAGCTGTCACCATAACGGCGATACACATCCTCGCCCACAAGGTCGGCGCCATAACGCTCCACCAGTTGGGGCAGCGTCAATCCACTGTCCTCGCCGTCGATGACGACCGACTCACGGCCGGGAAATGCCGACAATTCCCAACTCTCGCCGATGGGTTCATCGGTTGCTGGCAGATGCTTGAACCTCACCAACTTGTCACCTCCCCACAGGACAGGTTTCAAGATACTATTGAACTTATAAATGTGCATACGCGATACTATTAATCGACAAAGGTACGAAAAACTTTTTGCAAAGCCGCAACATTTTCAATAAACTTGAAAAACCAATCCTATCGATCCACATTACTGAATAGAGCAGCATCCGGCACTCGGTGGCTGGTGGCTGGCATAGGATTCAAGCGCAAAACACAAGTACCGACATATCAGCAATTTAGTTTATCCAGCGTGGCCGCTTTTTAGGATATTTCAGTTTTTTATTTGGTTTTTTCACAGGGAAAAGAATGACTGTTCACAAAAAAAGTTGTAACTTAGCGGTGAAAATAGATTTGCTTTGACAACAATTCTTTTAACAACTTTATAACTAACACATTAACCATTATTTTTACAATGCAAGTAAAAGATCTGAATCCGCAAGCAGTATGGTCGATCTTTGATGAGATCACCAAGGTGCCCCGCCCCAGTGGCAATGACGAAGGCAAGTTAGACAAGATCCGCGCATGGCTCGTGGACTTCGCCAAGAAGCACAATCTGGAGTACAAAATCGACAAGACCGGCAACGTGGCTATCTTCAGGCCCGCCGCTCCTGGCTACGAGAAGTGCAAGGGCATCGTTCTGCAAGGTCACATGGATATGGTCGCCGAGAAAGGTCCCGGTTCGACCCACAACTTTGACACCGATCCCATCGAGACCATCATTGATGGCGAATGGGTTCGCGCCAACAACACCACGCTGGGTGCCGACGACGGTATGGGCCTGGCAATCGCACTGGCTGCCGTTATCGAGCCGACGCTGCAATGCGGTCCGCTGGAGGCCCTCGCCACCGTTGACGAGGAGACCGGTCTGACCGGTGCCAGCAACATCGAGGCCGACATGCTCGTGGGTGACTACCTGCTCAACCTCGACGAGGAAGAGGACGGTGTCATCACCATGGGTTGCGCCGGTGGTCTGGTGAGCATCTTCAAGTTCAACTACAAGCCCGAAGCCGCTCCCAAGGACCTCACCTACTTTGAGATCAAGTTTGAGCACCTGCACGGCGGTCACAGCGGTGCCGACATCCACCTGGGCTTCGCCACCACGACCAAGCTGAGCAGCCGCCTGCTGTGGAACATCGGTGACCAGATGGACTATGTGCTGGCCAAGATCGACGCTGGTAACCTGCACAACGCCATCGCCCACGCCGCTACCCTGGTTATCGGTATCAAGCCCGAGGACAAGGAGAAGCTGTCGGTAGTCCTCAACACCTTCATCGCCGAGGTGAAGAACGAGTACAAGCGCACCGAGCCTAAGATGGAAATCACCTGCAAGAGCGTTGACGCTCCCGAGACCATCATCGACACCGACACCGCCCGCCGCGTTGTCAACGCCGTTTATGTGGCTCCTCACGGCATCGACGCCATGAGCATGGAGATTGAAGGCCTCGTTGAGACCTCGACCAACCTCGCCAGCGTGAAGATGCGCGAGGGCAACCAGATTGTTGTCGAGATGTTCCACCGCTCCTCGGTAGAGAGTGGCAAGTATGACCTGACGCACAGGTGCGAGACCATCTTCCGCATGGCTGGTGCCGACGAAATCATCAGCGAGGGTGGCTACCAGGGCTGGGAGCCCATCAGCGACAGCCACCTGCTGTCGGTTGCCAAGGACTCGTGGGAGAAGCTCTTCGGCGTACGTCCCGAGGTTCGTGCCATCCACGCCGGTCTGGAGTGCGGTCTGTTCCTGAAGGCCCGTCCCGACATGGAGATGATCTCCTTCGGTCCCACGCTGCGTGACGTGCACTCGCCCGCCGAGCGCTGCCACATCCCTGCAGTTGACAAGGCTTGGAAGCAGGTTCAGAACATCCTCAAGGTCATTGCCGAGGAGAGCAAGTAATTTCATTTAAGTTTCTAGTCCTTAGTCCCTAGTTTCTAGTTGGCATCCGCAATCAAGAAACTAAGGACTAAGGACTAAGGACTAAGGACTAGAAACCAGAAACCAAAAAAGACAATGGACATTAAAGGTAAGATTATCCAGAAGCTGGATCTGCAGAGCGGCACTTCCAAGGCCGGTAACGCCTGGAAGAAGCAGGAGTATATCCTGGAGACGCTCGACAGCTATCCCAAGAAGGTGAAATTCGACTTCTTCGGGGACCGTGCCGACCAGTATCCCCTCGAGGTGGGCGACGTCATCACGCTGAGTTATGACATCGAGAGCCGCGAGTTCAACGGACGCTGGTACACCGACATCCGCGGCTTTAGGGCTGTGAAGGAAGACCCCAACATGGTCGCTGCTGCCGCACCCTATCCCCCCGCAGCCGGAGCACCCGCTCCCGCCCCTGCCCCTGATGCCGGAATGGCAGCCCCCGCCCCCGTCGATCAGCCCCCTTTTGACCAAGGAGGCGCAGGCGACGACCTGCCCTTCTAAGAGCTGACAACAGATGATTAACACAACCGCTCGGGTTCATGATGGCCCGAGCGGTTTATTTTGATATCTATTATTGAGTAGGAATTATGACACACCCTCTTTCTTGTCGTCTAAACCCCGTGGGGAGGTGGGTTTAGTTGTTTCGCCAGAAGCCGTGCAGGATGTAGTCGATGATTTCGACAGCATCGGCAATGTTCACAATGTTGTCGTAGTTCACGTCAGCTGCTACCATGTTGATGGCACCGGCATTATCCGTCAAGATGTAGTCGATGAGTTCCACAACGTCGGCAATATTTATCGTGCCGTTGTTGTTCACGTCGCCGCGATCCACAATGCCCTCAATCATGGTGAACTGCCACCAAGGATAGGTGTCCTGGTAGGCGCTGATGCTGCCCTTGGGCACATAAAGCGTCGCCTTGCTATAAATGCTGCCGTCAAAAGATCCGCCAGCGTTAGGCGGCGTGGTCGCCAAGCATGTCACACTCGTCAATGCCGTGCAACTAGAAAATGCTCCGGACATCTGAGTAACAGAACGGCCAATCGTTACACTTGTCAATGCCGTGCAACGATAAAATGCACTGCCGTTGATGGTAGTCACTGAATTGGGAATCGTAACACTCGTCAAACTTTTGCAGTTGTAAAATGCAGAGCCACCAATAGTAGTTACAGAGTTGCCAATGGTTAGACTCGTCAGACTAGTGCAATCAGAAAATGCAACTTCGCCAATGGTAGTCACCGAATTGGGAATCGTCACACTTGTCAAAGCAGTGCAAGAATAAAATGCAGCGTTGCTAATGGTGGTCACCGAGTTGCCTATTGTCACACTTGTCAAAGCAGTGCAATAATTAAATGCAGCGTTGCCGATGGTGGTCACCGAGTTGCCTATCGTCACACTTGTCAAAGCAGTGCAATAATTAAATGCACAATCACCTATGGTGGTCACTGAATTGGGAATGACCACACTCGTTAAAGCAGTGCAATAGTTGAATGCACTGCTGCCAATGGTAGTCACCGAGTTGCCTATCGTCACACTTGTCAAGTCTCTACAAGAAGAAAATGCATAGTTGCCAATGGTAGTCACCGAATTGGGAATCGTCACACTCGTCAATCCAATACAAGAACTAAAAGCCCTCTCATCGATGGATGTCACCGAGTTAGGAATTGTTATGCTCGTCAATCCACTACAAGCACTAAAAGCCTTCTCACCGATGGATGTCACCGAGGTGGGGATGGTTACTCCTGTCAACACACAGCCAAAAAAAGCTAAATGTCCAATAGCGGTAACGTTATAGGTCTTGCCGCCGTAGGTCACCGTCGAGGGGATGGTGACGGTACCACTGTAGTTACCGCCTCCGCTGTTCTCGTAGGTCACCTCGACAGTATTGCTGCCTGTAATATCATAGTAGATGCCATTCTTCTTGAAATCGTAGCCGAAATCGTAGAAATCATGAAAGTTCCTCCAATATTCTGCATTCTGGTAAGCACTGATGTAACCCTTGGGCACCGTGAGGAAAGCATCTAAATAATGGTTTGTACCGAAGGTGTTGCTTTGGATGGTGGGCGGGGTGGTCGCCTGGCAGGTAATGTAATATAAATTATAGCAGCCGATAAACGCCTCGCTGCCGATGCTGATGACCGAATTGGGAATCACCACGCTATGAAGGCTCTCGCAGGCGATAAAAGCCTCGTCGCCGATGGCGGTGACACGGTAGCTCTTGCCGCCGTAGCTCACCGTCGCGGGGATGCTAACGTCACCGCTATAGGTGTTCTCCTTGCCTTGGCCGTAAGTCACCTCGACGGTATTGGTGCCCGTGATGTTGTAATACACGCCGCTGACGGTGAAGTCGTAGGGCTGATGAACAGTAATCGTGGCAAAGCGCGACCAGTTCTCGGCCGACTGATAGGCACTGACGCTGCCGTCAGGCACATAGAGCGTGGCGGCGGCGTAAACGTCAGCGTCAAAGGTGTATTCGTCGATGGTGGGCGGCGTGGTCGCCATGCAGGTGACCTTGGTCAACGCGGGACAGCCCTCAAAAGCCGACCAGCCGATTTCGGTCACCCCGCTGCCGATGGTCAACGTCGTCAAACCCGTGCATTCAGAAAATGAATAATGACCGATGAAGGTCACAGCATCGGGAATCGTCACACTGGTCAAGCTCGAGCAATGGGTAAAGGCAGTCCAGCCGATTTCGGTCAAGCTCTTGCTGAGCGTGAGCGAGGTCAACGCCGTGCAATACTGAAATACGTTATTACCGATTTGCTCCACATTGTCGCCCATCTTCACGGTCGTCAAGTGGTCACAGTAGGAAAATGCCTGGTCAAAAATATACTTCACCGAATTGGGAATGGTAATGCTGGTCAAGGCAGTGCAATTCTGAAACGCATAATAGCCAACGCTCTGCAGCGAGTTGCTCAGGGTCACACTGGCCAGAGCCGGGCAGTCGCCAAAAGCATAGTCGCCCATTGTTGTTACCGTGTTGGGCATGGTCACGCCGGTCAAGCCTTCGCAATACTGGAACGCATAGGCACCGATTGCGTCCACCGTATAGGTCTTGCCATTGTAGGTCACCGTCGAGGGGATGGTGACATTGCCCGAATACTGGGTGCCACCCATGTAATCTTTGGTCACCTCGACAGTGTTGTCACCCGTGATGTTGTAAGAAAAGCCGCCCGACGAGAAGTCTTGGGCAACGGCCGTCAGAGCCGTGAGCCACGCGGCAATCAAGAGAAGTAGTGTTTTTGTATTCATAACAGTTAGAGTTTTAGTAGGTTTATGGTCGTTAATAAAACATTCAAGTATAGAATGCGCAAATATAACGATTTTCCTACAAAAACCGCCATAAAATTTGAATTTTTTTCAGCAATAATGTCTTCGTGGTGAATAATATCGCGCTATGCGCGAAAAATTAATCAAAATTGTAAATATAATTAAATAAACAATTTTGATCAATTTTTATATAGATTATTGTTTAACTTCTCGGCCGCTAGGCCGACTAAAAAAGGGATTACGGAGCGACGATGAGGCACTGGCCGTCGTGATACTGGAGGTCGAGGACGCCCATGCTGTGGAGGGCGACGACGATGCGCGTGGCAGTTTCCTCGCTGATATGCGTCAGTTTCATATAGCCCTCGAGGGTGATGCCGCCGTGGTTGCGCAGGTAGTCGAGCAGCATTTGCTCCCTTTCGCTGTATGTGATGGTCTCGGCCGTGCGGGTTTCCTCGATAGCGGTCTCGGCGCTCAAGATGCGTTCATGCAGGCGGCTGGCCAGCACGTTCTCGTCGGCGACACGGTAATAGACGTGCCAGTTGCCGTTGTCGTCAGGGGCCTCGACGGGCTTTTCGTCGGCCTCGGCGATGTCGGCCTTGACGACCGACTTGCCGTTGATGTTGAACACCTTGAAGGTCACGTGCTGCTCGGGACGGCAATACATCTGTGCCGCCGTCTCAATCATGTAAATCTCCTCCTCGCTGCGCACGCCCGAGATGTTGCCATTGTCTTTCACGCCAATGAGCAGGTGGCCGCCGCTGTTGTTGGCAAAGGCGGCGATGGAGCGGGCAATCTTGCGGGCATCGGTAATCTGGTACTTGAAATCTTGATGCTCGTGCTCGCCCTCAAGGATAAGGTCTTGTATGTAATGGCTCTTCTTGGGTTTCATTATATTGGAACAATGAGCAGTTGTGTCACAATTCAACTATATTCATTATAACCGCCCGTTGGGCGGAAATTAAACAAATTAAATTTAAAATTAAGTATAATAATTACTAAATTTTTAATTTTAATTTATTAATTTGTTTAATTTCTCGTGCGAAGCACGATACTTTACCGGCAAGAAATCAACGGGGGTCGTTCACACCGGGTTCCTGCGGGATGGGAGTGCCGTCGAGCACCGCGCGCAGGTAGGGTTCCAGTTTTTGGGCATACCACCAGAAACCGATGTCAGTCAGGTGGATGCCGTCAACCGTGCCCTCGTTGTTGGGACCGTACAGGTCCTTGCAGGTAATGTAGTAAAGGTTGTTGGGATTATCGGCCTTGAGTTTCAGGTAATTCTTGTGGTAGGCGTCATTCTTAGCCGGCAGGTACTCGCTGTAGAAGCCACTATACTTGGCATAACTGTACATCTGTCCCTCGACCATAAAGATGGGCACCTCGGGGCGCAAGGTGCGCAGGATGTTGACAAAGCCATAGGTCAACGTGTCGCACATGTCGCTGGTGCAGTTGGGGATGGGATCCAGGATATAGGCCGCCACATCGGGAATCGTCGCCATGGCACGGGCCATGCAGGAGTCCATCTTGCCCTCGCCGCTGAAGCCCAGGTTCACGCACTCCACGTCCAAGTCACGCTGGATGATGCTGGTGGCCACCATGCCGGGGCGGCAGGCGCAGCCGCCTTGCATGATGCTGGTGCCGTAGAAGACGAACTTCTTGCCCACCTGCGGCGAGTTGAGCACTGGCTGGCGGATGACGGCACTGCTATCCACACCGATTTCAATCCATCGCACACCGTCGTACAGCGGCAGATAAATCATATACTCATGCATCTTGCCGTCGAGCCGGTCCACATACACCTTGCTCTGTATCGAGTCCTGGCGGGGACGGATATCGTTGTCGATGCGCACGGGGCGGTTGCAGTTCACAAACTGCCAGTTCCCTGTCTCCTCGTCCCATATGTAGAGGTCAGTGCCCTTGATGCCCGTGTCGGCCATGTGCATCATGTGCATGTTGGTCAGCAGGTTATAGCGCACGGCGATGGCTGTCGAGTTGGTGGCAAAGCGGAAACCCTTGCCGCTGGTGCAGTAGGCACGGTCCCACAAGGTGGGGCGCACACTGTCCTTGAAGCTCAACGGGATGCGCGATGCCAGCGTGCGGTCAAACGCCCAGTTGATCATCCTGTAGTGCATCGCATCGACGTAGCGCAGCGTGTCCTTGTTGGTAAAATCCTGGGCCCGCAAGGTAGTGGGCAACAAGGCGGCCAACAGCAGCGCCACCGCTATTATTTTGGTATGAATTCTCATAATGGCAACAACTTGAAAACGGTTGACTACAGCACGCTGAGGAGTTTGAGGGCTTCCAGGCGGCCGTTGTTGAGCAATGTGGGATAGTGGGCATCGCTATTGACAACGATGGGGGCGTTGAAACGCTTGAGCATCCCGAAGTACTTGAGGTTGGGATAGAAACGGTTGCGCTGCAGCCATGCCTTGGTATTGACCTCGATGGTGAGGTGATGGTCCATGATGTTCTCGAACAGGTCGATGACCAGCTTGTCAAACCACGGTTCCTCGTCGATGCCCTCTTGATACTCGCTCGCGTTATAACCGATTTTGTCCATGTGACCCACGATATCAAAGCCACCCTCGTCAACCATCGACATCATCTGGGCAAAGAACGTCTTGACGACATACTCGATATCGCCATCAAAGTACTTGCTCATGCGTTGCTTGAAAGCCTGGAACTTGCCGTCGATGTCCACCATCATGCCGGGATCGTTGATGGCCGGGATGAAGTGAACCGAACCGACGCGGTAATCCAGCGGCAGATTGAGGAAATAATCGCTGGCGGGACCGTCCCCCACACTGACATAGTCGATTTCCATGGCCGTGTACAGGTGGATGCGGTCACCATAGGCGCGGCGCAGGCGCTCCACCTCGTCAAAATATTCCTGCACCTGGTCATGCCCCATGTTGCAAGGGCTCTCGACCGAGATGGGGGAATGCGGGGTGAACCCCAGATGGGTGAAGCCCTGGGCTATCGCCTCGACGACAAACTCCTCCATCGTGGCGTGGCCATCGCAATACTGCGTGTGGGTATGCAGGTTATATAAGTCAGTCTCTTGTGTTATTTTCTGGAAGTCAAACATGGGCATTCAAGTAGTTAAAACATGTTAGCGATTTGTTCGATTGGGATGACGTTGATAATCGTCTTCCCGTCGGGTGTGTAATTTGGCTCAGGCAGCTTGAGCAGGTCGGCGACCAGGATTTCCATTTCCTCCTGGGTGAGCGTGCGGCCCGTCGGAATTGCCGCCGAACGCGCCACGGTGAGCGCCAGGTGCTCGAGGATGCGCTTCTTGAGGGGTACGCCGCCATTCTCGACCGAGTCCACAATCTGCTGAATCATGGCCGAAGCATCCACGCCATCAAGCCCTGCGGGAATGGCTTTCACCGCCCACTCATTGGTTCCCACGGGCGACAGGGCAAAACCCATCTTCTCCATCTCGGGCAGCAGTTCCTGCAACGCCACGCTCTGAGCGGCGCCCAGATGCAGGGTTTCGGGGAAAAGGATGGCCTGGGATGACAGGCTGCCGGTGTGAATGCGCTTGATGTAGCGGTCAAACAGGATGCGCACGTGTGCGCGGTGCTGGTCAATCACCATCAGACCCGACTTGGAGGGCGAGAGGATATAGCGTCCCTTGAGCTGCAGATAGGCCGTCTGCACCTCTCCCATCGGCAAGATGGTGGGCGGGGCAGCGGCAGTTTCGGCTTCGGGGGACTCCATAGCGTCCTGCTGAGTCGTCCCCTCGCGTTTCTTGCGCTCAAAGTTGGCGAACAATTCGTCCCAGTTGCTCATGGGCTGCTGCGATGAACGGGTATGCGCTTGACTGCGCTGCGGGGCTGCGCCCGACTGCTGCTTGAAAGGGTTATAAGACGGGTCCACTTCAATTTCGGGACGATGCACCTCGACATGGCTGCTATAAGCGGGAATCTCGGGGGCATCCTGGGTATCAAAATCTATCGACGGCACCTCGCTGAAGCGGCCCAAGGTCTCCTTGATGCCTGCGGCGAGAATCTGCCAGATGGGCATCTCGTCCTCAAACTTGATCTCAGTCTTGGTGGGGTGGATATTCACGTCGATGGACTGTGGGTCAACAGTAAATTTAAGGAAGTAGTTGGGTTGCTCGCCTTCGGGAATCAGCTGCTCATAGGCCGTCATCACCGCCTTGTGGAAATAGGGGTGACGCATGAAGCGCTCGTTGACGAACATGAATTGCAGCGCGTTGCGCTTGCGGGCATTCTCGGGTTTGCCGACATAGCCCTGTATCTTCACCAGCGAGGTGTCGATGGTCACCGGTAACAGCTGCTGGTCGAGGCTGGCTCCCATCAGCGCGGTGATGCGCTGGCGGAAGGTGCCCTTGGGCAGTTTGTACATCAGGTTGCCGTTGTGCATGAGCGTGAACTCCACCTCGTTGTTGACAAGAGCCAATTTCTCAAATTCCTTGACGATGTTGCTCAACTCCACCTGATTGGACTTGAGGAACTTGCGCCGCGCGGGAACATTGAAGAAGATGTTCTTGATCATGAAATTGCTGCCCACAGGGCACATATCAGGCTCCTGGCTCTCACACGTTGACGCGTTGATGACCAAGCGGGTGCCCAGTTGCGCGTCTTGGCGACGCGTGCGCAGCTCCACCTGTGAGATGGCGGCAATCGATGCCAGCGCCTCACCACGGAATCCCATCGTGCGCAGTGTGAACAGGTCGTCGGCACTGCGTATCTTGCTCGTGCTGTGACGTTCAAACGCGAGCCTGGCGTCGGTCTCGCTCATCCCTACCCCATCGTCGATGATCTGAATGAGCGTGCGTCCCGCGTCCTTGAGGATAATCTGGACGTGCGTCGCCTGGGCATCGATGGCATTCTCCACCAGCTCCTTGATGACGCTGGCAGGCCGCTGAATGACCTCGCCAGCTGCAATCTGGTTGGCGACAGAGTCTGGTAAAAGTTTGATCACGTCACTCATGGCTTTTCGATGGATTCAGGGGTTGTCGTACTTGGTTGGTCGGTGGCAACCGTGGTTGTGGCGGTTGTGGCGGCATTGCTGCCCGAGCGGCGGCGCGTGCCACCCTCTACCGACTGCCAGATGAGCTTCTGCTCCTCGGTGAGCTCGTAGATGTCGTCGGGCGACGCGGGGCGCAGCATGTCATACCAGTGGAACTGGGGCAGGTACATGTCGGCATTCTTGGCGAGGAAGAGCGGCGTCACCGAGCCCGACACCTCGGGCCACATCGTGATGCGGTCCACCTCCTGCTTGGGCTTGAGGTTCAGGCGCAGGTAGCTGGACTCGGCATTGACCATCTTGTTGTAGGTGGAATCATCCTCCTGCGGGAACATGATGACCTGCACGTTGCCGTCAACATCCAAGCGCCGCAACTCCTTTTCCTCAAACCATGCTTTCATCTTCTTGCCGCTCAACTGGTCATAGTAAATCTCGCCCAGGTGCTCGGCCATGAGTCCGCCTGTGGGCAGTGTGGCCCAGTCGGCGGCGCTGTCGTTGAGGTGGATGTTGATTTCGTCACCCGAAATCTGCCGCTCGAGGTTCCACACCACGGCATGGCGGTACATGTTGATGATGGTGTCGGCCTCGCTGAGTTGCAGCGAGTCGCAGATGCCTTGCACGTCGTTGCGGAAAAAGCGCACCTGGTTGAACGCCCGCAGCACACGCACCGAATCGTTGACCGAATCGTTGACGACGTGGTTGATGAGCGTGCACAGGGTGTCGGCGTGCAGGTAGATGGTGTCCTTCTGCGAGAACTCGCGGGCACGGGCACGGCGTGTCACGTAGCTGTAGTGGGCATTATCGTCGTGGTAGCCGTAGCCGCCGTCCAGGATGACCTTGTTGCTGGGGTCGGTAATCACCACATTGCCCCGGGCCTCGCCGTAATTGTGCTTGCGGTTGTAGTACACGGTGTCGCCCTGCAGCGTCTTGCCGTCTTTGGCCGTGATCAGGGCGCGCTCATACAGCGTGGCATCGTCGGCACTGGTGTTGTACCAGCCGTTGGTGGTGTTGATGGTGTTGCTGTCGCTCACGATCAGCGTTTCGCTGGTGATGTGGGCGATATGCGTCTGCGTGTTGTAGTCGAGCAGGTCGGTAAACATCTCGTAACGGTCATTGACCAGATGCACGTCGCGCGAGAATTCAGCCTGTTTGGTGTCCAGCTCATAGCGGCCATAACGCGAGCTCAGCTCAGTGTTGTTGCGGTTATCGACGATGGTACCGCCGTCAAAATAGTATCCCACATTGGAGTTGATCTCGTAGTCGAGCGCGTCGGTCAGCAGGGTCGTGCTGCGGTTCTCCAGACGCACATTGTTGCGCAACTCTGCAACGCCCTGGTCACCATAGTAGTGCAGCACGTCGCTATACACCCACAGGGTGTCGCCCTGCGTCATGCGCACGTTGCCAAAGGCGTCCAACGAACTGGTTTCGGCATAGAAATAGGCGCTGTCGCAGAACATGTACATGTCGTTGCGGCGAAAGCGCACATTTCCCTTCAGCACCTGATAATCGGTGCTGATGGCCTCGTTAGCGCTCAAGAGGTCGGCATTCTCAAGGAACACCTTGTTGGACTGGTGGCGGTTGGCTTTCGGAATCTGCGGGGTGATGCGGCTCACCTTGGGTCCTTTGGCACCCTTTTGGGCGGCTTTGGGTGGCTGGGGGTTCTTGGTTACCGTTTTTTTGACAGGCTGGGTAGCACCCGGCAGGGCACGCGACTGGTGCTGCGCCAGCGCGACTGGCGACATCATCAATGCCATCACGCAGCAGGCCACCAACAGATAACGAAGGCGGCTACTCACGATAACAGGTCGCTTGTCGTGTGATGCAAACATTCAGAAAAACCCTAATAACCTAAATACCTAAAACCTAAAGCCTAAAGCCTAAAACCTAAAGCCTACTCCCCCTTCTTCAGCCAGTCGTACTCAAATTCGCAATTGCGCCAGCCCTCCTCGATATAGACATAGACGCTTTTCTGCTTCTTGGCGACCCAATCGTGGATGATTTTCTCACGCTCACTGGCCTCGCACATCTCCTTGATGATCATGTAGTCGTCGGCAAGGTCGGCCTTGTGGCCATCGATGCGCTTAACGAGTTTCACGATGGCGACCTGCTCACGGCGCGTCTTGGGATTGAGCATCACAAAGGGCTCGCTCACCTCGCCCGGCTGCAGGCTATTCACCTTTTTGCCCACCTCGACAGGGAGGTCGGCCATCTCAAATCGGTTGCTCTGCGTCTTCTCGTTGAGCATATTGCCATTGTTGTTGCGGGAGTCCTTATCCTGCGAGATATACAATGCCATCTCGCTGAAGGTGTTCTTGCCAGCCAGGATGTCGGAGCGCACACTGTCCAGCCTGTTGATGGCGTCGGTCAGGTCCTTATCGTTCACGCGGGGGCGCAACAGGATGTGGCGCGTATTGATGCGGTCGCCACGCTTCTCGATGAGCTGGATGATGTGGTAACCGTCATCGGTCTCGACGATATTGGAGACCTTCTTGCTGTCGTTGAGGTTAAATGCCGCTGTGGCATACTCGGGCAGCAGCACCGAACGGCTCTGGAAGCCCGTCTCGCCACCATAAACAGCGGTCCCCGGGTCTTGACTGTAGAGAATGGCCAGCGTCGAGAACTCGCGCTCGCCGCTGTTCACCTGCTGGGCATAATCGCGCAGACGCGACTTCACCTCGTCAATCTCCTGCTGCGGGATGACGGGATTCAAGGTGATGATCTGCACCTCGACCTGCATGGGGATGAAGGGCAAGGAGTCGCGGGACAGGCCGTTGTAGAAACGACGCACCTGGGCGGGCGTGGAGCTGACGTTCTTGGTCAGGTCGCTCTGCACCTGCTGGATGCGCATCATGTCACCGTAATCCTCGGTGAGTTTCTCGCGCAAGCGCGGCATGGGCATGCGGAAGTATTCCTCAACCTTCTCCTTCGAGCCGAAGTTGGCAATCAGCTGGTTGATTCGGCCATCCACCTCGTTCGAGATCATCGACTGCTGCACCTCGACCGTGTCGATGCGTGCCTGGTCCAGGAAGAGTTTGTTCAACGCCATGCGCTCGGGAATGACACAGTAAGGATTGCCCTCGATGGGCATGCGTTCATACAGTGCCTGCTGGTATTGCTCCTCAATCTCGCTCTTAAAGATGGGCTCGTCACCAACGACCCACGCAACTTCCTCTGCCACATTATTTTGCGCCGTCATGCCAAAGGCGGCAACGATAGACAGCAATGCTGTAAAAAATCTCAATTTCACTTCTATTGTCGTTTTACTTGGTTTCAAACCGCAAAATTACTGAAAGTAGGCCGTTGCCACAAAAGAAAACCTAAAATCTTTGTTAAATCCCAACGACATTACAACCACAATGCAATCGTCAGTCCACAGCACTTGACCGTAAATCCCGTGATGGCGTTGATAAACATAACAAAAGTGCCCTCAAGAAGTTGAAAAAGAACTCACGAGGGCACTTCATGTGGTGGACTTGGCCTTTATTTCTGGGCGGGTTTGGTGCGGTATATGTCTTCCTTCTTGACCTTAACGATAGTGCCATATTTTGCAAGGGCTTTAAGGTCAAGCTTCTTGAGGTTGCCGACAACCATCAGCTGATAGGGCTGGTTCTTGATATTGCGGACATAGAACTCCTCGATGTCCTGCTGGGTCAAGGCAGGCAGTTGTTCAACCATTTCAGTATTCCGGTCGGCAGTGTATCCACTACGCTCGGACAACGCGACCAACAAGGGTTTTCCGCGGAAAGTAGGATAGCTGTTGTTGACGTTGTTGAGCAGACTCTGACGCGCCACGCTCATGTTCTCAACATTCACCGGCATGTCGTTGATGAGCGAGTCGAGCAGGGTGATGGCCTGCATCGACTTGTCGGCCTGGGTAGCCACCAGCGAGAGGTATCCGCTTGGCGCTGTCGAGTGAGCCAGCGTCGGGGTCAAAGCCACGCCTTGTGAAGCATAGGCCATCGAGCGGAACTCACGCACCTCCTGGAACAGCACCGACGACATACCGCCGCCAAAGTATTCACCCCACATCTCCAGGCATGCCTCGTCACGGGCGCCAGCGACGCTCGTCAACGGGCGATAGACGCCGACAATGGTCTGGCGCGACTTGGGCAAGTCAAAGACATATACCGTGCGCTCCTGCGGGGTCTCGAGTTGAATGTCCTGCATCGGGTTCTCATGTGCGCCCTTGAGTTGAGGCAGTTGGGCCGTCAGCAGGTCTGCCACGCGGGCTGCGGGCAGCTTGCCACTGTAAGAGACGTCACAACGGCAATCATACACGCTCTTGAACGCCTCAATGAGGTCAGTGGCCTTGAGTTTTTTCAATTCCTTGGCCGTCAATCGGGTGAGGTAGGATGATTGTTCTCCTCGTGCCACCTTGAAGGCAAGTGCAGCAAAGACCTCGGTGTTTTCATCCCAGAAGGACTTCTCACTCGGTCCAGCAGCATCTTTTATCGATTCCAATTTATCTTCATCGGCCTTCATGTGGTCCATGAAGTGCCCCAAGAGCCGCAAGGTTTCCTCTAGGTTATCTTCCTCACCCCTGAGCATGACGGATGTCATCTGTTCGTCGGACGAAACAACCATTTTTGCTCCCAGCCGCTGCATGGCAGCGCCAAAATCCTTGACGTCCAAAGAGTCGGTTCCCAGTTCAGCCACATAGTCGGCTGCCGTTTCAAGCCGCTTGTCCTGCAGGGTGCCCTTGTGGAAATTGATAATGAGAGTAAAGAACTTGTTCAAAGGGTTAGGGCCAACGTAGAGCGTATTGCCGCCTTGCATCTTCACCTTCTCGACGTCACGGTTGAAGTCGAGCAGCCTGGGGGCGACATCCTTCACGGGAATCTGCTCCAGACGCTGGGCAAATGCTGACTTGTCGCCAGCGTGCTGCGGCTTGACGGGGGTGTACTCAGGCTTAGCGATCTGCTCAACGGGCACACGGCCGTTCTTCTTGTGGAATCGGTAGAAGTTGTCGATGAAATATTTGTTGGCGACACGCGTCACATCGTCGCGGGTGACGTTGCCGACGCTTGAGGACAACTTCACAAAATCCTCCCATTTCACACCTGCCGACATGGCACCGACCATCAGTTCAGAGCGGCTGGTGATGCTCTCCATCTCCTTCTCCTGGTCACAGGCAAGCGCCTGCTTGACAGCCTGCAACTGGTCGTCGCTGAATTCACCGTTTTTCAGTTTCCAGATCTGCTCCAGGCACAGGTTCTCGGCGGTTTTGACCTTGCACAGCAGCTTGGGAACGACGAGGATGGCAAGGGCCGACGTCTGGTTCATGCTCATGTTCTGAGCCATCGACAGATAGACGCGGTTCTTGTTGGTCAGTTCGTCGAGCAGACCCGTCTTGTTGTCGTTGTTGAGCAATGCCAACGCCACCTTCATGGCCGGAGCGTCGGGATCATAGTCGGTGGGGCCACGAAAGACCATCGCGCTCATGCCGATGAGGGGCATCGGGAAAAGGAACTTCTCGACGGGCTGGCCGTTGATGGCGGGAGCGACGATCTTGTCACGGACAGGTTTCACACCGCGGTCCAGACGCCCGAAGGTGCGTTCCAGCAGGGGCATCAGCGTCTCGGGGTTGATGTCACCCGAGAGAATCAGGCCCATATTGGAAGCCACATAATATTTCTGGTAGAAGGCCTTCATGTCCGACAGCTTGGGATTCTTCAGGTTCTCGGTGCTGCCGACGATGGGATAGGCATAAGGGGTGCCCGCGAGGAACTTGGAGGAAAGCTGCTCGAGCAGCATCGCGGCGGGGTTGTCGCTATACATGTTCTTCTCCTCATAGACGGTCTCCAGCTCGCCCTGGAACAGGCGGAACACCGGGTGAATGAGGCGGTGGCTGTTCAGCTCGCACCACTGCTCGATGAACTGGGGTGAGAACGTGTTGTGATAGTAGGTGAAATCATAAGACGTGCCCGCATTCAGGTCCGAGCCGCCATACTTGGAAATGAGGCGGTTGAACTCGTTAGGGATGGCATATTGCGACGCCTTGATATTCAGCTGGTTGATGTCGTGCTGGAGGGCTTCGCGCTGCTTTTTGTCGGTCGTGCGCGACAGCTCGTCATACTTCATCGAGATGGAGTCGAGATAGACGCTCTCGGCGGCATAATCGACGGTTCCCAACTCATCAGTGCCCTTGAACATGATGTGCTCAAAATAGTGGGCGATGCCCGTGTCGGGGCAGTCCACCGCTCCGGCATTGACGACCACGGCGCCAAAGACCTTGGGCTGGCTGTGATCGACATTGAGCCACACCCTCATGCCATTGCTCAGTTCCAATTCCTGCACTTGAAGCGATACCGGGCTCTGGGCCAGGGCCAATACGGGAAACAAGCAGCTAAAAAGCGCTATTAACAGATTACTTTTCTTCATAAATGTATCTCTTTTCAAATTGTTCTACCCAACTTCAAAATATTCAGCGATTACAGACCGGCCCCACGCTAAGGCGCAACGACGCTAAGCTTTTGTTTCTTGCGGGGACGCACACCCTTGCATGAATGGATTGCTCGCATTCGCTCGCAAGAAATCAAAGACTTTTTTTTGATTTCTTGCCCGAAGGGCAATCATCACGAGGAACAAGAGCGCTGGCCACGCAACGACGCTAAGCTTTTGTTTTTGCGGGGACGCACACCCTTGCATGAGACAATGGATTGCTCGCATTCGCTCGCAAGAAATCAAAGACTTTTTTTGATTTCTTGCCCGAAGGGCAATCATCTTGAGGAACAAGAGCGCTGGCCACGCAACGACGCCAAGCAAGTTAAAAAAAACTCTTTGCGCCTTAGCGCCTTAGCGTGGGGTCTGCTCGCACTTTATCAGTCTCATTCGCCGAATAGTTCCACAAAAATTCTAATGTGCAAAATTACACAAAAATAGCCGCCCCGCAAGCGAACCTTTTAAAAAAGGGGCCCGCAAGACCTGTTTGATTCTTGGAGCCCCCTTGTAAGGTCCGTGTCACGGCACGGTGGTTATTTCAGTTTCTTGAGCACTTTCTTGTTGACCTTGGCAGGATATTTCCTGGCCAGTTCCTCTTTCCAGAGGCGTTCGAGTTCATCCTGGTAATCGCTGGTGACGGCGCCACGCACGTCAGCCATCTCTTCGGGCTGGTTGATAATGCTGCCCTCAAGAATCATATACTCGGTGTACTCGGTGTACTTGGAATTCTGCTGGACAGGCTTGTCGCCAACGCCAAAGGCCAGGTAATCGGCAAGTGCGTTCTCGCCCTTCTTGACCACCACGCGCTCCATGCGGATGTCGTTGCCGTATTTCATGTGCAGCATGTCGGGGAGGGAGTCACGGCCATACTTGGTGATATCGGCCTTGACCAGCTGCATGACGCTGTCGGTGGTAGCACTGAGGATGATGCCCTTGAATCGAGGCTCATCCCACGTGTAGTTGGCACGATGCTCGGCATAATAGCGATTCAAGCCCGCAGTGTCGCGGTTAGCGGCCTTCCACACACGGTCGTTACTGATTTCGAACAGCAGCATACCGTCGCGGTACTCGTTGAGCAGGTTGCGGTACTCGGGGTTGTTCTTGAGCAGTTCATGTTCGTTGTAGTCAACAAGCGTCTTTTCGACCAGAGGATTAACCTTAGACATGATATAGTCCTTGGCGGCAGCGGCATCGGGGATTAACGACTTCACGTTCAAGAACGAGGCCAGCTGCGACAGGGGCACCGACTCGTTGTCACCATAATAGAACAGAGGCATGGCAGCATCCTTGATCACCTTACCAACAAAGGTGGAGTCATAACCGCCGGCCGAAGCGAGGGAACTCGTCAGGAGTGCCTCTACATCGGGGTTGAAACGGTAATTGTACTTGGCCTTCAGGTCATTCAAGCGACGCTCGTGAATCAGCGTGGCGCGAATGTCACGGTTAATGGCTTTTTCTAATACAGGACGTACCTCTTGCATCGTGGGGACACCATGCTCTATCAGTTTGGCGATGTGATAGCCAAACTCCGTCTCAAAGGGCTTGCTGGTCTCACCGTCGCGGAGCGTTCTGAGCACCTCCACAAAGGCGGGAATCATGCGCTCGGGGCCAAACCAACCCAAATCACCGCCACGCTTGGCCGAAGCATCCTGTGACTCGTTCTTGGCAAGTTCCTCAAAACTTGCGCCTGCCAGGAGGAGGTCATAGATTGAATCAATCTGATGCTTGCACTGAGCCTTCTGCTCGGGAGTAGCATTCTTGGGGAAAACCTTGATGATGTGCTTGGCATGCATGTCGTTGCGGTCACGAGTCGAGTTAACGCGGATCATGTGCACGCCAAACTGCGTCTGGAACGGAGCAGAGACTTCACCCACGGCGGTATTATACACCTCATTCTCAAATTCATAGGGGAAAGTCGCGGCGCTCACAAAACCATAGTGGCCATGGTTACGCTTCACCGAGGGATCGCTGGAATACTGGTCGGCCAGCTTTTCCCAATTACCACCAGCGATGATGCATTTGCGCAGGCTGTCCATTCGGACAACATTGGCTGCGGTCTCCTCGGCGTTTTTACCTATCGGCAGCATCATGTGGTCAATCTCGACCTCGGTCTTAAAGCGATCGTAGGCCTCGTTGAGCATCTCATACTCATAGGTGGAGTCCTTGACCATATAGGGAGCAGCCAGGTCTTTCTGGTAACCCGCAAACTCGGTCTTGAATGCCCGCGTGGTGTCGAGACCTGCGGCCTCGGCATCGGCTACCTTCTGTTTGTAGAGCACAAAGCGGTCCAGATACTGCTCAAGCGTCTCTTTCTCGACCTGCTGCTGGTTGTTTTTGTTGTACAGGTATTCAAACTCGGAGAGTCTGACATCCTTGCCATTAATGGTCATGAGGACAGGATCCTCCTTAGCAAGCGCGAGGATCACCGTTCCCAACAACAATGAAGAAATCAAGAATTTTGCTTTCATCTTCTTTAGGTTGGTTGTTCTATATTTTACGTTTTTTCATTCCTATTTACTAATGTATAACGCACGCGCACATAAAAAATTATATTCCCCCTCCGCTTTTTTTTACAAACCATCAATTAATCACCCGACGCACGCCCCACTCCATGGCGCTCGTTCTTAGACTACAGACGTTCTTAGAAAAGGAAAACGACTACAGACGTTTTTTAGAAAAGGAAAACTATAAATACTATAAATACAAATTGGCATCCGCGTACTTTTTTTATAACGACAAGAAAGACAAGAAAAACTATTTTTTTTGAAATCAGAACCGACAACTGATAGGCGGGGTTAAGGACACAAATTGAGCCAATTGGCATCCGCGTACTTTTTTTTATTAACGACAAGAAAGACAAGAAGAACAATTTTTTTTGAAATCGGAATGGACAATGGATAGGCGGGGATAACTACACGATATAAGTCAATTGGCATCCGCACGCCCATTTATAAAGGGATACGGATGCCAACTGTTAACTGTTCACTGTTAACTGTTCACTGTTAACTGTTCACTGTTAACTGTTCACTGAACTTACCAGGTGCCGCTCAGGATGTAGTCGATGATGGATGTTGCATCAGCGATGCCCACGTTGCCGTCGCCATTGACGTCGGAAACCGACAAATCGACGGCTGTGGTATCACCATTCAGGATAAAGTCGATGAGAAGCGTCACGTCGGCGATGCCCACGCTGCCGTTACCGTCCACGTCACCAACCAGAGCGTTGCCCAGGCGTACGTCATCGATAGCAAAAAAGTCGCCTTCGGGATCGATTAAGGAATCCTTGATGTAGCTCCACGACAATGCATGGATGCCGGCAGGCAGTACATACGAGTAGGTTGACCACTCTTGGTTCTGTTCAGCACCGGCCTGCATCACAATGCTACCGTCGATGGAAAACTCACACTTGTCATAGTGTATAGTGCCCGACGAATTAGTCTCACCCCAAGCTTTATAATTAAACGACAAGGGGGTATCCTCAGGAACATTCACGATGGCTGTCAGCGTCGAGACTCCGTAACGCACGCCCGCATTGCCCGACATGGCATAGTAGTCACCCGATTCACAAACCACTCTCCAGGGATAGTCGCCTGTGGACTCGAAATGGATGGTGCCGCCGCTCACATTAAGCGCCTCGTCAAGTGACCAGCTCTCATGCAAGTTCATGAAATCGCGCCAATACTGCTCCTGAGCGTAGTCAGCCCAACTCTCTTTGGGCACATACACGTGAGTGTTGTTATAGTGGCCGTCATCAAACACGTTACGTTGTCTTAGCGTGGGCGGGACGACGGCATTGCAGGTGATGGAACCCGACTCCAGCGCCGTGCAGCCATGGAAGGCCATCAATCCGATACTGGTCATGCCGCTGCCGATGACCACATCGCTCAACGACGTGCAGTTTTGAAACGCATACAAGCCCATGCTGGTCACCGAGTTGGGGATGGTGACGTTCTTTAGCAAGGGGCAGTTCTTGAAGGTCGTGTTGCCGATGGTCGTCACTGTTTCGGGAATCACCACACCCGTCAAGTTGGGGCAATCAAAGAAGGCCACATTGTCAATCGCCGTCACCGTATAGGTCACCTGATTGCTGGTCACTGTCTCGGGAATCGTCACGTAGCCGCTGTAGGTCTTGTAGTTGCTATCCTTGTAGGTCACGTTCACCGTTCCCTGACCGGTGATCTTGTAGTAGAAATCGTCTTTCTTGATACTGTAGTTCAGTTCCTCTATTCCGCCAAACACATTCCAATAAGTCTTGGCCTCATAGGCCGATTTCTTGCCATTGGGCACATAGAGCGTCATGACTTCGGTATCGTAGGGGTTGAACGCGCTGGGCGATATGGTGGGCGGCAACAAGGCCATGCACGTGACAGAGGCGCCGTTCACATTGTAAAACGCATCCATGAAGGCTTCATTATGGATGATGTCCACACTGGCAGGGATGGTCACACTCTTCAAGTCAGTGCATTGGTAGAAGGCACGCTCGCCGATGCCTGTCACATGATACAATAAGCCATTGTCAGGATTGATGACTTCCTCGGGAATCTCCACTGTGTCGCTGTAACAACCATACTGCCCCAGGCCGTTGCTGGTCACCAAGACAGTACCGTAACCGTCATCCTTGTAGTAGATGCGGTCCACCTCAAAGACCCCACCCGTGGTGAGTTCATGGAAATTACTAAAGTCACTCCATATGTTGGCATTCTCATAGGCCGACCTGAAGCCCTGGGGCACATGAACCGTCACAAGTATGAAGTGGGAGGGCATGAACGAACTATATGTCAGGGTGGGTGGCGTAGTGCTCAAACAAGTGACATTAGTCAAATGATAACAATCCTTGAACGCATTAGCGTCCAGCTCGGTAATGCCGCTGCCCAAAGTCACATCTTGCAAATTGGTGCATTCAGCAAACATATTACTGGAATAGCGCAAAACGGACGCGTTGAAACTGCTCAAGTCAAGACTCGTAAGGGTCTGGCATCTCCAGAACATGCCTTGCATATCCTCCACGTTAGCCGTGTTGAAGTGGCTCACATCAAGGCTCGGCAAACTATCACAGAGGGCGAACATATACCCCATGTTGGTCACTTGACTGGTATTCAGGTAATTGATGCCCTGGATGGACTTCAGGCTGCGCATATAGTAAAACCATGAGTAAGTCGTCGTCGGGCGGGCATTGGCAAACGAGGGGTCAAAAACCACCCGGGTCACATCAGCACAGGTGAGGTCATTTACCCAACCGGGGTTGATAGAACTTTTGTTCAAGTCGTAGTCATTGCCCGAACGGTAAATGCGTTGGTCATCAAAGTAGAATGTCAACGTTCTGTTCGACGATGTGTAGCAGGCATAGGCTTCGACAGCGCTGGCGCTGAGAGCGCACATCATGGCCGCCACCAGAAGGGTCATCCGATTGAGTAATGATTTCGTTTCCATAAGCATCTGAGTTTAAAAGTTGATATCTGCCGCAAATATAATAAAAAATCAACAAAAATGAAAGATTTTTAGGTTTTAGGTGTTAGGCTTTAGGTTTTAGGTTTTAGGCATTAGGCGTTAGGTGGGAGGCTTTTGGCTTTAGGCTTTAGATGGGAGGCCACAGCCGAATGCCCCGCGCTAAGGCGCTAAGACGCGAAGCAAGGTCCGACATTAAGGTCGAGAAGTGATGGTAATTACACTTGTGTGATTTTCTGGTTATGGTGACAGCAGCAGGGACGGTGCATCATTGGGACGGTTCTAAGTGATAGCGCCGCTTCGCTTACCGCATCATTAGAACCGTCCCAGCTGATGGCACCCGTGCTCACGCTGGTGGAACGTGTTATATAGAAAGGAGAAATAAAAAAATGGCATTCGCATGCCATTTTTTGTGGGGATGCGAATGCCAATTTATAAAATCTTTGCGCCTCGGCGTGGGGACAAGAGGGGGCGGATGCCTTAGTTGCCCATCTCGCTGAGGAACTTGATGCGGACAAGGCGGATTTCCTCCTCGGTGTAGTCATCGCCCAGTTCCTGCATAGCGGTCTCGATGTCGTCGCTCTCACTCTCCTTGAAGTACTCGAAGATGTCCTCCTCGATGTCGTTGTCGATGGCCTCTTCGATGTAGTAAGACACGTTAATCTTTGTGCCGCTATAGACGATAGCCTCCAGTTCATCGAGCAACTCGTCAAACTCCAGGTCTTTGCTCTCGGCGAGTGCGTCGAGCGGCACCTTGCGGTCGATGGCAGTGATGATTTCGACTTTGAGTTTGCTCTTGTTGGCGACGGTGCGCACGCGCATGTCCTCGGGGCGCTCTATCTCGTTCTCCTCGACATATTTCTTGATGAGGTCGATAAATTCCTTGCCGTAGCGTTTAGCCTTGCCGGGTCCCACGCCGGGAATGTTCTGCAGCTCCTCGATGGTGATGGGATAGGTCGTGGCCATCGCGTCGAGCGAGGGTTCCTGGAAGATGACGTAGGTGGGCAGGCCGTGCTGCTTGGCAATCTTGCGGCGCAGGTCCTTGAGGATGCTGAACAGCTCGGCATCGACAGCGCCGCTGCCACCGCCGCGCAACTCCTCGTCAAGCATCTCGGTATATTCGTTATCCTCGACAATCCAGAATTTCTCGCGGCTCTTGAGGAAATCCTTGCCCGCCTTGGTGACCTTGATGACGCCGTAGTTCTCGATGTCCTTGGCCAGATAGTCGGCAAACACGCCCTGACGGATAACGGCCATGAGGAATTTCTCGTCGCGGTTCTCGGCACAGCCAAACACGTCCAGTTCCTCATGCTTGTACCCCTTGATTTCGGAGGTGGCGTCACCCATCATCACATGGGCGATATACTCGGGCTTGAAGCGCTCACGCAGGGTGATAATCGTCTCGATGGCGGCCTTGAGTTCCTCGCTGGCCTCGACACGTTTCTTGGGCTTGAGGCAGTTGTCGCAGTTGCCGCAGTTGTCCTTGTCATAGGTCTCGCCGAAGTAGTGCAGCAGCGAGCGGCGACGGCACACCGACGACTCGGCATAGTCACGCGTCTCGAGCAGCAGCTGCTTGCCGATTTCCTGTTCGGCGATGGGCTTGCCCTGCATGAATTTCTCCAGCTTGTCCAGGTCCTTGCGGGAGTAGAAGGTGATGCACTTGCCCTCACCGCCGTCGCGGCCGGCACGTCCCGTCTCCTGATAGTATCCCTCCAGGCTCTTGGGGATGTCGTAGTGGATGACAAACCTCACGTCGGGCTTGTCGATGCCCATACCGAAGGCGATGGTGGCGACGATGACATCCACGTCCTCACTCAAGAAGGCATCCTGGTTGGCACTGCGCACCGCGCTGTCCATACCGGCATGGTAGGGCAATGCCTTGATATCGTTGAGGCGCAGCACCTCGGCAAGTTCCTCGACCTTCTTGCGGCTCAGGCAATAGATGATGCCCGACTTGCCCTCGTTGGCCTTGATGAACTTGATGATTTCGCGGTCCACGTCCTTGCTCTTGGGACGCACCTCGTAATAGAGGTTGGGACGGTTGAACGACGACTTGAAGACCGCGGCGCCGGTCATGCCCAGGTTCTTCTGGATATCATGCTGCACCTTGGGTGTCGCCGTGGCCGTCAGCGCGATGATGGGGCGCTCGCCGATGCGGTTGATGATGGGGCGGATGTTGCGGTACTCGGGGCGGAAGTCATGTCCCCACTCCGAGATACAGTGCGCCTCGTCAACGGCATAGAATGAGATGGGCACATCCTTGAGGAAGGCCACATTCTCCTCCTTGGTCAAGGACTCGGGAGCCACATACAGCAGCTTGGTGCGACCGCTGCGCACGTCGGCCTTGACCTCCTCGATGGCCTGCTTGGTGAGCGACGAGTTCATGAAGTGGGCGATGCCGTCCTCCTCGCTATAGCTGCGCATGGCATCAACCTGGTTTTTCATCAGTGCGATCAGTGGTGAAATGACAATAGCTGTGCCTTCCATCAGACGCGCCGGCAGCTGGTAACACAATGACTTGCCGCCGCCTGTCGGCATGAGCACAAAGGTGTCACGCTCAGCAAGCAGATTCTCGATGATTGCCTCCTGATTCCCCTTGAACGTCTCAAAACCGAAGTACTCTTTAAGAGCCGATGTCAACTTACTGTTCTTCGCCATAATCTTAGGTTTAGGGTTATAATGATTTCACAAATTTAGTGGTTTTTTGTGAACTGCACAACCTTTTGTGAAAAATATTTTTTCTCTTATTCCAATTCCCTGTTACCTCCAGCCTCAAAAAAATCAGCCTAAAGCTTAAAGTCTAACGCCTAACGCCTAATGCCTAATGCCTAAAGCCTAATTACTCGAAGCCAAGAGTTCGAAATTGGATTTGGAGAGTTGCCGCTCGGCAAACTCACGCGTGAGCACATAACGTTTCTCCTTCATCGTGGGCGCCTGATACATCACATCAATCATGATGGTCTCGAACAGACTCCTCAAGCCGCGGGCTCCCAATTTGTACTCGATGGACTTGTCCACGATGAAGCCCAGCACGTCGTCCTCGATGACCAGTTCCACGCCGTCCATCTCAAGCAGCTTTTTGTATTGCCGCACGATGGCGTTGCGGGGCTCGGTGAGGATGCGCAGCAGGGCATCGCGGTCCAGCGGCTCCAGGTTGGTGAGGATGGGCAGACGGCCGATAATCTCGGGGATGAGGCCGTAGCTGCGCAGGTCCTGCGGGGCGACAAAATGCAACAGTTTGTCGCGGTCGGCCTTGCTCACGTGGTTGCCCGAGCCGTAGCCCACGACGTGGGTGTTCAGGCGCTGGGCAATCTTGCGCTCGATGCCCTCAAAGGCACCACCGCAGATGAACAGGATGTTCTTGGTGTCCACGGCAATCATCTTCTGCTCGGGATGCTTGCGCCCGCCTTGGGGCGGCACGTTGACCACCGAGCCCTCGAGCAGCTTGAGCAGGCCTTGCTGCACGCCCTCGCCGCTCACATCGCGCGTGATGGACGGGTTGTCACCCTTGCGGGCAATCTTGTCGATCTCGTCGATGAAGACGATGCCACGCTCGGCCTCGGCGACATTGTAGTCACAGGCGGCGAGCAGCCTCGTCAACAGGCTCTCGATGTCCTCGCCCACGTAGCCAGCCTCGGTCAGCACCGTGGCATCGACGATGGCAAAGGGCACCTTCAGCATGCGGGCGATGGTCTTGGCCAGCAAGGTCTTGCCCGTGCCCGTCGGTCCCACGATGATGATGTTGCTCTTCTCGATGTCGATGTCGTCGTCACGCTTCTGGTTCAAGCGCTTGTAGTGGTTATAGACCGCTACCGACAGGTATCGCTTGGCGGTCTCCTGGCCGATGACGTACTCGTCGAGGTAGGCCTTGATTTCCTCGGGCTTGGGCAGGCTATCCATGTCCAGGTCAGACAGGTTGGATGCCGACACCTTGGCGAGGTACTCGCGGGTGAGCTCCACGGCGCGCTCGGCACAGTCGTTGCAGATGCAGCCGTTCATGCCGGGCAGCATCAGTTCCACTTCACGGTCGCTACGGCCGCAAAAACTGCAGTACAGTGTCTCGTTTGTTCTCTTTTTTGCCATTATTTCTCGCGGATGAGCACCTTGTCAATCATGCCATAGTCCTTGGCCTCGTCGGCAGTCATCCAGTAGTCACGGTCGCTGTCGGCATACACCTTATCATAATCCTGTCCCGAGTGGTCGCTGATGATGGTGTACAGTTCCTTCTTGAGCTTGAGGATCTCACGGGAGGTGATCTCGATGTCCGAAGCCTGTCCGCTGATGCCGCCCATGGGCTGATGAATCATCACGCGGCTGTGCTTGAGGGCAAAACGCTTGTCCTTCTGTCCTGCCACGAGCAGCACGGCGGCCATCGAAGCGGCCATGCCGGTGCAGATGGTCGAGACGTCGCTCTGGATATACTGCATCGTGTCATAGATGCCCAGGCCGGCATATACCGAGCCGCCGGGCGAGTTGATGTAGAGCGAGATGTCCTTGCCAGGGTCGGAGCTGTCCAGATACAGCAACTGGGCCTGGATGACGTTGGCGGTATAGTCATCGACTTGGGTGCCCAGGAAGATGATGCGGTCCATCATCAGGCGAGAGAACACGTCAAGCTGTGTGACGTTGAGTTTGCGCTCCTCCATGATGGTGGGCGAGATATAGTTGTTGGTGACGCCGGCGGCAAATTGGTCGAGCGCCAGCCCGTTTATGCCGAGGTGATGCACGGCAAATTTTCTGAAATCATTCTCCATAAATCAAAAATTGATATCGGTTAATTAAAAATTTTGTTCAAAGATAGTATTTTTTTTTCAACCCGATGACATGATGAGGCACTTTTTTACCTTCATATCATTTTTTTGCTTTTCAACAAGCAAAAACCGCGCCACCCGACATCTTGTCACCCATGGGCATAAAAACCGGGGCAGGGTCGGCACAATGGCTGATCCTGCCCCAATGGGTTTCCCTAAAAAATATCGGGTTTTACTTCTCTTCGGCCTCGTAGAGCTTACGGAAGTCCTCGACGCTGATTTCCTTCTCGTTCACCTTGACGGCGTCCTTGACAGCGGCATAGAACTTGTTGTCGATGGCATGCTCCTGGATGGCCTCACGGGCGCGGTCGTCCTGCATGAAGCGCTCGGCCTGCTGACGCACGAGGTCCTCGGGAGCGTTATAGATGCCATACTGCGACAGCTGCTGCTGGGCAAAGATGAAGGCGGCGGTGTCGATGTCCTCTTTCTCGACCTTGATGCCCAGTTCCTGAGCCAGGTGGTCCTTGACGAGCTGCCAACGCAGCTGCTTGAACATGTTCTGGGCCTCCTCGTCGGTCACCTCGGCGTTCTCCTTCTCGTCCTGCTCGCGACGCAGCTTCAAGAAGCGCTTCAGGAACTCCTCGGGCAACTGCAGGTCGCCAGCCTTCTCGGTGAGGATGCGCTGAGCGTCCACGGTGAAGCGGTAGTTGCTCTCGGGAACGTTGGCACGCTTGATCATCTCACGCACGGCATCGCGGAAGGCAGCCTCGTCCTTGACATCGGTGTCGGTGCCCAGCACGCCCTTGAAGAACTCCTCGTTCATCTCGGCCTCCTGGTTGACCTTGATCTCCTCGATGGTGACGCGGAAGTCGCTCTTCACATCGGCCTGGCTACGCTCCAGGTTAAGCATCGAAGCCAGCTCGGCGATGTTGCCGCCGTTGGCCTTGTGGGGGTTGAACACGAAGGTGTCACCCACCTTGACGCCTACAAACTTGGCAGCCTCGTCGTCATCGGTCATGTAGCGGGGCGAAATCACGGTGCGCTCCACCTTGATGCCGTCCTGCTTGTCGTTACCCTGCTCGTCGAGCTCGATCATCGAGCCACGCAGCAGCGACTCCTTGTCGCTCACCTCGCCGTCAACCAGGGTACCCAGGCGCTTGCGGTCGTGTGCGATGGCGTCATCGACCATCTGGTCGGTCACCTCAATATTATAATAGGGCACATTGATGCGCTTGTTGAGCTTGAGGTCGATGGCGGGAGCCAGACCCAGGTCATACTTGAAGGTCATTTCCTCGTCCTTCATGATATCGACCTTGGTGTCCTCGTTGGGCAGAGGCTCGCCCAGCACCTGCAGCTTGTTCTCGCGGATGTAGTCATAAATGGCCTTGCTCACCTTGCGGTCAACAACGTCGGCGGTCACACTGGGGCCGTAAAACTTCATCAGCAACGACTTAGGTGCCTTACCGGGGCGGAAACCCTTCAACGGGTGGCGCACTCCCATCTGTGCCACTTCCTTCTGTACGTCAGCGGCAAAATCATCTCTCTTGAGCTCAACGGTGAGCATTCCGTTCACCGCATCAATCTGTTCAAAATTTACGTTCATTACTTGGTTTCTATTGTCTGTTAAATGTTTAGTCCTTTAAAAAAGCGGCTGCAAAGGTACTACTTTTCAGCCGACTGACAAAATTTCCCGCAGAAATTTGCCAAAAATAAAAAGAAAACAACAAGTACAACAAATACAATGACTGTCTGACAGGCAGACGACTTGCATTTATTGCACTTGTGGTTTTACCGTTACTGCAAGGGCGCAATCACATCGTCAGGACGATGTTGTTTTCCTCGGCCAGGCGGCGCATGTTCAGTATGGCATAACGCATGCGGCCCAGGGCGGTATTGATGCTCACGCCGGTGGTGTCGGCGATCTCCTTGAAGCTCATGTTCTTGTAATAACGCATCACGAGCACCTCGCGCTGACTGTCGGGCAACGCCTTGATCAGGCGGCGCACGTCGTCATGGATCTGTGTGGTCACCAGGTTGTCCTCGACGGTGAGGTCCGACAGTTCCTTGCGGTTAAGGATGTTGACGTCGGTGTCGTCGGTGGACTGCAGGTTCTCGGCCTTGGTCTGGCGGAAGTAGTCGATAATCAGGTTGTGTGCAATGCGTGTGATCCAAGCGGGGAAATGTCCGTTCTCGACATATCGGCCCTGCTTGATGGTCATGATGGCTTTTACAAAGGTATCCTGGAAAATGTCATCGGCGAGGTCTTCGTTCTTGACCGCGTGATATATGTACATGTAAACACGGTCCTTGTGACGCTCCAGGAGCTCATCAAAGGCCTCGTTCTTGCCATCGACATACAGCGATATCAGTTGTTCATCGCTCTTGTCATTGAATATCTTCATTACTATCTATTTTTGGTCAATAATAGGTAATGTTTGTCGATAGGCAGATATGTTTTAGTTCTTTATATTCATTAATTTGTTAACACTCTCGGTTGCAAAATCGACAGATTTCGCGGTGCAAATATAGATAAAATCAAAAAAACAACAACTTTTTTTTAAAAAAAACTGAAAAAATCGCCTGCTTTTTCGATTTTTCGGGGGTGGAGAGCGGACGGATAAAACGGAATTGACGGATAAAACGGGGTGGTGACGAAGCGCATCAACGGCGGCGACGGCGGTTGTTGCGCATACCCATGAGCCAACGGGCGACACGGAAACCCAGCAGGACGTAGTCGGCAGTCTTCAGGTGGTTCACCGTGCCCGGGCTGAACATGAGCGCCCTCACGCCATTGTTCTCGACGTTACTTTTCAGGCCGTCGATGCTGTACTGCATCGAGGCTCGTCCCACCTCACGACGCACCAGCGCCTTGCCACGCGCGCGGCGCAGCTCATCGAGCGTCATGCCGCGCCAGGTGTCGGGGGCATCGGGGGTGGCGACGGGCAGCTGTTGCTGCGTGTTGCCGGTCGGGTTGATTGTCTCGTTACTCATTGGTCATCGGGTTTAAGGAACAACTTGCTGACAAAGCGCGCCACGGGATCCACAATCAGCTGCTTCTTGAAGGCGAACACCACCAGCAGCAACACGCCCAGAATGGCGGCGGCTATCAAGTGAGCGCCCCATGTGCACCCTAGTGCCGAGGCGAGCACGCTGATGAGTGCCGAGAACAGGTATAGCATGATAAAGGTGCCGATGATGATGACCACGGCGACAAAGGCCACCGCCGACAGCAACACCGCCAGTTTCTCGACTGCGGTGAGCTTGGTGTAGTCCCACTCCAGCGAGAAATACTTGCGGGCCTCGGCAAATAATTTCTTATAATCTATCTCGTTCATTAGATGTGTTGAGGGTATTGCAAAAACTAATGTCTCTGAAATAATCGCGCTATGCGCGAGAAATCAAATAAAATTAATCAATTTATATAAATATCTTTTTTTGATTTCTCGGCCGTTAGGCCGATTAAAAATATACCAAGTGACGTTTTGCAACGGCCTCTTGATTAGAGATTAGTGATTAGAAAAGTCACAATCAGGCACCTTACTGCAGGCGGTGACGCACATGACACCGCCTGCCAGTAGCAGTGCTATTTTGTCAGTCCTCGATCTGGGCGCTGATCTGCTTTACCAGCTGCTCCACCTCGTCGTCACTGAAGTCGATGCCATTCTTCTTGAGCATCTCCTTGATGCGCGAGCGCAGGTCGGAACCCTTCTCGGGAGCAAACAAGATGGCAGCCGAAGCGCCTACCAAAGCGCCACCGAGGAACGCATACAATAAACTCAATCCTTTCATATCGTCAAAAATACATTAAACTGTTATTAATCGATTCTGTCTTTAATCTCCTCGGCGATGTCGTCAACGAGGTTGTCGAGCTTGGAGCCTTTGAGCTTCACGCCCTGTTCGCGCAGCGCGTCGGCGATGCGCTGACGGGTATCGTCACCTTTCTCGGGAGCAAACAGCAGTCCCACTGCGGCGCCAGCGATGGCACCACCCACTACAGCCATAACAATGTTAATCGGTTTCATATCTGTCAGTGATTTAAAGAATTAATAAATGTCTTAGTATGGTCACAAAACTTGCAACAACCGTGCCACAATGAGCTATTGTCACTGTTTCGGGCAATAAAATTACAACTTCTTTTCAATTCAGGCAAATTTTTTCAAAAAAAAGTTCTTTTTAAGCATTCGGCAACCGGCCCACATCGCCCCACGCCTCGCCCGACACATCGCCCCACGCATCACCCCTCGCATCGCCCCACGCTAAGGCGCTAAGACGCTAAGAACGAAAAAACAACGACAGTCGTTTTTAGAAAAGGAAAACAATAAATACAATAAATACAAATTGGCATCCGCATACATTTTTGGTTAACGACAAGAAAGACAAGAAAGACTATTTTTTTGGAAATCAGAACCGACAATGATACGAATTGGCATCCGCGCTCTTTACAAAGATATAACGCGGATGCCGTCTAACGTCTAACGTCTGTTAACTGTTAACTATTCACTGTTAACTGTTAACTGTGTTACCACACGCCGGTGAGGATGTAGTCGATGATGGCGGTGACGTCGGCGATGCCGATGATATCGTCACCGTCCACGTTGCTCACGTCCAGATTGACGCCTGTGGAATTGCCGGTGAGTACGTAGTCGATGAGTAGCGTCACGTCGGCGATGCCCACGTTGCCGTCACCGTCCACGTCGCCAAGCAAGCCTGCGTTCTTAGCGGTGAAGTAGCCCGGGTTGCTGGGGCCGCCGTCGATGTGGGCGTAGGCCTTGTCCACATGGTTGGCATCGTAGGTGGTGCCCTGGCCGCCCACCAGGCTGGTGCAATCATGGAACATGTTTGTGGATTCAGTCACGCCCTCGGTGTTCCAGCCGTCGCCGGTATAGATGGTGGTCAGGTTGCTGCAAGCCATGAACATGTAGCTCATGTCGGTCACATTGGACGTGTTGAAACTGCTCACGTCAAGGTCCGTCAAACCTGTGCAAGCCGTGAACATGTAGCCCATTTCGGTCACATTGGCCGTGTTGAAGCTGCTCACGTCAAGGTCCGTCAAATTGTTGCAGCCATAGAACATGCTTCTCATTCTTGTCGCATTGGACGTGTTGAAACCGCTCACGTCAAGGCTCGTCAGACTGCTGCAGTCATAGAACATGCCTAACATGTCGGTCACCCTAGACGTCAAGAAGTTGCTCACGTCAAGGTCCGTCAAACTTGTGCATTCCCCGAACATGTAGCCCATGTCGGTCACGTTGGACGTATTGAAACCGCTCACGTCAAGGCTCGTCAGACTTCTGCAGCCATAGAACATGGCAAACATGTTGGTCACATTGGCCGTGTTGAAGCCGCTCATGTCAAGGTTCTGCAATTGTTGGCAGTAACTGAACATGTAGCCCATATATATCACATTGGACGTGGTGAAACCGCTCACGTCAAGGCTTGACAAATTGTAGCAGCCATAGAACATGCCGAACATGTTGGTCACATTGGCCGTGTTGAAGCCGCTCACGTCAAGGTTCTGCAATTGTTGGCAGAAACTGAACATGTAACTCATGTCGGTCACATTGGCCGTGTTGAAGCCGCTCACGTCAAGACTCGTCAATTTGCTGCAGGATTCGAACATGTAGCACATGTTGGTCACATTGGCCGTGTTAAAACCGCTCACGTCAAGGCTCGTCAAATTGCTGCAGGATTCAAACATGGTGCTCATGTCGGTCACATTGGCCGTGTTGAAGCCGCTCAAGTCAAGGCTCGTCAATTTGCTGCAGTCATAGAACATGGAGCCCATGTCGGTCACCTTGGCCGTGTTGAAGCCGCTCACGTCAAGGCTCGTCAAATTGCTGCAACCCCAGAACATGGCAACCATGTTGGTCACCTCGCTGGTGTTCAGGTTGCTGATGCCTGTAATGGATCGGAGATTGTTCATTCCATCGAACCATGAGCGGGCGGTCGTCGGACGGGCAGCGGCGAACGACGAGTTGAAGACCACCTTGGTCACATTGGCATAGGTACCATCGGAGCACCAACCGGGAATAGCGCCGCCCGTGTTCAGGTCATAGGTCATGCCCGAGCGACTGTCGCGCTGGGCATCGTAGTAGAACGTGAGCGTCGTGTTCGATGGCGTGTAGCAGGCATAAGCCTGAAGCACATCAGGAGCGGTCAGATAACCCGGGTTGCTCGGACCGCCGTCGATGTGGGCATAGGTCTTGTCAATGTGGTTGGCATCGTAGGTGGTGCCCTGGCCGCCCACCAGGCTGGTGCAGTTATAGAACATCTGGTCGGAAGTGGTCACGGCATCAATGTTCCACCCGCTGCCGGCATAGATGGTAGCCAGATTGCTGCAGCCAGAGAACATTTCTTCCATGCCGTCCAAGTAGGCGGTGTTGAAGCTGCTCAGGTCAAGTTCTGTCAAACCCGTGCAGTCAGCGAACATGCCGTCCGTTATGTACAGGCTGATTGTGTTGAAGCTGCTCAGGTCAAGTTCCGTCAAACCCGTGCAGCCAGCGAACACGTATCGCATGTCGACCACGTGGGCGGTGTTGAAGTTGCTCAGGTCAAGCTCCGTCAAACCCGTGCAGCCAGCGAACATGCCGAACATATTGAACACCTTGGCTGTGTTGAAGCCACTCACGTCAAGGCTTGTCAAGGTACCGCAGTAAGCGAACATCCGACTCATGTCGGTCACCTCACTGGTGTTCAGGTTGCTGATGCCTGTAATGGTTTGAAGTTTGGACATTTCAAAGAACCAACCTTGGGTGGTTGTCGGGCGAGCAGCAGCGAACGAGGGGGCAAAGACCACCTTGGTCACATTGGCATTGGTACCATCGGTGTACCAATCGGGATCATTGAGGTTCCAATCGAGAACATCGCTGCCCGTGTTCAGGTCATAGGTCGTGCCCGTGCGGGAATAGCGCAGGGCATCGTAGTAGAACGTGAGCGTCGTGTTCGACGGTGTGTAGCAGGCATAAGCCATTCGCACATTAGGATCGGTCAGATAGCCCGGGTTGCTCGTGCCGCCGTCGATGTGGGCGTAGGTCTTGTCCTTCGGGTTGGAATCATCATAGGCCGTGCCCTGACCGCCCACCAGGCTGTTGCAAAATGAGAACATGAGCGACGAAGAAGTGACTCGCGCTGTGCTCCAACCGCTGCCAGCATAGATTGTCGATAGCTTTATGCAACTAGCGAACATATTCTGCATAGTGGTCACCTTGGACGTGTTGAAGTTGCGCAAGTCAAGGCGCGTCAAACCTTTGCAACCACTGAACATAAAACTCATATCGGTCACATTGGACGTGTTGAAACCAGTCACGTCAAGACTCGCCAAGACAGAGCAACCCGCGAACATGTTCTGCATATTGTTCACTTTGGACGTGTTGAAGCCGCTCAAGTCAAGGCTCACCAGTTTGCTGCAGGACCCGAACATGCCGTTCATAACTCTCGCATTGGACGTGTCGAAACCGCTCACGTCAAGACTCGTCAATTTAGGGCAGTGCAAGAACATTTCAGAAAAATAAATCACTTGGCTGGTGTTCAGGTAGCTGATGCCTGTGATGGCTTGAAGGTTTAACATATCACAAAACCATTGGTGGGTGCTCGTCGGGCGGGCATCAGCGAACGACGGGTCAAAGATTACCTGGGTCGTAAGGCTAGGAATACTTATGCTCGAGTAACTAATCCACCCGGGGGTTTGGGGTCCCGTGTTCAGGGAAAACGTTACACCGTTGTGACGGGTGCTGCGCAGGTTGTCGTAGTAGAACGTCAGCGTGTGGCCCGTGAAGTAGGCATAGGCTTCGATAGCCCTGGCTGCCAGCGAGGTGGACATCACCAGCAGCAACATCATGAGCCACCGGCCCATCGATCGCGTGAATTGTTTTAATTGTTCCATGATTTTTCAAGTTAATTATAGGGTTAATATTGTTTGTATTTATTTGGCCACAAATTTAGCAAAACATCCCATAAAAACCAAAAAACAACCCATTTTCTTGAAATATCATTAACTACTTTTTATCATGGTCTTGAACACAAAAAACAAACCAATCATTGCACTTGAGGTTAACGCAAATCAGGTGATTTGTTTTTCTCGCCATTTTTTTGTACCTTTGCGGGCTCAATTCATCAACAATGGCCACAGGAGACATCATCATCAAGGGGGCACGCGTCAACAACCTGAAAAATGTTGACGTGACGATACCGCGCGGCAAGTTTGTCGTCGTGACGGGACTGTCGGGCAGCGGCAAGTCGTCGCTGGCTTTCGACACCCTGTATGCCGAGGGACAGCGCCGCTACGTGGAGAGCCTGTCGTCCTATGCCCGCCAGTTCATGGGGCGCCTGACCAAACCTGACTGCGATTTCATCTACGGCCTGCCACCCGCCATTGCCGTCGAGCAGCGCACCGTGACGCGCAACTCGCGCAGCACGGTGGGCACGAGCACCGAGATTTATGACTACCTGCGCCTGCTTTTTGCCCGTGTGGGCAAGACGTTCTCGCCCGTGTCGGGTGAGATGGTGAAAAAGCATACCGCTAGCGACGTTATCGACTGCATCAACGGTTATCCTGACGGCACCCGCCTGGCCCTGCTCACCGAGGTCATCGTCCCCGAGGGGCGCGACCTGCGCACGCAGCTCGACGTCCTCATCAAGGGCGGCTACTCCAGGCTGATGACACGCGACGGCCGATTTGTCGATATCTCGCAAGTCATGGCCAGCGAGGGCGACCTTGACGAGGGCGACTACCGTCTGCTCATCGACCGCCTGGCGGTGACGCACAACCACGAGGATGAGATGCGCCTGCTGGACTCGCTGCAGACCGCCTTCTACGAGGGCAAGGACGAGTGCATCGTCGCCATCTGGCAGCAAGACGGCACGTTGCGCGAGCACCGTTTCTCCAAGCGTTTTGAGCTGGACGGCATCACCTTTGACGAGCCGAGCGACCTGATGTTCAACTTCAACAATCCGCTGGGGGCGTGCCCCACGTGCGAGGGATTCGGCTCGGTCATCGGCATCGACGAGACGCTGGTGATACCTGACCGCGGCCGTTCGGTCTATGACGACGCTGTGATGTGCTGGCGCGGCCAGGTGATGGGCGAATGGAAAAACGCCTTCTTCCATGTGGCGGCAAAGCACAACTTCCCCATCCACAAGCCTTATAACGAGTTGACACAAGACCAAATCGACCTGCTGTGGCACGGCACGGGCGACGGCGAGTGGAGCGGCATCGACGGCTTCTTTGAGTGGGTAAAGAGCAAGTCCTATGCTATCCAGTTCCGTGTCCTGCTTGCCCGCTACCGCGGCAAGACCGTGTGCCCCGACTGTCACGGCACGCGCCTCAAGCCCCAGGCGGGATATGTCCGCGTGGGCGGCATCACCATCAGCGAGATGGTGCGTATGCCAGTCAAGGACCTGCGGCAGTGGTTCCAGCAGCTGGAACTCGACGAGACCGACGCACAAATCGCCAAACGCCTGCTCGTGGAAATCGGCAACCGCCTCGACTACCTGTGTGAGGTGGGTGTGGGTTACCTCACGCTCGACCGTCTGTCGGCGACACTGTCGGGCGGCGAGAGCCAGCGCATCAACCTCGCCACGGCATTGGGCAGCTCGCTCGTCGGCTCGGTCTATATCCTCGACGAGCCGTCCATCGGCCTGCATCCGCGCGACACCCACCGCCTGATTCACGTGCTCAAGATGTTGCAGGAGTTGGGCAACACCGTGGTCGTTGTAGAGCATGACGAGGAAATCATCCGCAGCGCCGACTACCTCATCGACGTCGGCCCCGAGGCCGGACGCCATGGCGGGCAGATCACCTATCAGGGACCCGTTGACCAGCTTGCCGGCGCCACCGAGAGCTACACCGCCCGATACCTGACCGGCGAACTCACCATCCCCATTCCCAAGCTGCGCCGCCCGTGGAGCCAATACATCGAGGTCAAGGGGGCGACTCATAACAACCTCAAGAACATCACCGTGCGCTTCCCGTTGGGCGTGATGACCGTGGTCACCGGCGTCAGCGGCTCGGGCAAATCTACCCTGGTGGGCAAAATCCTCTACCCTGCCCTTGCCCGCAACTATGACCAGACGGCCGACACCCCCGGCAGCCATAGCGGCATCGGCGGCGACCTGAGCCGCTTGCAGGCCGTGGAATTTATCGACCAGGGGCCCATCGGCAAGAGCACGCGCAGCAACCCTGCGACCTACCTCAAGGCCTTTGACGAGATACGCCAACTGTTCGCCCAGCAGCAGCTGTCCAAGCAGATGGGCTACAACTCGGGCTTCTTCTCGTTCAACTCGCCTGGCGGACGCTGCGAGGAATGCAAGGGCGAGGGCACCATCACCATCGAGATGCAGTTCATGGCCGACATCACCCTCACTTGCGAGGCATGCCACGGAAAGCGCTTCTCCCGCAACGCCCTCGACGTGACCTATCGCGACCGCACCATCAGCGACGTGCTCGATATGACTGTTAACCAGGCCATTGAGTTCTTCAGCGAGGCCTCCACCTATAACGAGCACAAGATTGTGCGCCGCCTCAAGCCACTGCAGGATGTGGGACTGGGTTACATCAAGCTGGGGCAGTCGTCCTCGACGCTCTCGGGCGGCGAGAACCAGCGTGTGAAGCTCGCCTACTACCTGAGCGGCGAGCGACAGGGCAACACGCTGTTCATCTTTGACGAGCCGACGACGGGTCTGCACTTCCATGACATCAACACGCTGATGAAGGCGTTTGACCAGCTCATCGGCAACGGCCACACGGTGGTCATCATCGAGCATAACCTCGACGTCATCAAGTGCGCAGACCACATCATCGACCTCGGTCCCGAGGGTGGCGACAAGGGCGGCAACATCGTCGTCGAGGGCACCCCCGAACAGGTCGCCCAATGCAAGGAGAGCCACACGGGGCGCTTCCTGGCGGAGAAACTTTAAACTACGAATTACGCCAATTTAACTAATTGGCATCCGCATTCAATTATTACGAATTTACGCTAAAGGTCTAAGTCGCTAAGTTTCATACAACTTGCACAACTTTGTAGGCAACTTGGACAAATAATTAGTTGGCATCCGCATTATTGGGCCTCGCCTTGGCGTGGCCGCCACCAGCAGGACGGAAAGACTATCGTAATGACGCTAAAGTTTATCATTGAAATGGAGACTGAAAATACTATATCAAGGGAGATAAGGAAGGAGTTTTTTGCCTTCCGCAACGGCATCATCGCTGACAAGTTGAGGAAGGCGGGCGACCCGCACGGCATGATTATGGGGTGCCTGCTGGTGGATGTCCAAGGGATTGCCGCACGCACCCGTGAGGCCATTGGCGACGCAGAGCAACTCGCCGCCCTCGCCTGTGAGCTGTGGAACGACACCAATTCCCGTGAGTGCCGCCTCGCCGCCCCCATGCTCTTCCCCGCCGAGTTGATGACGCTGGAGCAGGCCCAGCAATGGTGCGGGACCGTCGAGACCGTCGAGGTCGCCGACAACCTGTGCCACAAACTGTTGCGCCACCTCAACGGCAGCGACACGCTGTTCAGGCAGCTCATCGCCGACGAAAAACCTCTCATCAAATACACTGGCTACCGCCTGTTGCTGAACCTGTTACTGCTCGGCAAAGTTCAACCCACCGCCGCGCTCCGCACCATCGTCGAAACCGAAGTCACCACCGCCACGCCTCCACTCTCGCCGCTCCTCAACGACATCCTCAAGGAACTATGACACACCACGCATAACGACTAAAATTGGGAGGATTGGCATCCGCACACTTTTTAGGTTAACGACAAGAAAGACAAGAAAGACTATTTTTTTTGACATCTGAACGGACAATGGATAGGGGGGCAACGCGAATTTTACGAATTGCGCGAATCGTGGAATTAGTGTTTAAAAAACTGCGGTAATTGCATTATTGATCGGAGAGGAGGTCACGGATGATGGCGTCGCTGAGCATGATGCCGTCGCGGGTGAGGATGTAGTGGTTGTCATCGGTCACACGGAGGTGGCGGGCGGCGATGTGGGGACGGGCTTCGTTGGTGAAATGGTGCCATGCCTCATCGCCGAAGTCTTGGCGCAGGCGGGCGGCATCCACTCCGCGGGCGGTTCTCAGCCCTAACATGACGCGCTCGTCGTAGCGTTCCCATTGACTCAACTCTTCTTGTTCATAGGCTGGTGCGCCTGCTGTGATTTTGCCGATGTATTCCTGCAAGTCGGCGGGATTGTAGCGCCTGACCGCGCCGTCATAGCTGTGGGCTGCGGCGCCGAGGCCGAGATAGGGGGTGTCGTCCCAGTAGGAGGAATTGTGGCGGGAATGGTAGCCAGGCAAAGCAAAATTGGATATCTCATAATGCTCATAGCCAGCCGCTTGTAGCGTGTCCACAAGAATGCGGTACATCTCGATGCACTGCTCCTCGGGCACCTCGACGACCTCGCCGCGCTCACGCTGCCGCCACAGGCGCGTGCCCTCCTCGTAGGTGAGCCAGTAGGCCGAGATGTGCTGCGGCGCTAACGCGATGGCTTGGTTCACCGAGTCGGTCCATGACGCTACCGTCTGGCCAGGCAGGCCAAAGATGAGGTCGATGCTGATGTTGGTAATCCCCGCATGGCGCAGGTTGTCCACCGCCTCGACCGCTTGACGTGCCGTGTGACGCCGCCCGACGAAACGCAGGATGCCGTCTTCAAACGACTGCACTCCCATGCTCACCCGGTTCACTCCCAATGGCGGCAGCGCAGCGCACCAGTCGGGTGTCACATCGTCAGGGTTGGCCTCGATGGTAAATTCCTCAATACCAGACAAATCCATAGCCTCACGCAAGCCCTCGACAAGTCGTGCCAACAGTGGCATGGGCAACTGTGACGGCGTGCCGCCGCCCAGGTACAACGTCTTGACCGGCTCACCATGCAGCTCACCGCGACGCAGCCGCGCCTCGGCAACGACGGCCTCCACATAGGGAGCGCCGGCATCTGCCAGCCGCAACGTCGAGAAAAAGTCGCAGTAGGCACAACGGCTCGCACAGAACGGGATATGGACATAAACTCCTGCCATGACGACGCAAATATACACATTTCCCGCGTTTCCACAGCCCTTTTTGGGCATTGTAAATAATTTTCTTATTAATAATGTTGTAGTTTGCGCAAAATTTAGTAATTTTGCAGGCTGTTTAGCGATAACAAACAACAATTTACTATATAACAACCATTTAACAACAAAATCAACTAATGAAGGTTTACAAAACAAACGAGATCAAGAACATCTCTCTCGTCGGTGGCAAAGGCGCTGGCAAGACCACTCTCACCGAGTCTATCCTCCTTGAGGGCGGCACGATTAGCCGCAGGGGCACCGTCGATGGCGGTAACACCGTGAGCGACAACTCCCCCGTTGAGAAAGAGTACGGTTACTCCGTATCCTCATGCGTCTTCTATGCCGAGAAGAACGGCAAGAAGCTCAACTTCTTTGACTGCCCGGGTAGTGATGACTTTGTAGGCAATGCCGTGACCGCACTGAGCGTTACCGACACCGCCGCGCTGGTCGTTGACGGCCGCAATGGCGTCGAGGTAGGCACCCAGAACAACTTCCGCACCGTGGAGCGCATCGGCAAGCCGCTGATGTTCGTCATCAACCGCCTCGAGGACGAGAAGTGTGACTTTGACAACGTATATAACCAGCTGCGCGAGACCTACGGCAACAAGGTTGTTGCCCTCCAGTTCCCCGTCAACGCAGGCCCCGGCTTCAACAGCGTAGTGGATGTGCTCGCTATGAAGCAGTACACCTGGCCCAAGGACGGTGGCAAGGCTACCGAAGCTGACATCGACGGCGCACACGCCGACAAGGCCGAGGAGTACCGCATGGCACTGCTCGAGATGGCTGCCGAGAATGATGAGGAGCTGATGATGAAGTTCCTCGACGAGATGACCCTGAGCGACGAAGAGGCTCTGAAGGGCATCCGCCTGGGTATGGTTGACCGCAGCATCTTCCCCGTCGTTCTGGTGAGCGCCGAGAGGAACATCGGTACCGACCGCATGCTCGACATCATGAGCGAAATCGTTCCTGGTGTGAACGATATGCCCGCTCCCAAGAATACCAACGGCGACGAGGTTCCCTATGACGAGAACGGTCCCCTGAGCATCTACTTCTTCAAGACCTCGGTAGAGAGCCACATCGGTGAGGTTTCCTACTTCAAGGTGATGAGCGGTATCCTCAAGGCTGGTGCCGACCTTACCAACATGACCCGTGGCAGCAAGGAGCGCCTTGCTCAGATCAACGTGGTTTGCGGCCAGGGCAAGACCCCGATCGAGGAGATTCACGCTGGTGACATCGGCGCTGCCGTGAAGCTGAAAGACGTGCGCTGCGGCAACACCCTCAACGAGAAGGGCTGCGAGTACGTATTTGACTTCATCCAGTATCCTGCTCCCAAGTTCCAGCGCGCCATCCGCGCCCTCAACGAGAGCGAGACCGAGAAGCTGGGTGCCGTCCTCAACCGCATGCACGAGGAGGATCCCACCCTGTTGATCGAGCAGAGCAAGGAGTTGCGCCAGACCATCGTTTCAGGTCAGGGCGAGTTCCACCTGCGCACCCTGAAGTGGAACATCGAGAACAACGACAAGATCCAGATCGAGTACCAGGAGCCCCGCATCCCCTACCGCGAGACCATTACCAAGGCCGCCCGTGCCGACTATCGTCACAAGAAGCAGTCTGGTGGTTCAGGTCAGTTTGGTGAGGTACACCTCATCATCGAGCCTTACCGCGAGGGTATGCCCGAACCCGACACCTACAAGTTCGGCAACCAGGAGTACAAGATGAACATCAAGGACAAGCAGGAAATCCCCATGGAGTGGGGCGGTATGCTGGTTGTCTATAACTGTATCGTCGGTGGTGCCATCGATGCACGCTTCATCCCCGCCATCGTCAAGGGTATCATGGACCGCATGGAGCAGGGCCCGTTGACCGGTAGCTACGCTCGCGACGTGCGCGTCTGCATCTACGATGGTAAGATGCACCCGGTTGACAGTAATGAAATCTCGTTCCGTCTGGCAGCCCGTAACGCCTTCTCGGCAGCATTCCGCGATGCTAACCCCAAGGTTCTGGAGCCCGTCTATGACGTTGAGATCCTGTTGCCCGGCGACTGCATGGGTGGTGTACAGAGCGACCTGCAAGGCCGCCGCGGCATCATGATGGATATGTCGAGCGCCAACGGTATGGAGCGCGTAAAGGCCCGCATCCCCTTGAAGGAGATGTCGAGCTACAGCACCTCCCTGAGTTCCATCTCGGGTGGCCGCGCTTCCTTTAGCATGAAGTTCTCGAGCTACGAGCTCGTGCCCGCCGACGTGCAGGCTCAGCTGCTCAAGGAGTACGAGGAGAGCAAGCAGGACGAGGATTAATCTCCCGTTCTATACATTATATAATAATTGGCGCCCCAGTCGGGACGCCAATTGTTTTTACCGAGCCACGAGGGCACGACAAAATTTGCGTTTTTTGGGCATCCGCACTCTTTAGGGTTAACGACAAGAAAGACAAGAAAAACTATTTTTGGACATCGGCCTTGACAATGGGCAGGCCATACAACGACGATATTTGTGCTTTTGGAGGCTTACGCACTACTTAAGGTTAACGACAAGAAAGACAAGAAAAACAAATTACTTGACATCCTAAAGACAAAATTGTCCGTTGGGATTTCCAGTTTGTTTTTCTTGTCTTTCTTGTCGTTTAAAAACTATTGTTGTCTTATTGTTGACGGGAAAGGGATGTTAGTCGGTGATGTAGTCGTTCTTGATGATCGGCTCTATCTCGCGGCTCAGTTTGCGCCACTCCTTGGAGTTGATGTAGTCCATGATGATGTGGGCGTGCTTGACATTGTGCATATCGCTGCCCAGGTAATCAATCAGGTGGTTCTTGACAAGCCACAACGCGCTCTCGCGTGCCTCCTCGCCAAAGTAGCCCGTGAACGACAGGATGTTGACCTGGAAACGGGCACCGGCATTGTGCAACTGCTCATATCGCTTGTGGCGGCGCGAGTAGTAAGGATAACGCTCAGGATGGGCGAGAATCGTCCTGTAACCCTTGACCTGCATGTCAAACAGCAGTTCGTCAAGATTCATCAGTTCCTGTTGGAACGAATTCTCAAGCAGGACATGGTTGCCAGGCATGGGCAACAGGTGGTCGGCAGCATACTCCTTGTCGTAGTACTCGTCCATGCGGTACTCGGCACTGAGGTAGAGCTCCATGTCCAAGCCCTCGTCGGTCACAGCGTCCTTGAGTTTGAGGAAAGCGTCGGTTAAAGTCTCGCGTGTGTTCTCAAAAGTGATGGCAGTAACGTGCGACGTGAGTATCACGCGATTGATACCCATCTCGGCCTCGGCACGCAGCATCTCGAGCGACTGCTCGATCGACTGTGAGCCATGGTCCACGCCGGGCAGGATGTGGCTATGCACATCGGTATGATAGAAAAGCTTAACCTGCTCTTTATTACGTCTGAATAGTTTGCCTAACATATTAAATCTCGATAAGTATTTCTCAATACAAAAATTTTAACCTGCAAATTTACTCATTTTTTATATCAAAAGTCAAAAAAAACAGATTTTTTTCATCCCGCAATGCTAAAGTTCCAAAAAAACAGGGAAAAGTTTCTCCAATTCAAAAAAAGGTTGTAATTTTGCGCGCCATTACAAAAAAGAGGCGTTTACCACCGCCACAAAATTGTAAGTTTAACATTTTAAAGATATATCAAAAAAATGAAGAAGGATATCCATCCCAGCAACTATCGCGAGGTTGCTTTCAAGGACATGTCAAACGAGGAGGTTTTCATCACTCGCAGCACTGTGAACACCAAGGAGACCATCGAAATCGACGGTACCACCTATCCCCTGGTAAAGCTCGAGATCACCAACACCTCTCACCCGTTCTTCACCGGTAAGCAGAAGCTCGTCGACACCGCAGGTCGCGTGGACAAGTTCATGCAGCGCTACGGCAACCGCAAGAAGAAATAAGACGACAAGACATCAACGCCCCCGCCGTGTGCGCACACGGCAGGCAGTGCAAGACACAGCGACGCACCTTTCCTATCGAGAGGTGCGTCGTTGTTATTTTTCCGTCTGACACTTTCTCTATTCAATAGCCATCAACCCTATAAAGCCTTTAAAATAACGCAACATCGAGGTGAGCGTCTTAAAGCCAAAGCAAGCATCCAGTGCGATGGCTATCGCAATCAGAGCCACAATCAAGATGATCAACTGCCTTTTAGTCTTGACGAGCTGTTTCCACAACTTGCGGTTGATGACATGAACTGCGACCAAGAGCACTGCCCCCAAGCCAGTAATACCGATGGTCCTGAGCACTACATTAACCCAATTAACTTCCTCACCCGTGATGGTCCTGTCGACAAGAGCCAAGGGCAATGCGATGACATACAGGAGGAAGGACATCATCACCACCGCTACAACGATGCGCCACGCTGTGCCCCACCAGCCATAACCGAACAATTGATGATAGTCGATCAGCAGCACTAATGATATGATAGAAATCACCATTACCTGAACATCAACATCGGTGATTTGCAATAACCTTAACACCAGCGAGCCGATAAAAAGCCACAGCAGGAACTGGTTTGTCATGAACACCTGGATGAAAAAGCCTTGAGGAAGCGTGTGACGCGGATATCGAGGGGCAAATCGGAACACAAACCAAGTGGGAATAATCAAGAAAGAGAGGCCAACCAAGAATGCCCACTCGTAATGTTGTGAGAGCCAAATCCCAATTGTCTCCATGTAATAAGTCACGCCCGTCTCGGTGCTCACATCATCCCCAGTCTCCTGAAATTCCCCCCAAAATTCGGGAAAGAACCAATTCCCGACAAAGAAGAAAGCCACTGCCACAACGACCAGCATCTTGACCGGCGGGAAACTCACCTGACGCTTGCCGCTGATGTAGTCCCTTATCAGGTATCCCGGCCGCCACAGCAGTTGCCACAGCGTGTAGGGCAACGAGCGTGTGCCCACGCCCCATACATCCAAGAAGCCCAGCCACACACTATGCCAAGTAATGGGACCATAGACGGCCTTCTGGCCGCAACGCGGGCAGTAATTGTTCTCGCTCTCGGCACCGCAGTTGCAACACCCGTGCTGATCATGCGTGTCATGATAATCAAAGGGCTGCTCCTGCCAGCGGCGGAATTGACGATATTTATCCTTGATCAGTCCCATTGGTTCATAAGAAAAAAACAGTGAAAACTCTTAACATATAGTCCGGTTCAAGATTCTCGACCCAGATGTAGATGCCTATTGAGATAAGCACAAGCAACACAGGCATCAACCACGCTCGATACCATCCCATCTCACGCCACAAACGGCGGTTGATCACATGAATCATCAACAACAATGTTGATAGACATATAACGAAAAATAGGATACACAGGGTAATAATCATCGACATTTTGTTATTATCAACATGCGATATCGTCGAAATGTACGATAAACAAAATGCATAAAACCCGGCCAGTATAATCATCAGCATCACCAGCCATCGCCACACTGTACCCCACCAACTGTATCCAAAAATCTGGTTGTAATTGATCAAGACGATGAGCGGAATCAGCGCTAAGGAGCTCACCATCATCAAGTTCTCAAAGCCAGAACTGCCTGTATTATAACCAAAATTCGCTCCCGAGAGTTTCACACAAGTGGAGATGATGAACAACCACATGATGTACTCGGTAGTCATGAACACCTGGATAAAGAAGCCCTGCGGCACGGTGTGCCGTGCGTTGCGTGGCGAGTGCCTGAACACCAGCCATGTGGGCAGTATCAATAACGAGAAGACAAACAATAACATCCACTCAATATGATTCCCTATCCACAGATTGAAGTAGTCCCAGTAATATTGCCACCCCGTTGAAGTGATGGGCGTTGAATCCTCTTCAATCATCAAACTCCAGTACTCGGGAAATATCGTCTTACCTACAAAATAGAGTATCAGTGCCACGAGCACAAGCATCTTGACCGGCGGGAAACTCACTTGCCACTTGCCGCTGATGTAGTCGCTGATGAAATAGCCTGGCCTCCACAACAGTTGCCACATCGAATAGGGTAATGAGCGCCCACCCAGGCCAAACAAGTCCATCAAGCCGCTTCGGACAGTCGCCCACGTGATGCGTCCGGCTCTGGCCTTTTGTCCACAGCGGGGACAGAAGGAGCCGGCATACTCCTGGCCGCAGTTGTTGCAGCAGTGCGTTTCACTGCCCAATTCCGAGTATTGACGCGGATTGCGCTGCCAATCACGGAATCGCTGATATAACCGCTTCACGAGCATCACAGGGTGGATTCTTCGGACGACGCTTCAACCTGGGCGATGGAATCGTCCTCAGGAACAGGCATCGTCTCGACAGGCTGGGTGATGGCACGGCGCACACGACGCTCAGCGAGATACTCCTGCAGGCTGGTGAAGTTGAACAACAGCAGGCAGATGCCCGTAATGAGCACAACGACTGGCACATTCTCACGCAGTGACGGCACCACGAGCGAAAGGATGCCGCACAAGGCGACAATCATGGGACACAAGTGATACCAGCCCTTAGTCTTCAGGCTATCACACGACAAGAACAGGTAGATGATGTGGAACAACCCGAGAACAATGAGCAGCAGTGCCATAAACAGCTGCAGGATGCCATCGAACAAGTGCGCCTTGATGATCATCACCAAGCCAAAACACAGTCCACCCACCGCGGGCAGCACACCCAGGTAGTCAGTGCTGGTGCGGGCATCGGAATGGCGCACAGCCACCATGATGAGGTAAACCACAGCTGGTAACATGAACAAGGCACCCATCACGCGGCATCCCCACTCCAAGATGTTGGGGACCCCATGAAAGATGATGAGAATGATGCCTGCCAGCAGCAAAATCACGTTAGTAAGGAGGTTCAAACTGACTTTTCTCATTATTTTCTGTAAGGTTAAATATCACTTGTTAATAATTTTTTCACAAAAATATGATAAAAACGTCTATCTTCAAAAAATATTCCTCAAAAAGTTGTATCTTTGTGAGTGAATATGGAAAAACGCAGGCACATACTCGCCATCATTAACCCTGTGTCGGGAACCGGCAACAAGGATAAGATACCTCGCCTGATAGATACCGTAGTTGACCATGAAATCAATGAGGTGAGCATCATTGCGACAGAGTATGCCGGCCATGCCCGCGAAATCGCGGCCCAAGCGGTGAACGACGGCATCGATGTCGTTGTCGCCATTGGCGGTGACGGCACCGTCAACGAGGTGGGTAGCGCTGTGGCTGGCACCGACACCGCGCTGGCCATAGTGCCCAGCGGGTCGGGCAACGGCCTGGCACGCCACCTGCGCATCTCGATGAACGCCAGCCGCGCCCTGCAGGTGCTCAATAACGGCGTCATCGGCAAGTTTGATTACTGCACGGTCAACGGCCAGCCCTTCTTCTGCACTTGCGGTATGGGCTTTGACGCGGCAGTGAGCTACAAGTTCTCGAACGAGGGCACCCGTGGCTTCATCACCTATATCAAGACCACGTTAACCGAATTTTTCAAGTATAAAGCCCAAGACTACATCATCGACATCGACGGTGTGCAAATGGAGGAGCGCGCGTTTGTCATTGCGTGCTGCAACGCGGCACAATATGGCAACAACGCCTATATCGCACCACGCGCCACCATGCAGGACGGCCTCATTGACGTGACGGTGATGCACGGCTTCAGCCTGGTCGAGAGTCCGCTGGTCGGCGCCCGCCTGTTTTTCCGTTCCCTGGACAAGGACCGCCATGTGAGCATCTACCGGGGCAAGCAGGTGGTCATTAAGCGCAAGGCCGATGATGTCATGCACATCGACGGCGACCCAGTCATGATGCCTGCCCGACTGGAGATTGAGAACGTCAGCGCGGGCATCCGCATCCTGGTACCCCCCACACTGCCCGATGACGTGTGAGACGGCATGAGAGAAAGAAATTAAAGAAAATACAACCTAATAAATTCAAGGTAAAATGAGTTATCTGAAATTTGATAAAAACCTGATGATCAACCTGGAGCAGTCACTGCCCAAGGAGATGTTGCGCACCAACCAGTCGGGGGCCTATCACTGCACCACCATTGTGGGCTGTAACACCCGCAAGCAGCATGGCCTGCTGGTTATTCCGGTGCCTGAGCTCGACGACAACAATCACGTGCTGTTGTCAACGCTCGACGAGACCGTCATCCAACACGGTGCACCGTTCAATCTGGGCCTGCACCGGTACAAGGGCGACACTTACAGCCCCAATGGTCACAAGTACATCCGTGAATATGATTGTGAACGTGTGCCCACGACCACTTACCGCGTGGGCGGTGTGATTCTCAAGAAGGAGAAGATTTTCATCACCCACGAGAACCGCATCCTGATCCGCTACACGCTGGTGGATGCCCACTCGGCAACGACGCTGCAGTTCAGGCCATTCCTGGCGTTCCGCAACGCCAACGACCTGTGCGTGGAGAACGCTGTCGCCAGCCGCGAATACCAAGAGGTTTCTAACGGTATTGCCACCTGCATGTATAACGGTTATCCCACCCTGTATATGCAGCTGAACCACAAGCCCAAGTTCGTCTTTGACCCGCATTGGTACAAGAACATCGAGTACATCAAGGACCAGGAGCGCGGCATCCCCTACAGCGAGGACCTGTACGTGCCCGGCTACTTTGAGGTAGAGATCAAGAAGGGCGAGCCGCTCATCTTCTCGGCAGGCATCGAGGAGGTCAACACCCGCACCCTCACCAAGATGTATGAGGACGAGATCAAGCCGCGCACACCGCGCACGAGCTTCTATAACTGCATGAAGAACAGCGCTAAGCAGTTCTATATCACCAACAAGGAGGGCCATTACCTGCTGGCAGGTTATCCGTGGTTCAAGATTCGCGCCCGCGACGAGTTCATCGCTCTGCCAGGCTGCACGCTGTCGGTACACCACCGCCAGGACTTCGAGCTGATTATGGACACCGCCCAGCGCGCCCTCAACGACTGGATGCGCGACGGCACCCTCGACAAGCACCTCGATGGCCTGGAGCTGCCCGACATACCCTTGTGGGCCATCTGGGCGGTACAACGCTATGCCCATGACCTGAACGTCGAGGCCGCCCGTGAGCGCTACGGCAAGCTGGTCAAGGACCTCATCAACTTCATCACCGACGGTCACCATCCCAACCTCAAGCTGGAGGAGAACGGCCTGTTGACCACCGACGGCACCAAGCGTCCCGTCTCGTGGATGAACAGCACCCACCCCGACGGCACACCGCTTATCCCGCGCACCGGCTATCTGGTTGAATTTAACGCGCTGTGGTACAACGCCCTTCGCTTTGTCACCGACGAGCTCTTTACCGACCAGGAGGGAGAGAAGGACTTTGTGGAACGTTGCAGCAAGATTGCCGAGAAGTGCAAACCCGCCTTTATCGAAACCTTCATGACCGACTACGGTTACCTGTACGACTATGTGAACGGCAGCTATACCGACCTGAGTGTACGTCCCAACATGGTCATCGCCGCAGGTCTTGACTACAGCCCGATGGACCGTCGCCAGCGCAAACGCGTGCTCGACATCGCCACGCGCGAGCTGCTCACGCCCAAGGGATTGCGCACCTTGAGTCCCAACAGCTACGGCTACATACCCTGGTATCTGGGAACCCCCGAGGAGCGCCAGACCGCATACTTTGCAGGCAGTGCCCGTCCGTGGCTGATGGACTTCTACAGCAAGGCCTACATCCGCGTGTTCGGCCTTAACAGCATCTCGTTTATCGAGCGCATGATGATTGGCTTTGAGGACGAGATGAAAGAAGGCTGCATCGGCTCGCTGAGCGAACTCTTTGACGGCAACCCGCCCTTTATCGGCCGCGGCGCCGTGAGCTTCGCCCCCAACGTGGGCGGCATCCTGCGCGTACTGCGCACCTTCAAGAACCTGCACATCATTGACGAATAAAACCAAAAGAGATATGAAAGCATTAATGTTTGGTTGGGAATTTCCACCGCACATCCTGGGAGGACTGGGAACAGCAAGTTATGGACTCACCAAGGGCATGTGGGAAAATGGTGACATGGACATCACCTTTGTCATCCCCAAGCCCTGGGGTGACGAGCCCAAGGAATTTGCCCATATCATCGGTGCGAACTGCACCCCGGTGGCCTGGCGCGACGTCAACGGGGACTATGTGCAGAGCCGCATCGGTAACGTGATGGACCCGCAGATGTACTACAACCTGCGCGACCACATCTATGGCGACTTCAACTACATGAGTACCAACGACCTGGGCTGCATCGAGTTCTCAGGCCGCTACCCCGAGAACCTGCTCGAGGAAATCAACAATTACAGCATCGTGGCGGGAGTCATTGCCCGCACGGTGGACTGTGACGTCATCCACAGCCACGACTGGCTCACCTACCCTGCCGGCATCCACGCCAAGCAGGTGACGGGCAAGCCGCTGGTCATTCACGTGCATGCCACCGACTTTGACCGCTCGCGTGGCAACGTCAACCCCACGGTGTTCAGCATCGAGAAGGACGGCATGAACAATGCCGACCACATCATCACCGTGAGCAACCTAACACGGCGCACCGTCATCGAGAAATACGGCATCAGCCCCGACAAGGTGACCACGGTGCACAACGCCGTTGAGCCCTTGAACGAGGAACTGCTCAACCTGGAGGCACCTCCGGGCAAGACGAACAAGGTCATCACCTTCCTGGGCCGCATCACGATGCAGAAGGGTCCTGAGTACTTCGTCGAAGCCGCCGCACAGGTGCTTCACAAGGTCAACAATGCCCAATTTGTCATGGCAGGCAGTGGCGACATGATGGACAAGATGATACGCCTGGCCGCCAAGCGTGACATCGCCGACCGCTTCCACTTCACCGGCTTCCTCAAGGGCAAGCAAGTGTATGAGATGCTTGCCGCCAGCGACGTGTACATCATGCCCTCGGTGAGCGAGCCGTTCGGCATCTCGCCGCTCGAGGCGATGCAGATGGGCGTGCCGTCGATTATCAGCAAGCAGAGCGGTTGTGCCGAGATTCTGGACAACGTCATCAAGATTGACTACTGGGATATCAATGCCATGGCCGACGCCATCTACAGCATCATCGAGTATCCCGCTATGTATAACGAGTTGCGCGAGCAGGGCCTTGCCGAGGTTAACCAGATCACCTGGGACAAGGCTGGCGCCAAGGTGATTGACATCTACCGCAACCTCATCAACCGTTAGCATCTTTTGCTATTATACCAACCGCCCTTTGGGCGGGAAATTAAACAAATTTTAATTGTTAAATGACAGCTAAAGAACATAATGAGTTTTACAAATTCTTCTATGACATCACAGGTGAAGCCATGTGTGTTCACAGTGAATATCATGAAGGATTGCTGGAATCGGCTTACGAAGCTGCGTTAACATATCTGCTCAAGTCCAAGGGTTATTCAGTAGAAAGACAAGTATATTTGCCTATCTATTGGAAAGACGTGAAATTAGAACAACATTATTGTATGGATCTGGTTATCAACAAGGATATTATAGTTGAGCTCAAGGCCATAACTAATATCGGCAAGCCACATCGCAAACAATTGTGGAATTATATGAACCTCACTCACAAGCCCTTTGGAATGTTAATGAACTTTGGAGCAGAGACATTTTATAGTGAATGGTATCACCGTCACGAAGATGGAGCTATCGAAAAAATAATATGGCGCAATCCTATCGAAGAGCTGATTGAGCAAAGGACAGATAGAATTCATCAACAAACTCATGTGATCTAAAAAAATTGAATTTGATTAATTTCCCGTGCGAAGCACGGTCAAAATAATTAGAATAAATCAATTAAAAACTAAATAAGATATGAAAGCGATTTGTTTTTATTTCCAGATTCATCAGCCGTTCCGCCTGAAGCATTACCGCTTCTTTGACATCGGTAACGACCACTACTATTATGATGACTTTGCCGACGATGACATCATCACGCGCATCGCGCAGCGGTCTTATCTGCCCGCCAACGAGATGCTGCTCGACATGATTCGCGAGAACGGCAAGAAGTTCAAGGTGGCATTCTCCATCAGCGGCACCGCATTAGAGCAACTGGAGCAGTATGTGCCCGAGTTCATCGACTCGATGAAGGAACTGGCCGCCACCGGCTGCGTCGAGTTCCTCAGCGAGACCTATGCCCACAGCCTGTCGGCCATGTTTGACCCCGAGGAGTTCACCGCCCAGGTCAAAGCCCATGACGAGAAAATCTACCAGCTCTTCGGCCTGAAGCCCAAGGTGTTCCGCAACACCGAGCTCATCTATGACGATGACATCGCTTCGATGGTCTATGCTATGGGATTCAAGGCTGCCATCACCGCCGACGCCAAGCACGTGCTGGGCTGGCGCTCGCCTAACTTCCTGTACAGTTCGGCTTCGGCACCCAAGCTCAAACTGCTGTTGAAGAACAGTAAGCTGAGTGACGACATCTCGTTCCGCTTCAGCAATCCCGAGTGGGCCGCCTATCCCCTCACCGCCGACAAGTACATCAACTGGATCAACGAGTTGCCCCAGGAGGAACAACTGGTGAACCTGTTTATGAACTATGACGCCTTCGGCGAACTGCAGCCCCGCGAGAGCGGCATCTTTGAGTTCATGAAAGCGCTGCCCCGCTTTGCTGCCGAAAATGACATCCAGTTCTGGACGCCGAGTGAGGTCGTCTCCAAGTTCAAACCCGTTGCTGAATTGGCAGTGCCCTACCCCATGTCATGGACCGACGAGGCTCGTGACACCAGCGCATGGCTGGGCAACACCTTGCAGCAGGAAGCCGTCAAGAAGTTGTACTCCATCGGCGAGCGCGTGCGCTTGTGCTCCGACCGCCGCATCAAGCAGGACTGGAACTATCTGCAAGCCAGCGACCACTTCTTCTACATGTCCACCAAGCACAACGACGATGGCTCGGTACATAGCCACTACAGCCCCTATGACTCGCCCTACACGGCATTCACCAACTATATGAACGTGCTGAGCGACTTCATGACGCGTGTTGAGGAACAGTACCCCACCAGCATCGACAACGAGGAGCTGAACTCGCTGCTGCTGACCATCCGCAACCAGGAGCAGGAAATCGAGAAACTGCACCGCGAGGTCGAGCTGATGCGCAACAACATCGTCAAGGACACCACCGGCGACTTCCCCATCGATGTGGAAGACATGCCTGCAGAGGCTCCGGTTATCGAGGCACCTAAGCCTGAGGAGAAGCCGGCCCCCAAGAAAAAGGCGCCTGCTAAAAAGCCCGCGGCCAAGAAGGAGCCCGCTGCCAAGAAGGCTACCCCGGCTAAGAAGCCCGCTGCCAAGAAAGCTCCCGCCAAGAAGAAATAAACTAAACTTCTTGCAATAACAAGAACCGTGGCAATAGGTCAAGTCCTGTTGTCACGGTTCCTTGTTTTATGCTGTTTCGGAATGCCGTCAATCGGGATTGGTGGGATTGAGGTAGTCACGCAGGGTCTCGACATAGTTCTCAAAGGCCTTGAGGCCTTCGGGGGTGATGCGGCACAGGGTGCAGGGGCGTTTGCCCTTGAACGTCTTTTCCACCGTGATATAACCGGCTGTGGCAAGTTTGTCAAGTTGCACGCTCAGGTTTCCCGCCGTGGCGCCCGTCTGCTCCTTAATGAAGGGGAACTCGGCCGACTCGGCACCGATGAGCAGCGACATCACCGCCAACCGCAATTCGCTGTGCAACAATGGGTCTAATGGCTTGAACATGGCAACTTACTTTTTGCTTTGGAAATGAATGATAAGGCCCGGAATGATGAGACCGATTACCGCCACAGCAGCCATCACATACATCTGCTGTGCAGGGAAATACAGGGCGGCAAAGAAGCCTCCTAAACCTGCCACCAGACCGCAAATCTGGATAGGGCGGTTCTTGAGGACAAGGCCCATAATCGTCGATGCGATACCAAAGCACAACGTGATGATGCTGGTGATGAAATTAAAGATGTGGACATCAGGAAGCCTGCAAGCATCAGAAAGCACGCCGCTACCGATGAGGCCAAGCAACAAACCGATGCCGCCACAAAAGATGCCGAACGTGCTCCACACATGTCCGATGGTCTTACCGACGAAGGTCGTGGGGACCGACTCATTCTTCCTGTCGATGACACGATTTCCGATATAGCCGACCAGCCACATCACACCCCACAGGAAATGCCACACAGGTCCGCCGTGGTTTTTCCACAAATACTCAATCAACAATGCGAATACCACCACACAAATGCCCCACCACATCAGCGGCAGGCCGGCGTTCTTGGCAATCGTGCGCTGGCTACGCTCGATCGATTCGCGGATAATTTCCAGACTGCGCTCGGCAGTCAAATTGCTATTCTGTTCCATGATTTCTACTTGATTTTTAGTTATTAAAAGATGGTTAAAATGCTCTTGCGGCACGCCCCTCGCCCCTGCAGAAGGCTCAGATTGCACCAGTTGTGTTTCGAATCACGATGCAAAGATAAAGTAGTTTATTTTATAAACCAAACAATTTTATAAATTTAATTTTCCGCAATGGTATATTTAACTTTCATTAATATCTTGTGGGCGATTCTTTTTGACATGAATGACCACGAATGGTCATAAATTATTGGTGTCCGGGGAAACATCGCTGATGTTAGCGGTTCGAAGAACCGATTTCAATGTGAAAGACCATGCAAGAACCTCGAAGAGGTTCGCAGCTTGGTCCATAAGCAGAACTATGCAAGTGCCTCGGAGAGGAACTTTGTGATTGACAGTATTTTGAGTGATGCGGAAGTTCGTCTTCGACGCACTTTCTACTTGAGATGGCTGCCACCAAGCTGCGCTCATCTGCGATGAGCTTGCATGGTGTTTTCCATAAAAGTCGAGTCTTCGACCCGACCTGCCTCTTCGAGGCAAAAGCCAAGCCCATGATACAGCAAAATGCTTATCCAACTCATAT
>Ga0310695_10001165_pt1 | contig 63545 bp, 42 predicted proteins | sample RumenRJG_04DNA_FD_203882 | JGI IMG/M metagenome (GOLD analysis project Ga0310695, IMG submission 203882) | Bovine rumen microbial communities from Lethbridge, Alberta, Canada - RJG_04 (v2) (version 2) | ecosystem: Host-associated > Mammals > Digestive system > Stomach > Rumen | place: Canada... | reverse complement strand
CCCCGGAGTCTGTTACATCCTTCCCATATAGGGGAAGGCTTGGTTAGGGTGGATGCTTCTTTGCTTCTTTCTTCGCGCCGAAGAAAGTAAGAGAACAATGCTTTTTTCTTCGCGCCGAAGAAAGTAAGAATTACCAGCAGGGCTTGCCCTGCAAAAATAATATTTTTTTAACTCTTAAAATTTCAATTATATGAAACGAGAAACGATTAATAAAATTGCAAATTTTGTCCTGACGGTCATTACCGCCTTCGTGTCAACCTTCCTCATGCAATCCTGCATAGACTAGTTTACAGTTTACGGTTTACAGTTTACAGATGATTACATTAGGAACATCTTAGCATGCGATTCTCTATATATGTTCTTGCGTCCCTTCGGTAGCAAGCGTCTCCTTGCGTCGCCGAGCGCTTATGTCTAAAAAACTGTTATTATGTTATTATGTCTTTCTTAGTTAATCTGTCTTAAAATGAGAAGAATAGATCTGATTATCATTCACTGCACGGCGAGCAGACCGGACCAGCACCTGACGCTGGGGATGCTCGACAAGATGCACCAGGCCCGCGGCTGGAAGTGCTGCGGCTATCACTACTACATCACCCGCGACGGACAGTTGCACTTCGGCCGTCCCGAGGAGATGGTCGGCGCCCACGCCCGCCACTACAACGCCCACTCCATCGGCGTCTGTTACGAGGGAGGTCTCGACGAACGTGGCCGTGCCGCCGACACCCGCATCCCTGCCCAGAAGAAGGCCCTCCTCACGCTGCTCTGCTCCTTGAAGCAGGACTATCCCGATGCCGAGATCGTCGGCCACTGCGAACTGGAGGGCGTCCACAAGTCCTGTCCCTCGTTCCCCGTCAGCACCCTCCGGGCCCAGATCAAGCAACTCGGCTACTAATACCTTTTATATATACACGTACACGCGAGAGCGTACAAGGATCAGCGTTTCATTTATTTGAAGCGCTGATTTTTTATAAGAGCCTGTAAATCTTTTGTTTATAGAGCCTTCAAATTGCAAGAAAAGCCCAAAACTACCATTATTGAAACGCAGGAAATACTGATACCATGCAAAAATTATTTTATCTTTGCCCCGAATTTCTAAAAACAAAAGCGTATGAATAAAATACTAAAGATGCTAAACTACAAAACCAAGTGGCAATTAATGCTGTTTTACAGTCTTTTTGTCTGTATGCCTATGTCTGCAGATATGAGGATTCCATTTGTGATGGAGCCAGATACAGTCAAGATACCATCCGACACGACCCAGATTGATACAACAGGCATGAGAGATAATCCTCCAGTCGTACTGACACCATCATTACCACCCTCGCCACAGGCAGAGGCCTTCCAGCGGGTAGGTGAGTACACTGTCAACAATGCATCTGGTATCCCCGATATCAGCATTCCTCTTTATGAGATAAACCATCATGGTTATAAGATTCCTATCACTTTAAGGTATATAGCCACTCCGCTAAAGTCAGGTTACAACTATGACGTTACCGGCCAGGGGTGGATACTGACAACAGGTTTCTGTATCTCACGAAACATTGCATCAAGACCAGATGAGTTGGCTAACTTCAAACTTAATGACGATTCTATAAATTGCAGTCAGTGCCAATATCAGTATTCTCGTGAGAACCTTAACCTCTTAAACTATCGGCGCGACTTGTTTAAGTGCGTTCTGCCCAATGGTGATTCTTTCCAGTTCTATATGACCAAAAACGGGAATTCGCCCATTAGTTATACATTGTCGACCAAAAGGGATTTCTTAATCGTGGCACAAGCCAATACCACGGAGATCAGCAAATTCACTGTGACTGATGATTCCGGTGTAGTCTATACGTTTGATATCATTGAGAAGACAACAGATTCACAATATCCCATGGCTAATGTCGGATGGTACCTGAGTCGTATAGACCTGCCAAATTGCACCAGTCCCATTTATCTCCAATACAATGCATCCATGAGACAGTATCATATAGAGGGGCAGGCAGAGCAGGTGATATCAATGATACATAACCATCCTTATCCTATTGATCTGGTACAAGTACAAACCGCAAACATTAGCCAACCGTCATATTACACGACCAAACTCCTGACAAGAATAAACTATGGTAATGAAAGCATAACTTTCACTTACAAGAACGGAACAAACGAGCAGGATTATAACTATCTGAGCAAGATGACTGTTGTGGGCTGGAAAGAATATCGCTTCAACTATTCCATCTCAAATTCCTATCATCCAAACCATCCCTTGGCACTATTGAACCGGCTGGTTGTCAAGGGACCCGTAACATCACCAACAGACTCGCTCGTCTACAAGTTCGACTATCATACACCTGCCGCCTTCAATGATACAGACCATTGGGGGTACCTGACTAACGAACAGGGAACTAATTATCAGCACAATCTGGCAAACATGAACTTTTATTTTGAATGTCTCTCAGGCTTAAATCCCCAGATCTCCAGTTCTACTTTTGTCAAGCCTCTTGGAACAGACCCAGACGGGTGGTGTCCTTATCAGAAATACAGTCTGAATTACTATACTTTACTAGAGGAACGAAGGCACGCCTTACCGCCAAGTTCTCATAGCGTGTTAAAATCCATCACCTATCCAACTGGTGGCAAAACGGTGTTTGTTTTTGAAAATCATCGGTTTGTCACAGCCACTGCTGCCAATGGCGACTTTGTCCTTACCAAGAAACAACGGAGGGTCATAGAAGGCGGTGGGTTCAGGATCAAAACGATTACCAACTATACTTCTGACAATACTGTAGCGGATGTCAGGCAATACCGCTACGGGCCGACATTCCTGGAAGCCAATAACCAGAATCTAAATCTGCCGGTCGATCCGACAAATCTGTCCTGTCAGCATATTGGATTCGGCGAACCTGTGGTAGACCCCAATATCCTAAGTTATTCCCATTTTTCCACATCGGGACCGAATACCATACCCACAGAGATAAGATATATGCTGTTAGGATTAAGCCCTGCAGGGCAAAGAACTAATTTTGCAAATCCATTTAACGATCTAGTTTATGGAAGTACATGGCGCTTCGATGTCCAGTTCAGTCCTGTCTTCTTCCGCAGTCTTTTGCGTGGGCGTAATGCAGTGGTATATCCTGAAATCACTGTCTATTATGGTGACATCGGTTTTGAAGATGACACTCCTGAGAATACGACAGGAAAGACGGTCTACAAATTTGACATCTATGGATTTCCAAACGATACGACCTATTGCCAGAGTCTTCAATACTATGGGAACACACTGGATGGCAGACTTTATACTGCGGCACAAGACCAGCCAATAGAGATGTGCGACTATGCGTATGAAGGGAACTCATTCAAGATGCGCCGAAAAGTGTCCTATGAGTATCTTCAGCGAGAAGGACAACTCATTGACTATGTGTTTAAGAACATCTATTCACCGGGCTTTGGTGATACTGCCCCAATGAATACGATTTTTGGACAAAGAGAACTGTTTGCCCACTCTTACCTGTTGAATAAGAAACAGACAACGGAATACTATCTCACCGACTCTATCTCAACCACGGAGAATATATACTATACGAGCAACGACCTGATAGGTTCCCGCACTGTCACTGGCAAGAAACTCATGACGACAACCTATTCCTACCCCGACTTGCTCGCTTCCGGCGGATCAGGACAGTTGGCCGCCCAGAACAGGATGACAACAGTACTGGAAAGCAGGACAAAGGCCGGAGAAGGCAGCAGCCAGATAGACGTGTCAGGATATAAGACCGATTATGAAAACTTCACCACCGGAGGCTTGCTACCTTCAAAGCAGTACAGTCTGAACACGACTTTTAGTGGTTCTTCGTTCGAAGAAGACGTGCAGGTGCTGTCGTACACTTCCAATGGCAACCCCTTGGAGGTGGTTGACCGCAGCGGACTGCATACAGTCTATCTGTGGAGTTACAAAGACCGCTATATGGTGGCGGAAATCAAGAATGCGACACTTACACAGGTAAACACGGCTCTTAATGCCGTCATGAGTACAAATGCCAGCGGCCTGGCAAATCTGAGCAGTGTGAGTTCGGTCTCCCTGAAGAATCTGCGCACAAACTCCACCCTTTCAGGGGCACTTGTCACGATATGGACGTATGCGCCACTCATTGGCGTGACATCGCAGACAGACCCTTCGGGCGTCTCTACTTATTACGACTACGACGGCCTCGGCCGGCTGAAGGAGATCTATCGCTTCGATGGCAATAACGAGTCATCAACCAAGCGCATCCTGAATCAATACTCCTATCACACTATAAACAATTAGATGATTATGAGAAGACACATCTTATTATTACTGATCTGTGGGCTGTCTGCTATAGCCTTTGCCCAAAGCAGCACCTACAGTTATGTCATGTCGCGTACGAAAACGGATACCGGTACGAATGCGTGGTTTGACCATATCGACTATGACAACGGTCTCGGTGACGTGTACCAGCAGGTGGACGTAGACATTACCCCCGGCGGCAACAGCCTTGTGACACTGCATGAGTACGATGAGCACCGCCGACCCCTCAGGACATGGCTGCCCGCCTCGTTCAGCGGCAGCGGCATCCAGAATGCCAATAGCATCAAGACCGGTTCACAGACACTTAATCTCAATGACTCCAAGCCCTATACATGGGAAAAGTACGAACCGTCGCCCCTGAACAGGCTCACGGAGAAATACCTGCCTGGAGCTGCCTGGCAGAATAGCAGCATACGGCAGGTCATAGAGCGAAACTTGGATAAGTCGGGCTATAACGACCGCAATGCCCTGATACTGACGATGAACCAGAATACGCTGACGTTCAGCACGCCTTCTTCGGTAAAGAAATACATAATAGAAAATGTGACTGACGAAGACGGGCGCAAGACCATCACCTTCACAGACAAGAACGGACAGGTGGCTGCCGTGAGAAATCTCAGATCGTCAGACTACACCACGACCTACTACGCATACGACGACTTCGGCGACCTGCGCTATGTGCTGCCTCCGACTGTAGCCTATTACTACGAAAGCAACAGCGGCGCCTCTTTCAGCGCCGCAAGCACTCAAATGCTACAATATGGCTACGAGTACCGTTACGACAGCCGGCATAACTGCATCTACAAGCGTCTGCCAGGATGTGATCCTATATACTACGTCTATGACAAGGCGGGCAGGTGCATCCTCTCGCAGGACGGTGTACAGCGAACGGCCGGCGTATGGAGTTTCAGCATCCCGGATGTCTATGGCCGGACGGTCCTGACAGGTACCTGCACGAATAGCATCGTCTATACCAGCGAACCGCTTAAGAATGTCGTGGTCAAGGGTTCCAGGACCACTCCTTCCGGCAGCATCTACGGCTATTCCGTCAGCGGTTTTTCACCCAGTCTCCAATCGGTTTACTCCGTCAACTACTATGACGACTACTCCTTCGTCGGCAACGGGCTTACCCCGACGTCACTCGCCTATACAACGCCCCCTACGGGAGACTATGGTTCGCAGGGACTGACGTCACCAAGAGGATTGCTGACAGGCACTGCCGTCGGACGCATCACCTCGTCGGGAGTCAGCGGGATGAACTATACAGCCATATACTATGATGACAAAGGCCGTATAATCCAGACAAGAGGTACCAACCACATGGGTGGAACGGATTATGAGTACACGGGATATACATATACTGACAAGGTGCAGAAACGACAACACGTGCATATGGCTTCGGGTATGGCCACCCAAACGGAGACTTACACCTATGAATATGACTCGGCTGACCGCCTGAAGAAGACTAAGCATAAACTGAACACCAACAGCGAGGTGACGCTGCACCAGTACACGTATAACGAATTAGGCCAGATGACGCAGAAGACCAATGGCGGCATCAGTAGTGCTGCAGAGACCTATACCTACAACGTGCGCTCCTGGCTGAAGACCATATCGTCCACTCTCTTTAATGAGACGCTCTACTATAATGACACCTACGGTGGCAGCACTGCTCAGTATGGCGGAAACGTCTCGGCCATGACGTGGAAGGCCGACAACAACACCCGGGGCTACAAGTTCACTTACGACAACTTCTCACGTCTGACGAAGGCACAGTACATGTCGAATGGCAATACGAGCAGTTACTACACCACCGAGTACACTTACGACAGGATGGGAAACATGCTTACCCTGAAGCGCAATGGCATGATGAACAGCACGGCATTCCCTCCGATTGACTACCTCACTTTTACATACTCGGGTAATCAGGTAACAAGGATTGATGACTCTGGATACACCCCATCGTATACTGGTGCCTTCAACTTCGTGAACGGAGCAACTCAGTCAAATGAGTACACTTACGACAAAAATGGCAATATGACGAAAGATTTAAATAAAAACATTTCGTCAATTCAATATAATTTCTTAAATTTGCCAGCAAATATTACTTACAGTTCGGGCAAGTCTGCCGCATACATCTACGATGCCAATGGCCAGAAACTGCGAACCAGTTACAAGGCCTCTGCCTCGGCGACGGCAGTCCCGACGGACTATTGCGGGAATATGATTTACGAAAACGGCGTGTTGAAACAGGTACTGGTAGATGGGGGGTACATGACCGTGACAGGCACCCCATTTTACTTCTACTTTCTGAAAGACCATTTAGGCAGTAACCGAGTGGTGGTGACTCCTGCGGGCACAGCCATGCAGGTGAACCACTATTATCCCTTCGGCGGTCTGTTCGGTGAAAGTACCGGTGGCACAAGCCAACGGTTTAAGTACAATGGTAAAGAATTCGACCGTACGCATGGCGTTGACTGGTATGACTACGGTGCAAGGCACATGACCCCGGATGCAGGGCGATTCACCACCATCGATCCTATGGCGGAGAAGTACTACAATATCAGTCCGTATGCATATTGTGCGGATAATCCAATTAATGCAATAGATACTGAGGGGAAATGGGTATGGCCTTTGGTCAATGCCGCTATTGGTTATGGATTCCAAGTGTATGATAACTATAATGCGGGTATGAGTACTTATGATGTATTAGTTGGTAGTGTCAACTTTGTAAAAGTCGGAATGTCTGCAATTCCTCTTGGAAAGGCAAATACTATTGGTACACTGTTGATTGAAGGAGCAAAAGCTGCAATTTCATGGTCACCCAACAATGGTATAGTAATTAAAAACGATGTGCAAGCAATAGCAGAAGAAAGTATTAAAAATACAGCTATTGATAAAGGTATTGGCAAACTTGTTGAAAATAGTTCTGCAAAATCATTACAGCAAGCCAAACAAGAAACAAGAAATGCAAATAAGGCTGTTATCAAAGCAGAAAACAAGTCTCGTCACAAACCTAATTCAACTAAACGTCAGGCTTCTGTTGATTCTGCTAAAAAAAGACTACAGCAAGCACGGGAAGAAGAAGTAAGAACTGAGATGCTACATTTCACTGTTGGACAATTTAATAGCGATGCATTTGATACGTTTACAACATCTGGATTCCAAAGAATAACTGATTTGCTAAATGGGGAAAAATAAGAAAAACAAAGTGGGTAAAAAGAAAATAGATATAGATAAATTGCTTACTGCCATAATAATTATAGGATTAAGCATTTTCCTTTCTATTTCTTATTACCACAAAAGAAAGATGTTGAAGGATTCAAAAATAACAACGTGTATTGTAGTTGGTTTTAATGAAGAACCTGGAACAAGATGGGGGTATCAAGTTAATGTATGTTATTATGTAAATGAAAAGAAATATTTTCACAGGGTTTCAGTTTCATCGATAAAGTGCAGAATTGGAGATAAATTTAGAATAAAGTATAGTATAAAAGATCCGAATGTGTACGAAGTCTTATGGGACGAAAGAATCTTAGAAGATAGTGTTTCTATTCCTTTTGAGGAAGGAAATAGGGGAAAGGATGAATAATTGAAATAATTAGACAATAGAGACATGAAGGAAATAGCTTTAATCATACTAATGTTTGTCTGCCTGACTATCAGTGGGCAGACAATCAGCCAGCCAAACAACCGCTATCGCGGAAGCGACATGTTGGAGAAAAAACAGATCGTGGTGAAGGGCTTTGGCCTGAACGATGCCAAGGGCGTGTGGAGTCTGGAAGAGGCTGAGTTCTCCGAAGAATCCTACGATGCCGAGTACACAACCGAGACCGACACGCTGATGGCAGTGGAACGGGGCAACCGCACGTACTACAGTCAGGACCGAGGAGCCGTCAGCATTATTGGCTCGGAGAACTATATGGAACTGATGAGTTACGACATGCCGGAGACCTGGCTCACGTTCCCCATGCAAGTAGGCGACAGCGTGTGCGGTTACTTCAACGGCTCAGGGCCATACTGCGAGCGGTTCTTCTTACGCCGCTACGGCACCTATAAGACCAAGGCCGACGCAACGGGGAAGATCGTTCTGCCCCAGGGCGACACGCTTCGTAACGTGCTCCGACTGCACACGGAGCGGTATGTCGGCACGATAGCCGTGCCCATCGACACAATGCTGTATAAGATCCCTGCCTTTACCGTCGATAGCATCGTACAGCATCTGGCGCCCGACACGGCCAAGGTGCGCGAAGACATCTACCGCTGGTATGCCGAAGGCTACCGCTACCCGATACTGGAGGCCAAGACCACGAGTTACCGCGACTCCATGCTGACGGAGGAGATGTACTACTGTCCGCCGGAGATGCAGGAACAGTTGCCACTCGATGAGGAGAACAAGCAAGTCCGGGCCAGACTGATCGAGGAGGAACTGGCACGCTGGCAGTCACCATCACTGTCGCCCAACGATGGCCATCATCCTCAGAAGCGAGGCAAAGACGGTTTCTCTTATGAACTCTCACAGCCTGACGGCAGCGACCTTGTGACCATCCACTACGATACCGACCATGAAACCAGAGTGACCGCCCTCATCTCCAACGGCCTCGGTTACATCTACCGCCGTGCAGATCAGACCTGTCCCGCCGGCTCCGGCCAGCTCTCCCTCAACTGCACCGGCCTCCGAAAGGGCCAGTACATCATCTACATCCATGTGGACGGCAATCAATACGCCGAGAAGGTGAATGTGAAATAACATCCGTCACATGCTTTTTAGACTATAGGTGGCAGGGACATCTTTGTTCTTGCCACCTATGTTATCATATGGAGATATACAATCTTGCATATAATGCAGACCATGACGAGGATTGTTAGCGTTTCAATTAATCTATCGCGTATTTGCTTATAAACAATTCGTAATCAATACGATACGGATTCTGTCTTAGTAAAAATCATATTATTCCCGCATATTTGAAACGCTTCAAAATATACATACCTGAATTTTTTTTGCTATATTTGTCCCCACATTTAAAACAAATGTAAAAAAAATGAGAAAATGTAGTTATCGGATCCGTAAAGATTAAAACTAATATTGTATATGGATTTAAAGGTTGAACAATTGTGTGCTATTTAGTTTTATGAAGAAAAGTATTTTATCAAAGCGTTTCTTAAACAAGTTCTTTCTCGGGCTTGCTATTTTTGCAATAATCGGCTCATTTTTTTCAGTAAAAATGGCAGTTGTTTGCAATATTATAACCCTTTTATGTTTGTTATCCTTGTTTTTTATCAACTTTTGGTTCAACTTGTTGGTATGTAAATTGATGAAAACATGCACTATACGGGAAAAATGTCCATATTTCAAGAAAGAGGATTGTCCGTATGGTGATATTTCCGAATGTAAATATGATACGTCAAACTGTTATGCTTTTTCGGAAGTGAAACACATAAGCAAATATACTATAACAGTAATCATATTATTGGTGGTGTCTTTAATAGCTACAATATGCTGCGAATTTGCAGAAGAGATCGCTGCGTTTTTTTATATTAACAATTCCCACGTATTAACTGCTTCATTAAAGATTATTCAACCGATTGCAAACTCTATTATTGCCGCTATCTTTATGTCTTGGCTTATTGACATTCCAGGACGTATGCGAGAATACAAAAAATATTTTATAGACCTTCTTACGTCCGAAGACTATCTAAAGTTTATGTCAGAGTCTCAATTGACAAGACTTCGTTCAAGAGTTACTTGGTTTATGCATGTGAAAGATTATCCCAAAATGCCAGAAGGCCTGATAGCGATTGATGAAAAGATCTGCAGAATGCTTAAAAAACCATATTATGCTAATTATTCTCAATCTATGGTTATTTCTGAAAAAGAAGACACGTTTATGTATCATGATGAGAAACAAGATGAATGCAAGTCGAAGGAGAAAAAGAAGGTCTTTGCAAAAGAGGTTTCTGTAGTTTATACAGCAATGAATCCATATGGTAAAAATAAAGCTATAAAAATGAATATAGGAGTTGGCAACAACCTCCTTTTCCCAGATAATGTTTCAAATGAATTGATAAGAAATATGTTCCAAATTAAGAAATTTTCTATTATTATTGGAGAAGATAAGCATGAATGTGACTTAATTCCATATATAGGGCTTGGCTATACAAGAGAGAAAATTGAAGGCTTAAAATATAACGGTAAAGTGATAGTAATGTCCAAAAAATTTGAAGGAAACGAGGATAATCCCTTGACTATCGAGCAACTACTTGTGGAAAAAGACCACAATGATAATAATTCCGAAGATTATGAAATTCCTTGTAAGGATATAAAGGACAGGAAAAAGAATGGATTGTTTATTTCTTTTACAGGGAAAATACATATTCAACTAAAATATACCGTAATTGTACCTCAAAATGATCATACATTTACAAAAAGGCTAAATTATCCAGCACGGAATTTTCATTTAGATTATTGCTTAGATGAGAGCATTAAGAATCTTTCTGTTGAAGGACAAATTATTGGTACTATTATTGACCAAGAAGATGTTATAACAGAACTTACAAATAATGACAAAAGGATTTGTTTGAGGACTCAGAATTGGTTACTGGAGAAGAATGGAGCAGTAATCGTACATTGTTCAAATTAAGTTTTATTATATCTTTTGAAAAAAAACTTGCACAATAATTTGGAGATTGAGAAAAAAATATGTATTTTTGCAACGTGATAATAACATCATGTATTTTTAAAACTTATGAAGTATGATACAGGAGATTGAATTCTAATCGGAAACTAGGCTTTCTTATTAGGAAAAAGAGGATGTGTCATAGGCACATTCTCTTTTTAAATTTGGGGATCCATGTAATCATAGTATATCCATTTTTGCATTATTATCTTATGAAAGCTGTTTTTTCGTGAAATAATATAAATATTTTAGATGTTTTAGTTATAATATCGCAAAAAAATACTATCTTTGCACAGATTATACACAGAAAAAGATGGCAGAAACTTCTAACGATAGCATCAAAATGAAATATGCGCTTCATGATAGTGAAGCATATATTATGAGTGCACATGTTGAAAGTGAAACAACGGCCTCGTCGCTTCGTGCTATGAATTATGTTTCAAAAGCCCTTAGAATCAGGACAGAAATAGATACAACATCTTTGCACAAAGGCAGTATAGAGCGTTTCTTCAGAATAACGATAACAGAAAAAGACGAGGATGAATTGCTGTTGAACATCTTTATGTTTGTATATCAGAGGATATTTTACCACAATTGCCCTATTACTTTAGATGATATAGTTAATAACATTGAGATTGGAAAACGTGACAAAGTTCTTTCTATACTTAAGCGTCGCAATATTAATAATGATACATTTTCATTGATATATAACAACAATGGGTTAAAGAAAAACAGAAACACGTTCTATAAAGCTCTAGATGGTTATAAAAAAATGGATTCTATATCCATATACAATGGACGTAATTTTGATTTTTCAAATAATGAAAGATCGTTGGAGGTAAAAGCTGAAAATTTTAAGAAATATATTAGTGACATCTCTCCTGAATTAATTGTAATAGATAATGTGAAAATTTATCTTGAAGCACCTGTAGTAGTAGAGGATGATCAGCTCAAATGGATTGGTGTGTATAATAACAAGCGGATCCGATTTAAAATGGATTCTGCAGAATTTAAAGTAAAAAGCCAAAATGGAGATATTCCATATAAAAATGGATTATATATCAATTGCAAGCTTGAATATAAGGAATTTCGAGACGAAGATGATAATCCAACATACTCTGACTATAAAATTATAGATGTTTATGGTTTTGGCGTGGAAGATAACTATGTCTTAACTCTTGCAGGAAGGAAAAAGGAAATTGAAGATAACATGCCCTCTCTTTTTTCCGATGAACATTTCAAATAATAATACTAGATTATGAAAATAAAAAAGATTATAATTAACGGACTATACAGAGAATTCAATTTTAATTGGGAATTAAACTCTACGGTCAATATATTATCTGGTATTAATGGATCTTACAAAACTACACTTATCAAATTGCTAAGATCATTGTGTATGGCAAAACTACTTCATGGTATTTGTGAAGTAGAATTTGCTGAACTTTCATTCTCAAATAACATATCATTAAGATACAAACGTTTTGATGATAATCTGCTTAAATTGAAGAATTTGTCATCTGGAGATGATATGTTAAACCATATAGCACTTGACATGAAAGCAGATATAGAAGGAATTGATGATGCACATCTGGCTGAAAGAAGATTAGCGGCGGATATTATCGGAATCTCAAGGAAAGGTTCGGATATAAACATAAAGGACTTTAATAATTTAATTAAAATAGACTATATTTCCACTTTTGATGTTCCCGAAATGTCAGACAAGAAAGAAAAGCGTTCATTCTTAGACAAAAAGCTAGACGATTTGGAAAGAGACTATGCCTATTACTTGTCAGATTTGTCAAAAATGCTTCTTGATAATATTAACAATGGTAGGCAGATGGATAGGTCTGTTGCAAAAGAGATCTATTCTCAACGAGATCTATTCTTATCCATTGTACAAGCAGCATTTGCTGATACAGGGAAAAAAATAGATGACAATAAGTCAAAACTAGAGTTTATATTGAATAACGGAAGGATTATTCATTATGAATCATTATCTTCTGGTGAAAAGCAATTCCTAATAATTATGCTCACAGTCTTACTTGAGAGGAAACAAGAATATGTCCTTTTGTTGGATGAACCGGAAATATCTATGCATTATGAATGGCAAAGAAAACTCGTAGAGAATATATTAAGGTTAAATCCCAATTGCCAATTAATATTAACAACCCATTCTCCTGCTTTAATTATGGATGGATGGGAGCAGAGTGTCACAAACATTGAATCCATAAAAGTTCATAATGGCTGATATTACAGAATATATATCAGGTAGTATTATTGGCAAATTTCAGACCTTGGATGGCAAGCCAAGGAAAGCGAATATAATAGCCTATGTAGAAGGAGATGATGATATCCCCTTTTGGACTCATATTATGTCTCTTTATCCCAAATATTCTTTTGTTATTACTCCAAATAGAGCATATGCTGTTAATGGACGATACCCTAATGGTAAGACTGCATTACTCAATATACCTAATTTGAAGAAAGACAAAATAATATGCATAGACGCAGACTTGGACTTGATAGTAGGGAAACGCTCTGCACATTCTAAAAGAATACGTATCTGTCAATATATAATAAATACTCAGTTTTATGCAATAGAAAATGTTTTGTCTCAAGCACCATTATTGAAAACGATAGTAATGAAAGTTACAGGGGAAGATTCAGGATACGATTTCGAAGGATTCATGAAATTGTTTTCTAATGCAATATCTGATTTATTCCTTTTATATTTGGCATGTATTAAAAGTAAACGTAAAAAGTTTAGTCTCGAAGATTTTAAGAATTTTGTAAATAGGGTTAACCCTTCCTCCAATGACATAGAAAAAGAGATGATGAACTTTAAGCAAGATTATCAAAATCAGCTAAAGAACGAACTCTTAATACACAGAAATTCGATGATCCAATATAAGCGACGGCTAAAATCCTTAGGCTACAAAGAGCGTGATACATATAAACTGATGCAAGGACATACTTTGTATAATTCTATAATAAGGGAGTTGCTTTTCTTTTTGTGCAATAATATCCTGAAAAGAAAGTTAAAAGCTCTTATTTATGCAGAAACAACTCCAGATTATCAGGATTTGAGGCACAAAGTATATGGCTTTCTAGATGCTTATGACAACAAGTTGAGGAATTATATCGATTATGTCTTTGTGAATAACGAAACAGTAAAAAATCATATACCAACTAATTTAAAAACTCAATTAGATTCCTTGTATCTATATTAATATGATAAGTTATTATATTCGCCTCAAATAGACGAACTGCAAGCACCAGATAAGGTAGTGCTCACTATGCCTATGGAGTCGTTTTTGTCGGATGAAGCAAAAGCTAAATTGACTGACAAATTTGGAATTATGGCAAATAGCTTTGACCATAATGTCTTAACCATTCTGGCATTAGCATGTGATGAGGGATCTGTAACCAATGAGCGCCTACGCTATTCCCTAAATCTTCATAAAGCAGAAATTGCGGATATTCTAAAACACATGACACATGAGGGGCTACTTATTTCAGAGGGGTATGGAAGAGGTATGAGATATCTCTTGCCACAAGGAAGTTTGGACTATTCTAAAATGCATGAGTCAAACATGGCAACCTCCGAGTCAAACATGGCAACCTCAATCAAAAAGAAAATGTCACGTGAGGAATTACAAGTCCTTATCTTATCACATTGCGAGGATTGGATTTCATTAGATTTGCTATCATCAAGGATAAAACGTAATCCAAAATATCTTCGAAATGTAGTAACTCCGGTACTAATAGCTTCGAAGAAGTTACAGATGTTGTATCCTGGTACGCCCAACCATCCTAATCAGAAATATAAGATATCAGACTGATAAAAGTTCCACTCGCACAAAACACAAAAGGGGATGTGCCATATTGAGCACATCCCCTTTTGTGACACTATTCTGCCATTCAGATGTTCGGGGTGTCCCAGACCTTCGTCTTGGTGCAGGCAGTGCCGATCTGCTGGTTGCCGACTTTCAGGAGGAAGTCACCCTCTTCGAGCGTCCACTTGCCATCGGCTCCGACGAAGGCGAGGGCCTTGGCGGGAAGTTGGAAGGTGACGTTCTTGGTCTCGCCTGGTTCGAGGGAGATCTTCGTGAAGTCGCGCAGGCGCTTGTTGTCTGGCACGATCGAGGCGACGAGGTCTGAGGAGTAGAGCAGCACGGCCTCCTTACCAGCGCGCGAACCAGTATTCTTCACATCGACAGTGACCGTCAGCATATCGTCAGCCGTAAACGAGGCCTTGTCCACCTTCAGGTTCGAGTATTCGTAGGTGGTATAACTGAGACCGTATCCGAAGGGCCACTGCAGCGAGACCTTGGCATCGTAGTTGTAGGCGCCAGCCATCGTTCCCACTTCCTCAGAGACCTTATAGTCGTAGGTATTCAGCGAGTTGATTTCACGGGGATAGGTGTAAGGCATTTTGGCGCTGAAGTTCGCATCGCCGGCGAGTAGGTTGGCGAGGGCATCGCCGCCATAGTTGCCAGGGATGAGGATATCCACGACAGCCTTGGCTAAGGGCTCGATGTCGGCGATGAGGCGCGGACGGCCTTCGTTCAGCACGAGGATGATGGGCTTGCCCGTCTTGGCAAGGGCCTTCACGAGGTTGCGCTGGTTCTCTGAGAGCCAGAGGTCCGTGAGGTTACCCGGGGTCTCGGTGTACGAGTTCTCACCGATGCAGGCGATGATGATGTCGGCCTGGGCAGCGGCGGCTACAGCCTTGTCGATCTCAGGCTCGTTCTCGTCGTAGTAGGCTTTGTTCTCATCGTAGGTCACGCCCTGCTCGAGGATGATGTTGTCCTTGCCATACTTGTTGCAGAGGGCCTCGTAGATGGTGTTGTACTTCTCTGAGAGGTCTTCGGCCTTCGAGCCCTGCCAGGTGTAACTCCAGCCACCGTGGAGGCAGCGCATCTGGTTGGCGTTGGGGCCAGTGAGGAGGATTTTCTTGTTTACAGTTGACAGTTTACGGTTTACAGAAAGCGGCAGGATGCCGTCGTCGTTCTTGAGGAGAACGATGGACTCTTCGGCGGCCTTCAAAGAGGCGGCGGCGAACTCGTCGGAGCCGAACTTCTCGAAGCCCTTGCCACCCGTGTTGGGCTCATCGAAGAGGCCGAGGCGATACTTCGCACGGAGGATGCGGCGCACGGCATCGTCGATGCGCGACATCTTCACCTTGCCCTCGTTGACCAGTTCCTTCAACAGGATACAGAACTCGACGCTGTAGGGGTCCATCGACATGTCGATACCGGCATTGATGGCGATGCGGATGGCATCCTTCTTGTCCTTGGCCACGTGTTCGCGGGAGAAGAGGTTGTTGATGTCGGCCCAGTCGGTCACGAGGAATCCGTCCCATTGCAGGTCTTCCTTCAGCCACTTCGTCAGATACTCGTAACTGGCATGCACAGGCACACCGTTGATCGAGGCGGAGTTGACCATCATCGTCAGGGTGCCTGCGAGGGCTGCGGCCTTGAAAGGCTCGAAATATTTCTCACGGATCATCTGCGGCGAGAGGTAGGCAGGCGTACGGTCCTTACCTGACCAGGGGGCTCCGTAGGCGAAATAGTGCTTCGTGCTGGTACCTACGTGGAAACGGTCGATGTGGTTGTTGTCGTCGCCCTGATAGCCTCTGATCTCGGCAGCCACCATCTTCGCGTTCACGATGGCATCCTCGCCGAAACTCTCATAGACGCGAGGCCAGCGGGGGTCGCGGCTCAGGTCCACCACGGGGTTATACACCCACGGACAGTTGGCGGCGCGGCTCTCATAGGCCGTGATCTCCGCACCTTTGAACACCAGTTCGGTATTGAACGTGGCACCCATGTTGATGGGCTGGGGGAAGAGGGTACCGCCAGCGGTGTAGGTGACACCATGGTTGTGGTCGAGGCCGTAGATGTCAGGGATGCCGAGGTACTTCATCGACTTCTCCTGAATCAGGCGGATCCACTTCTGCCACTGGTCTACGCTTGGGGCACGGGTGCCAGGGGCATTGAGGATCGATCCCACCTTCCATTTGGAGATGAGCGTGTCGAGCATCGTCTCGTTGAGTTGCCACACACGCTTGGTGTCGCCCTCGTAGATATCCACGGGGAAGGCGCCCAATTTATCGATAATCTGCTGATCGGTCATCTTCAGCATCTCTTTCACCTCAGCGTCAGATCGGCCATACTGCTGCAATACAGAACGCACCTTCTCACGGTCTACCTGAGCATTCTCGACCGTCATCTTACCCATCACGTCGAGGTTCAGTTCGAGCATCTGTCCGATCTTCTCGTCGAGGGTCATGCGGGCGAGGGTCTTCTCTACCTTTGCCTCCAAGGCGGCATCACGAGGGATGGCCTGAGAAAAGGTGAAAAGGTGAAAAGGTGAAAGCGTGAAGAATGCTGCGCCGAAGAGCAGACGATTCATCGATGAATTGTGAAATTTGAATCTTGAAATTTGAATCTTCATAATATAACTGTTTTTAAAATGTAATCATCTGTAAACTGTAAACCCTAAATAGTAATCATCTGTAAACCGTAAACCGTAAACTGTAAACAAAACTTACAACTCCTTCACCCGCTTCTCGAAGGTCTCACGGTTACCGACGGCTCCGTTCTTCAGTCGGGCACGGTAATTATAGATCGTGTTCACGGAGTAATGCAGGAACTCCGCGATCTTCGAGGAGTCCTCGATGCCCAGACGGATGAGGGCGAAGATGCGGATATCTGTCGTCAGACGGTTCTCCTTGGGCTGTACCTGCACCTCTGGCAAGAGTAGGGCGTTGAAGTCGTCGATGAAGTTGGGGAAGAGATGGAGGAACACAGTGTCGAAGTTCTCGTAGAGTTCTTCGAGTTCCTTCTCTTTCAGTTCCGTAGACTTGGAGATCTGGAACAGTTCGTCGAGTTCCTTGTTCTTCATCTTCTTGTTCACCATCTTCCGGAAGTTGTCGAGTTTGTCGATATACTGTGAGCAGAGGCTCATGAACCGTCCGATATACTCCTCCTTCACTCGGTTGCTCTCAGTTAATTGACCATTGACCATTGACAATTGACCATTAAGGGCGGCGAGTTCATCTTTCTGTGTGGCGAGCAGGCCGTTAGCCGAGGCCAGTTCGTCATTCGAGGTCTTCAGGGCATTCCGTGCACTGGCCAACTGCTTGTTCCTGCGATGCACGAAGAAGAGGGCTGCCAGCACCAGCAGCGCAAGGATGCTCACCACGATAATCGACATGCGGAGCACCTTCGTGTTATGATCCACAGCCTGCTGGTAATTGTTCTCGATCACATTCAGTATCGGCGTGATCTGCCAGGAGCGCATACGGGTGTTGAAGCGGTTGTTGCAGTCCCATGTGAAGCGGATATAGCGGTACGAACGGTCCAGGTCGCCGTCAGCATTCAGGAGTTCTGCCAGGGAGAGGAGCGAGGCCTGGTCCATCACGGCGTGGCTCACATCGCTCAGGGCCGACTGCGCCAGCCAGTATTTGCGGTCGTCGTCGTTGTCGCTGCTCATCCAACGGTAATAGCAGGCAATGGCGTAGTCGCGGCTGTCAGGATTCAGCCGGCTCAGCCACTGGTCACTGATCTTACGGGCTTCCACATACTGGTCGCGCGCCGTCAGTTCCTGGATCCTGTACATCAGGTAGTCCTGGTCCTGATGGTCGATATGGGCGAAGAGCGAGTCGCGGTAGGTGGTCTGCAGCCTGAAGTACTGCTCTTTCATTGGCGGGATGATGGAGTAGTAGCCCAACTCGCCGTAGACGTGCATCTGCGACTGGTAGTAGTGGCGCAGCCCGATGCTGTCGAGTTGCTGCTTGTCGATGCTTTTCAGAAAGGCGAGGGCCTCGTTGTAATAGCCCACGGTGGAACACTGGAAGGCCTTCAGTGCCAGACAGTTTCCCACCTGTGCCTTCATCCCCATCCGCTCAGCCCAGTGCATCGCCTCGCTGAGGTAGTAGAGAGCCGAGTCGTTCATAAACGACTTGTAGCGCTCATAGAGACTGAACGCCCGATCGTATTTCTCCTCAGGCTGACGGGCATGGAGATATTGCTGTCGTGTCTCTTCGATCTGCCGTTCGTATTGTCCCACAATCTCCGGGGACTGCTCAATAGCCTTGTCTATTTCGAGTAAGAGCGATTTGTAGTCCTTTCCCTGAGCAAGAGAGAAGGTAGCAGAAGCCATGAATAGCCAGGTAAGTAGTAGTCTTATTTTCATAAAGTTGGTCTTTGTGTGGGCAAAGGTACGAAAAAAAGTGAAAAGTGAAGAGTGAAAAGTGAAAAATTTGCTTCCGCCAGAAAAAAAAGACAGAAACCCACCACTTCCCAGTGCCAGGTTCCTGTCACAAACATACACTATCTAACTAATTAACAACCTTATCTGAGAATAAATGAGCAACGGCTGACGATCTTGTCAGATGCTGTGCCTGCGAGAGCCTCGAACTTGCCCGGCTCAGCCGTCCACTGGCTGTTGGCCTCGTCGTAGAAACTCAAGGCCCGTTTGTCGATGGTCAGACTTACCTGACGGGTCTCGCCCGGCTGAAGGAACACCTTCTGGAAGGCCTTCAGTTCCTTGACGGGACGCTCCACAGAGGCCTCGACGTCGCTGATATAGAGTTGTACGGTCTCGGCACCTGCCATCTTACCCGTATTAGTGACGGGGATGGTGAAGGTGATCTCGTCGCCCTCTGTCATCGATGTCTTATCGGCCGTCATCTTACCCAATTTAAAGGTGGTGTAACTCAGACCATGACCAAATGCGAACAAAGGACTTTGAGTTTTGAGTTTTGATCTTTGATCTTTATGATTTGCCTGGAGGCGGTCCGTCCAGCGGTAGCCCACGAAGATGCCTTCCTTGTATTCCTCGTCGATGATCTTGTGGTCTTCACGCCATGTGCCGGGATAGGCATTCAGGGCATGGGCGCCACACTGGTCGAGCGAGGCGTACCAGGTGAAGGGCAGTTTACCCGAGGGGTTCACATCACCGAAGAGTACGGAGGCGATGGCCTCACCAGCCTCAGAGCCGATGAACCAGGCCTGTACCACGGCTGGTACCTTGTCGAGCCACGGCAGGGCAGCACCATTACCGGAGATATTCACATACACCAGACGGGGATTCACTTTCAGGATGGCCTCAATGACCTCGTTCTGGGCGTAGGGCAGGTCGTACGACAGACGGTCATGGCCCTCACAGTCCTGATGGTCGCTCTTGTTCAGACCTCCGATGAAGATGACGACATCAGCCTCCTTAGCCTTTGCCACAGCCTCAGCGGTAAGTTCTTCCTGAGAACGGGTCTCATAGAGCGAACGGCCTACTGTCACGCCATTGTAACTCTGTACGGTGTCTCCCACATAACCACGGACGTAGTCAAGGGTTGGGCTTTGAGCATTGAGGTTTGAGCTTTGAGCATTGAGGTTTGAACTTTGAGCATTGAGGCGGGCACGGATGCCATCGAGGGGCAGGATCTCGCGCTGGGCCTTGAGCGACGACGAGCCCCCGCCGACGGTCATCATCTTGATGGCGTTCTCGCCAACGACAAGGATGCGCTTGGTCTTCGTCAGGTCGATGGGCAGCAGCGGCGCAGACTTCCGACTCCTGACGCCTTCCTCCTTACTCCTTCTCTCCTTTACTCCCTCATTCTTCAGCAGCACGATGCCTTCCTGGGCGATCTTCAGCGCTGCCTCATAGTGACTGTCGGAGCAGAGGAAGCCGAAGGGCTTGTTCTTCTTCATCGTCGTACGGTAGAACAGACGGAGCAGACGGCGTACCTTCTCGTCGAGTTCCTTCGTCGAATACTTCCCCTCCTTGATGCCCTGCTTGTAGGCATCAGCGAGATAGTAACTGTCGTAGGCGTTGGTCTTGCCCATCGTCAATCCGTCAGTCCAGGTGCCGAACTCGAGGTCGAGTCCGTTCCTGACAGCCTCGTCGGTATCGTGGCAGCCACCCCAGTCGGAGATGACTATGCCGTCGAAGCCCCAGTCCTGTTTCAGGATCTTGTTGAGCATGATATCATTGTGGCAGTTGTGTTGGTCTTTATAAAGATTGTACGCACCCATGATCGACCACGCCTCAGCCTCCTGCACAGCAGCCTTGAAGGCGGGCAGGTAGATCTCGTGGAGGGCACGGTCGCTGATGATGACATTCACCTGATGACGGTATTCCTCGTCGTTGTTCAGGGCATAGTGCTTCACACAGGCCGCCACACCCTTCGACTGCAGACCTATAATATAAGGTACGACCATGCGTGAGGCCAGCCAGGGATCCTCGCCCATATACTCGAAGTTGCGGCCTCCTAACGGGGTGCGGTAGATGTTCACGCCAGGACCCAGCATCACACTCTTGTTCCTGTAGAGGGCTTCCTCGCCCAGGCTCTCGCCATAGAGACGGGCCATAGCGGGATTCCACGTGGCAGCCAGGCAGGTGAGGGCAGGGAAGGCCACACACGAGTCGTTGGTCTGTCCAGCCTGTACCCACTCATCCCAGAGCACGTCAGGACGCACGCCGTGGGGGCCGTCGTCTGTCCAGAGGTCAGGGAATCCGAGGCGTTTCACACCAGGACTTGAGAATTTCGATTGTGCGTGAATCACGGCGATCTTCTCGTCAAGCGTCATCCTCGAAAGGGCATCGTCGATGCGCTGTTCAATCGGTTTCGACTCATCGAGATAGACAGGCGTCTGAGCCCTTAAAGGTGAAAAGGTGAAAAGGTGAAAAAGTGAAATACTTATCACCAATCCTTTTCCCTTCATGATGCAATTCTTCATTTTCATATTCGTTCATTATTTAATTTTTCACCTTTTCATCCTTTTACTTTTTCACCATCCCCATCGTCTGGATGTAGTCTGTCTGGGGCTGACAGCGGTCGAAGCGGCAGTTCTCGGCAAACTCCTTCAGGAGCCTGCGGAAGGTCTGCTGGTCAGGACGGGCCTCGCGCCACTCCTGATAGGTGTTGCGGGAGGTCTCAGAGTATTTCACCACGATGCTGTCCCAGCCCTCAGGGCGCTGGATGCCCATCATACAGGAGCCGTCTACCTTCTTATAGGGCCAGAAGGTATAGCCGATGTTCACCTCCTTCAGCACTCGGACAAAGTCGCGCTGCCACTCGTCGGTATTATGCCCAAACTCTCCCATATACATCGGACGGTTGATGGAGTCGCGGAAGTTGATGTAGTGGGTGATGGCCTCCTTGGTGGCAGGACCGCCATAACGGTGGCAGGTGTACATCAGTTTGTCGTCGTAGGAGGCATCGTCGAGCATCCAGAAGAAACTGTTCCAGTGGGCACCTCCTAAGAGGATGATATGGTTCTGGTCGACCTCACGGATGGCCTTCACACACCGCTGGTAGAGCGGCTGCAGTAACTGGTAGAGCGAGTCGCGGTTCTCAAAGTAGTGGGCGATGGGCTCGTTCATCAGTTCGTAGCCCAGGATGGTGGTCTCGCTCTTATAGCGGTCGGCCATCTCGCGCCAGATCTGACAGAACAGTTGCTGTGAGGTCTCGCTCTCGAAGAGCCAAGGGTAGCCATGGCCATCGTCGATGTTGTCGCCCGTCTGTCCGCCAGGGCAGTCGTGCATATCGAGGATCAGGTAGAGTCCGTTGGCCTTGCACCAACTGACCACGGAGTCGATACGCTCGTAACCGTCCTTCTTGCCTGTCTGTCCCATATAGTCTTCGTCCGTGAAGAGTTTGTAGTTGAAGGGCAGCCGGATGGTGTTGGCGCCCTGCTGGGCGATGAAGTCGATATCGGCCTTCGTGACATAGTTGTCTTTGAACTGCTGCCAGAACTCCGCCGTGAAGTCGGGTCCCACGGCCTCCTTGAACAGCAGGTCGATCATCCAGGCGGAGTTGGTGCGGCTGAAGCCGAACATATAGCCTTCGGGATTGAGCCAGTTGCCGAGGTTCGTGCCCTGGATGAAGAGTTTCTCACCATTGGGCTGGATGAGGTCGTGACCCTGGATGGTGACAAAGCCTGCCGGCCGTGTCTGTCCACCTTTCTGTGAACAGGCGACCAGCAGGAGGCTGGTTAAGATCATGGAGAATAGTTTTTTCATTGTTTGATCCTCTTTTGATGGTTTTGAATATAGATGCCTTGATGTGTTGGTTGAGGGATATGACGACCGTTAAGGTCGAAGTATTTATGATTGACTGATTGACGATTGACGATTTCCTCAGGCGCGTCGATGCCTGTCGGCATTTGCTTGGCGAAGGCTTCCTGCAGATAAGGGATGTGTATCTTGACAAAGTCCTTCAGGTCTGTGATGTAGCGGTCGTAGTTGCTATAGTAAGCCTTCTTCGCCCAGTCATACACAGGCTGCTCAATGCGCCACTTGCTGAAGTTCTCCGTCTGCGTCTGCCAGATGGCGGTGCGCAGGCTGTCGATATGGTCGAGCAGATACTGCTGCAGGCCGTTGTCGACGAGTTCGCCGAGGCGGTCGTTACAGGCCTGGGCAAACCACGGGTCCTGCCACAACCGCTGCATGATCTTCTCGAAGGGCCGGTTCCACAGCCCGAGATAGGCCTCCATCTGCCTGAGCAGACTCTTCTCCGAACTGTTGTCATAGCCGAGGTCGAGATCCCAGAGCGGGCCGAAGTGCATCTTGTCGTCATCACCGTCCTTATACATATAGATGCTGTAGAGCGCGTCGATATTGCCTGTGATCTCTGCACCCACATACCAGTTGATCAGGTCCTCCTCGTCGACGTAGGCGCGATAGCCTCGCTCCGGGTCTGTGAAGTCGTCCGACGCCACCGCCTCTTCGAAGCGTTGCAGCCACTGGCCGATGGCGACGCGCTTGCCGACGGTCAGGAACTCGCCTTCGGGGTTCTTGATATTGTACATGATGCCGTAGCGGGTAGTGGTGATGAGGGGCTCCTCCTTGGAGTTCTCGTTGACCACTTCGAGGAACCAGCCGTTCTCCTCGTCGATGTCGACACGCTTCTTGTGTACCTGCACCTGGTCGCTGATCTGGTAGGTGCCGCGATACTGGCCGTTCAGGTAGAGGTCGACGAACTTGGCCGCAGGGCAGAACTTCATTCCCAGCAGGCGTCCGAGGTCGTAGGTCAGGGCATTGCGGATCATCGTCTTGTCGCCGTGATTGGCCAGCAGGGTCCAACTCTTGGCATTCGCAAAGCCCTCACCCAGGAGTCGCTGCTTGTGAGCGAACTTCAGCCGGTAGGCTTTCTTGTCTGAACTCCACCACGTCGAGTTGCCTCGTCCGCGGATCTGCGTGCTGTCGTAGCGGGTCACCTCGTCGCCGTCGACATAGACCATCGAGCAGTAGATATACGCCTCCTTACTCGTGATCGCGCGGCGATCCTCTGTCTCGATATAGATCGTCGGCACGTCGGTCAGTTGCCTGTATTGCTGCGACAGCGCTGGGCTGGCCGTAGCAGTAAGCAGTAAGAGTATGAGTATCTGCTGTTTCATGCAGCGGGAATAATCCTTGATGGTCTTTACATTATTTACTCTGAATACAAAACAAGTTGTTTTGTGCTCGTACAAGGCCTTTGTATGCATCAAAGAGATAGGCTTTAACGATACAAAACAACTTGTTTTGTTGTTATGTTAACTACTTCTTCTGGAAGACGCGGACGTAGTCCACTTCCATCGTAGCCGGCAGCGCATTCTCGTCTACGCCCTGAGAGCCTCCCCAGTCACCACCCCATGCGAGGTTGAAGATGACATAGAAGGGATCGTTATAGGGCCAGTCGTCACGACCGAGTCCGCGGTTGTCGTAGGAGAGTTGCTTCTTGCCGTCGACGAAGGTGGTGATGTTCTGAGCCGTCCACTCGATGGCATAGGTGTGGAACTCACCCTCTGCGCCCTTGCAGTACATCTCGTGGGTCACCTGCGTGCCGTTGGAATGTACATGGGCGTTGGCGTGCAGGCTCGACGATACATAGTCAGGATGGTAGCCCACCTCTTCCATGATATCAATCTCACCGTCGGCAGGCCACGAGCGGAAGTTCACGGGCATCATCCAGAAGGCGGGCCATGTACCCTTGCCCTTCGGCAGTTTGATGCTGGCCTCGATATAGCCGTAGGTCCAACCCTCTTTTACCTTGGCATAGACACGGCCGGAGTAGACCTTGCCCTCCTCCTTGAAACAGTGGATGAGCAGACTGCCGTCCATAATCTCTGTGACGTAACGGCCCTTCGGCGTCGTATGGTTCACGTAGTTCTGCAGTTCGTGGTTCACCCAGCCGCTGCCCTGCACCTCGTGTGTCCAGTCGGCAGGATTCAGTTCCGTTCCCTCGTTGAACTCGTCGTGCCACACCAGTTGATATCCCTCAGGTGCGTTGTAGGCAGCCTGTTCAGCGGCAGCCTGGTTGACGGTCAGGTATTTACGGGCGCTGCCCGACATGACGGTGACAGAACCAGTGCGGGCCTCTGCCACAGGATTAGCAGGAACCGTGATGGTGATCGTACCCGCCTGGTCTGCCGTATTCTGAGTCTTGACCGTGAAGAAGTTCTCGCCTCCCATGGCCACGCCCCACTCCTGGCCTGTCGTCGTGACATTGACAAGGTAGGTGCCACCTTCTGCCGGCACGTTGACGGTCTCTGGCGAGATGGTCAGGCTGGCTGCGGCTGGCTGGGGATCGTCCTCACCCCCTCCGCAGCCCAAAAGGGCTACGGCGAGAGAGAGCAGAAAAGTATTAAGCATGAACCGTTTCATTTATTATTCGGCTTTTTCAAAAATGATATCGCTGATGGTGATGTTGGCACCGATGGGCGAACCGCCAAAGTCAAAGAACAGCGAGAGTGCATGGGCATCATTCTTTGGCAGTGTCACACCTTTCATCTGATAGACAAAGGGCTCGTCAGCCTTGATGTCGTGACGATCAGCAAAATAGAAGTTGTCGTCGTGCTTCTCAGCATCATCGGCCTCGGTCAGTTTGATGGTAACACCAGGCAGATCCTGATCGGCAACGATAGTGCAAGAGAAGTTATAGGCATCATTTTGAGCCGTAGCCAGCGTGGTGTTGATGGGGAACTGTCCCTGCCACTGGCTACCACCCATACCTTCTGGGATAGTCAGCGACCACTTGTTGCCCTCATGCTTCCACGTGGGATCCCCGATCTGACTCCAACCGCCATCGGCAAACCATGGGGTGACGCTGATAAAAGCAGAGCCATCATCGACGCCCTTCCAGAGGTTGTTGGTGTCATCATAACTCATAGAAACAGACTCCTCGAAATAGATCTTGCTGATCTTGACGTTGGCACCGATAGGTGAGCCACCGAAGTCGAAGAAGAGCGACAGGGCGTGTGCATCGTTCTTAGGCAGGGTGACACCCTCAGCCTTATAGACGAACGGTATGTCAGCCTTGACATCATGACGGTCTGCGAAGAAGAAGTTGTCGTCGTGTTTGTCAGCATCATCGGTCTCCGTCAGTTTGATGGTGACACCAGGCAGATCCTGATCGGCCTCAAGTACGAGGTAGAAGTTGTACTTCTTGCTCATGCTGGCTGTCAGCGTGGTGTTGATGGGGAACTGTCCCTGCCATTGGCTGCCACCCATGCCCTCGGGGATGGTAAGCGACCATACGCCATCCTTATGAGTCCATGTGGGATCTCCGATCTGTGACCAACCGCCATCAGCAAACCACGGGGTGACGCTGATAAATGCACTACCTTCCTCAACAGCCTTCCACAGGTTAGCACCAGAAGTGACATCCCAGTCGGCCTTAGCCTCCTCGCCACCATTGCCTGGATTGTCAGTAGGCAGAACGGTGCCATCGTCGTCTGCATGGTTCTTGAACACCACGTTTTTCACCTCTACCTCTGTACCGGCAGGAGCACCGCCAAAGTCGAGCACGAGATCTACCTTGTCCATATCTATACCAGGCATATCGCTTTTCCAGAATACGTAGGAATCGCCTGCCTCAAGGTCGATACGGTCGGCAAAGTAGTAGATATTGTCATTGTCGCCACCGCCATGTAGCACGAGTTTTACCGTAGCACCCTTAATATCGTTCGTCGGTGTAAAGATTGCCGAGAAGTCATAGTTATTGGCAGCAGAGGAACTCATGTCTGTGAAGAACTTCACCTGAGCCTGCCACTGCATGTTCGACTCGCAAGGCAACGTAATCTTATACTTATTGTCGCCGACGATATCGAAACCAATGGGCTGCGGGTTCTGCTCCCAAGAGTCACCATGAGCATAGTAGAAATCATTGGTGAAGGAAGCCTTCTTCCACATATTGAAGTCGCTGTTGGCCTTAAAGCCGCTGAATGGTGCTTCTGTATCCTCTTTACTGGTGAGCATGAATCGCCAGGTGATGCCTTCGCCCTCATAGAGCAGTACCATCTCAGAGTTGGTCAACTTGACGACGGTGAAGACGGGTTCCATGAACTGTGAATCGCTGGAGATATAGGGGAAGAGTGTCTCATCATCAAGAATCAGCACAATCTTGTCACCATCGACATCAAAGCGGTAACCTGCAGACTGAGTCTCAACGGGAGCCATAAAGTCGGCCTTGCTGCCGTCTGGATTGGTCACGGTGTTGTAGTCTGGCCAGAGGCTTGAGCCGTTGTTCACATACACGGTACCTCCCTCTCCTGGATCGTAGGCATAGTTGCCATCGGCAGTGAAGGTGATGCGGTCGTCATACACACCCCAGTCGGCCTTGTCGCCAGGGGCTGCACTCCACCAGTTGCTACCGTCGGTACCAGGCTCGCCACAACCCATGTGTCCCTGTTCTGCGTAGTTGATGCGCCAGGTGCGGGCGATGCGGCTGTAGTAAGGTGTGAAGTCTATCTGAGAGTTCTCAAAGGTAAACTGCTTGGTGATGCTGCCCTGGCTGAAGCCGTTGCGGTTGCCCAGGCGCAGTTCCACGTCGTAGGTACCGGCCTTGTTGTTGGCCCAGTTCATGGGATTCAGTGTAGAATACGTTTCGCCGTTCACCTTCCAGATGGCATAGGTCTGTGCCGGCATGTTGGCCACGGTAAAGGTTGCCTGGTTCACTGTCTGATCCACAGTCATGTTGATGTCCACGTTCGAGATGGAGGGGATGCCACCCTGATTCGGACCATCGAACTTTTCCGGCGAGCAGGCAGTCAGGGCTGCTGTAGCACAGCAGCATACAAGACCTGCGCGGAATAATTTATATATCTTTGTTATCATAACTATAATTCGTTAAATTCGTGTAATCCATTGTCTTTAATAATTGCCATTCTGCTTGAGCGTTCCCTGGGCAGCGTCGATGTTGTCCTGTGGGATAGGCAGATAGCGTACATCCTCTGACCAGGCCTTTGTGCGGAAGTGGCCGGAGTCGTTGGCAGGAGTCAGTACAGAGGCAGCCTTGCCGGTGCGTACGAGGTCGAAGTAACGCTTGCCCTCGCCCATGAACTCATGACGGCGCTCGTTGAGGATCACGTCCTCATCAACACCATTCACGGCGGGCAGACCGGCACGGGCGCGAACCTCATTCACATAATTTGCAGCGTCGCTGACACTACCGCCAGTCTTCACCAGCAGTTCAGCAGCATTGAGCAGCACCTCAGAATAACGATAGACGCGGAGGTTGTTGTTGAAGCCGAGGTCGGCATCAGCCTTCTGGTCCTTGTTGTTGCCCTTGCGGCACATATACTTATAGAGGCAGTAGCCTGTGTTCATCCAACCCGGATCGTCGCTGGTGCCATGGGCAAACATATCGAATGCAGAGAACTCCTTGCGGATGTCACCCTCTTCGAAACTGGCCACAGAGTGCAGAGGGATGGCGCTGAAGCCCCAGCCAGCATCCACATCCTCGTAGGGATCGCCAGCATTGGCCTTGAACGAACGGGGACCATGGAGACGTGGGAACACAGCACCACCAGCACCAAGTTGGTTACCCCAACCACGTACAGAGTTGTCGTCGAAGTAGTTGATCTCCCAGATCGACTCAGCATTCCACTCACCACTCTCGTCCCAGATATCCTTGTAGTTGGGAGTCAGTTGGTATTTTCCGCTGCTGATGAGTTCCTTCATGTAAGAGAGGGCCTTGCCATAACGGCTGCTGTCGTTCTGGATCATCACCATCTCAGCATAGATCATATAGGCCAGAGGCTTCGTCACGTGACCTTTCTCCTCAGCGGGATAGTCGTCCTTCAGGGCGCCTGTGGCGATGACAGACTCCAGTTCCTCAATCACCTTGGCATACACCTCGTCGGCCGTCAACTGCTCAGAGATATAAGGGGCAGCGAGGTTCTCGAAGTAGCAGGGGATGTTGCCATAGAACTTCCAGAGTTGGAGGTAGTAGAACACGCGGAGCAGACGGGCCTGAGCCTCATAGTCAGCACGCTGGGCAGCCGTGATGTTGCCAGCCTTCTCCACCCAGTCGCAGTAGGTCAGCACGTCGTTAGAGCGCTTCACACCCGAGAAACTGTCGCTCCATACACCCGTCAGGCAGACCACAGGCGTGCAAGAGTAGTTGAACATCAACTGCAGCATGGGCTGGTCGGTGTTGCTCGAACCGTTGGGATACATATCGTCGCTCATGAACTCAGAGATGAAGTTCAGGGCATTGTACTGATAGGTAGAGCCATAGTCGTACCAGTGCAGAGGTGCGTAGGCGGCCACCAGAGCCTCGTCGAGGGAAGTCTTGGTGGTATAGTATTCATCGATGAAGGTGTCGGTAGGACTGGTCACCTCCAGGAATGAGTCCTTACAGCCGGTCATGGCCAGGGCTGCGAACATTCCCAATAATATCTTGTTTGCTTTCATAACTTTCATGATTACATTATATTTCACTTTTTCACTTTTTCACCTTTTAGAAAGTGAGGTTTGCACCTACGCGCAGTACACGTGGCTGAGGATAAACACCGAAGTCAACGCCGCAAGAGGTGGCCGAAGATGAGATTTCAGGATCGAAGCCCCAGTACTTGGTGAAGGTCACCAGGTTCTCTGCAGCCACATAGAGGCGCAGGCGGCTGATGAATGCCTTCCTCGTGATGAACTCGGGGATGGTGTATCCCAGTTCGATGTTCTTCAGGCGGAAGTAACTGCCGTCGTGGATATAGAGGTCGGATGCCTGCCAGTTGGTGGCGTCGCCCTGGATGTAGATAGGATACTTGTTGGAGGTACCCTCGCCCGTCCATCGTCCGAGGAACCAACTGGGCAGGTTGATGGCGGGCAGGTCGAGACGACGGGTAGCGTCGAAGATGTCGTTGCCCTGTGTGCCCTGCCAGAACATCATGAAGTCGAAGCCTTTCCAGGCAGCGTTGAAGGTGAAGCCGAAGGTCCAGTCGGGTGTGCCCTTACCGATCTTCGTGCGGTCGCTGTCGTCGATGGCACCGTCGCCGTTGACATCCACGAAGCGTACGAAGCCAGGACGGGCGTTAGGCTGGATCAGTTGGCCGTCGTGGGTATAGGCATTCACCTCGTCCCAGTTCTGGAAGATACCAGCGGTCTTGTAGCCCCAGAAGTAGGGGAAGGGCTCGCCAGCCTCAGCGCGTGAGATGTTTCCGAGGTTCGACACATTGTCATAGGTATCGAAGCCGGCAGCGTTGCCGAGTTTCACCAGTTTGTTCTTAAGGTAAGAGGCGTTGGCCTTGATCTGGAACTTGGCGTCGCTGATGTTGAACTTATAGCCGAGTTCGAACTCAACGCCCGTGTTCTCCATGTCGCCCACGTTGCCGATAGGCTTCGACTCGCCCACGTACGACGGGATGTTCATATCCTTCAGCATGCCGTTGGTCTTCTTCTTGAACCAGTCGACGGTGAAGGTGAGTTTGTTGTTCAGGAAACCGAAGTCCACGCCGATATCGGTCTGCTCACTCTCCTCCCACTTCAGGTCGGGGTTAGAGAGGCCGTTGGCCTTCGAACTGTTCACTTCCTTCTCGCCTCCAGCCATGCCGAAGCCGTAGTTGTTACCGCCCTGTGTCAGCACAGTGTAGCGGAAGTCACCGATATTGTCGTTACCGTTCTTACCCCAACTGAAGCGTACCTTCAGGTTGTTCAGCCAGTCGTTGGTGCTCTTCATGAACTTCTCGTTCATCACGTTCCAACCTACAGATACAGAGGGGAAGGTACCATATTTATTGTTTGTACCGAAGCGGCTGGAACCGTCGCGACGGACTGTAGCCTGTACCATATAGCGCTCATCGTAGTTGTAACTCAGACGTGCGAAGAGCGAACTCATGGTGTGCTTCACGCCAGGGCCACCCCAACCGTCACGGTCACCGTCGGCAGCCAGACCGGTAGCAGCGTTCACCCAGGGCTTGCTGTAGTCCTTCAGGTTGTTGCGCGAGGCGCCCAGCGTCCAGCCCGAGTTCTCGAAGGCACTCTGTCCGAGCACCACGTTCACCGTGTGCTTGTCGAAGGTCTTGTCGTACATCAGCACATTTTCAATCTGCCAGACAGTACCACGATCGCTCTCCATCGAGGCCGAAGAGTAGTTGCGATGCTTGGTCGGCGAGATCCAGTAGGGCACAGCGTGGCTCTGGTTGCCCCAGAACGACATGTCGGTGCTGTAACTGGTGCGGAATTTCAGACCGTCCCAGATACCGAGTGTGGCAGAGAAGTTGCTCACGAACTTGTGGCTCCAGTTCTGGCCGATGGGCAGTTTCATCGACATCAGCGGGTTGGCCATCTCGTTGAAGCCAGCGCCAGGGATGTTCAGCAACTGTCCGTTGTCGCCATACATGGGAACATACTCGTCGGCGTAGTTCTTGCTGTATTCCTTGATCTGGTTCTCAGCCTCCTCGCCAGTTACATAGGGAGCGATGATCGGGGGCAATGCCAGGGCAGAGCCGATTTCGTTACCCCACTGAGAGTTGGGATCCACGCCAGTGCTCTTCACACGAGCGTAAGAGAGGTTCACCTGCACGTCGAGTTTGTTCAGCCAGTTGCGCTCCTTCGTGGCGTCGAACACGTTGAAGTTGAAGTTGCCACGCAGCGTCAGACGGTTATAGTTCGAGTGGCCGTAGTTACCACCTACGATACCCTCCTGGTCGTAGTAGCCCAGCGAGAAATAGTAGTTCACCTTCTCCGTGGCTCCGCTGAGCGTCAACTCGTGGTTCTGCACGGGGGCGTTGTCGTTGAACAGCAGATCCTGCCAGTCGGTGTTGGTGGTCACCTTGTAGGGATCCTCATAGCGCGGAGCCTGACCGGCGTTCACCAGACCCTCGTTCTGCATGATCATATAGCCTGTGGCGTCGAGCACGTCGCGATGCTTCCATGCCGTCTGCCAGCCCTGCGAGAAGTTGTAGTTCACCGTTACCTTGCCCATCTTACCCTTCTTCGTGGTCACGAGGATCACACCGTTGGCAGCACGGGCACCATAGATGGCGCCAGAGGCAGCGTCCTTCAGCACCTCGATACTCTCGATGTCGCTGGGGTTGATGTAGTCGAGACCACCCTCGATGGGCATGCCGTCGACGATATACAACGGGTTAGAGTCGTTCACCGAACCGATACCACGCACGCGGATGCGGGCAGCGGCACCAGGCTGACCAGACGATGAGGTGACGTTCACACCGGCGGCCAAGCCCTTCAGGGCGTTGTCCATACGGACGGGGGCCGTGCCGTCGAGGTCGTCGCTCGAGACCTTGGCGATGGCGGCGGTCACCACGCTCTTCTTCTGAACACCATAACCGATGACGACCACGTCCTGCAACGTCTGGGCGTCTTCCTTCAGCACGATGGTCATGCCGTTTCTGGCGTTCACCTCCTGCGAGGTGTAGCCAATGTAACTAATAATAATAGGTGTACCCTCGTCCACCTTGATCGTGAACTTACCATCGAAGTCGGTGATGGTTCCATTCTGAGGGTTACCCTTCTCGACGATGGAAGCACCGATGATGGGCTCCCCAAGATCGTCTGTCACAGTTCCCAAGATTCCCTGGGCCTTCGTAGCCATCGACACCATCAGTGCCAATAACAGCCATAGATACCTGCTTTTTTTCATACTTTGTTAGTTAAATGTTATTATTACGAGTTAGAACTATGTCGTATCTCTTCGACGATGCAAAATTACAATAATTATTTCATTTTTCAAATGCAAAGGCATAAAAAGTGGATGAATATAATGTTCCGATTCGGCTATCTTGCTCGCTGTCAGCCTTTTAACTATTTCGCCCACCCTAAAAAGAGTGGACGAAATATAGAGGTGTAAAAGGAACACTTAAGGCCGTTTTTGCGGTGTTTTCGGACTTAAACTGCAGCAATGGCACTATGGCACTTTGGCACTTTACAGCATGAGGACTCCCGTCTTGCGATAGACCGTCGTCGTCGTGCCCGACTGCCTGGCGTCTTCCACTTTTTCTATCAGACGGTCTTGCTGCAGTCGTCTGACCTTGCCCGAGGCTGAGCCTGCCGGCGGCAACGGCTAAGAAAGGAGGCTGATGCCATGAGAAAGCACAGTATCTGGGAGGTGATACTCCGCATGGTGATTGCTGCCGCCACGGCAGCGCTGACGGCACTGGGCACGGTCAGTTGCCTGTAACAAAGAGAGAGGGACTCGCAGCCATCGCTGCGGGCCCCCTTCACGTTCGTCAGTCTTCGACGATGCGGATGCGGCCCTGCGGCTGGGCATAGGCCTCGCCCGTGGTGCCGCCAAGCACATTGCGGAGATAGTCGGCCAGCGCCTCGTAATAGCGGATGCTGCTCTCCTCGAGCACGGGGCACTGCTTGAAGCAGTCGAAGAATCCGCCCGAGTCGTGGTTGTAACTGGTCAGGGCGACGCTGTAGGTGCGCTGCATGTCGATGGGCGCATAGGTGCCGTCGGCCTGCAGGATCTCGATGTCGCTGACGGTGTGGCTCTTGCTGTGGATGGTGAAGCGGAGGCCTGAGCACTGGGGGAAGTTGCCGTCGAGCACGGGCACGAGGGCTGTGCAGCGGGTGAGCATCGTGACGAGTTGTGAGGCGCGGACGGAGATGCGGCGCAGCGTGTTGTCGTAGGGCAGCATGCCGATGATGTGGCCGTAGGTGATGTCGCCAGCCATGATGTCGTTGCGGATGCCGCCACCGTTCTCGAAGCCCAGGTCGGCCTTCATGGTGTGACGGTAGGCGTCGGCCACGAGGTCGCCCGCATTGGTCTCCTGGCCGCGCACGATCCACTGGGCATTCTCGTCGCTCACCACCAGCCGGTAGTCGCTGTGGGCCACGACCTCCGAGGTGACGGCCTTCACCTTCTGGTGGATGCTGTCGACGGCAGCGCTGACGGCGGCATTCTCGCTGTCGATGTCCTTGCCCTTGATGAGTTGGGTGATGAAGCGCCCGTCGGGGGTGATGACGAGTTTGCCGACGTTGGCAAACTGGGTGCCCGTCTGGGTGACGATGATCTCGCGGCCGTCGAGGTTCTTCACCTTCACGCCCTCGATGATCTCATGCGAGTGGCCGTCGAGCACGATGTCGATGCCACGGGTATTGTTGACGAGGCGGTGGGAACTGAAGCCCATCGACTGGGGCGTCTCGCCGACGTGGGAGAGCAGCACCACATAGTCGGCTCCTGCCTGGCGGGCGTCGTCGACAGCCTGCTGGATGAGTTGGTAGAACGTCTTCGGCTTCAGGTCGTAGAGCAGGATGCCGTTGGTGTCGTAGAACGAGTAGCCCTCGAGGATCATCGTCTCTGGGGTGACGGCTCCGACGTAGGCCACCTTCTTGTCACCATACTGACGGATGACGTAGGGGGCGTAGACGGGCTCAGGCTCTCCTGCCTCGTAGAAGTTGGCACAGACCACGGGGGCGCCAGTCTGCTCGAGCAGGGCGCGCATACGGGGCACGCCGTAGTCGAACTCGTGGTTGCCAAGCGTCAGCGCGTGGTAGTCCATCAGTCGCAGGATGTCGGCGATATACTGTCCTTTGGAGATGGCGCCCGTGGTGTTGCCCTGCAGGAAGTCGCCACAGCAGACGGCAGCGGCGTAGGCCGTGTCAGACTGGTTGATGGCGTCGCGCAGGCCCGCTATCTTCGTATAGCCGTCGATGCCGCAGTGGGCGTCGTTCTCATAGAGGATTACGATGCTCTTGGACTTCTGTCGAGACTCCTGGCTCGTCGCAGCACCACTGCCTGAAAGCAATAGTGCCATAATGCCAAATACGATTTTCTTTCTCATCTTGCAAATTATTTGAATATTAATGGTTATCTTCTCGTCGTTGTTCAATGAAGTTGGTGCAAAGTTAAGAAAAAAAACTGGAACAACAAGGAAAGTGGTGCAAAACTTGCTTTTATTTTCGTCCGGATGCGTTAATCTTCCAAAATCCGTTGCACTTTACAACCTTTTTACGTAACTTTGCAGCGTCATAAAATCGTCCATCAGACGCAAGCCAAATGGAATCACTGAAGGATAAAACAGCCAGGGGTCTCTTCTGGGGCGGCATGAACAACGGCGTGCAGCAGTTGCTCGGACTGGCCTTTGGCATCATCCTCGGACGGCTCCTCGACCCCTCGGACTATGGCATGACGGCGATGCTGGCGGTATTCTCCGTGATTGCGAACGAACTGCAGTCGAGTGGCTTCAAGACGGGGCTCATCAACCTGCGCGAGCCCAGGCACGAGGATTACAATGCCGTGTTCTGGTTCAACGTCGTGGCAGGGGCCTTGATCTATGCCGTGCTCTTCCTCGCTGCCCCGCTGATAGCCCGTTTCTATGGCAACCCTGCCCTCATCCCCCTGAGCCGTTACGTGTTCCTGGGCTTCGTGTTCTCCAGTTTCGGCATGGCCCAGTCGGCCTATCTCACGAAGCAGATGCAGATCAAGCAGATCGCCAAGTGCGGCATGACGGCGACGCTGACGTCGAGCCTGGTGAGTGTCGCGATGGCCGCCATGGGCTTCGGCTACTGGGCGCTGGCCACGCAGTATCTGATGTATATCGCCGTCAACACGCTGCTGCTGTGGTGCTTCAGCGACTGGCGACCCACGCTCTCACCTCTCACCTCTCACCTCTCACCTCTCAAAAGATTATTCCCTTTCAGTTTCAGGATTATGCTGTCGGCGATATTCACGCAACTGAATGCCAACATCATGAACCTGCTGCTGGGACGTTTCTATGGCGAGGCGAACACGGGCCACTACAATCAGGCCTATCAGTGGAGTTCGAAATGCTTCCTGCTGGTGGGGAACATGCTGAAGCAGGTAGACCAGACGGTGCTGGTGGGGCTGCGCGAGGAGCGTGAACGGCAGTTGGCTGTGCTGCGGAAGATGGTGCGCTTCACGGCCTTCGTCTCCTTCCCCCTGCTGTTTGGGCTCGCCATCGTGTCGCACGAGTTCATCATGCTGGCCATCGGAGAGAAGTGGGCCTTCGCCGCCTCGCTGTTGCCCCTGCTCTGCCTCTGTGGGGCCTTCATGCCCCTGTCGACACTACTGACGGACTCTGTCATCAGCCAGCATCGGAGTGATATCTACCTGTGGAGCACCATCGCCCTGGGCGTGTTGCAGATAGCGCTGATGGTGGGTCTCTGGCGGCAAGGCATCATGGTGATGGTCGTCGCCTACACCTTGTTGAATATCGCCTGGATGTTCGTGTGGCATTTCTTCGTCAGGCGGCTGATGGGCTACAGGCTCACCGACTTCCTGAAGGATATCCTGCCCTTCGCCCTCGCTGCTGCCTCTGTCATGGGCCTGACATGGCTCATTACATATCAGTTTACAGTTTACAGTTTACGGTTTACAGATGATTACTTAAGGCTCTGGATATTGCTCATCAGCAGGGTTGTGATGGCGATGTTATTGTATTATGGAGTGATGAGAATAGCAGGGGCCGTCATCCTGAAAGAAGTGATGGCATTCATTAAGAAGAAAGCGTAGTTTTTTTGTTTTTTGTTTATAGTTTAATGTTTATAGTTTATAGTTGAATACTGTGCACGCCCTCCTTTTTTGCCTATAGAAGTAATCATCTATAAACTATAAACTATAAACAAAAAATCACCTTCCAAAGAGATGTTTTTTCAAAAAGGGGCTGACGCGCAGCAGTTGGGAGGTGATGACGCAGAAGGCGACCACCACGAGGGCGACGGCTAGGGCGGCTGTGGTGTCGAGGATGAAGTTATGGCGGTTCAGGCGGAAGAACTCGCCCACCATCGGGAGTTTGGGCAGGAAGAAATAGTGCAGCAGATAGATGTCGAGCGTGCGACGGCCGATGAACTGCAGGCCACGGCCCAAGGCGGTCTTGTCGGAGAAGAAATCGCTGTAATGCCTGAAGAACATGAACACCATCGTCAGCAACAGGAACATCGCGAGGGTATGGGGCAGCGAAGCCCATTCCAGTCGGAGGTTGTGCCACTTGATCACCTCGAGGGTAGTGAGGAGAGCCAGTATGACTACCACAGGGAAGAACCAGCGGGAGTCCATCAGTCGCTGGGCGCGCTCCCAGTAGCGATGCACAAGGGCACCATAGAGGAAGAAGGGGAAGTAACGGAACATCTCCACCAGGCTGGTGTAGTTGAGGAATTCGTTGGGTTGGCCCTTATATCCCAGTGCCCAGGAGAAATGACGTGGCAGGTAACAGGTCTCGAACATGCAGAGGGAGACGATGAAGAGGAGAAGGATTAGAATCGGAGGTGCGGGGGTACGGGGGACAGCCTCATTCGAGGCTGAGGGTACGAGAATACCTTTTGCATGAGTGTCTGCGCTGGATCTATTCTCGCGCCCTCGCGCCCCCGTACCTTCGTACCCCCGAAAGAGTTTGCTCTCGACGTAGGAGAAGAGGTAGAACGTGAGGAGCATATAGAGCAACACGATCGTGAACCAGTAGCCCGCCTTCATCGAGGAGGCGAGGGCCTCGTCGAGGTTGTGGAGGAAGGGCGTGGTGGGAACCATCGCCAGGAAGAGCAGGAAGAACACGACGGTAGGGATGATCTGCACGCGCATCTTCTTCAGGGTGAGTTCTCCCAGCGTACGGGCATTCCACACGCGACTCGCCTTATAAGCCAGGAATCCGCTGATGAAGAAGAACAGCGGCATGCGGAAGAGCAGGAAGAACTGGAGGGCGGCCGACCAGCGTATCTGCATGCCAAACGACTTCAGGGCTACATGGTTGGTCACCACGAGCAGCATCGTGAACCCTCTGAGGGCATCGAGCCATCCGAGGCGTGGCTTCCTGGGCGATACCTCTGACGAGACGGGAAGTGGTTCAGTCGTAGAATTCAAGTTTTCCGACATGGGGCGCGAGTTTACTGAGATCAGGCAGTTTCATATAGTCGCCAAAGATGTGGCGCAGATGGGCATCGGCATCGTGGGGCACTGGCAGTCGATGACCTTCGAAGGTGTGGGTGGTCAGCGGAAAGATCTCCTTGGCATAACGGGGGTTGTGGAAGGGGATGCCCATGGCGCTGGTGATGGTCTTGAGAGGTGAGTGGGGAGAGGTGAGGGGTGAGAGAATACTTAAGAGACAGCGGAGGCAGGGGAAGACGATGCGCTTGTTGAAGTTGAAGATGCGACGCACCTGTTTGATGGCCTTGGCGTCGTCCGTGCTGGTGCGCCAGATCTTATACATGTGGCCTACGGTCTTCTCCGACAGCCTCTGCATCCAGATGGGGTGTGGCTCCATGGGGAAGATGTCGATATAGATGCCCTGCTCCCTCCACAGACGGTCGTAGCCGTTCTGTTCGAGCATCCGTGAACGGCGGTCGCGCACCTTGGCGTAGAAATAGAAGTAGTTGGGGTCGCTGTCGTCGTTCTGCAGGGCGAGCCAGTCGGGCAGTTCCTGGGGCAGCACCTCCATCAGACGGAGATAGTCCTCTCGCATCATCTCGATATCGAGGTCGTCGTCCCAGGGGATGAAGCCGTCGTGACGCAGGGCGCCTATCAGCGTGCCGCTGCTGAGCCAATACCGGATATCATGCTTCTGGCAGATCCTGTCTACCTCCAGCAGAATCTCCAGCATCCTCGTCTGCTGGCGTCGCAGCAACGAGCCCTCTGGATTGTACCGTTCGCGCAACTCTTCGTTTGTCATCGGCTGCAAAGGTAATAAAAAAAGAGGAAAGTGGAAAGAGGAAAGGGAAAGAGATATGCTCAAAGCGTTAATTATTTTAAAATCATGACAGCGATAGTGCATCTTTCCGCTTTCTACGCTCTTCTTTCCACTAATATTTCGTACTTTTGTACTCGATTATCAATCAGTAGGCATTTGTGAAACCTGTGGCAAAGACAGACATCGCCGTATTGCTGTTGTTCTTCACGCGCAGCGACACCTTCCGGCAGGTGTTCGAGGCCGTGCGCCAGGCACGACCCTCGATGCTTCTGCTCTATCAGGACGGACCCCGTGGGGAGCGTGACAAGGCAGGCATCGAGGCCTGTCGTGAGATCGTGAGCGACGAGCATATCGACTGGGAGTGCGAGGTGCATCGCCGCTATCTCGACCATAACGAGGGTTGCGACCCCTCTGGCTTCCGTTCCCACCAGTGGGCGTTCTCACTGGCAGAGAAAGTGATTGTGCTTGAGGACGATGTGGTGCCTGCTCAGTCGTTCTTCCCCTTCTGTAAAGAGATGCTCGACAGGTATGAAAATGACGAGCGCATCTCGATGGTGGCAGGCTTCAATATCGACGAGCAGACGACCGACTGTGGTCACGACAGTTATTTCTTCACTTCGGCCTTCAGCATCTGGGGCTGGGCCTCGTGGCGCAGGGTAGCCCAGCGATGGGACCCCACATACGGATTCATGCGAGACCCAGAGAAGTTGAGGAAGATAGAGGCTGTAGCCCGTGAGCGCCGTCTGCGCAGCGACATGCTCCAGATGTTCCAGGATCACAGCCAGAGTGGCAAGGAGTACTTCGAGACCATCTACTGGGCCGATATGCTGCTCCACGACTCCCTCGCCATCATGCCACAGAAGAACCAGATCAATAACATCGGCCTCACAGGCGACTCCACCCATTTCTCAGCCGAACTGAAGACCACGCCCCATCGCATCCGACGGATGTTCACCATGGGGAGACATGAACTGACCTTCCCCCTCGTCCATCCCGTGACCGTCGCAGAGAATAAAGCCTATCTGGAACGACTCTATCGTGCCAACGGCTGGAACCACCCTTGGATCAAGATACTCAATTCGCTCGAAGAACTCTGTCTTAACCTGCGCTACGGCCAGTTCCGACATATCTGGCAATCTTTCGCCCGCCGCCTGAGCAAGTGGACAGGCCGCTTCCGCCATGTTTAGGCGATGACGACAGAACAAGTTCTCTCTGGGCTATTAGAGTGTGGCGCGGATGGGCGACAACAGGAAGAGGATGAGCAGGAAGCCGTTGTAGGTGAACAGATAGGCTGTCAGGGCCGTGACGGCGAGACGCGGACAAGGATGGCGCCTGGTCTCGCGCAGCAGATAGGCTGTGGCGATGGGCAGCACGAACAGGAAGTGGGGCGACATGATAAACACCTCGTTGATGCCGAAACCTAACACCAAATGGATCATCATGTCTATAGCGAAGCACGACAGACAGAGCCGGAGGAAACGGCTCCGACGGCCATACCATACGCCCAACAGCGCCAAAAGCACTACCATCGCCTCGACGAAGTAACTGAACAGATTCAGGTAGGGCACAAAGACGGGGCGCCCAACGAGCGTGTCCTCAAGAAAGTGCTGACGATGGAACTGCACAGACTCGCCGAAGAGGTTCTCGTAGACCGTCTGCCAACGGGAGGTCGAGATGTCTGTCCACTTCAGATAGCCATGATCCTCCATCGGCTTGCCAGTCTTCGCTGCCTGACGTTTTAATACGGCTTCACGACGGCTCTTCCTGGCCTCGTAGCGGGCCCGCTCGTCGGGGGACATCTGTGCCACACGCTCTTTCAGATTCTCGCTTTTCCGCTTTTCTGCCTTTTCCCTGGCCTGTTGGCGAGGCTCCACGAACGTGTGGTGCTCCCAGACGGCTGTGGCCCACAACAAGGCAGCAGGCAGGAAGACGGCCAGCAGCAGATACTTCGGTCGGAAGAAATCCTTCCTGTTCACGAAAAGACCAGACAGGAACACCTTGAGGCCGTTGCTCAGGGTGACGCCCGCTGTGAAACAGAAGAGTACGGCCGACTGCCACCACTTGAACTCACGACGCTTCTGGATGCACACGCCAGAGATATAGAGCGTCAGCAGCAGGAGGAACATCGACACTGTAAAGTGGTCGGGCACAATGACAGACAAGAGCAGATAAGCCATCGAGAAGGCGGACATCGTCATCAGCGTCGCATCGTCGCGTCGCAGTCCCACCACCTCGCGATGGATGCGGTAGAGAAAGATATAGGAATAGAAGGAACAGACGATGACAGGCAGGGCCACGACATACTGCACGCAGTTGACGCCCAGCAGCCAGGTGAGTCCCTGGTTCAGCAGCCAGAGTGGCCAGACGAGGAAGGCTAACAGCGGGTGGCGGTGGGTCTCGTAGATCACATCCCAGTCGGTCACCATCATATATGTCAGTGGATCATAGCCCGCCAGGTGCAACTCGTGCTCAAAGACCTTCCAATAGGGTCCGAAGCCAGGCTGCAGGAACAGTTCATGGAGACGCCAGATGAACAGGGCGTTCAGCAGCACGATGACTACCAGCGCCACCCCTGCCTGCACCCGTTCCTCAGGCTTCAGCCGGAACAAACCATACACCCCTGCAATCATATCTCTTTCCACTTTCCACTTTATTTACAATTGAACGCGAGTACCCGTCGTCCTTCGAGCCACCCTTCCAGACGGTCGCCGATGTGTACTGGCCCTACGCCGGCAGGGGTGCCGGTATAGAGCAGGTCGCCCGTCTTCAGCGTGAAGAACTGTGAGATGTAGGCGATGATCTCATCGACGGTGTAGAGCATGTCCGACGTACAGCCCTCCTGCACCGTCTTCCCCTCGCGCCCCTGCCGTTGGTCTTCCTCCGTCTGGATGTCGAGGTGGAAGTGCAGCCGCTGGAGGCCTGACTGTTCGCAGGGCGCCTCAGGATCCGTCAGCAGTTTCTCCTTGGGAATCCATTCGCCGATGGCGGCAGAGCCGTCGAATCCTTTGCAGATGGTCCAGGGCTGTCCTGCCTCAGAGGCTTTCTTCTGCAGGTCGCGGGCTGTGAAGTCGATGCCTATCGTCAGGGCGTCGTAATAGCGGTGGGCGAAGCGCTGTGGGATGCTCTTGCCCAGTCGGCCGATGCGCACCACCACCTCCGTCTCGTAGTCGATGCGCCCCAGATGGTCAGGCACGAAGAAGGGCTTCCCCTGGTTCAGTATCGCCGAGTCCGCCTTCGTAAAGATCACGGGCTCGTCAGGGCGCTTCAGCGTCCCGTGCAACTCCTGGTTATGCGCTGCATAATTCATTCCTATCGCAAAGATTTTCATCTCTTTCAGGCTTTTATGTTACTTAATTCGTGTGCAAAGTTAATAAAAAATGAGGAAAAAGGAAAGAATATCCACAAAATTGTTTATCTTTGCACCATCAACAATGCAAGAATCGAATAACTCTATATCTCTGTGCCTCTGTGTTTAAACAAAAATAGAAAAGTTATGAAAAAGAACCTCGTTTCATTATTGGGGATGGCTGTCTTGATGGCTGGCTGTAGCACAACCGACAAGGCCCCTGCCCAGAAAGTGATCAATCAGGAGGAAGTGATGGCCAGGATGTCGCTCGAAGACAAGGCCCACTTCGTCATCGGAACAGGTATGCAGGGCTTCTCTGGTGATGAGGCCGTCATCGGTGCCACCAAGAACCTCGTGCCTGGTGCCGCTGGTACCACCTATCCACTCGACTCTCTCGGCATCCCCGCCATCGTGCTGGCCGACGGTCCTGCCGGACTCCGTATCGACGCCACCCGTGAGGGTGACTCTGCCACCTATTACTGTACCCACTTCCCCATCGGCACCCTGCTTGCCTCTACCTGGAACACCCAACTCATCGAAGAGGTGGGTCAGGCCATCGGCGAGGAGGTGAAGGAGTATGGAGCCGATGTGTTGCTGGCCCCAGCCCTGAACATCATGCGCAACCCCCTCTGCGGCCGAAACTTCGAATACTACTCCGAGGACCCCGTGGTGGCGGGCAAGACCGCTGCCGCCTATATCACCGGTGTGCAGAAGAACGACGTGGGCACGAGCATCAAGCACTTCGCTGCCAACAACCAGGAGACCAACCGCATGGGCAACGATGCCCGCATCTCCCAGCGGGCCCTCCGCGAGATCTATCTCAAGGGCTTCGAGATCGCCATCAAGGAGAGCAAGCCCTGGACGGTGATGACCTCCTATAATTATATTAATGGTATATACACCTCTGAGAGCAAGGACCTCGTGCAGACCATCCTCCGCGACGAGTGGGGCTACGAGGGAACGGTGATGACCGACTGGTTCGGCGGCAAGGACGGCGCCGTACAGATGACCGCAGGCAACGACATGCTGCAGCCGGGAAAGAAGGCACAGTACGACTCGATCGTGGCTGGCGTGAAGAGCGGCAAACTCGCCGAGGCCGACCTCGACCGCAACGTGAGCCGCATCCTCAACCTCATCGAGAAGACGCCCCGCTACCAGGGCTATCAATACTCCAACAAGCCCGACCTGGAGGCCCACGCTGCCGTCACCCGGCAGTCTGCCGCCGAGGGTATGGTGCTCATGAAGAACAACCAGGCGCTCCCCTTCGCCGAGAGCATCAAGAACGTGGCCCTCTATGGCAACACCTCCTATGAGTTCATCGCCGGCGGCACGGGCTCGGGCAATGTGAACCATGCCTATGTGGTGTCGCTGCTCGACGGCATGAAGAACGGCGGCTATACCGTCTCAGACGATCTGAAGCAGGCCTACGAACAGTTCTGGGCAGACTATCACAAGGCCCGTGAGGCCGAGATCGCCGAGATCGAGAAGACCGACAAGCAGAGGGCCATGATGATGCGGTTCCTGCCCGCCGGCCTGCCTGCCGAGAAGCAGTTTACTGTAGCCGAACTCGAGGCGCAGGCTGCCAAGGCCGACATCGCCGTGCTGACCATCGGGCGCATCTCGGGAGAGTTCTTCGACCGCAAGTCGACAGACTTCAACCTGAGCGACTCCGAGCGGACCCTGCTGAACCAGGTCTGCGAGGCCTATCACAAGGCCGGCAAGCAGGTGGTGGTGCTGCTGAACATCGGCGGCGTCATCGAGACCGCCTCCTGGAAGGAGCAGCCCGACGCCATCCTCTGCGCCTGGCAGGCCGGACAGGAGGGCGGCAACAGCGTCGTCGACGTGCTCAGTGGTAAGCAGTCGCCCTCGGGTAAGTTCACCATGACCTGGCCCGTGAAGTTCACCGATGTCTACTCCTCGAAGAACTTCCCTGTAGACCAGACGGCGAAACTTGACTTCATGAACACCGTGGAGCGTGGAAATGTGAAGAATGTCGACTGGACCAACTACGAAGAGGATATCTACGTAGGCTATCGTTATTTCGACTCGTTCGAGGTGCCCGTGAGTTATCCCTTCGGCTTCGGCCTCAGTTATACCACTTTCGAGTACAGCGATGCCAAGGTTGCTGACAAGGGTGAGGACTACGAGGTCTCCGTCACCATCAAGAATACAGGCGATCGTGAGGGTAAGGAGGTTGTGGAACTCTACGTTGCTGCCCCCGACTCGAAGGCCGCCAACAAGCCCGCCAAGGAACTCAAGGCCTTCGCCAAGACGAAGAACCTGAAACCCGGCGAGAGCGAGACCGTCACCCTGAAGGTGAAGGCCGCCGACCTCGCCTCGTTCGACGAGGCTGCCTCTGCATGGGTGGTTGCCGAGGGCGAATATCAGTTCCTCGTTGCTGCCTCTGCCCAGGATGTCAAGGCCACGCTGCCTGCTGCCGTCAAGGCTGGCACCGTCAAGGTCAACAACGTCCTGAAACCTCAGGCTCCGCTGAATCTGCTGAAACGATAGAAAAAGAGTGAACCATTAACTCTGTCATGTATTTCCAGTAGCGGCGAGGCATGTCGCTGAGTTGTTTCCTGGGATTCATGCGCTCCTTGATGCAGATGGCCTTGAAATAGGTGCGCCAGAGTTGCTGGAATATCTGATCGTTCTCACTCAGCACCTCAGCATCGAGTTTACCGTTGCTGAGGTTGAAGGGCACGGCTGCCTCATCCTCGAAAGTGATATGGATGGGAGCGGCAGCGCCATCGTAATAATATCCATAGTGTCGCTTGGCATCGTAGATGAGCCACGGCTGGTCGTTGAAACGGTCCTGGAAATGATCGATGATCAGCGGCAGCACGTTATGGTCTGGCGAGACGACAGCGAGGTAAGTACCGTCCTTGGCTTTCTGGAAACGGATGAACTGTTTCATCCGCAACTGCTCGTGGAGCACCCGTCGACAGGTGTTCCTCACCTCCAGCACATCGGGGTCGCTCGCATTGCGCTCATAGGAGTCAAAGGGTTCTCTGCGAAACACCTTACAGATGAAATTAAACAGCGGCTGGTTCAGCGCCCGCTCCTCGGAGAGCCAACTGACGGTAATCATCCGCAGCCCGTCTTTGGAGAGATGTTTCTCCAGTCCCTTCCACACACGCTCAGCCTTCTCGCTGTCCGTCACCACATGGTGGGGCTCGTCGGCAAACAATGGCAACTGTTCCCCCTCTGCCAACAGGAACTCAGGCTGTTGGTGCAGGAAGAAACTGTCGAACACAGCCGTCAACAGTCCGTCGAGTGTATGATCGAACACATAAACCGTCATCGTTGCTGTTTCTGAAACTCCAAAGCGAACGTGGTGTGATAACCGCTCTGGGGCTGGTCTAAGAGACTGAGGCTACCTCCCTGTTGTATCATCATACGGCGCGAGAGGGAGAGGCCGATGCCGCTGCCAGTGCGCTTGGTGGTGAAGAAGGGCACGAAGATGCTCTTGCGGGCTTCGGCAGGGATGGGCTGACCATCGTTGCTGACAAGGATCAGGGGGGCGGGGCCATGATGCTGGATACCGATGCGCCTGGCACCTGCCTCGATGGCGTTCTTCACGAGATTGATGAGTATCTGTCGCAGCATATTGGGATCGGCATAGACCATAACGTCATCACCTACGGCACTATCCCATGTCATATCAGAATAAAGTTGTTGTACATCATGGATGAGCGTTGAAAGAAGGACATTCTCCAGTGCTGGCTGTTGCAACTGCGACAGTTTGCGATAGGAATCCACAAAGGTGTTCAGATGCTGCGAGGTGGTGAAGATGGCATGGATGCCCTCTTCCAGAGGTGTACCCTTGACATCAGGACGGCCGAGCAGCGACTGGCTGATGCTGGCGATGGGGGCTGTGGCGTTCATGATCTCATGGGTCAGCACACGGGTGAGCCTTTCCCACGACTCCACCTCGCTCTGGTTCACCTGCTGACGGATGGTGTCACCCAACTGGTTCAGCGTTTCCTGCATGGCTCTTTCGCCTGGCAGAAGTCCGTTGGTAGGCAGGCGGAACGTGAAGTCGTGATTACGGATGGCCTCCTGCATCAGGTGGGCACGAACCCTCAGCGACCTCTGATGACGCCAGAACCACAAGACTCCGACCACCGCCAGACAACCTATTATTATATATAGAAGCACATTCACAACCGTTTCATCTTATTGTAGAGAGTCTGGCGAGTGATACCCAATAGTTCTGCGGCTTTCGAGAGATTACCATGACAGTGGTCGATGGTGCGGCGGATATGTTCTGCTTCTACCTCGTCGAGACTGACGATTTCACCCTGCATGTCGAGCACATCCTTCAGTTTGCGCACCAGTTCGTCGTTGTCCCACGGCTTCACGATAAAGTCGGCAGCGCCGCTCTTCAGTCCTCTGACGGCCAGGGATACATCAGCGTAGGCCGTCAGCAGCACCACAGGCATCTGCGGATGGTGCTTGCGGATGGTGCGCAGCCAGAGCAGTCCCTCCTGTCCGCTGTTCACGCCGAGGGTGAAGTTCATGTCGAGCAGCACGATGTCGATGGTCTCCTGCGCCATCGTCTTCAGGATGTCGTCAGGCTTGTCCAGCGTGATAATTCGCTCGAAAGTGGTGTCCAGACAGTAGCGCAAGGCTGTCAGGATCGAGGGGTTGTCGTCGACTATCAGTATGCTTCCGTAGTTGTTCATCGTTCGTTTTTGTCTGCAAAGTTACGATTTTCTGTCTAAATCTCATACAAACAGGTGTAAAAAAATTAGACAATCTGCCTCCAGAGGGCCTTTAAAGCTTGTACTATGGAAATAAAAACCATAACTTTGCATCACGAAATCATAAAAAGCGATATGAAGAAACTAATCATTCTCAGTCTCTCAGCACTCGCTGCTACAGTTCAGGCGCAGACCGTATGGACAGCCCAGCGGTGTATGCAGTACGCTGTGGAGCACAACACCCAGGTCCGCCGTGCTGCCTTGGAACTCGACAACTACGAGGCTACGAGGCTGGGGGCCGTCGGCAACTTCCTGCCCTCAGTGAATGCCGGCATCGGAGCCCAGTACAACTTCGGACGTGCCATCGACCCTGAGACCAACGGCTATACCGACGTGAGTACCTTCTATAACGACTACAGCGTGTATGCCTCGCTGCCTGTGTTCGACGGCTTCAGCCGAGTGAACGCCCTGAAGGCTGCCAAGGCGAGTGTGCTCATGGGGCGCAATGCCCTGCGAGAGCAACAGGACCAGACGGCCATCGCCACCCTGCAGGCCTGGGTCTACGCCCTGTACTACGAGGGGACGGTCGCGATGGCTGAGGAGAAACAACGTGAGACAGACCTGCTGTTGCGACAGACACAGGTGCTGGTCGAGGTGGGGCGCAAGAGTGCTGCCGACCTTGCACAGATCGAAGCCCAGCAGGCTGAGGCGGCCTACGAACTGACCCGTCAGGAGAATCTGCGCGCTTCGGCCATGCTCGACCTGAAACGACAGATGTCCATGCCACTTGACACTATAGTTTCAATTTCTGTTCCAATTCTTGGAACTACTGGTGCCAATGCCTGGAACCAACAGTGCCAAAGCCTGGAACCAACGGTGCCAATGCCTGGAACCAGCGGTGCCAACGGCTGGCACCCAGCCCTGCAACAACAATACCACACGATGCAAGCCAGACTTTACGAGTGGCGTCAGGCCCGTGCTGCGCTGTTACCTGCTCTCTCTCTGAGTGCGGGCCTGAACACCACCTATTTCAAAACCCTGCACTCGCAGACGGCCACCTCGTTCAGCGACCAGTTCAAGAACAACATGGGCGAGTATATTGGTGCCACGCTGAGCATTCCCCTGTTCAATCGTCTGCAGACGGTCACCAGCATCCGTCGTGCAAAGAACAACTACCGTATAGCCCGTGAGGCCTACGAGGACAAGCAGCAGGAGTTACAGAAACTGAGTCGCGAGGCCTGGCAGGATTGGCAGGCCTATCTGAAGCAGACGGATCAGATGACGCATAAGGTGGAGGCCGACTCGCTGGCTTACCAACTGACGCGCCGTCAGTTTGAGGAAGGACTCTCGACGGCCATCGACCTGCATACCACCTCGACACAACTCCTGCAGTCGAAAGCCACGCTGTTGCAGTGCCAGTTGATGGCGATGGTAAAGCACGAATTAGTAAGATATTATAATGGAGAAACGATATGGACAGAGTAATCGAAAGAACAAAGACACAACGGCTGATGAAATATTGGCCGTATGCAGTAGGCGGATGCCTGTTGCTGATGCTGTTGACTTGGGTGATCTTCGGCCATCATGCCTCGACGCTCAGAGTCAGCAAGGACGAACTGACCATCAGCGAGGTGCGGCGGGCAGAGTTCAAGGACTATGTAAGGACCAACGGACAGGTGCTGCCCATCCAGGTGGTGCAGATCTCGCCAGAGGAAGGGGGCATCGTCATGGAGAAGGTCGTCGAAGAAGGCACGCATGTCAAGAAGGGCGATGTGATTGTCCGCCTGAGCAATTCAGGCCTCGACCTTCAGATCCTCAACGCTGAGGCAGAACTCGCAGAGAAGCAGAACCTGCTTCGCAACACTCAGGTGGCTATGCAGCAGGATCGTCTGAACAACCAGACGGAGCAGGCACAACTGGATATGGACACCCATCGCAAGCAGCGCACCTACGAACAGAACCAGCGGCTCTATCAGGAGAAACTCATCAGCAAGGAGGATTACATCAAGTCGCAGGAGGACTATCAACTCTCTGCCAAGAAGCGTTCACTGGTCTCGAAGCGCCTGAAGCAGGACTCCATCTATCGCACTGTGCAGATGGACCAGATGGAGGACAACCTGCAGAACATGCGTCGAAACGTGGTGCTGGTTCGTCAGCGCAAGGACAAACTCGAGGTGCGCTCTGCCATCGACGGCGAACTGGGTCTGCTCGATGTGGAACTGGGCCAGAGCATCAGCCCAGGACAGAAGATCGGACAACTGAACGACCTCAGCGATTATAAGGTACAGGCGCAAATTGATGAGCACTATATCGACAGGGTTCGTCAAGGGCTTGCTGCCACTTTCACCCGTGGCGACAAACAATACCAACTTCAGGTTCGTAAGGTTTACCCAGAGGTTCGTGAAGGCAAGTTCCGTTGCGACTTCATCTTCCGTGGTGAGCGCCCAGAGAACATCCGCACAGGCCAGACCTATTACATCGACCTCGAACTGGGTCAGCCCGAGCAGGCGATTATCATTCCTCGTGGTACCTTCTTCCAGACCACAGGCGGACAATGGATCTTCGTACTCTCGTCTGATGGCAGCAAAGCCTATCGCCGTCCCATCCGTGTGGGTCGTCAGAACCCTCAGCACTACGAAGTGCTTGAAGGCCTTGAGCCTGGCGAGCGTGTCGTGACCAGCGGCTACGAAGCATTTAAGGACAATGAGGTATTAGTAATGAAGTAGGACTATGAAGACAATTATCAGAAACTTTACATCGATATTCCGTAAGTTTGTTACAGCGAACCTGCTGAATCTGCTGGGCCTGAGCCTGGCCTTTGCCTCGTTCTTTGTCATCATGACGCAGGTCCGCTACGACCTGGGCTACAACAAGAGTTTTACGGAGCACGAGAAGCTGTTCCGCTTGACGATGAACTTAGGCCCTGGCATGGAGGACTATGGTGTGACATTGCCCCGCCCGCTGGTGGAACAGTTGGCGGCAGCGTCGCCGCATATCAAAGGCTATGGCATCGAAGAGGGCTGGACAAGAATCGACCAGTTCTTGTCGGACGATCAGGAGTATTCGCTGAATCTGCTGTATGGCATCCACGACTTTATGAGCGTGTTCAAACCAACCGTCATTTGCGGTGACTTGAAGGGCTTGAACCAGTTGCCCAATATCGTGCTGCCACGTTCAGAAGCCATGCGCATCTTTGGCACTGTCCATGCGGTGGGCAAAACCTTGAAATACAAATGGGTGGATGACTGGATTTTCAATGTGTGTGCCGTGATAGAAGACTATCCTGAAAACAATTTCCTGCACGGCATCTGCTTTAGGGGTACCAATGACAATGAAGGCAACTACCACAACTGGAACTATCAGGCTTATATCCGTGTGGACGATTCGGCCAACCTGCCGAACGTTATTACTGCCATGCGCAAGAAAGCCATCGAGCTGTTCAAGAATGACTTCAACATGACAACACAGCAAGAGGAGGAAGCCCTGCAAGTGGTGTTGACACCGATTGCCGATACCCATTTCGCGAAAGACCTCAGCAAGGATTCGCCCAACATCAAGTCGGTCAGCAGGAGTTCCGTCTATCTGCTCATCTGCTTCTCGCTGCTGATCGTGGTGATAGCCGCCGTCAACTTCATGAACTTTACCCTGGCCGAGACACCGCTGCGCATCCGCAGCATCAACACGCAGAAGGTGTTGGGCGCATCGACGGCGAGTCTGCGCGGCAGTCTACTGGCCGAGGCCGTCATTATCAGTCTGCTGGCATTCGTGGGGGCGATGGCGATGGTCTATCTGGCTCACGACTTAGGCTTGCAGAAGCTGGTTCAGGGCAGCATCCTGTTGCAAGATAACCTGTGGCTGGCAGGCGTCACCCTGCTCATCAGCATTGTGGTGGGACTGTTGGCCGGGGCCTATCCGTCGTACTACGTCACGTCCTTCCCGCCAGCCTTGGTGCTGAAAGGCTCGTTCGGCCTGTCGCCCAAAGGTCGCGTTCTGCGCACCTCGCTGATCTGCCTGCAATTCGTCGTGTCGTTCATGCTGGTCATTGGCGTGGGTATCATGTATCTGCAGAGCTACCTCATCTTCCACACCGACTATGGCTTCGACAAGGACGAAGTGATGGTGGTGCCGACAGCGCCTGACACGCGCAACCATGCCGATGCCATCGATGCCGACCTGCGCAAGATTCCCGGCATAGAGGGAGCCAGCCTGGCACAGAGCGTCTTGGGCAGCAGCGACCGCTATCAGACGTGGGGCAGGGGCGAAGGCGACAAGCACATGACGTTTACCTGTGTCTTCGTCGACTGGCGTTTCCTCAGCGTGATGGGCATCGACATCGTGGAGGGCCGCAATTTCCGCCAGACCGACGGCGACGTGTATATCTTCAGTGAGTCGGCCAAGAAGAAATATCCCTGGCTCGCCGTCGATAAGCCCATCAACGACGAAGACATGCCCGTCGTCGGCTTCTGCGAGGACATCAAGTACACCACCTTGCGTGTGGACGACAGCCAGCAGCCCATCGCCTTCGTGGTGCCCAGCCGTGACGGTTACTTTAAGGGAGATTTCTGGCGCAACCACCTCTTAGTGCGTGTGGCCAAGGGCGTGGACAAGCGCGAGGCCAAAGAGAAAGTGCTGGATGTGGTGCTGAAATACGAACACGAAAGCAAGCCCGACATCAGCGACCTGCGCTACGTGGACGATGTGCTGGAGGAATCGTACCGTCAGGAAAGGCTCTTCACCCAGCAGATTCTGTTGTTCTCGCTGCTTGCCATCCTCATCAGTATCATCGGTGTGTTTGGCTTGACAATGTTCGAGAGCGAATACCGTCGCAAGGAGATAGGCATCCGCAAGGTGTTCGGCAGTTCTACGAAGGAAATCCTGATGATGTTCTGGAAGCGATACCTCTACATCTTGTTAGGGTGCTTCGTGGTGGCGGCTCCCATCGGCTATCTGCTGGGGCAACACTGGCTCGAAGGCTTCGCCGTCCGCACCGCCATATCGCCCTTACTGTTCGTAGTGTCTTTCCTGCTCATCACCCTGATCACTATGCTGACGGTAACTTACCAGAGCTGGAAGAACGCCACGGAGAATCCCGTGAACAGCATCAAGAATGAGTAGGCGGAGACGACTATCCAGCCTGTTCTGACAATAAAAGAGGGGAGTATCGCGTTTCTCAATAAAGTAAGAAGACATTGTATGGACCAAGAAACCTACGAGAAACAGAAAGCCTTTGCCGGCGAGAAGGTCCCTTCGATGCATCGCCGTATGGTGGGGCACGACTATCAGGAACGGCAGATGTATATGATTACGATGGTGACCGAGGACCGCCGCCCTTTGTTAGGGCAGGTCGTAGGCAGGAGCGACGGGCAGCCAGGCTCCCCAGACCTTCCGCGCACCGAGCCCACAGAGCTGGGGCGTTGCGTGGAGCAGTGCTGGCATGAAATAGCCCTACGCTACCCGCAAATAGAGGTGCTGGCCTTTCAGCTGATGCCCGAGCATTTCCACGGCATCCTCTTTGTGAAGGAGCGCATCGACAAGCCGCTGGGCAAGGTGCTGCTCGGCTTCAAGCAGGGCTGTAACAAGGCTTTCCGCGCCCTCGTTCCCTCTGTTGCGTCTGTTGCTGTATTACAGCAACAAACAGGAAAGAAGAAAGAAGACCGCAAGCACGGCCTGCTCTTTGAGCCGAGCTACAACGACAAGCTCCTGCTGCAGAAAGGCCAGCTGAAGCGCTGGAACGACTACCTGCGTGACAACCCGCGCCGACTGCTGATGAAGCGGGAGCACCCCGACCTCTTCCGTATACAGAGGGACTTGACCGTTGGAAACATGTCGTTCTCTGCCATCGGCAACCGGTTCCTCCTGCAGCGGCCGGTCTTGTTGCAGGTGCAATGCTCCCGCCGACTGACGGAGGCTGAGATACATGAGCGCGTTGCTTACTTTACGAAAGCCGCTGCAAGGGGCGCTGTGCTGGTATCGCCCTCCATCTCGCCGGGCGAGAAGGCTGTGATGCGTGCCGCCTTTGAGCAGGGCTTCCCCCTTGTCTATCTGCAGGAGAACGGCTTCACTGACCTGGCCAAGCCGGGCGGGCAGCGCATGGAGGCCTGTGCCCGAGGGCAGCTGCTCATCCTCGCGCCGTGGGAGCACCACAACGAGCGCACAACCATCAGCCGCAGCCAATGCCTCTCCCTGAACGACATGGCCCGCACTCTCTGTTCCGTATGTTGCTGTACTACAGCAACAGACTGAAACAAACTGAAACAAACAATCGCCAAACAGGGAAGAGCGGCTACGTACACAATAAAACGATGTTGCAATGCGTTTAACACATAGTAGTTAATTAAAATGAGAAAGACTGTGATGAGAAAACTCTTCTTTGCGCTGCTGGCTGCCCTGACCTTCGCAGCCTGTAGCAGCGACCCTGTGTTTCACGGCATGACGACGAAGCAGAAGGAGGACTACGCCAAAGCCATAGCGGGCGAATACAAGGGAACCTATGTCATCATCTACAACGATGGCGGCAGCGACACCAAGGCCGTCAAGAAGGAGGGCGTGCAGATGACGGTCACTGACCTGACCATGCACTCCGTCTGTTTCCACGACTACCCTGTGAGCCTGCTCTCGAACGTGGTGGCAGACCGGGCTTTGGCTGAGGCTCTGGCCGGCGCTCCCAATGTGGACTTTCTGGTCGACTATCGCTTCTACAATCTGCAGGACAACGGCGATGTCAACTGGGGCTTCGAGCCAGCGGCCATTCCGCTCACGCTCCATTACGGCGACACTGACCACCATCTGATGCTGAAACTGAACTCCCAGACCTATTTCCTTCTGTCGAAAGCCGATCTGGATGCGGGCAAGCCGTTTGCTAATCAGAGTGTCTTCCAGTTTGATGTCGCAGGCATTTACGAAGGCAACACCCTGTTGCAGGATTTCGATGACTCCTGGCAGGACAATGAGTTTGGGTATCTGACCTACTTCCAGCTCAACGAAGAATAATCCGAACCCAAGACAGAATCAGACAGGACCTATGTTTACGGGCTGAAACATAGATAGTTAGCCGACTGTCAGCGAATTGTCAGACAAATGTCAGGCAGATAATTCATTAGATTAGGAATCTCTTCATACCTTTGCACGAAAAAAGCAAGTATGAAGAGATTCTTATTGTTAATAACTGGTCAGAAGGGTAAAAGAGTTAAGTAATATTAAATAAAGTTTGACATTGACTTGTTTCTGTGTCTTATTAGTGTACAGCGGAATAAAAGCATGGACAGAATAGCATTTGAACAGCAAGCCCGCACGTGGCGGCAGAAGGCTCTCAGCGTTTGCATCGGCTACGGAGCGGGCAAAGACGAAGCAGAAGACATCGCCCAGGATGTGATGCTCCGCCTGTGGCAAATGCACGACGAACTGGAGCAATATCGCAAGATAGAGGCCATTGTTGCTCTGATGGCTAGGCACATGCTGAGAAACCATCAGCGACGAAAACCCTCAGAGACATTGGACGAGACCATGATCATCAGTCTGAATACCAGTCCACTCGAAGAGTTGGAGATGAAAGAAGACGATGTCTGGCTGACTAAGAGACTCCAGCAACTGCCCACCACACAACGTACCTTATTATATATGCGACAAGTGGAGAGGCGAAGTAACGAGGAGATAGCCCAGTTGCTGGGCATCGAAACCACATCGGTAAGCACCCTATTGGCAAGGGCACGACGAACATTATTAGAGGACATCAAACGGAGGAACAAACGATGATAAAGTACACAAAGGAATATATCGCAAAGTTGCTGGACAAGTATATGGACGGCACTTCGACGCTGGATGAAGAAGACATTCTTGCTCATTATTTCCACAGCGGGAATGTACCCCAAGAATGGGAGGACTATCGGCAACTCTTTAGCGAGATAGAGGCGATGAAACCAAAGCGGCAAAAGAGAAGATGGGCTTTCTGGGGAGTAGCTGCAGCAGCTGTCGCAGGCTTGCTTTATATGGCAGTACCATCTGAACAAGTCGACCTGCAACCTGACAACGCTGCTCTCACGGCTAAGACAGACACAGCAAGGGCAATACAGCCGAGAGAGACAGAAATGGATCGAAAGACCGATTCTGTAGAAATCATACGTGATGAGCCTCGTCCTATGCAGTCCAGGAAACGACGTATGCGTAAGACAGAACCCACTATCAACGATTATGCCAAGACATACAATCTGATGGCTGAGGCAGCAAAAGGACAGCAAGAGGCTGAAGAGCAGATCACACAATGTCGGCAAGAACTCACAGAGGCACGATTATTGTCTCTCGGGTATATTCCTGTGGAACAAGAAGATGGTACCATCCTATATATTAACGAACAAACAAAGTATTTAGCTTATGAAGAATAAACTTTTTCTGGCAGCCAGCATTCTAATGCTGATGCCTCTCACATCCCATGCACAAGGGTTTATCAAGCGTGCCTTCAACGCACTGATAACAAGTGAACCAGCACAAGTAGAAAGTAGTCACAAACTGAACAAAAACCCGGGAACGGGTGTCAAGGAGGGACAATTGGATGTCTACGAGTTTACAATACCCATATCTCACCACGACTTGGTAGATAATGTAGAGCGTGCCTTTGAACAGGACAAAGAGAAAGCCTACAGCCTTAAAACGGTATCCAGCAAGAAGTCATACGACTACACGAGTTTGGCCGTAGGTGGTGATGACAGCGGCTATCCTTTGGGTGACATCAAGGGTTCACGCTATATCTACGCGCTTTTCCTTGATCCGGAAGATATGAGCAAGACTCATCGTTATGCATACGCTATGGAATGGCGCAAAGACGAAAAAGAAATTGTAGGAAAACTCATCGTGACCTACGCTACTACGCAACAGTATCGTGAGGGTGGGAAAAAGGGGAGAATCATTAGAATCAACGGCAATGACGTGAAACTGAGTGCTAACGGTTTTTCGTATGGAGATTCCGATTTATTTAACAAATTCTTCTCGATGGGTGATGGCTTGTCTGCCTTTGGCAGCGACTCCACCTTTGTTAGCAGTAGCATCGGTTCTGAATCATGGCTCAGCCAGTTCAATACCTTCAAGAACCTCTTTCTGAAGGACCCCAATAGCACAGCATCTAATTACTATGCCTCTCACATATACAAGATGTGTAAGAAGGCCGACGCATTGGACGATATGGAGAAGAAGATGGTAATCAAAGAACTTGAAAAAGTGAAGAAGGCTACCAACGATGAATTCTTACAAGAAATGTTCCAGGCGAGTATCGAACGGCTAAAGAAGTAAACCGATGAAACATATTGGAATAATGGCACTCCTGCTGCTTCTGGCAGCGGGAGTAGGGTAGGCTGCGGCCCAGACTCAGGCAGATTCAACCAACGTAAGTCGCTCGGCCCAAAGGGACGCTTGCCAAAGCAAGAACGACTCCATTACATGGAACAAGGAATTGGAAGGAGTAGAGATCAAGGCTCAGCGTCAGCTCATCAAACAGGAGATAGACCGTATAGGCTATGACGTGCAGGCTGATGAGGAATCGAAGACGCTCACCGTGATGGATATGTTGCGCAAGGTGCCTATGGTAACGGTTGACGGTGAGGACAACATCAAGGTGAAGGGCAATAGCGGTTTCAAAATCTACAAGAATGGGCGTTATGACCCCAGTCTGACGAAAAATGCCAAAGAGGTGCTGAAAGCGATGCCTGCTTCTATGGTAAAACGTATTGAGGTTATCACCGACCCTGGCGCACGAGAGGATGCAGAGGGTGTCAACGCTATCCTGAACATAGTGATGGTGGATGGAAGGAGGATAGATGGTGTTACAGGATCCGTAACAGGAGCCTATACCACGCTGAATCACCCCAATCTGGGAGCCTATCTGACCACCCAGATGGGTAAGGTCATCGTCTCTGTGGATTACGGGTATGGAGGCATGTCGAGCAAGGAGACGGAAAACAAAAGCGAAGTGGAACGTACCTACGTATCTTCTGGAAACATCATGAAGGGAATGAATGAGAGTTCAAATCCAGGCTATATTCATTATGCCGATATCGATGCCAGCCTTGATATCGACTCGCTGAACCTGCTTTCGGCCTCATTAGGCGGATATTTCTATAAGCTGGACGTGAAAGGCGGGGGATTGACACAGATGTATGCCCCAGACAAGAGCCTGCTCTATAGCTATCGGGACAACTACTGGATGCCTGGCTACAGCCACCATTCATGGAACGGACGACTGGACTATCAGCACAAGACGCGACGGAAGGGCGAGCTTTTCACTCTCTCTTATATGCTCGCCCTGACGCGTCAACACACAGAACAGGAAAGCAGCTATACAGACCTTCAGAATTCGCCATTCGACTATACAGGCAAGTTGCAGAACCTGCGAGAACGCTTTACGGAGCACACATTTCAGGCAGACTGGCTTCGACCTATCGCTGAAGGCCATAAGCTAGAAGCGGGTATCAAATACATCTATCGTGGTAATACCAGTCATACGGTTCAGGACTTTTATGCTGCTACGCCCTATCCGTCATATAGTAGTGAGTTCGAGCATACCACTCAGGTGGCAGCAGCCTATGCCGACTACATCATGCAGATAGGGAAATGGTCGACTCGTGCAGGTCTGCGCTTTGAGCACAGCTATATGAAGGGGGCTTATCCTGATGGCTCGGATGAGAGTTTTGGGAGGCATCTGAATGACTGGGTGCCACAGCTCAGCGTGAAATATCAGATCAGCGATGCCCATTCTCTGAAACTGGGCTACATCACCAGTATTAATCGCCCAGGCATCTCCTATCTGAATCCTGCTGTCATCAATTCGCCCATGCAGGTACAGTATGGCAATCCTGAATTGAGCAGTAGCAGAAATCAGGCCGTTCACCTTATTTATTCATATATAAGCCAATGGCTGACACTACAGCTGGCACCTGCCTTTAAGTATTATAGTGATGGCATCGGGCGGCTGATCTATGCCAAGGACGATGTGCGCTATCAGACTTACGGCAACATCGAGAAGCTGACGCGATGGCAGCTGGAGGGTTATGTGCAGTGGAAACCCTTCAAAGGCACTACCCTCTCTGCCAATTTCAATCTGTGGGATGATAAGATAGAGAATCCAAGCATCGGCCTCAGTCAGAAGGGCTATTCTGGTTTCTATTATCTGAATGGTAGTCAGAAGCTGCCTTGGAAACTGCGCCTCACGGCCTATACGTATGGCGAGATGGGCCATTCGGTCAATAATGTGTATAGCTATTCGCGCCCTTGGAATCGCTATGGCTGCTCGCTGCAACGTTCGTTCCTCAGTGAAGACAGACTGACGGTACGCATCACTGCCAACGATTTGTTCCGCAAATACCGTCACTATACAGACTGCACCACTCAGGGCGACATACTTGGCTATAGCGACAGCGCAAACCGCGCAAGCATGATAAACTTTTCTATATCCTATCGCTTTGGCAAGTTGAAGGCCAGCGTCAAGAAAACTGAGACCACCATTGACAATAGTGATGTAGTGGGCGGCATAACAAAGGGGAAATAGGCTACCAATTGGTGGTACACCAAACGGTGAACCATGTTTTCTTCTTCAATTCATCGTCTCGGAGGAGGAGGCCCCATTCTTACGGGGCCTCTGGGAAGCATGTTCTCGTCGTTGCCCCAAATAAGACCTTTAAGCAGCCTGCCAAAATCGAATCCGATTTTCTGTTTGCCGTTGATCTTGATGTATGGACTAACAATAGGATCGGTAACCCATTTGCCTGTCATGGGATTCAAGTAACGTCTCACACCAGTATCAACGCCGAAATACTTAGAAACCCGGATATCGGCATAGCCGCCATAGGTTGAAGTAGCGAGATAAGGATTGACCATCGGACTAATCATCGACGAGTTGGCATAATAATAGCCAAAGGTAAGCAACGAGAGGCGCTCGTTAACCCGATAGCCGACAGTACCTCCTACCCCATAGCGCGTTTCCAAGAACCCCATGCTTGAAAATCGGTATTTATCGGCAAGCACCGAAGCCGAGAATGTCCATCGTCCTAAATTCTGTTGCAGGGTCAAGGCTCCTGACTCGCGGTCCAGAAGTCCAGGCATGACATTCACGCCACCACTGGCAACGATGTATGCACCACGCCAGGGCTGAAACAGTTTACCGCCTTGCATGGTATTGATTTCCCAACTTCCCCTACGGTTATCATAGAGACTAGGCGATACATCGAGTTTGGTAGCCTGCGGATTGAGTGATAACGATTCAAGGGGCTTTTGCAGTAAACCAGCATCGTATTGCGGGGAACTCATCATGAGTTGCGGTTTCAAGTTTGATTCCAGATGGTAAGCTTGGGGCTTAACGCTGTCGTTAAGCTCTGTCTGAGCGTAAGAGCAGAATACGGATAAGCCCAAAGCCATCAACAATAACAGTAGTTTCTTCATCTTAGGAATCCCCCATGAAGGGCTTGTAATCGGGTACAAAGATAGGCATAAAAATACTGACGAGCACCAGCCTTTAACATTCTATCCGCTTTTTCTAACATATTTAACCTCAAGTTGTCTAATAATCATACGCTGAGTTGTCTAATAATTAGACAATCTGCTTCCGCCAGGGTAAAAAGCCTTGGCGGATTCGTTTTTATGGCGTAATTTTGCAGTGTCATTTTTAGACATAAGAACAAAAGAACATAAATATGAAGAGTTATTTCAGATTCCTTTCGCGCAATAAGCTATATACCTTAATAAATATAGCAGGTCTGGTGGTGTCGCTGATGTTCATCATCCTGATGGGCGACTACACCTGGCGCCAGTATAGCATCGACTCGTGGCACAAGAATGCAGATCGCATCTACCTGACGGGTAGTGGCGAGGACTTCTTTATGTGGCCGCAAGCTGCACAAGAAATTAAAGAGATGTGCCCGGAAATAGAGCAGACCTGTTGCGTGATGAGTCAGAACGGACGGATAAAATATGGTCAGCAAGAGGTGAAGGATGGAGATAAGGAGAATGGCATCATTATGCTGGCAGACTCGACATTCTTCAACTTCTTCGATTTTGAATTAACGAAGGGAGACAAACGGACAGTTCTCGATGCGCCAGACAAGTGCGTTATCACGGAAAGACTGGCTCGGCGTCTCTTTGGTGAGAAGGATCCCATCGGCGAATCATTGCAGATTGTTGGCAAGCGCTCTGTCTTCATGAACCACGAAGATCCGTACGACTCGACGTTGGTCTATACTGTCAGCGGCATCGTGAAGGATTTCGACCGTACGGTGCTGCCCAATGAGACGCAAATCATTGCCAGCATGGAGCGTTTTCCTCAGGTGATGGGCTATACGCTTAGACCCCGTTCTTTCGCATATAGCGGTACAGGTGCCTGCAAAGCATTTCTTATGTTGCGTCCAGGCGCGACACTTGATGCCAAGAAAAAAATGATTGAAGACCATCTGGCCAAGAACTATATGTGGGCACACATGGAAAACCAAGAGTTCTTTGCAACACCACTGACCGACATTATGTTTGCACCGCAAAACAACGGTGCAGGCATGCAGAAAGGTGACAAGACACGACTCCATATCCTTTTGGCCGCCGTGCTGGCCATCCTATTCTTCGCTGTCAGTAACTATATCAACCTGACCGTCGCCAATACAGGCTTCCGCGCCAAGGAGATGGCCACGCGACGCCTCTTTGGCAGCAGTCAGCGCAGCATTTCCCTGAAGTTAATAGTCGAGTCTACGCTGATGGTGACTTTCTGTTTTGTCGCAGGTTTCGTCTTAGCCTGCTGTTTCCAAGGCGAAGCTGCCGAACTGTTCAAGGGTAAGATTGACCTGATGAATGATATTCGTTTGGACACTGTAGGTGTCAGCATGGGGTTCGTCTTACTGACTGGCATCATCTCAGGCATCATGCCATCGTGGCAGATTTCGCGTTTCCAGCCCATCGACATCGTGAAAGGCAGCTTCCGCTATCGCTCCAAGATGGTGCTGGGCAAGGTCTTTATCATCCTGCAGAACGTCGTCACCATCACGATGCTGACTTCTGCCCTTGTCATCTGGTTACAACTAAATCACCTTATTCATGCGCCATTAGGATTCAATACGGAACGACTCTATTATGTGAATACACCTGATGGTAAAAGCCTGACTGTCAGGAGTCTGTTGGAGAAGATGCCTTTCGTAGAGCGAATCGGTGAGTATAGTGGAACGACCTTTGTCACCTACAACAGTAGCATAAGAAGTATTACGAACGGCGACAAACTGACGAGCCTGTTCCTGACCGATTTGGACTCAACGGCCTTCAGCCTCTATGGACTGGATATTCTCCAAGACTATGGTAACACCAGCGATGGCTACTATCTGAATGAGGATGCCAAGCGGAGGTTGGAGTTGTCGGATGATGACCGCGAGATGGTTTGGGGCAAAGACGAGACGGCCCCCATCTGCGGTATCATTAAGGACTTCCATCGCATCAACGTGCTACACGAAGCAGATCCTTTCGCCATCCGCCTGCAGGAGCATGTAGATAATCCCAACTTCCTCGTCAAGACAAATGGAGATAAGCAGGCGAAGACCGCTTTCGACGAAATGCTGAGAGGACTGGGTGTCTCTGAAGAAGAATTGGTTTGGTATGTCAGCAGTTTGGAAGAGGGTATCTCCGAAACTTTCGAGGACCAGCAGAACACGTTGAAAATCATCACACTTTTCACCCTCATTGCCATCGTCATCTCGGTGTTGGGCTACGTGGGGTTGTCGCTCTTCTTCATCCGTCAGCGGCAGAAGGAGATTGCCATTCGCAAGGTGATGGGCTCCACTTCAGGAGAGATCCTGCTGCTGATGCTCCGCACATTCTCCGTGCCCATGCTGATTTCGTTTGTCATTGCTGTGCCTATCTCGTGGTACATCATGATCGACTGGCTCAGCAACTTCAGTTATCGCATCGCGCTCAGCCCCTGGATATTCGCTGCCGCCGGGTTTACCTGCTTCATCATTTCCGTGCTCACCGTTATCATCCAGAGCTGGCGCGCTGCTTCTGAGAATCCGATTAACAATATTAAGACAGAATAAAACGGCTCTAACGACAGAAATGGGCGAAATCTATACTATTTTAGGTAGATTTCGCCCAAAATATTTGTTTGTATCAATAGTTTATTGTATCTTTGCATCGTCCGAAAAGTGTTACACCAAAAGTAAAATACTAAAAGTGAAATAGCGACGATGGCAAAGAAGAGTACATTTAAACCGAGGAATCCCTTTATATACGAGGGATATGAAGGACCTGAGTACTTCTGCGACAGAACAGAAGAGACTGAAAAGTTGATTTCAAATCTCCAAAATGGGCGTAATACTACACTCGTTTCCCCAAGGAAAATCGGAAAAACGGGACTCATTAGCCATGCCTTTAATCGCATAAAACAGCAGGATAGAGACGCTGTATGCATCTATATCGACATCTTTCACACCCAGAATCAGTATGACTTTGTACAGACGCTGGGCAAGGCTATTGTGGAAGAAAGACTGCTCGACACGCGGACTCCGATGGTAAAGGTGTTGAATTACTTCAGCCACTGGAGGCCAACCATCAGTCCCGACCCTGTGACTGGAGCCCCCATTGTATCCGTCGCTATTGAACGCACAAACACTGAATACACGATTAAAAGCATTTTCGAATATCTCAATCAGAGCGGCAAGGAGGTTTATGTAGCCATCGATGAGTTCCAGACCATCACCGAATATCCGGAACAGGGCACTGAAGCACTCCTAAGGTCATATATCCAGTTCATCCACAATGTCCACTTTATCTTCTCTGGCAGCAAACAGCACCTGATGTACGAGATGTTTGGTTCGCCTAAGCGCCCCTTCTATCAGAGCACATCCATGCTGACACTCCTACCGCTGCATGAAGAGGTTTATTACGACTTTGCCTCGAAATGGTTCGAAGGGAAAAAAGGCTCTCTCAGCAGAGAAGTGTTCCAGCAATTATACAATCTGTTCGACGGTTATACGTGGTATCTCCAGTCTGTACTAAACCGCCTTTATGAATCTGAGCGTCATGTCGCAGACTATCAGCAGGTACGAGAGGCTATCTTGAGCATTCTTAAGGATAAGTCGAGTCAATATGAGATGGTGATGACTTTCCTAACCGATAATCAGCGTAACCTTCTGATAGCCATAGCCAAGGACAGTTGCGTAGCACAGTTGCAGGCCAACGATTTCATCCGCAAGCATGAGTTGCCCAGTGCCAGCAGCATCAAAAAAGCACTGGCGCTATTACAGGATAAGGATCTCGTCTATCAGACTCCGAAAGGCTATATTGTCTATGACCGCTTTCTCGATCTCTGGCTGAAACGGACATTCATCTAACCTCAAGTTGTCTAATAATCATACGCTGAGGTGTCTAATTATTTGACAATCTGCTTCCGCCTGGGTGAAAAACCTTGGCGGATTCGTTTTTATGGTGTAATTTTGCAGTGTCATTTTTAGACATAAGAACAAAAGAACATAATAATATGAACGTTTTAAAATCACTCCATCAGCGAGGGCAGCACAATTGGATTAAAATTGTGTGCCTGGCCGTAGGATTGGCAACTGGTATTGTATTGATAGGCAAGGCTGGGTTCGAACAATCGTGGGATAAGTTCTTCCCAACAAGTGACCG
>Ga0310695_10001163_pt1 | contig 63587 bp, 47 predicted proteins | sample RumenRJG_04DNA_FD_203882 | JGI IMG/M metagenome (GOLD analysis project Ga0310695, IMG submission 203882) | Bovine rumen microbial communities from Lethbridge, Alberta, Canada - RJG_04 (v2) (version 2) | ecosystem: Host-associated > Mammals > Digestive system > Stomach > Rumen | place: Canada... | reverse complement strand
ATTGTTCCCATTATATCTAGGGCATCCGCTTCGCGGACGGCCTACGGCCGGGGGATATGCGCAAGCGGGGCTCGCGATTTGTAGCGAGCCAAGCCGAGCGAAGCGAGTGCCGAGAGTCGCAAAGTGCGCAGAGCATTTCTCGCAAGTAATTCTGATTTATAAGCCTTTGTTTAGGAATCTTCATTCCAATCTCCAACTCCAACTCTGAACTCCAACTTCTACCCCCTGACTCCTGACTCCTGACCCCTATCCCCTAATTCTTTGTCAGATTTGCCGAGCTCGCTCGTATACAAGAATGCTCACAAGGAGCGTCCGGCAGAGAGAGCCCGGATAGGCCTGCGGCGGAGAAATCGCGCCGCGAAATTTCCGTCAGCAGGCCTGATTTTTGATATAATGTAGCCGCCAACGCGAGACGGAGCGATTCGAACCGCCGCGGCAAAATAGAATTCCCGCGCGGGAAGGGCGAAAAAAGTAGCCTGGAACGCGGACATGGGACGCGTCAGATGGAAGCCTGAGAAACTCCACTGGAAAGGCGCACAGAATGGCACTGCCACACAAATGCAGTTTCGCCTCCTCTGATGTATCTTTCCGGGCTCTCTCAGGCGCCTCATCTGATGCATCGGAGGAGGTTTTCGTTTCCCACCTCGCCGATTACAAAATGAAGGAAAACGGGCGCGTCGCTCTTTTGTCCAGCGCCGAGGGTGACGAGTTTCTATCTAAGGTGGCGTGGGGAAGGTATGTTGTCCATGCAGATACAATGTCCGTACTGTGGTAATGCGTGTGAAGTTGATGGTGAACTGACAAACGGTCAACACTTGGTTTGCCCATTCTGCTCGGAGAAGTTTTTGTATTCGGAAAGTGAGCAAGATGCCGAGCCGGACCAGCATGGCAGCTCATTAGGTGAGAACAGCACTAACGTAATCGCTATAAAATGCCCATATTGTGGAGCCGGATATGAAGTAGATAAAAGCTATGAAGGTGTTTCATGTCAATGTAGCGTGTGCAATAAGGATTTCGTTGCCAGTGCAGTTCAGCCTGTTGTGGCAGAGGGGGGCGTTTCAACTCGGACAGAAGGAGAGAAAGTGAGTCCAGCTGAAAGTGATGCTGATGAGACGGAGAAGCAAGACGATAGAGCAAAAGGCAAAAATGAGAAGAATGCTGTTGCAATCAAGGCCAAAGCATGTGTCGGTGTACTTTTCTTAAAGGCAAAGGCAGTGGCAGTTGCGACTAAGGACAAAACCGTAAAAACCTGGAAAAATAGTGAGGGAACTCGCCGAAAGATTGCTTCTAAGGCGAAAGCGACAGCTATTACGGCAAAAGGTGAAACTATCGCTCTATGGAAGAGAGGCAAGACAGAGAAGGTAATTATTTGTGGCGGCATAATTATTTCGCTTTGTATTTTCCTGTTCCTATGCAAAAAAGACAATGATCATTCGGTGCAGGAAAACGATGAAAAACCATTCAGTCGCAGTCGGCAGATGTCTCAATATGAGAGGGGAGACAATCGATCCGAGACAAAAAGCGTCAATAAGATAGACCATGAGGAGAGAAGCCCCAAACTTAGTAAAGATATTGATGAGACAGCGGTAAGCGATGTCAATATTGATCTTGATGGGCAGGATCGCCAACGTATTCTTAAGATACTAAAGATAGCAGAAGCCGCTGCAGCAGAAGGCGATACGATCAATTTTTACGGTTTCTTTCCTGGAATGTCACGCCATGATGCACAAGCACTTGCAGCATTCTATAACATTGACGGCAATGAATGTCTTATTCACACAGCAGGAGAAAAAAGTGTTTCTTCTATAGTGTTACGTATCAAGGCGATTCGTCGCATATTGAAAATAATGAATATTGATGGTCGAACCTACGAAGAAATTGCTCAAGCGGTCGCAAACGCTGTCGGCGATTTGCAGGGTAAAGGCACAAGAACGGTTACTGGTGACAGATGGGGAAGTCGAATGTACTACAACGAGCACACAAGTCAGTGGTATGAGCGCCAGTTGATAAATGGTGCCTATCTGAAACTTTCAAATGAGGGCATGAGAATAGTGGGATGTGATGACACTCGCTCGACAATGCCGATAGAGACAGCAGAAGCCAAAACAGAACGAATCAGAGCTACGAATGGCGTGATATCGGAGATTCTCAAGAATATGGTAGATATTCCAACAAAATCCAACGATATGAGACCATTTAAAATGTGCAAGTACGAAGTGACGCAAGTGCAGTGGGCTACTATAATGGGTAATAATCCATCGGCGCGAATGTCAGCGCAAATAGGGTGCTGTAACAATGGCGATCGTCCCGTTGAAAACATTTCATGGAATGACTGCCAAGAGTTTCTCAAAGAATTTAACATGTCGCAGGAAGTAAAGAAAACAGGATTGGCGTTTCGACTTCCGACTGTCGAAGAATGGGAGTATGCTTGCCGCGCAGGTGCAGAGGAAGGTGTGTGTAAACTCTCTGACGGAAGAGAGGTCACAAAAAGAAAGATTGAAGATGTCGCCTGGCATAATCTGGACGATGATGATGCAACTAGGCCGGTGGGACTAAAGCTGCCGAATGCTTTTGGCCTTTTCGATATGATTGGTAATGTTTCTGAATGGACGCTATCATTTGACGATAAGTATGAGAATAATCATGTCTACATGGGTGGCGATGGGTGTTCGAGATGGGATGACGAATCAAGCAAACGACTTTGGAAAGATCATGCCGACCCAAAGCGTACCAGTAGTAGACGCGGCATTCGTATTTGTGCTTCGAAGTTTAGGGTTAAGCCAGTAAGACGTAGATTTACTGGCACCTGCACAATCGACGGCTACACTTGGACATACAATGTCAGCGATGGTGAAGCAACAATAACTAGCGTATCACCCAAGAACGGGAATGTGAAAATACCGGCGAAGATTGGGGACGATAACTATCCCGTGACGAGTGTCGGAGACAGAGCGTTTCACAATTGCCCCGGCTTGAAGAATTTGATAATTCCAGATACTGTGAAGAACATAGGGGTGGAGGCGTTTGACTGGTGTAGAGACTTGATCAGTGTGAAGATCGGCAATTCGGTAACAAACATTAGTCGAGGGGCTTTTCTCAATTGTAGTAGTCTGGCGAGTATCACTATACCAGACTCCGTGATAACAGTTGATGGAGGAGTGTTTGACGCTTGTGGGCAATTGTCAAGCGTGACGATCGGTAATGGTGTGAAGAACATCGGAAGAGATGCATTTAGCGCACTAGACAATCTTGCGAGCGTATCAATCGGCAATGGAGTCATAACCATTGGAGCAAATGCATTTTATAATTGCCGGAAACTTGCGAATATAAAAATTGGTAAAAATGTTGCGAGCATAGGAGAGAATGCGTTTGAACTTTGCGAAAGTCTTACAAATGTAAGGCTTCCAGATACTGTGACCAGAATCGACAGTGGGGCATTTGAAAGGTGCAAACGACTAACTTCAGTGGATATTCCCGATTCTGTTGTCATCATCGGGAAAAGGGCATTTGCTAATTGTGATGGATTGACAAGTGTAAAGAATGGTAAGGGGATCGTAACGATTGGCGCGGCCGCGTTTACAGATTGCCGCGGACTGACTACCGTAGATATTCCCGATTCCGTTGAGGTCATAGAGAAGGAGGCGTTTAGGAGATGTGGTCTGACCACAGTCACATTAGGCAAAGGAGTGAAGGAGATTGGCGAATATGCATTTTGGCACTGCCAAGACTTGAAGAACGTGGTGCTACCAGATTCTGTGACTAGCATTGGTGAAAGCGCATTTTCTCAATGCGGTTTAACAAGCTTAATTATTGGCAAAGGATTGAAGTGTATAGAGAATGAAGTGTTCGATCATTGTAAACTATCGAACGTAATAATCCCTGATAACGTAGAGAGTATCGGAGATGGTGCATTTGAGTGTTGCGACACCTTGACAAGTGTAACTATCGGCAACGGGGTGACACGCATTGGTGATTCTGCGTTTGCTGGTTGTAGGTCGCTGGCTAATGTGAAATTTGGCAAGAACGTAATGACTATTGGGAATCGTTCATTTTATGAATGTGAAACATTGAAAAGCGCGGTCCTTCCGAATTCCGTGGAAAGTATTGGCGCGGAGGCGTTTAAGGATTGCAAGAGTTTGGCGAGCGTGACAATGCCGGAGAGCGTGATGGGCATAGGGAAAGACGCCTTTTGGGGATGTCGCAATTTAAAGGATGTTAAAGCGCCCAAAAGATTTCTCCCGCTCAAGACAAAATAAACCGTCCAAGGTGCTGGTATAAGATTCAATGAGAGCTATACTGACAATTGAAAATACTATGAATACTATGGGGACAAGGCCCCATGGTAACCCATAATAACAGACGAAAGGAAAAGTAGATGTCTGCACATGATACTAATAATTCTCGATTCGAAGGTTTGCGTGGAAATCAGGAACATAGACAAGAGACTCCAATCAAATCACTGCCGGTGTCCAAAAGCCAGATAGGTTGGCTTTTCTGGGTCGCGGCGGGGATATTGGTTATTGTGGCTGCCTTTCACTTTTCGGGGCTGGTTTCGTCTTCAGGAAAGGAAGGCAGTGTTGCTCCAGGAGTTGTCAAAGGAGACAGCCCCTCTGCTGATGAGGTTGATGCACTGCGAAAGAAAAGGCAAGTTGAGCTGGAGCGGCAGAAATTAGAACTTGAGAAGAAGAAGTTTGCTGCAGATGTTGAACTTCGGATTCGAAAATATAAAGGAGACGTTGCGGAAACGGTCGAACGTTATCGAAAGATGCTTCCACTTTCCGAGGCGGAGGTGGCGTTTAGAAACAGCGAGGATGGCGCGGCATTTATTGCAAGCAAGGAGGGCCTGTGTGGCTTTAAGTGTTGTGTGTCGCTTGCGTATAAGATGGCGTATGACAAGGTCAAGGGAACTACTCGTACAGAAGACGCGATCTCACCGATTGTCAAGGAGAAGATTGTTGACGAGCTTGAAAAAGCCGTCTCTGTGTACGCTCGATGGACGGCGGATTTCCAGAAGGAACTTGCTACAGAGGAGGCTGCTCTTGCCGCTGATTTGGCTGTGAAGGGCAAGTCGTTCGAGAGTGCTGTTTCCGTTCTTTCTGAAGAGAATGCAAAGTCAGTGAGCCTGGCGGTGGATTCTTTTTCAAGGGATGTTCAGGATCATGCGTACAAGGCTACGAGCGCGACTGTTGGCCTTGCGGCGGAAGCTGTCATGATCAGAGCCTCGTATATGGCGATTAAGAACGTTGTGGTGCGCCTGGCGGGTGTTGCGTTGTCATCCGCAGTAAAGCGAGCAGGTACATCACTTGCCGCCGGTGGCGCTGCCGCTGTCGTAGATGGTCCATTGCCCATCATGGATGTAGCAGGTGGTGTTATTGCGGTTGCCGGATTGTCATGGTCGGCCTATGAGATTTATGGCGCTACGAAGACAATGCCAGATGAGATGAATGCCAAGATTCGAGAGGAGATTGTGCAAACGAGAGAGGCACTTGAAGAAAAAGCGCTTGCGAACCTGCAAAAGGCTAAATCGGATTGTGAAGCATCGGCAGGGCAGAAATTGTCTGAGCTCAACAAGATTTTGAAAGGCAAATGAAATGAAGAAATGTCTTGTCTGTGGCGTTTTTATCGCTGTCGCCGCGCTCTCTTATGCAGGGGCGGCGGCGCTTGTGATAAAGGGTATTTCCCATTCGTGGGATGAAATCGCAAAGATGGCACTAAAGGTTAGCGGAAGAGAGCTTACAGATGATGCTGTAAAATCCGCCGCCAAAACGATTGAGCAAGCGGCCGGGAAATATGGTGATGATGTCGCAAAGGCAAGTGTTAGAGGCGGAGTTGAGGTTGTCGAGCAGACGATGAAGCAGGGAGGCCGTTTCTTTGGAGTTTTGCAAAAGACCGCCCAGTATTCTGATGAATCGTTGCGTGCCTTGGCATTGAATGCTGATGATATAGTGAAGTATTCTGCGAAATATGGAGACGATGTTATTGTCAAATTAAATGCTAAGGTCCCTGGTCAGGTGTCTCGAATGGTCGCAGCGACGGAGAAAAGCGGAATCGGAGGCGTTGAGCGAGCGATGCGCGCAGTGTCAGACCTTCCTTCAGAAGATATTCCGAGGGTGTTGGGCGCGATTGAAAAGAACCCATCAGTTGCCCGCGAATTTATAGAACATGTTGAAAAAGGAGGTAAGTACTTTGTCGATAAGGTTTTTGAGGTCAATGCGAAACAAATCATGGCGGGAGGTTTGTCGGCTTCGATGATTGTTTCTGCTTTTAGAGCGACGGAACCGTTTGTCGCAACTGGAGTCAAAATCAAAGAAGGTCCGCCGGTTGATGGCAATCGCATAGTCGATGGCATGAAGTACAGCGTGATTATTCTTGCTCTTTGCATTGGCGCCGGATTAATTGTTTATGTGGTCCGCAAGACCAGTTTAGCTAAACAAAGGAGCGAAGAAAACATGTTCTGGAGGGAGAGGTCTTGAATGTGTTGGAACGGGGGCGCGATCTCGAACGTCCTGGTATGAATAGTGAATTCGCGGCAAGAAATCAGGAATGGAGAAATGTTCGAGAACGTGAAGATCACTAAGCTTGAAAACGGGGCGTGCGTCGCGACGTCGGCGAGAGCGGGTTCAAACGCCTGCCGTCTCGGGTTTTACATTCCGATGGGCAGTCGCCGCGAGAAGGCGTCCGAGGCAGGGTGGAGTCACTTCGCCGAGCACATGGTCCTGCAGGGGTCGAAAAAATATCCGTCGAGCAAGATCGTCAATCGAATCATGGAAAGGTTCGGCGGACAATGCGATGCGGCCACGTCGAAACTGTGGACGAAGTATTATGCGCATGTGCCAGCGTATGGAATGAGTACAGCCATCGACGTTCTTGGAGACGCAATCGCGCATCCTCTGTTCATACAGTCAGAAGTTGAAAAAGAACGGAGGGTTATTCTTGAGGAAATGAAGATGATTGATGATGGACCAAGCAGGGAGTTTTATGACTTCGCTCAGGCAGGATTATGGCCCCGTCATCCAATCTGCAGGCCGATCATCGGTACGCCTAAGTCCATCGCAGCCATTGACACCGAATCGCTTAAGTCGTTCCATGTCACGCGCTACACATCGCGAGGTGCAATGTTTATTGCCGTAGGCAATGTCGACCACGATGAAATCGTCGAACGCGTGAACCACGTGTTTGGTGCGCTCTCGGATGCTCCAGAACCGCGTTACCGCCCGGCGTCCTTGGACTGGCCTGTCAAGCCGGTTGTCGTAGAGTACTGCGATAAGGCTCAGGCGACATTTAAAATCTCGTTCCGCGGAGTAACTGGCGACGATCCGCGTCGGTATGCGCAGACGCTGCTTGCGAGCATACTCGGCGGCGATTCAAGCTCGCGGTTGTATCGGAGTATACGTGATCGACATGGCCTTGCTTACTCGGTTTACGCTGATGCCGGTTCGTATACGGATCATGGCGCGTTTTCGGTTTCTGCCGGGGTGTCGGCAGATTCGATTGAGAAGGCACTTTCGCTTTGCGGGCACGAGCTCAAAGAACTAATACGCAAGCCGGTCGGAAGGGCGGAGCTTGCGCGGCGCAGGGAGAAATTCGCAAGTCTGTCCATTATTCTGAATGAAGATAGCGGCGAGGTCGAATATAGCGTTCTTGACATGTGTTTGAAAGTGTACAAGAAGATAGTTCGCCCCGAGGAGGAGGAAGCTCGCATTCGGGGCATCACAGCCACCGAGTTGCAGGCGCTTGCCGCGGAGATATTCCGCCCGGAGAACTGCTCGCTGGCGCTGAGCCTTCCTAAAGGCTGCAAGGCGTCGCCGGAGAAGCTCCGCGAGGCACTGCTCAACGGGTAGGACGGCGGGAATGCCGAGAATAGGCCTTGTCAGATTTTTGCGGGAGGATCGTATATCCGAGTAAGATTTCGGATTGAATGGCGAGTATCTCATAGAAAGGAACGCAAGTATGAGCATCATGTCAAAGCTGTTTTGTCGCGATGATATTGGAATCGACCTCGGGGCCGCGAACATGCGTGTCTGGATTAGTGGCGAGGGGCTTGTGCTGGAAGAGCCGTCGGCTGTTGCGCTGGACATTTCCCATGAGGAAGTGAAGGAGCAGGGACAACAAAACTCCGAGCACAGCGGCAAACCTCGCGAGCATCGCGTTCTTGCCATCGGTGAAAAGGCAGGGGAAATGCTTGGTAAAACGCCGGGTTGCCTTGTCGTCATACGTCCGATGAAGGGCGGTGTTGTCTGTGATTACGATATTACAAAGAAGATGCTCTGCTACTGCCTGGCCCATGAAAAAGTCAAGAAAGCCCGCAAGGGCAGGTTAAGGAGACCTCGTGCGGTGATAGCCATTCCTTTCGGCATCACGGAGGTTGAGAAGCGAGCCTTGGAGGATGCGGCGCACTCTGCCGGAGTTGGAGATGTATTCTTGATTGAAGCGCCGATGGCGGCCGCCATTGGTGCAGGATTATCCGTCTCCGAACCGAAGGGCTGCATGATCGTGGACATTGGCGCTTTTGCGACGAACACGGCGGTTATCTCGCTTGCCGGCATCGTTCATTCTAACGTCCTTCGTGTCGGTGGCGATGAGATGAACAACGCCATTGTCGCGTACCTTCGCAAAAAGTACAATCTTCTCACTGGAGAGCGAGAGGCTGAAGACATCAAGATCAAGATTGGCACCGCTTGCACGCCGGATAAGGAACTTGATTATGAAATAAAGGGTATTGATGCAACCGAAGGTCGCAAGCTGGTCGTTACAATCAATTCCAAAGAGATTCGCGAAGAAGCGCTTGCCGGATTGATCGGGCAGCTTGAAGATACGCTGAGGGGGTTTATCACGCGCATTGAACCGGAACTTGCCGCTGACCTTGTGGACAATGGCATCGTCCTGACGGGCGGCGCGGCGCAGCTGTCTGGGCTGGACAAGCGCCTCGCCGATGCGACGGGCCTGCCCGTCCGTGTGGCCGATGACCCGACGCATGCCACCATAGAGGGCGTCGGCGTCGTTCTCAACGAACTCGATTATCTTTCGAAGCATGCCAAGAAATGATAAGATAACAAATTACGTTGTTCGCAAAAAAGGAATCAAATTATGAAACTTAGGATGGTAATGTCAATTGGATGCTTGGTGATTGCGGGCTTGTCGGGGTGTTGCAATTATGCGACGCGTACGGAAGGCAAAGTTGCGCCGTATGCTTGCGCCCCGCATCCATACTATTGCACGGCAGAAGTCTGGCAGGATGTGGTATTTGCCCGCGAATACTACTGCGGATTGGTCGCCATGTTCGCATTGGCGACATGGCCGTTTACTGTTGTTGACGAGGTATGCGAAGTCGCATTTGACACGGTTTTCCTGCCAGTGGATTTGACGTACTTATTCGTTAAGGATGATGTCGAAGGGGAGTCGCCTCCAGCGACAGCGCTATAATTTAATGGTGAATTGACGGAAGTAAGGATTACCATCCTCCTGTCTTCTCCTGTTCTTTGTGGCTTATATAATTCTCGACTGCGAATTTTAGCGATACGGCGCTTTTACATTTTCTGTAATTCCGCTGGTGACATGTCGACAAAATGTGTCGCGACTGTTTGGGCGCTAATAGTCGTAGATATGGTTTCCCCTTGAAAATCGGGCTTTCCACTTGTTTGGCATGGCGTGTGCTAATTGTTTGGCGGCGGATGCGATGACCGCGTTCGACAAACCAAACAAGGAACAAGAAAATGACGGAAGAGACAAAGGCTGCAACCAGCTTCGGCGCAGACGTGTTCGGCGAAGAGGCGATTCGGACATATTTGAGCAAGGACACGGCCAAGAAGCTACAGGCGACGATCCGGGAAGGGAAACCGCTCGATCCGTCGATCGCGGGCGAAGTCGCGCACGGCATCCGCCACTGGGCGATGGATCGCGGCGCGACGCACTACACGCACTGGTTCCTCCCGATGACCGGCTCCACCGCCGAGAAGCACGACTCGTTCCTTGAACTGAAGGACGGCGAGCCAATCATGCAGTTCAGCGGCAAGAACCTGATCGTCGGTGAGCCCGACGCGTCGTCGTTCCCGTCTGGCGGCATCCGCTCCACCTTCGAGGCGCGCGGCTACACCGCGTGGGATCCGACTTCTCCGGCGTTCATCAAGCGCCACTCGAACGGCGCGACGCTCTGCATCCCGACCGCGTTCTGCGCCTACACGGGCGAGTCGCTCGACAAGAAGACTCCGCTCCTCCGCTCGATGCAGGCGCTCGACAAGTCGCTGAAACGGCTCATGAAGCTCTTCGGGCGCGCCGAAGGCCACGCCGCGTGCACGCTCGGCGCCGAGCAGGAATACTTCCTCATCGACAAGGAATACTGGAAGAAGCGCCCCGACCTCGTCCTCACCGGCCGCACGCTCTTCGGCGCTCCGTCCGCGAAGGGACAGCAGCTTGAAGACCACTACTTCGGCACGATCCCAGACCGCGTCCTCTCGTTCATGAACGACGTCGAGCGCGAACTCTGGAAGCTCGGCATCCCGGCGAAGACGCGCCACAACGAAGTCGCGCCCGCGCAGTTCGAGCTTGCGCCGCAGTTCGAAGAGCTGAACCTCGCAAGCGACCACAACATGCTTGTGATGGACACCCTGAGGAACGTCGCCGAGAAGCACGGGATGAAGTGCCTTCTCCACGAGAAGCCCTACGCGGGCATCAACGGCTCGGGCAAGCACAACAACTGGTCCGTCGCCTACGGCGGCAGGAACCTCCTCGACCCCGGCACCGATCCGCACGAGAACGCAGTGTTCCTGACGATGCTCTGCGCGGTGATCGAGGCGGTTGACAAGCACGCCGACCTCCTGCGTGCCTCCGTCGCGGGAGCTGGCAACGACCACCGTCTCGGTGCGAACGAAGCGCCGCCTGCAGTCATCTCCATCTATGTCGGCGACCAGCTTGCCGAAGTCCTCGACCGCATCGAGAACCCGAAGAGCGCCAAGCGCGAAGAGAAGGGCTCGCTCAAGATCGGCGTCGACACGCTCCCTGCCATCCCGAAGGACGCGACCGACCGCAACCGCACGTCACCGTTCGCGTTCACCGGCAACAAGTTCGAGTTCCGCGCTCCCGGTTCGAGCGTGTGCTGCTCCGGCCCGATGACCGTCCTCAACACGATTGTCGCAGAGGCGGTAGACAGGATTGCCGCCGAGCTCGATGCCGCCAAGGTCGCTGGAAAGGCGAAGCCGGGCGAGCACACGGCCGCGTTCCACGTCGCGCTCCAGAAGATACTGCAGGCCTCGCTCAAGGAGCACAAGCGCGTCGTGTTCAACGGCAACGGCTATGAGGCCGACTGGCCGAAGGAAGCCGAAAAGCGCGGACTCCCCAACGCGCCCGACACGCTCTCCGCGCTTGCGGCGCTTGGGAAGAAGGAGAACGTCGCGCTCTTCGAGAAATACGGCGTGATGACGAAGCGCGAGATCAAGAGCCGGCACGAGATCTTCCTCGAAGAATACGAGAAGAAGGTCCGCATCGAGGGCAACGCAGCTGTCGACATCGCAAAGACGATGATCCTTCCCGCGGTCCGCGCCGAGTATCTCGAGGCGGCGAAGGCCTACAACGAGACCGACTCGAGCAACGTTAAGGTTGCAATCGACATGCTTCACGGGCAGATGACGGAACTCGGCAACGGCCTCGTCAAGATGAACGAGGGCATCGCCCGTCTGCAGGACGCGTTGGACAACTACGACACGATGGACATCCTCGCACGCATGGCCGAGCTTCGCAAGGTCGTGGATGCGCTCGAGACGGTCGTGTCTAACGACAAGTGGCCGCTTCCGAAGTACCGCGAAATGCTGTTCCTTTACTAGGGGTCAGTAGTTAGGAGTCAGGAGTCAGTGGATAGTGATATCAAATGACTGATGAACTAAAGCACGAATGTGCCGTGGCGATGGTGGTCTTGCGAAAGTCCGCCGTCGCCACCGGCGATTTCGGTGGAACAAAGCTCTCGCTCCTTCTCGAGAAGCAGCACAATCGCGGGCAGGACGGCGCGGGCGCGGCAATACTCTCGGCTAATCCCGAACCGGGTGAGACGCCATACTGGATTGCCAAGTCCGCATCCGCTACACCGCTCACGGATGTGCTTGGAATGATCGGGAAGAGAAGCAGTGTTCAGACAGGATTAACAGGATTAACAAGATTATCTGGGGACATGTCCCCAGACCCCAAAAATCCTGTAAATCTTGTAAATCCTGTCAAAACCAGATTTGAGAAGATTTTCCTAGGTCATCTTCGCTACGCCACGTTCGGGAAAAACGACGTGGCGTTCTGTCATCCATTCGTGCACGAGTCGAGCGAACTGGACCACACTATTCTTCTCGCCGGAAACTTCAATCTCACAAACGCCCACGAACTTTTCGACGACTACCGCCACCATGGTTCCTTCCCGACGAGCAAGTCGGACGGCTACCTCATCTGCGAGATGATCGCACAGGCGCTGAAGAATATTAGCCGTGTAGAACATGTAGAGCATGTAGAATTAGAACCGAATCTGCATGATTCTACATGTTCTGCATGGTCAGAATCTGCTTTGTCACGCGCTATCTCCACGGCATTGAAGAACGCCGACGGCGCATGGACGCTCTGCGGCATGACTGCCGACGGGTGGGCGTTTGCGACGCGCGACCCGCACGGCATCAGGCCAGGCTGGCACTATATCGACGACGATGTCGTTGTCGTCGCCTCTGAACGCGCCGCCATACAGGCGGCGTTCGACGTGCCGCCTGAAGCCGTGAAGGAGCTTCCGCCTGGCGAAGCTCTCGTCGTCTCGCCGGAAGGGGAAGTTAAGTTTTACGAATTGGATAATCGACCAGCGGCGGGCGACAGCGTAACCACCAAACAACCAAACCACCAAACCACCAAACCGATTCCGCGTCCCTGCTCCTTTGAGCGCATTTACTTCTCTCGCGCGAACGACGCAGATATCCACCGCGAGCGCAAGGCGCTTGGCGCGGCACTTGTGCCGCGGATCCTCGAGGCCGCCAATGCGCCGATGGACCGCATCTTCTTCAGCTACATTCCAAACTCCGCGCGCATCGCATTTCACGGACTGTTGGAGGAACTGTTTAGGAGATGCTTTTTAACGCAGAGCCGCGTTGATAATATCCCTCGCTTTGGAGAGGTGGCGGTGAAGGACGCGAAGTTCCGCACGTTCATCGCTGACGCGGCGGCAAGGCGCGAGTTCTACAAGCATGTCTACGACGTGACCTACGGGCTCGTCAAGAAGGACGATACGCTCGTCGTGCTCGACGATTCGATCGTGCGCGGCAACACGATGAAGAACGCGATTCTCCCGATGCTTGACCGGCTTGGGCCGAAGAGAATCGTGATCGCCTCTTCCGCGCCGCCGATTCGCTACCCCGACTGCTACGGCATAGACATGTCGACGCTGGGGGAGCTTGTAGCATTCCGTGCGCTCGTGAACCTTCTTGGCGACGGCGCGAACGACTTGCTCCATGAGGCGTTGATGGGCAACGCAAAGAATCCTCTTGAGGCGCTCTACGCAAAGTTCACAGAAGAACAGCATGCAGCGGAGATTGCGCGTCTTCTCACTCCGCCAGACATAAAGGCCGAAGTCGTTGTAGTGTACCAAACGGTTGAGAACCTTCGCCAGTGCCTCTCCCAACCACCAAACCACTCAACCACCAAACTACCTAACCACTCTATTGGTGACTGGTATTTCACTGGCGACTATCCGACACCTGGCGGATACAAGGTGCTGCGAAAGGCGCTTTTGAATTACTTGGAAAAGAGTTCGGAAAGGTCGTATTAAGAGTTGGAGTTGGAGATAGGAGTCAGGGGTCAGGAGTCAGGGGTCAGGAGTCAGTAGTCAGTAGTTGGAGTTCAGAGTTGGAGTTGGAGAATGGAGAATAGATTTTTTATAAAGTTTTTAACGCAGAGGCGCAAAGTCGCAGAGTGCGCAGAGGGAGTTGGAGGTAGGAGTCAGTAGTTGGAGTTCAGAGTTGGAGTTGGAGATAGGAGTCAGGGGTCAGTAATTAGGAGTCAGGAGTCAGGGAAAGGAAAGAAGTTTATGAACTATAGTGAAAAGTGGAAAGCGGAACGCGAACGCAAGGCGTATCTCGCGCTTGCAGACGGCACTGTGTTCCATGGCGTCGCATTTGGCGCGAAGAAAGATGCGCTTGGCGAAGTCGTATTCAACACCGGCATGTGCGGCTATCAGGAAATCCTGACCGACCCAAGTTACGCCGGGCAGTTTGTCACGCTTACTCCCGCCGAAGTCGGCAACTACGGCATAAATTCCGACGACATAGAAAGTCGCAAGCTGTTTCTGTCAGGTCTTGTCATTGGCGACTTGACCGCGCCTAGCAACTGGCGCTCCGAAAAGAGCTTGGACGACTACCTGAAGGAGAACGGCGTACCTGGCATTTATGGCGTCGATACGCGCGCTCTTACAATCCATCTCCGCGAGCACGGGAACGAGAAGGCATACTTGCACGTCGAAGATGGCGACATGCGCGAGGAAGATGCAATCGCCAAGGCGCGTGAATGGGAAGGCCTCGATGGCCAGGACTACGCGGCGAAGGTGACATGCGAGAAGCGCTATGATTTTCTAGCCACAAAGGACACAAAGAACACAAAAGAGAAAGATGGCCTATGTGAACTTTGTGATCTTTGTGGCAAAAAAGAAAAGCCGTATGTCGTTTGTTACGACTTCGGCGTGAAGACAAATATCCTCCGCTCGCTTGCGTCGTGGGCAAAGGTCACCGTCGTTCCCGCTAAGACGCCTGCCGAAGAAGTCCTCAAGATGAAACCTGACGGCGTGTTCCTCTCAAACGGCCCAGCCGACCCCGCGGCAGTTACCTACGCCATAGAGAATATTCAAAAGCTATTGGGAATAAACCCTTTTTCGACAGGATTGCCTAAAGTTGGAGTGAAAAGTTCGAGTTGGAGAAAGGAAGATAAAAATTCCACTCTCCAACTCCAACTCAAAACTCCAACTCACATCCCAATAATGGGAATTTGTTTGGGGCATCAGCTGCTCTCGCTTGCTTGCGGCGCGAAGACGGGGCGGCTGAAATTTGGCCACCACGGTTGCAACCATCCTGTTAAGAATCTTGCGACAGGCCATGTGGAGATCACGAGCCAGAACCACAACTTCGCCGTCTTGCCAGAGTCTGTTCCGGACTGCCTTGAAGTCACGCACATAAACCTCAACGACAATTCTATCGAGGGCGTAAGACACAAGACGCTTCCTGCGTTCTCGGTGCAGTATCACCCCGAGTCCTGCCCCGGCCCGCATGACTCAAAGTATCTTTTCGACGAATTCAAGAAAATGATTTTGCTTAACACAGAGGCACAAAGGCACGGAGACACGGAGAGAATTTAGACCATGAAAAAGCAAGTCAAATACGTATTTATCACTGGCGGCGTGGTTAGCTCGCTTGGAAAGGGCGTCACAAGCGCGTCGCTTGCGCTTCTTTTGAAGAGCCGCGGCTACAGGGTCTTCATGCAGAAGCTCGACCCGTATCTCAATGTCGACCCCGGCACTATGTCGCCCTACCAGCATGGCGAAGTGTTTGTCACCGACGACGGCGCGGAGACAGACCTCGACCTCGGTCACTACGAGCGCTTCGCGGGTGTTACCTGCTCCAAGGCGTCGAACTACACCTCCGGCCGCATCTACTCTGCCGTTCTCGCGCGCGAGCGCGCAGGCGGCTACCTCGGCGGCACGGTGCAGGTCGTACCGCACATCACGGACGAAATCAAGGCGGCGATCAGAAGCGCCGGCGAAGCGCATGGAGACGAACCTGCGCCAGACATCGTCCTTTGCGAAATAGGCGGCGTCTCGGGTGACATCGAGTCGCTGCCGTTCCTCGAGGCCGCGCGCCAGTTTCGCTTCGAGGAAGGCGAAGAGAACACTTGCTTCGTGCATCTGACGCTCGTTCCCTATCTCAAGGCGGCGGGCGAGCTCAAGACAAAGCCGTCGCAGCACTCCGTCGGCATGCTCCGCAACATCGGCATCATTCCTGACATCCTCGTCTGCCGCACCGAGATGACGATTCCCGAGGAGCACCTCAAGAAGCTCGCCATGTTCTGCAACGTGAAGCGCGAGTGCGTCATCGAGGAAAAGGACGTCGCTGATTCGGTCTATGCCGTGCCGCGCGAACTGCGCGAGCAGGGTCTCGACGAGCAGGTCTTGAGGCAGGTGCGTCTCGACCTTTGGCCGATCAAGCACACGGTTTGGGATACGCTCGTCCGCAAGGCGACGCAGCCGAAGAAGCGCTGCCGTATCGCCCTTGTCGGGAAGTACATCTCGATACGCGACGCCTACAAGTCAGTTCACGAGGCCTTGCAGCACGCCGGTATGGCAAACGACTGCAAAGTAGAAGTCGTTCCTGTTGAAGCAGAGGAGTTGGAGACAGGATTTACAGGATTAACAGGATTGGCGAAGCCTTCTAATCATGTAAATCTTGTTAATCCTGTCAAAAACAATCCGCTGAAGGATATCGACGGCATCCTTGTGCCAGGTGGGTTTGGGTCAAGGGGTGTCGAGGGCAAGATCGCCGCGATCAAGTATGCACGCGAAAAGAAGATTCCGTTCCTCGGCATTTGCCTTGGCATGCAGTGTACTGTCATCGAGTATGCGCGCGATGTCCTCGGCTGGAAAGACGCCAACTCGACGGAGTTCGACGAGAACACCACGCACCCCGTGATCGACTTGATGGAAGAGCAGCGCGGCGTTACGCAGAAGGGCGGCACGATGCGCCTCGGCGCCTATCCGTGCGTCCTCAAGAAAGACTCGCTTGCAGATAAGTTATATAGCCACAAAGAACACAAAACAGACTCTGCGTCTCTCGGCACTCGCTTCGCTCGGCTTGGCTCGCTACAAAACGCGAGCCCCGCTTCCGCGGCGGTTACGCGACTCTGCGTTAAAAACAAAGAAGCGCCCGTTATCTCCGAACGACACCGCCACCGTTACGAGTTTGCAAACGACACCAAGGCGCAGAAGGCGATAGAGGCGGCTGGACTTGTCGCCAGCGGGCTTTCGCCGGACGGGAAACTCGTCGAGATAGTGGAGCTGCCGGACCACCCCTACTTCATCGCCGCGCAGTTCCACCCCGAGTTCAAGTCGCGCCCGACGATTCCACACCCGCTGTTCAACGGCCTTGTCAAAGCCGCGCTGAAGAATGGGAAGAGGGAAGAGGGAGTGAAGAATGAAAAGAAGTGACTTGAGGAAGATACTGATCATCGGCTCTGGGCCAATCGTCATCGGCCAGGGCTGTGAGTTCGACTATTCTGGCGTACAGGCCGTGAAGGCGCTTAAATCGCTCGGCTACGAAGTTGTGCTCGTCAACTCCAACCCCGCGACGGTGATGACCGACCCCGACCGTGCCGACAGGACGTATGTCGAGCCGCTGACGGCCGACTACCTGCACGAAGTCATCCGCCGCGAACGGCCAGACGCGATTCTGCCGACGCTTGGCGGACAGACGGCTCTCAACCTTGCGATGGAACTCGACAAGAGAGGTGTCTTGAAGCGCTACCGCGTGGAACTTATCGGCGCGAAGGCCGAGGCGATCGAACGCGCAGAAGACCGCAATCTTTTCAAGGAGGCGATGCGCGATATCGGTCTCGATCTCCCGCGTTCCGGCAGCGCCCACTCGCTTGCCGAGGCAGAGGCGATTGCACGCACCATCGGCTCGTGGCCGCTTATCGTGCGTCCTGGTTTCACGCTCGGCGGCACCGGCGGCGGCATCGCGCACGACGCGGAGGAGTTTGCGCGGATTGTCTCTGGCGGCCTCGAGGCGTCGCTCAACCACGAGGTTCTCGTAGAGGAGTCGCTGATCGGCTGGAAGGAATACGAGATGGAGGTAATGCGCGACAAGGCGGGGAATGCCGTCATTGTCTGCTCCATCGAGAACATGGATCCGATGGGCGTCCACACTGGCGACTCCATCACCGTCGCGCCAATCTTGACGCTCACCGACCGCGAGTATCAGGCGATGCGCGACGATTCCATCAAGGTCCTTGAGAAGATCGGCATTGAGACTGGTGGCTCGAACGTGCAGTGGGCGGTAAACCCGAAGGACGGTCGGCGCATCATCATCGAGATGAACCCGCGTGTCTCTCGTTCTTCTGCGCTCGCCTCGAAGGCGACGGGATTCCCGATCGCAAAGATTGCCGCGTTTCTCGCTGTCGGCTTCACGCTTGACGAAATCACGAACGACATCACCGGGAAGACGCTCGCATGCTTCGAGCCGTCGCTGGACTATGTCGTCGTGAAGATTCCGCGCTTTGCGTTCGAGAAGTTCCCTGGTGCGAACCAGTCGCTTGGCACGCAGATGAAGTCTGTTGGCGAGGTGATGGCAATCGGCAGGACTTTCAAGCAGGCGTACTTGAAGGCCGTCCGCTCGCTTGAAGCGCCGTTAAAGTACCACGATGCGGAAAGCTACGATCCGTGGTTCAAGCGCGAGCTCGACGAAATCGAAGAATACAGGAAGTTTCTTGGGAGCCAGAAGAAGGAAATTTCCTCTCTCCAACTCCAACTCGAAACTCCAACTCTCAAAAATCCTGTCTTGAAAAACGAGCAGGCGTATTTATTGCTTCTTCAGGCGAAGGTCTTTGGCTTTAGCGACAAGGAGATTGCCGCGGCGATTGGCTCCGACGAGATTGCTGTGCGGAACAGCCGTCTCGCGCTCGGCATAAGACCCGAGTTCGGCGAGGTAGACACCTGCGCCGGCGAGTTCGAGGCCGTTACGCCGTATTACTATAGCTATTACGGGTACGGGACAACCGAGACGGCCGGGACAACCGGGACAACAGTTAATGGCGATTCGTCCCGGACGTCCCGGATGTCCCAGATGTCCCGGTCTTCAAAATCTCCCACTCACCACAAGATCATGGTCCTGGGCGGGGGGCCAAACCGCATCGGGCAGGGCATCGAGTTTGACTGGTGCTGCTGCCACGCGGCGTTCTCGCTTAGGAAGCGCGGCTACGAAGTCGTGATGGTAAACTCCAACCCAGAGACCGTCTCGACTGACTACGACACTTCCGACAAGCTCTACTTCGAGCCGCTCACGTTCGAGGACGTGATGGAGATCTACGACCGCGAGAAGTGCGACGGCGTGATAGTCCAGTACGGCGGGCAGACGCCGCTCAACCTCGCGGAGAAACTTGAAAAAGCGGGCGCGAAGATCGTTGGCACTTCGCCAAAGGACATCGCGCTTGCCGAAGACCGCGACTTCTTCCGTGCGCTTGTCGCGGAAATCGGAATGAAGCAGCCGGCAAGCGGAATCGCCCATTCAATCGAGGACGCGCGGCGTATCGCAAAGGAAATCGGCTATCCTGTCCTCGTGCGTCCGTCGTTTGTTCTCGGTGGACGTGGCATGGCGATAGTCTACAGGGAGTCGGAACTCGATTCCTATGTGTCAGAGGCAGTCGCCGCGTCGGAAGGAAAGCCAATTCTCATTGACAAGTTCCTCGAACATGCGATTGAGCTTGATGTCGACGCTGTGTCGGACGGCGAGACGACGATGATAGGCGCGATCCTCGAGCATATCGAGGCGGCGGGCTGCCACTCGGGCGACGCCGCGGCAATTACGCCGCCGGTGAACCTCTCAGACAAGACGCTTGCCGAAGTGAAGCGCTACACCGAGATATTCGCGAAGCGGCTTAATGTCGTCGGGCTAATGAATCTCCAGCTTGCGGTTAAGGACGGGGAGATATGGATGATCGAGGTTAATCCCCGCGCCTCGCGCACGGTGCCGTTCGTCTCGAAGGCGACAGGGATTCCACTTGCCGACCTCGGCGCACTCGCAATGGTCGGAGAGAAACTTAAGCCAGGGGAAGTTAGAGTTCAAAGTTCGAGTTCGAGAAAGGATCTGGAATTCCATTCTCCAACTCAAGACTCCAACTCCAACTCAATCACGGCTCAAACCCTTGTAAAGCCTGTCAAATACTACTGCGTCAAGGAAGCAGTCTTCCCGTACGTCAAGTTCCCTGGTGCGAAGATTACGCTTTCGCCGGAGATGAAGTCGACCGGCGAGGTGATGGCTATAGACCCCGACCGCTTCGGCGCGTACTACAAGAGCCAGGTCGCCTGCTCCAGTCCTTTGCCAAAGCGCGGCAACGTCTTCCTCTCGGTGCGCGACGAAGACAAGCCGGAGGTCGCGGAACTTGCCGCGAAGCTGAAGGAACTCGGCTTTGGCATCTACGCGACGCTAGGCACATCGACGTATCTCTGGGGGCACGGCATTGAATCGCGCGCGGCGTTCCGCATCTCTCGCGGCAGACCCAACGCGATTGACCTGATTCGCAAGGGCGAGATACAGTGGGTGGTCAACACGTCTGAATCCGACGGTGAGGCGTCTGGCGACAGCGTGAAGCTGCGCTCGGCCTCCGTTGCCGCGGGCGTTCCCGTGACGACCACGCTCGCCGGTTTCGCCGCGGCTGTCGGTGGGCTTGATGACTTCGCCCATTATGGAGAGGTCTCGGTCTGCACGTTGCAGGAGTACCACGCGCGGCTCTGACGCGCGTGACGAGCGGCGGCGAAGTGTGGTCGATTGATGGATTGCCGATTCTTCGGTATAATATTCGCCAAATGGCAGGACGTTTTTCCATATCGTTTCTATCCGCTCTGCTGCTTGTCGTCGTGGCGGCTCCGGCCGCCCGCGCGGACGAGAGCAGCCCAGTCATGTTCTCGCTCCTCGATCCAGTGCAGTGGCCGTCGTCGCAAAGCGATGTCTGTGGTTTCAGGCTTTCGCTCCTCTACGGCGAGTGCGCGGACTTCGCAGGGCTTGACATCGGTCTTGTTGGCCGCGCGACTGGCGACTTCTACGGGCTCTCCGTTGGCGGAGCGAACATAGTCTCGCGCCGTCTCGTCGGCCTTCAGGTTGGTCTCGTCAACTTGAATTCCAACGGAGATATGGCTTCTGCGCGCCGATCGATAGGCGTTCAGTATGGTCTCTTGAACTATGCGGATTCTCTGCTTGGGCTTCAGGATGGCTGGATAAACACGTCGAGCGGGAACGTGTCGGGCCTGCAGTACGGGCTTTTGAACTGCGCTGCTGATGTGGACGGCGTACAGTGCGGTTTGCTTCTCGTCTTGGGCGTCAATGTCGCAGCCGGTTCAGTCAGTGGATGCCAGATCGGCATAGTGAACTATGCTGGCAGGATGGAGTCCGGTGCGCAGATTGGGCTTGTAAACATCATAGCCCACGGCGGCCTTTCCCCGGTCTTGCCAATTGTAAACGGCGGCTTTTGACGTTACCTATGGCCGCTTGATTTCCAAAGGCGCTTTTGTTAAAATCAAAACATTATGAAATTGCATAAAAAGATTGTTGCCGTGTGCGTCACTGCGGGTTTGTTGACTGCCGTCGCGGCCGAGCCCGTCAAGGTAATATTCGACACGGACATGCTCACCGATTTTGACGACGTGGGCGCTCTTGCGTGCCTGCACGCTCTCGCGGATGCCGGGGAGTGCGAAATCCTTGCGACAGTCAGTTCTACACGTGGCAACGCTTCGGTAGGCGCGGTCGAAGTGATAAACAGCTACTATGGTCGGCCTGACATCCCCGTAGGAGCGCCGAAGGGCATGGGTGTCATGGGGGCTTATGCAGGTGCTGCGACGAAAGTCGACCCTTCGTGCCCGCTTGGCGAGAAGAATGGTGGCGACGGCGGTCACTACAAGTACCGCAAGTTGCTTGCGGACTATCCCGGCTGGTACCGCCATGCTGATGCCGACGACGCTCCGGACGCGAACGAGGTCTACCGCCGCGTCCTCGCCGCGCAGCCCGATGGCAGCGTGACGATATGCTCCGTGGGCTTTCTCACGAACATGCGCCGCCTTCTTGAGACGAAGGGCGACGCCATATCGCCGCTCGACGGCAAGGCACTTGTTGCGAAGAAAGTGAAGCTTTGGGTCGCAATGGCCTGCCAGTATCCCTCTGGCAAGGAGTACAACTCGATGTGTGACGCGGAGTCTTCGCGCATCGCGCTCGAGAACTGGCCAACGCCAGTCGTGTTTTCCGATTTCCAGTATGGGCGAGACTGCTTTGCTGGGCGCGCCGTCGCTGAAGCTGCCGACATGGGGCGCACCCCTGTGCGCGATGTCTTCGCCGGCAACATTCCGTCGCGCGAGGAAGTGCGTTCCAATTCCGCAAAGTTCCTCCAACATCACTTTGGCATGGGCGGGCGCGCCGCGTGGGACGAGACGGCCGTCCTCGTCGCGGTGCGTGGCATAGAGCCATATTTCAACGCGGAGCGTGGCACCTATCGCATGGTTGGCGACGATGGCGCGAACGAGTGGGCGCCAGATGCCGAGAACGGACCGCACCTTCGCATCACCGAGAAGCTTTCAAAGGCAGAAGTGGGACGCGTAATCGACGAACTGATCCTCCGCAAGCCGAAGTCTCGGAGCGTCTCCACGGACATGAAGTAGGTGCAACGCTCCGCTACAATATGGTATAATACGCGCCATGAAAAAAGCGCAAAACGTTGTAGAGAAAATACTTTCCGCACATCTCGTCGAGGGTGATCCTGCGAAGGATCCCGAACTCGGCATCCGCATTGACCAGACGCTCACTCAGGACGCGACCGGAACGATGGCCTACCTGCAGTTCGAGTCAATGGACGTGCCGCGCGTCAAGACTGACCTCTCCGTAAGCTATGTCGACCACAATACAGTCCAGATCGGCTTCGAGAACGCAGACGACCACGATTTCCTCCAGTCGATCGCCAAGAAGTACGGCATCGTCTACTCAAAATGCGGCAACGGCATCTGCCACCAGCTCCACCTCGAGCGCTTTGGCAAGCCCGGAACGACGCTTCTCGGCAGCGACTCACATACCCCGACCGGCGGCGGCATCGGCCAGATCGCAATCGGCGCTGGCGGCATCGATATCGCCGTTGCGATGGCTGGCGGCGCTTTTCACATTCCGACTCCCAAGGTGCGTGCAATCGTCCTCAAGGGCAAGCTTAAGAAGGGCGTCAGCGCCAAGGACGTGATTCTAAAGGTCCTCGAGAAGTACGGCACCAAGGGCAATGTCGGCTGGATCTTCGAGTACACAGGTCCAGGAGTTGCTACGCTCGACGTTCCCTCGCGCGCGACAATCACCAATATGGGCGCGGAACTCGGCGTCACTACGAGCGTCTTCCCGTCCGATGCGGTGACGAAGCAGTTCCTCGCCGCGCAGGGGCGCGCGAAGGATTTCGTCAAGATCGTCGCCGACAAGGGCGCGACGTACGACGACACGTTCGTCGTAGATCTCGCGAAGGTCGAGCCGATGATGGCGGCTCCCCACAGCCCCGGCAACATCGTGACCGTAAAGTCGATGAAGGGCACGAAGGTCAACCAGATAATGATCGGCTCGTGCACCAACTCGTCTTACCGCGACATCAGGACGGTTGCGCTTTATCTAAAGGGCAAGCATGTCGCGGACGATGTCGAGGTCGGCATCGCGTGCGGCTCGCGCCAGGTTATCAACATGCTCGCCAAGGACGGCTCGCTCGCGATTCTCCACGCCGCCGGCTGCCGCATGCTCGAGAACGCCTGCGGGTTCTGCATCGGCGCTCACATGAGTCCGAGGACCGGCGCCGTGTCGCTTAGGACGAACAACCGCAACTTCGAGGGCCGCTCGGGCACTAAGTCCGCTCAGGTCTACCTCGTCTCGCCCGAGACCGCCGCTGCGTCGGCGCTTACGGGGCGCGTCGAGCTTCCGACGAAGAAGCCGGTCGCCTCTGTGCCGAGCCCGAAGAAATTCCCGATAGACGACTCTATGTTCCTCTACCGCGCGACCGCCGGAAAGGGCGTGAAGGGCGCGGAGATCGTGCGCGGGCCGAACATCGCTCAGGTTCCGAAGGGCGTGCCGCTTGGCGCAGACCTCTCGGCCGTCGCGGCAATCAAGGTCGGCGACAAGATTACGACCGACCATATCATGCCCGCGGGCGCTCGGCTTAAGTTCCGTTCGAACATCCCCGAGTACGCGAAGTTCGTTTTCGAGCCGTGCGACCCCAAGTTCCACGACAAGTGCCTTGCGAACAAGGCGAAGGGTCTTGCCAACGTCATCGTTGCCGGCGAGAGCTATGGCCAGGGCTCGAGTCGCGAGCATGCGGCCCTTTGCCCTATGTATCTTGGCGTCAAGGCCGTGATTGCGAAGTCGATCGAGCGCATCCACCGCGCCAATCTCGTAAACTTCGGCATTGTGCCGTTCCTCTTTGAGAACCCGAAGGATTATGACAAGCTGGCGGCGGGCGATAGGCTTGAGCTCAAGGGCATCCGCGCGGCGGTCGAGGGGGACGGTGTTCTCGAAGTCAAGGGGCCGAAGGGGACTTTCCGTGTCAAAACGGCACTTTCTGACCGCGAGAAGCATCTTCTCCTCTGCGGTGGTCTTCTTGCGAGCCTGTGAAAAATTTAGTATAATTCACGCCATGAGAAACATTATCTTCGCTGTGGCAGTCGCTTGCGTGGTGGCTGGGTGTGCGACGAAGCCGATTGAGCAGACCAGTGTCCGCTTCCTGCACTGGAGCGTCAGCCATTTCGGCGACGGAACGTGTTCCGTCGCTTCGATACCCGAATCCGAGGGCAAAGGGATGGCGGCCAAGTACGTCAAGTTCCTCGATTCTGTCGATGCCGACGTCGTGGGCATTACTGCGTACAGCGAGGACTTCACAACGAACGGCTCGATAAAGGCGTCGACTGCGCTTTTCAAGGGGTACGAAAAGTCCGTTGGTCCGGCGAAGGGCGATGTCTGCAATGCAATCTTCTTCAAGGCTGCCAAGGCCTCGAAGATCGAAGAGAAGGACGTCTTTTTTGAGAGCCACTTCGAGGACACCTACTACAAGGCCGTCAAACTCAACGTCTTGGGCGCGCCTGTATGGTTCGTGCAGACGCACCTTGACAGCAACACTTACCTCGCAGGACACCACAAGGATCGTGAGGAACAGATGAAGAAGCTCATCGAGGATTTTGGCGACGAGTCGCATGTCGTAATCGCCGGCGATTTCCGCGTGGGCGTGCGCGTTCCCGGCAAGAGGTGCTTCCCCGCGCCCGAAGAATACAAGGTGTTTGAAGAGGCCGGTTTTGAGCTCGTTAACCTGTTTGGCACCGGTACATACCCCGTCGAGAGCCCAATCCAGCCGCTCGACAACATAATCGTGAAGGGCGTCGGGATCTCCGAGGTCAGGTTCCTCGAGGCGGACCACCTTAGCGACCATCTTGCGATTTCCTGCACGCTGACCATCTACGACGGGAAATGACGATACGGTTCGAGAATAAGCTTTCCCTTTGCACAGTCGCGGCGCTTTGTTGCCTTGCGGCTGTCGCCGAACGCCAGCCGATTGACAGATACCAGTCGATCATAGAGCGCCAGATGTTCGGGCGGCCGCCCCCTAACTTCGATCCCACGGTTCCGCCGGGCTTGGTGCAGAAGGGCTCCAGTGAGGAGAAGGAGCTGACCCGCGAACAGGAGGCCGTGAAGAGCTCGATTCATTTCAGCGCCATAAACGTGACGCCGTCGGGTGACGTGGCCGTCGGGTTCACCGACAATTCCGACAGCAAAATGCCCATCCACTACTACCTCAAGGTGAATGAGGTGCGCAACGGATGGAAGGTTCTCGAAGCCGACCCCGTCAAGGCGACGATGAAGATCGCGAAAGGCGACATCGAGGTGGAGCTTGATCTGGGCGCGAATTCAGCGAAGGGCGGCGGAGCGGCCTCTCGCAGGGGCGTTGCCTCCAATGCGCCTGGAGCAGACTTAAGATCCAGGCGTCTCGGCTTGAGGCGTCAGGATGCCGAAAACGATTCGCCAAGAGGGGTTGGAGGATCCTTGAGGGAGCGCCGTGCCTTGAGGGAACAGGCCCGCCAAGAGGAGCTCGCAAAGGAGAGGGAGCTTGAGGCCAAGCGTCGTGCCGAGGCCGCGGCTAAAGAGGAGGAGAAGGAGAAGGAGCGGGAAGCGCAGCGGCAAGCCGAACGAGAGGAGCAACGCCGCGAGCTTCAGTTGCTTAAGGATGAACTCAAAGCCCAGCGTGAAGCCGCTGAACGCGAGCGCACGGAAAGAAGGGAATCTGCCCGTCAGGACGAAAATGCAGAAGACGAAAATTGAGCAGTTCTACGCCTCCCTTCGTTCGACGGGGTCTTATTCGACTCCCCCCGAGCGCCGAAGGGCAAAACGCGTCCGTCAGTCGGCGTGGAACACCTTCCGCTATACGCTTGGCGTAACCAAGGTGTTTCCCTACTGCGCCCTGACCGAGCCGTTTGGCCTCTTGACTACCGAGAAATGGGCTAGGGCGTGTTTCTCGGCCGTCACGACTGCGGAAAAGCTCGGGCTCAGCGTTACGATCGAGGGGTTTGACGCCAGGATGAAGCACGAAGGGCCGGTCGTCTATCTCTGCAACCATATGTCGACGACGGAGACAATCCTTCTCATGCCGGTGCTGCTGGCGTTCGGGCCGTTCAGCTATGTGGCGAAGGCGTCGCTCGCCCATCTGCCTTTTCTCACGAAGGCCGCCGAGCACATGCGAATGGTCCCAATCGGGCGCAAGTCGCCGCGAGAGGATCTCATGGCTGTTCTAAACACGGGTACTGAGCGCATCAAAGGCGGCGACAGCTTCCTCATCTTCCCGCAGGGGACGCGGCAGGAGGTTTTCAGCCGCAAGGTCTATTCTTCGATTGGCGCGAAGCTCGCCGAGAAGGCGGGTTGTCCCGTCGTCCCGATAGTTGTTGACACTCGCTGCCAGCTCACGCGCGAGAAGGGGATCTTTCGCAAGATATTCAAGGACTTCGGCCCCCTTGACCCGACGCACGACATCCGCGTCGCATGCGGGCCTGTCATTCCCAATGCGAAGTCGCGTGTTATGCACGAGGCCGCGTTCGACTGGATGGCGTCCAAGCTCGACGAATGGGGTCTCCCGACCGAGCGCTGACATCCGCCGCCGAAGGGTGACCGGCGAGGGATATTTTGGTATAATAACAACCATGAAAAAGATTCTTTTCCTGGCCATTGCGGCCATTGCGATGTCTGCGTTTGCGGGCAGGCCAAAGTACGTGTTCCTTTTCATCGGCGACGGAATGTCCGTTCCACAGCGGATGACGGCCGAGGAGTTCTCGCGCAAGAGCGGTGCGGGCTCTCTTGCGATGAACACGATGCCGTTCAGCGCGATGACGCGCACCTGCTCGGCAGATTCGCTCGTGACCGACTCCGCAGCGGCGGCTACGGCGATTGCCTGCGGCACCAAGACGAAAAACCACTACTCGGGCGTCGACCCCGAGGGAAAGCCGGTGTACTCTTCCGCCGCTGCGGCAAAGAAGGCGGGTGTCAAGGTCGGCATACTGACGACCGTTACGATCACGCATGCGACTCCGGCTGGCTTCTACGCCCACCGCAACAACCGTGGCGACGCCTACGGCATCTCCATCGACCTTGCCAACTCCGGCTTTGACTTCTTCGCGGGTGGTGGTCTCGACGTCAATCCAAAGAACTCCAAGAATCACAAGCAGTATGCGGAGTGCGGCGACGCATACGAATACGTCCGCTCCAAGGGCTACAACATCGTCGAGACGAAGGACCAGTTCCTCGCGCTCAAGCCGGGCGACGGCAAGGTGTTCACCAAGTTCACGAACGGTGCGCTCGAGTCTACGATCGACGCCGACGGTACCCAGCCGACGATCGCCGAGATGGTCGCCAAGGCGGTTGAGATGCTCGATGGCGACAGCGGCTTTTTCATCATGGCCGAGGGCGGTCGCATAGACTGGGCGGGACACAGCAACGACGCGGCGACGAACCTTCGCGACGTCCTGGCGCTCGACGAGGCGATCAAGGTCGCGTTACAATTTCAGGACAAGCATCCCGACGACACGCTCGTCGTCGTCACTGGCGATCACGAGACCGGAGGCATGTCGATGGGCTTCGCTGGCACTGGCTACGCTCTCTACATGGATCGCCTCGTGAACCAGACCATGTCCGTCGGCAAGTTCGAAGATAAGGTCGCCGCTGCGTTCAAGGCAAATCCTGCTCTTTCGTTCGGTGACGTCAAGCCGATTATAACCGAGGCGTTTGGCTTCAAGTTCGAGGGCGACGCCAAGAAGGACGGCATGGTGCTTACAAAAGCCGAGCTTAAGGGCATTGTCGCGGCCTTCGACCACGATGTCGATTTTCACAAGTCGAAGATTGAGGAGAACTCGAAGTACGACGGCGAGAAGCGCTATCTCCTTGGCGGCGAGTGCCGCGTCGTGATGTCGCACAAGTGCGGCATCGGCTGGAGTTCCGGCGCGCATACCGCGATGCCCGTTCTCACGACAGCAAAGGGCCGCTGCGCCGAGCAGTTCTCCGGGTTTATTGAGAACACCGACATATCCAGGATAATGAAGGCGTTCTACGAATGAGGAATGTCATCTCCGCCGCCGTTTTCGCGCTTTGCTGCGCGGCGCTTCTCCTTGTCCCCGGGCCGCGGCGCCTTTCGGACGACGGGGTGCGGACGGTGCGGGCGGAGGTTGTAGAGACCGACGATTCGGGATTGCAGCTGCATGGGCTCGTCGAATTCGGTACCCAGCAGTTGAAGGTGCGCCTTCCCGACGGGCGCGTTTTTCAGGCCGCAAACGAACTGCGCGCGCAGATGGAGCTTGACAAGAAATTCACTATTGGCGACACTGCGCTTGTCGTTTTGCCGCAGAACGCGGCGGATGGCGACATTCTCGTCGCTCGCGACCACTGGCGCATGGGCTGGGGCTTTGCGTTCTTTGCCGGGTTCTGCATTCTTCTCTGCGTGTTCGGCGGCTGGACTGGGTTGAAGGCGCTTTTCAGTTTTGTCTTCAGCTGCCTTGTCGTGTGGAAGCTTCTCATACCGCTTGTCCTCGCGGGATGGCATGCGTCGACCGTTGTGTTCATCTCTGTTGCCACGTTGACTGGCGTAATAATGTATCTTGTCGCCGGTTGGACGAAGAAGGGCTTTAGCGCGTTTGCGGGGTCGATGCTCGGCGTCGTTGCCTCGCTTGCGCTCGCCCATTTTTTCGGGCGCGTCATGAACGTCAACGGCGCGACGATGCCTTTCGCGCAGCAGCTGCTCTACTCGGGGTTCTCGGGGCTCAATCTCCAGGACGTTTTCTTCGGCGCGATCGTGCTCGCCTCCTCTGGCGCGGTGATGGATCTTGGCATGGACATCGCGGCGGGCGTAGAGGAAGTGCACAGGCACAGTCCGTCTCTCGGGTTCCGCGAGCTTGCGGCGTCTGGTGTCAGGATTGGAAGGGCCGTGGTCGGCACGATGACGACGACGCTCCTGCTTGCCTATTCTGGCGGGTATCTTACGCTGCTCATGGTGTTCGCCGCCCAGGGCACGGCGCCGATGGATTTTCTCAACTCGACGCTCGTCTCGGCGGAGCTCGTAAAGACGCTTGTCGGAAGCTTTGGCCTCGTTCTTGTCGCGCCTTTCACGGCCATTGTCTCGGCCGCAGTTTATACACGCGGCTGCAAGGGGGAGGCCTAATTATGGCGCGCGCCCCTGGCAAGTCTGCGGGTGTCTTCGCCCTTAAGTCGAAGTTCAAGCCAACGGGCGACCAACCAGAGGCGATCGCCGCGCTATATGAGGGCCTGAAGAGAGGCGAGGATAGGCTCGTTCTCCAGGGTGTCACGGGCTCCGGGAAGACTTTCACGATGGCGAATCTCATCGCCAAGTGGGGTCGACCGACGCTGATCCTCTCACACAACAAGACGCTTGCCGCCCAGCTCTTCGCGGAACTCAAGGAGTTTTTCCCCGAGAACGCGGTCGAGTACTTTATCTCCTACTATGACTACTACCAGCCCGAGGCGTACATTCCGCAGACCGACACCTACATCGAGAAGGACGCGTCGATAAACGAGGAGATCGAGCGCTACCGCCTCGCCGCTACGAACGCGTTAATTGCGCGGCGCGACGTGATTGTCGTCTCGTCGGTAAGCTGCATCTACGGCCTCGGCGAGTCTGACGAATACCGCGATCTCGCCGTCGGCTTCAAGGTTGGCGAGTCACTGTCGCGCGAGCGCCTTATTGCGCGGCTCGTCGAGGCGCAGTATGTCAGGAACGACTACGACTTCGCGCCTGGAGCGTTTCGCGTGCGCGGCGACGTGGTGGACATCTTTCCCGCATACGAGACGAAGGCGATTAGGGTCGAGTTTTTCGGCGACGAGATTGACTCTATCCGCGAACTCGATCCTCTTACTGGAAAATGCGGTGTCACGATGCCTGCCGCCGTCGTCACCCCGGCAAAGCAGTTTGTCATGGGCAAGGACAAATTCGAGGCGGCGTTCGCGAGGATAGAGGCCGAGCTCGATGACCGCCTGAAGTTCTTTTCCTCCAAGGGCAAGCTCCTTGAAGCGCAGAGGCTCAAGGAACGGACTGAATACGACATCGAAATGATGCGCGAGCTTGGCTACTGCAACGGCATCGAGAACTACTCGCGCCCGCTTTCGGGCCGCGCGCCTGGTTCGCCGCCGGAGTGCCTTCTTGACTATTTCCCCGACGACTTCCTCACGATCATCGATGAGAGCCATGTCTCCGTGCCCCAGATACGCGCGATGTACAATGGCGACCAGGCGCGGAAGCAGAAGCTTGTCGACTTCGGCTTCCGGCTTCCGAGCGCGAAGGACAACAGGCCCTTGAAGTTCGACGAGTTCAATGCGAAGGTCCACCAGATCGTCTACTGCTCGGCGACGCCCGGCGACTACGAGTACGAGCAGTCGAAGACGGTAGCGGAGCAGGTGATTCGCCCGACGGGGCTTCTCGACCCGATTATAGAGATGCGCCCGCTCGCGAACCAGATAGACGACCTCGTAGCGGAGATCAAGCGCGTCGTCGAGCAGAAGGACCGCGTTTTCGTAACGACGCTCACTAAGCGCTCGTCGGAAGACTTGACGCAGTATCTCCACGGGACCGGCATCCGCGTAGAGTACCTTCACAGCGACATCGACGCGATAGAGCGAGTCTCGATACTCCACCGACTAAGAAAGGGCGAATTCGACGTTCTCGTCGGGATCAATCTCCTGCGCGAAGGCCTCGATCTTCCTGAAGTCGCGCTTGTCGCGATTCTCGACGCCGATAAGGAGGGGTTCCTGAGGTCCACGACTTCTCTCGTCCAGACTGCGGGGCGGACTGCGCGCCACGAGAAGGGGCGCGTCATACTCTACGCCGACAAGAAGACCGATGCGATCAAGGACTTGTTGCGTATCACTAAGGCGCACAGGAAAAAGCAGATTGCCTACAACGAGAAGCACGGCATCGTGCCGAAGTCGGTGAAGCGCGCGATAAATGAGTCGGCGTATGTGTTTGCGGCCGGCTCCGCTGCGTTGGCGGCTTCAGGCGCGGGACGCGTGACGCGTGACGGGATTCCTGTCGCGGACATCTTGGCGGAGCTCGAACGCGACATGCTCGAGGCCGCGGACAATCTTGAATTCGAGCGCGCGGCGTATCTGCGCGACCAGATAAGGGAGCTTAGGGGGAAGAAAGGAAGAAAATGAAGAAAACGGCCCATGAGCAGTATGATGAGCTTGCCTCGCAAGGTGTGTTAAAGCGGACGCTGCATTCGATCCGTACGCGGTATTCGCTTGCCACGGCTTTTCTGATTCTACTTTGTCTTGCGGTGTTCTACATAGGCGGACGCATCGTCCTCGTTCATATGATGCGAGAGGCGGAGCGCCAGGTCGAGGAGATTGGGTACGACATATCGCGTCTTGCTTATAGCCATGCGGACATGGTTGTGAAGGAGAGCAGGAAGTCGGCTGCCGAGGTCGCCAAGTTGGTTGTGAATGGGGAACCTGTGTCGAAGGTGCTTTTGAAACCTGAATTTTACAACCTGTCCCTCGTTCTCGCGTTTTCAAAGTCGGGCGTGTTTTCATTTGGTGCGGCGAAGGGTGCTGGCGGTGTGGTGGCCGTGTCATCTGCAGATGTGTCGCCTTATGTCGAGCGCCTTTCCGAGTGGATCGCCCCGACGAGTGCGGGAAGCTCGCCAGTTGTTGGACTTGTTCAGCTGTGCGGAAGGGCCCATTATGTATTCGTCGTCCCACCTGTCGAGGGTTCTGAGATGCGCTTTGTGGTCGGGGCTCCGTTCGACTCCACAGTGTTCACGTCCAGCGTCAACAACGGCTTCTCCGGACTTGATGTTCGCGTTGTGAACCGCAAGGTGGCAGTCTCGGTGTCGTTGTCATCGTCTGCCAAGGCCGCACAGCGCGCCGACAAGGGAACGGCAGGTTTTGGCATCGTGCCGATGCTTTCCGAGGCGATAAGCTTTTATTCCGGTGGGTTCTGGAACCTTGGCTCGAATCCGTACGAGGCCGTGTTCGCGCTTCGCGACATAGCAGGCAACGCCGTGTCCATGATTTCGGTTTCGCTTCCTACGTCACTCTCTACCGTGACGCGTTCAGCGCTCGGCCGCTTCACCTTCTTCATCTCTATGGTCGGGATAGTCCTCATCTTGCCGATTTTCTGGTTCCAGGGAAGGGTGCTTCTAAATCCGCTGACAAGGATGACGGAGGCAATTCGCGACCTTGGCGAGCACCATGAGGACATAGACTGTCCGTCTATAGATTGGGAAGGCAACGACGAATTCGCCATGTTAGCCCTATCCGTCAACAGGATGCTCGAGACGATAACGGAGCGAACCGTCAAGATCGCCCAAGTGGAGGCGCGGCACAGGGCGCTTATCGACGGATTGCCAGATGCGCTCGCAGTCTTCGACAGGCGTGGCCGCCTTGTCGCCGTGAACAAGCAGCCCGAGGGAACTCCGCCGCTTCCGGGGATGGTTCGTGGCGAAGCGCCGAGCGCTGAGGTGTTCGGCGAAGAGGGCTCCAAGGCGATTGCCAAGGCGATTGCCGCTGTCTTCGAGGCGCCGTCGGTGCAGGCGGTGCGTCTCGAGTCGAGCGGCGACGATCCGCGGAATTTCGAGGTGCGCATTACGCGCATGGACGAGGTGTTTGCGCTTGCGATAGTCCGCGATGTCACGCGGGAAGCCGCCGAACACAAGCTGCGACTCGCCGCCGAGGCGAGGGCCCTCGACGCCTCGAAGCGCGAATCGCTGACGCTTCTCGCCGCGGGCATCGCCCACGACGTCAACAACGTCCTTTCCGTAATCCTGAGCACTGTGGAGTCGGCCGCGGCGGACTCTGGTTCCGGGCTTGACATAGTCGCCATACGCGACGCGGTCATGCGGGGATCGCGCATGACAAAGGAGCTGATGGCCTTCGCCGGCGACAACAAGGTGTCGCTCTTGAGGGCGTCGCCCGAATTCTTTGTAAAGGACATTCAGGCGCTTGTCTCGCATGTCGTCAGTGGCAACGTTGCGATATCCTATGCTCTTGCAGAGGGATTGCCAGACGTTGACGCCGACCCGAACCAGTTCTGGAAGGTGTTCTTCAACATCATAAAGAACGCGACCGAGGCGCTTGGCGAGCGCCCTGGGCACATCAACATTTCGACCGAGCCATTCGAAATGACCGAGGAGAAGGCTGCCACTTTCATATCGGAGCGTCCTCTTCTTCCCGGCCCGGGCGTCGTCTTCAAGATCGCCGACGATGGTCCCGGAATCCCGACAGGCCTCCTGCCCAAGCTTTTTGACCCGTATGTGTCGTCCAAGACCCTCGGCCGCGGACTTGGCCTCGCTACTGTGCGTACAATCGTGGAGGCGCACGGCGGAGGCATCAAGGTGGAGAGTGTTCTCGACCACGGCACGACGTTCACCATATTCCTCCCGCAGACGAAATTGCCGGACGGTTCCCGAGAGGGCGCCAGTGTCCAGAAGAAAGCGCCCGGATCGCTGCCGTCCGAAGTCCTCGTCGTAGATGACGACGAGGCGATACTCAAGACTCTCTCCATATTGCTGAAATCGCTTGGCGTTTCTGCACATGTGGCGCGCGACCGTGTTTCCGCGCTTGCGGTGATGAGGCGACGCTCCAGCTGCATAGACTCAATCCTCATGGACGCCCACATAGGCGGCGTCGACGTCGTGCGGCTCTTCGACGCGTTTCGCGTCGCGTCGCCGGATGTTCCGGTCGTCGTCGTCTCCGGGTCTCCAGAGGAGGACATACGCAAGATGTTCGGCACTCGCAAGTACAACGGCTTTCTGGGTAAGCCGTTCACGGTACGGGAGTTGAAGGCGACCCTGCTGGAGGTCTGCGGATAGCCTGCGCGATTGCAACTCCAGCAGTTTTTTGGTAAAATACCAAAACTTAAAGGCAAACAAGGAACTGCTGAATGGCGAAAGAAGAAGACCAGGCGATCGAAGTCACCGGAACGGTGACCAAGGTTCTGCCTGCAACAATGTACAAGGTGAAGCTCGAAAACGGGCACGAAGTGCTCGCGCACATCTCTGGAAAGATGCGCAAGTTTTTCATCAAGATCGCGATTGGCGACAAGGTCACCGTCGAGATTTCGCCCTACGACCTCGGCAAGGGTCGCATCACCTATCGCCACAAGGCATGATTCCGGGCGCACGACGCTGTTTCAAACTAACACAAAAAAGATAAGGACAAACCATGTCAGGTCACAGCCACTGGGCGACAATCAAGCGCGCGAAAGGCGCGGCAGACGCGAAGAAGGGCAAAATCTTCTCGAAACTCGGCAAGGAAATCACGATCGTCGTGAAGGCGAAGGGCGGCAACCCCGACAACAACCCGACGCTCCGCACTCTCATTGCCAAGGCGAAGGCGGCGCAGATGCCGAACGATAACATCGAGCGCGCGATCAAGAAGGGCACCGGCGAACTCGAGTCGGCCGAAATGGTCGACGCCCAGTACGAGGGCATCAAGGGTGGTACCGCCGTCGTCGTGCGCGTCCTTACCGACAACAAGAACCGCGCCGCGGCGGAAGTCTCGAACGTCTTCAAGAAGAACGGCCTCGAGCTTGCGAAGCCGGGCAGCGCGTCGCGTCTTTTTGACCGTATGGGCCAGATTATGATTCCCGCGGCCGACGGCGTTACCGAGGACAAGGTGATGGAAGTCGCGCTCGAGGCGGGCGCGGAAGACGTCCTTTCCGAGGATGGCGGCTTCACCGTCAAGTGCCAGCCGAACGACTTTACGACCGTCATCGAGGCAATCAAGGCCGGCGGCATCAACGTCGACGAGGAGAGCTCGAGCATCGGGCTCGTCCCCAACATGACGAATCCCGTCTCCGACGTGAACGTCGCAAAGGCGATCAACAAGTTCGTCGAAATGCTCGAGGATCTCGAGGACGTCCAGGACGTCTACACGAACATGGAGACGACCGACGAAGTCGACGCCGCCCTTGAGGCGGAGGGCTGAGAAGCCCCCTTGACTTCACGGCGCGTGGAATGATATACTATGCGCCGTTTTCCGATTGTGGGATACTCAAGCGGTCAACGAGGGCAGACTGTAAATCTGCTGGCTAACGCCTTCAGTGGTTCGAATCCACTTCCCACAACCACCCGTCCTAAGTTTTCCAGGAAGAGGGGATCCCCCATGAACTTCAGAACGATTCCTGTTTTTGTGCTTGCGGCGGGCGCAGCGACTTTCGCGCTTGCGGCGTCGTGCGATCCAATTGACAACATTGGCGAGACTCGGCTCAAGGGCTCCCTTGGCGAGAAGCTCGACCGTATGATCGCCGGCCATGTCATGGGAACCGACGTCGACTATATCACCGCTCCTTTCCTCGAAAAGACCGAGACGAAGGGCTGGTGGCAGACGGAGTTCTGGGGCAAGTGGATGCACTCAGCCGTTCCGTACTCGGTCTATACAGGAAGCGCCGCCCTTGGCGCGTCGATTGATCGTGGCATCGACAGGATGATCGCCTCGCAGGAGGAGTGCGGATACATCGGGAACTATCCCGATGCGCTACGCTGCGCCGATGGCTGGGACGTGTGGGGCATGAAGTACACCATGATGGGACTTCTGCACTACTATGATCTTCTTAAAGCTCGTGAGATAGTTGGAGATAAGAGTTCGAGTTCGAGAAAGGACGTAAATCTCCATTCTCCAACTCAAATCTCCAACTCCAACTCTTCAACTAAAGTCCTTGAGGCTTGCAAGCGGCTCTGCGACTATGTAATCGCCGAGATCGGCCCGAACGGCCGCCGCGGGCGTGAGCTATGGCAGACCGGCAACTGGTCTGGCTACGCGAGTTCCTCTATTCTCGAGCCCGTCGTGTGGCTCTATCGCCGTACCAACGACAAGAAGTATCTCGACTTCGCCTCTTACATCGTGAAGGGCATGGCCGAGCCAGAGAGCGGCCCGCGGCTTATCGACCTTGCGCTCAAGGGCGTATCGGTCGCCGATCGCAACGGCTATGGCAACAAGCCGGATTCTCACGGCGGATATGTGTCGAAGCACAACCGCTGGAAGTCCTACGAGATGATGAGCTGCTACCAAGGGCTGCTCGAATACGTTGAAGTAGTAAAGAATGAAAATTCCACTCTCCAACTCCAACTCGAGTCTCCAACTAATTTGCTTCAGGCCGCGATAATGACGGCCGAAGACATAATAAAGGAGGAAATCAACCTCGCCGGCGGCTGCGCGTGCTCTGAGGCGTGGTTCCATGGCGCGAAGAAGCAGCATCTCCCGTATACCCATCTGCAGGAGACGTGCGTGACGACGACGTGGATGCGCTTCTGCGAGAAGCTTCTTGAGGTGACGGACGACCCGAAGTGGGCGGACGAGATTGAGAAGACGTTCTACAACGCATATCTTGCGGCCATGAAGATGGATGGCACCGAGTTCGCGGGATATACGCCGCTCTCGGGCAACCGCTGGCACGGACAGCACCATTGCTTCATGCACACCGACTGCTGCACTTCGAACGGGCCGCGCGGGTTCCTCTGCTTCCTCAAGGAGCTCTTTCGTAGCGACGGCAAGACGGCGACATTCAATTTCTACGCGTCTGCGCTCGTGAAGGGCTTTGACATGTATTCGCTCTATCCGCGCGCCAATTTCGTGCGCATCGTGAGCCACACAGAAGGCCCTCTTGCCGTGCGCCTCAGGATCCCCGCTTGGAGCGCGAAGACCGATGTCGCCGTCAACGGCAAGGCACTCGAGGGTGTCAAGGCCGGCTCGTATTTCACGATATCTCGCGAGTGGAAGCTTGGAGACATAGTGACGATTTCGTTTGACATGCCCGTGGTCGCGCATACGCTCGATCATGTTGTCGCCTTCACGCGCGGACCCGTGCTGCTCGCACGAGACAGCCGCTTCGCAGACGGCGACATGACTGAGCCGTTTAGGCGTGGCACGGTCGCGGATGGTCAGCGCATGGACGGCTTTTCTGCCGTGCGCACGCCGTCCGACGACATCTGGATGACTTTCTCCGCGACGCTCCCAATCGGTTCGCACCATGAGAACCCCGAGGGCGCAAACTGGGCGACGGTCATGTTCTGCGACTATGCCTCGGCAGGCAACCTCTGGCGTACGGACAACTACTACCGCACGTGGTTCCCGATAGAGTACGGCCCCACAGAGTAATCGGCGTCCTTGACATTTGCCGCGATTTTTAGGATAATCCCCTTAACCAAGAAAGGATTACGACCAATGGTCACACGCATCATTCTGAACGAAACGTCCTATCACGGCGCAGGCGCCGTGAAGTCAATCGTCGCCGAGCTTGCCGCGCGCGGGCTCAAGAACCCGATAGTGTTCTCCGACCCCGACCTAGTGAAGTTCGGCGTCACGAAGAAGGTAACCGACATCCTCGCCAAGGCGAAGATCAAGTTCACGCTCTACTCCGACATCAAGCCGAATCCGACCATCGAGAACGTCAAGAACGGCGTCAAGGCCGCGAAGAAGGCGAAGGCCGACTGCATCGTCGCGATTGGCGGCGGCAGCTCCATGGACACCGCCAAGGCCGTTGGCATAATCATCGCCAACCCGAAGTTCGCTGATGTCCGTTCGCTCGAGGGCGTCGCCCCGACCAAGAAGCCGTGCCTCCCGATTCTCGCCGTTCCGACGACCGCAGGCACCGCGGCGGAAGTGACGATCAACTACGTCATCACCGACGTCGAGAAGAAGCGCAAGTTCGTCTGCGTCGACCCGCACGACATTCCTGTCGTTGCGTTCGTCGATCCCGAGATGATGTCGACGATGCCCAAGGGTCTCACGGCCTTCACCGGCATGGACGCGCTCACCCACGCGATCGAGGGCTACATCACGAAGGGCGCCTGCCCGATGACCGACATGATGCACCTCGAGGCGATTCGCCTCATCTCCGCGAACCTCCGCGACGCCGTCGCCAACAAGCCGTCGGGCCGCGCTGGAATGGCGCTCGGCCAGTACATCGCGGGCATGGGCTTCTCCAATGTCGGCCTTGGCGTCGACCACTCGATGGCTCACGGCCTTTCCGCTCTCTACAACACGCCTCACGGCATGGCTTGCGCGATTCTCCTTCCGACCGCGATGAAGTTCAATGCGCCGAAGACCGGCAAGCGCTACATCGAGATCGCGAAGGCGATGGGCGTGAAGGGCGTCGAGAAGATGACGCTCGTCCAGGCGCGCAAGGCCGCGATCGCCGCCGTCGAGAAGCTCTCGAAGGACGTCGGCATTCCGCCGACCCTCAAGGGCATTCTCAAGAAGGAGGACATTCCCTTCCTCGCGAAGAGCGCCTACGCCGATGCATGCCGTCCGGGCAATCCGCGCGACTGCACGATAAAAGACATAGAAAAGCTCTACAAGTCGCTTGTCTAAAGCCCAAGGGGGAGAGGGTCGCCTCTCCCCTTTTTGTAACCAACGGCAACGTGACGTCGATTGGTTTTTTTTGATATAATATAGGTAACCAAGGGAGAAATGTCGCAATGAAAGCAAGAAAAGGAATCTCATATCTCGAATATGCGCTTCTCGCGGCACTCGTCGGCATCGTCGGCGCGGTGGGCGTGATGAAGTACGGCAAGGCGATTGGTGAATTCTTCTCTTCTCTTGCCGACAAGACGACCGAGGTCACGCCGAAAAAGCCCTGATTTCTCACAAGGCCGAGAGGCCGAAAGGAAAAACAAAAAATGAAGAAGCAGACACTCCGCGCCCGCAAGGGTGCAACGTTCATCGAGTACGCGCTCCTCGCGGGTCTCGTTGCCATCGTCGTCGCGGCCGCCGCGATGTTCTTTGGCGACGACCTCAAGGAGCTCTTCGGCTCGGCCGGCAAGCAGACTGAGTCTGTCAAGGCCGGTGTCGACAAGGTCGACCTCCACTCGACGCTTGACAAGGCCAACCAGAAGGGTGGCGGCGGACAGCAGAACACCACTCCCTAACGGAATGCTTAAGCGCATCAGGCGACGTATCGCGAGCGAACGGGCGAGCGTGTATCTCGAATATGCGCTCGTGACTACCGTCACTCTCGGTATCGCCGCCGTTGCCTTTAATCCGGAAAGCTGGTTTTTCAAGGGGCTGGGTGTTGACTACGCCTTTCGCGAGGTGCTGATCAAGCTCCCGATCTTCTGATGCCGATAGTCTGGATTTCGTTGCCGTTCATCCTTGCCTTTGCCTGCTATGGAGAAATCAAGGCGAGGCGGATACCGAATTGGCTCACGCTGGGCGCGATTGCGCTCGGCCTTGGTGCCGCTTTCATCGAAGGCGACGTCGAAGGGCTCAAGGATTCCGTTCTTGGGCTTGCAATCGCGGGGGGATTGTTCCTCCCGTTTTGTCTTCTTGGGGTCGTAGGTGGCGGCGACATGAAGCTCATGGCGGCGGTCGGCGCAATCGTCGGCTGGCCGATGGTGCTCCGGGTTGTGTGCAACACTTGCATCGCCGGCGGCGTCATCTCCGTCGCGATCATGGCGTGGAACGGCGTACTTCTCTCGACGCTTGCGAATGTGTTCCGCATAATGGTCGGGATGCCTCGCCGGAACCAGGGGCTCAGAAACCCGCCGATGGTGCCTTACGCGCTCGCAATCACGCTCGGTACCCTCGTAGCCGTCTTCATTCAGGATTTTTAACTAACTTCTAACCCCGCCGCTCTCCAACTCCAACTCTAAACTCCAACTCCTAACCCCTGACCCCTGACTACTGACTACTGACTCCTGACCCCTAACCCCTAACAATGTTCAAGTGGCTGACGAGAAACGACGGAAAACGCAGGGCTAAGGCCGCGCGGCGGCTCAACTCGCCCCGCGCCTCCGTTTTCTCCGAGTTCGCGCTAGTCATGCCGCTTGTCGCGCTTGTGTGCAGCGCGCTTATCGAGATTGTCGGCTTCTGGGACGCGCAGGTGATGGCGAACCACGCCGCATGGACGGTAGGGCGCATCGTCATGGTGCGAGGTTCAGATGGCCTCGCGTTCTCGAGCGCCATAGACAAGAAGTCGAAGACCGGCATACCCAACACGAACATGCCGGACGCAATCAAGAAACTGATCGACGAGATCAACGCCGGAATGTCGGGCTTCAACAAGTTCAACAATCGCGGGAACATCGCGACGCTCTTTTTGATGTCTACCTGCGGAATCGGCTACTATGGGGCCTCCCCCGGCAAGTCGCTTTCAGATGGGCTCACGAAGCTTATCAACGCTGCCGTCGAGGCGATGACCAACGGCATCCCCGACTGGATCAAGGACGCCGTCGCCGGGATCAAGCTGCCGTCGTTCATCCCCGGCGGCGAGACGGGGATCGCGGGGCTTGTGAACAAGATTGTCGGCGCAATCGTGGACAAGATTGCCGAGGCGGTCCTGAAGCCGATTGCCAACGCAATCGGTGATCTTCTAAAATCGGCAATCGAGAAGGCGATTGGCAAGGACGGCGTCAAGATCGACGACCTTTTCAACGGTGACGGCGAAGCGGCGCGCCATGCTCGGCAGATCTTCGGCGCGGCCTCGCGCATCGCGCGGGCAAAGTCCACGATCGGCAAGGAGGTGCTTGTCGTCACCGACATGGACACTCTCAACGGTCCTTTCATGTTCGCGAAGCGCAGCGCCCTTGGACGGCTCGTCTATCCGCAAGTCGCCGACAAGGAGGTGAAGAGCGACGGCTATTTCGTGACGGGCGTCCACGGCTGGCCGGCGAATGACAACGGCCTCGCGATGGCGCACGTCGAGATCAACTGGCCCTACGAGTCGGGCTGGCTCTTCCCCGTCGTCTCGGGGCGCGACTACATCGCGTCCTCGCCGCCGGTTGCCATCGGACACAGCATGGTCTTCCCGCAGCCGGACATTATAAAGGAGAATCTCTACTCTGAGGGCGCGACGGCCTTCGCCCCCGGTTCTTACACGAACAACGCATCTGTCGCCGCTCTCGACGACCTCGCCAAGGAGATGAAGGAATACCTGAAGTTCGTCAAGTTCGGCATGCGCTTCAGGATCTGCGAAGAATCACTGTCGCTCGGCGACGAAGACTGGTATGCCTACTCGTGGAAGCGTTGCAACGAGCTCAAGGCGCTCTGGAATCTTGGTGACGGCAAGAAGGGCGGCGACTACGGTGACTGCTGGAGCGCCCTTACCGACGGAAAGGACCAGGACGCGCTGATGAGCGATCTGAGTCCGTATTTCAACAGCACGAGCTACCACACCCGCGACTACTACCACTGGGACGGAAGCTACCACAACAGCTACCGTTTGTTTCTCTGCAACGCGAACGGCAACGCCGGGCTCGCGAAGTGGTATGACGGCCATCCGTACCTCAACTACATCAGCTGTTCGGAGAACAAGTTCACGCGCAGCCTTGTAGCCCAGATGACGGTCGCGCAAAAATTTGCGTCGCGGCGGTTGGAGATTAGTGCGGCCGTTCCAGGCGTGTCGGCAGACTGGCTCTATGAAAAGATCCTCGCGTTTGCCGACCGCAACAAGGTGAACGTCTCCAACCTCGTGAAGTGGCAGGAAGGGCTCGACTTGACGGCGTGGAGGTACCATGACGCGGATCTCCATGTGAAGGCGAAGACGGCGGAAAGCTCGTTCGCCGTCATCAAGAAGCTGATCAAGGACGAGATCATCGACATTGAGAACATGGAGAACGGCACATCGCAGTGGACGGGCGACGAAGACGATCCCGTGTTCGACCCGAACGACGAAGAGGTGATGAAGAACCCCGAAGCTGCCGCCAAGAAGGCTTGGGCCAAGTGGGCGACGATGAAGGTGAACCTAAGGAAGAAGCTCAAGGAAGTCGACGCCGCGGCCGTGGCGCTGAGAGACCAGTGGACGCAGTACCAGAGGGATGTCGCCGCCTTTGAATCCAATCGCGAGAGGTGCGTATATGAATATTTTGTAGACGCCTGCATCAACACGCTTATCAAGACGAAGAACAAGTATGTGTTCGACCCCTCGAACGATTCGAAGTTCAAGATACCGGCCGGCTGCATGCCCTACGACATCGAGAAGGGCACGAGCGAGATGCTGGCCAAGGTGAAGGCCTATCAAAGCAAGATCAACGCCGCGTACGACAGGGAGGTCGAGTACGGTTCGCTTCTTGGGCTCCAGAGCGCCGGAAAGGCAAAGAGGGAAGGCAAGAGGCCCGACGAGATCGTGGATGAGGCGGATGGGATCAACGAGGACTCCCCGGGTTCCCTCGCGCCGGGCAGCGACACGGGCTCGATTATCGACAAGGACCACCAGGAGTGGTCGGGAGGCGAGTGGAAATGGAAATGACGGGGAACAAGGAATGGGGAACGGGGAACGTGCTCCTGGGGCGGCTTGCCTCGGAGCGCGGCAGCGTCGGCGTCGTGATGGCGCTTGTCATCTTCGTAGTCATGGGGATGATGACTATGACGTGGAACACGGCGCAGCTCTCGAAGGCGAAGATGCGCCTTCAGAACGCGGCCGACTCGGCCGCGCTTGCGCATGCCGTCTGGCAGGCGCGTGGCATGAACGCCGTGCAGAACATCAACGACGAGATGTACGAGGCGCTCTCTCTCGCTGTCAAGCTCAGGAACTTCGCCAGAATCATGGAGCCCATTGCCCTCGGGTTTGACGCTGCTTCGAATATACCGTTCGTCGGCATTATCTTCAAGGGATTGGCTATCGCGATGCACACGATAGCCGTGCTCGCCGGCGGAACCGGGGGGTGGCTTGCGGCGCGGATCTGCAAGTACTTCCTGAAGTACATCGCGATATTCTACGTCTACGGGTCGTCTATCCTCGGGGTGGTCAATGCGCAGAAGCTCGCCTCGCAGAACGAGGCCGACCCGCTTGCGGTATGCTCGCCATCCTCGTCCGTGACGGATCCGGACGGGTGGCATCTCGGCGTCTACACGCTTGGAATCTCGTGGCCGGTCAAGGACACGTTCCTGCTGCCGCTCGCGGAGTCCGGGAAGGACGAGGTGAAGAAGGCGCCGTGGAAGGGCGACAAGATCAGTATTTTCGAGAACTCCATCTCGCCGTGGAAGCAGATCTACAAGTTCACCGGAGCGGGCGACGCATGGGATATCAAGCCGTACGTCTCGAAACGCGGCGACAAGGAGGGGATCAAAGTCGAGACGAAGAAACAGGGCGGCAAGGAGACGACGAAGGTGGATGACCAGGGCGTCCTACCTGGGCCGACATTCTGGATCGCCTTCAAGCTGGGGCAGAACATCGAGACGCTGCCGCTGGATGGTTTCTTCAACTCGGGCGACAAGGACCGTTGGACGCACAAGCTTCCGATGTTTGCGATCGCGGCGGGACAGTGCATCACTGGCGACGTCGTGCCGCACTCGAAGAAGAGCGAGGAGGACAAGACGAACCAGCGGCCCGCTGGCTTCGGCGCGGGCGCGACCGCAAAGCTCGTCCCCGTTTCGCAGGTGTTCTACGACATGGCCAAGGGCGCTGGCTATGTGGTCGATGCGATAGTATACCATTGAGAGTTGAAAGGTTGAAAAGTTGAAAGGTGAAAGCGACATTCTGAAGGCCATCAAGAGGCGGCTATGCGGCGAGCGGGCGACGGTCGTGCTCGAGTTCGCCTTTGTGGCTCCGCTCGTCCTCATCGTCGCCATCTATTCCGCCGACACCATGCGCATCTTGCGCACAGAGCAGCAGCTCGAGATCGCGACGCGGCTCGCCGCCGACGTCGAGGCGCACATGGCCGACTACTACGGCAACGGCAAGACGCCGAGCAGTGCCGCAAAGAACGTCGCCAAGCGCTATCTCGTGGATGTCGCGCATGTGGTGGAGAACGTCGGCGACGTCTACATCAAGGGCGACAGCTATGTCGTGAAGAACCTTCTGTCCGTCGCCGTGGACTGGATCAACAGGTTCATGAAGGGCCAGGCATTCGGCGACGACAACCTGTTCCTGAAACTCATCGGCAAGATTCTCGGCGGGATCATGAATTTCGTCACGTTTAGGACTGTCAACTACATTACCGATGTCGTCCCCCACGACCGGGCCGTGAAGATCTCGACGGCCGTGTACATACCGACCATCTTACCGTCTGCCGCGTATGCCGCGATTTCCCTGCCGGAACGAGGCGGCGGAGGCGGGGGAAGGATCGGCGTCGGGCAGTTCACGCCGGATCTCGAGGGCGGCAAGGCGGCGACTGCGTGGAATCTCAAGCTTAACGCCAAGAAGCGGCACCGCGTCTACTGCTATATGCCTGTCATCGACTCCGTGCCGGTCGCGCCAGAGACGTATGTGCGCAAGTTCAAGTCGTGGTGCGCGAAGCATCCGCTTTTGAAAGGGCTTGTCAATTGAGGCAGAAGATTGCCAGAACGGCGCTTTCGGTCGCCATTGTCGTCCTCGCGGTATTCGCCGTGCGTTGGACGGTGCGCGCCGCGATGTCGCGCGCGTACAGGGCAAACCGCGACGTCTGCGCGCCGGAAATGCCGTTCGCGCCGTCGCCGCGTGTTTATTCCCTTTCCGCGCTCGTGCCTGCTGAGCTCCGCGTCAATCTCGCCGGACTCGTCGTCCGCCGTCACGCCGAGCGGCTTGGGATGCCGTATGATCTCGCCGTCGACGTCGCGGCGGAGAGGGCCGAGAGCGCCGGCTGGGAGCGACTCGACGACGAGAACGCGCTGACGATCAAGAACCTTTCCGGCATGGAGCGCCTCTACAGGACGCCCGAGGGCTCGATCGTCCTCCGCGAAGTCCGCGCCATCATGGGTGACGACTCGCTAATGGAGGACTTCTTGATTCCCGCCGAGATGATACCCGCGCCCGACGAGCAGACGACACCCGACGTGCTGGCGCGTCGCAGTGCGGTGCATGTGAAGGAGCTGATGCCGCCTGTCGTGCGCGATGTTGTCATCGGGAGTCCGCTTTTTACCGAGCTGATCGACCGCGGCGGAGGCGCCGCGCTGATTGTCCATTGCATCGCCGAGACGTCTGCTGCCGACGCGACGCGCGCCATTACGGACGCGGCCGCGAAGTCGGGCTGGACGAGGGACCGCAATCCCCTTGCCGGCATCAAGGGCGCGCCGACAGGTGGTGCGGAGAGCTGGACGAAGGGCAATCTGACCTTCTACTTCGAGGTTGTGCCTCGCCCAGTTGGCGGCGGGTGTGACGTCGACTACCGCTTCACAGATGACGAAGTATTCATTTCTAAAGAAAGGAAATAAAGATGAAAACTGACAACCACACGAAAATCGCCGCTGTCGCGGCTGTATTGGTGGGGCTTTTCGCGGTAGTGGCCGTGAACAAGTACATAACGCGAAAGACCACCGTTGCGCCGACGCCAAAGGCGTCCATTCTTGTCGCGACAGCCGAGATCAAGGAGGGTTCGGAGATAGGCGAAGAGATGCTCGGCTCGGCGGAGATTCCGTTCGAGGCGCTCTCCAACAACCACATCGCGCTGCCCGCGAAGGACGACGCCGGCTACCAGAAGGCGTTTTCCGAGGCGCTCGAGAAGATCGTCACGAGAAAGGCCACGCGCCTTATCGCGGTCAATACGCCGGTCTTCTGGACCGACATCGACACCGAGCCGAAGATCCCGTTCGCGGACCTGATCCCCGACGGCAACCGCGCCGTCACGGTGCCTGTCGACTCGGTGAGCTCGGTTTGCGGTTTTATCAAGCCCGGAAGCCGCATAGACGTCGTGCTGACCGCGACAGAGGAGAAGCTTGGACTCGTCACCGGACAGGCCGCGAAGGAGGCCGGTGCGCGCGTTGTCTCGAGCATTATCCTGCAGAACGTCCCGGTCATCGCGACCGACAGGCAGTATGACCTCGAGTCCAATCCGTCCGGCTACGGTACGATGACGCTTGCGTTGCCGACGAAGGCGGCGATCATGATGGTGCAGGCGCGCACGATGGGGCAGATCACGTATCTCCTCCGCAACGTGCGCGACACGAAGACAGAGCAGGACCGCTCCAACGTGACCGTCGCGCCGGGAATGTCCTTCGGCGACACCGTGAGGGCGTTCCAGAACTGAGAATCCAGAAAGGGGCATGAACATGAAGGCAACTAAATTGATATTGGCGGCGGCGTTCTGCGCGGCGCTTTCGGCGGACGCGGCGGTTGTGAGGAAGCTCCCCGCCGAAAACGTGGTAGAAGGCGAGTCGATCTCGCTTGACGCTATGGGCGCGAATTCGGTGAGAAGCTCCAACACGGCCGTGTTCGGCGCGGCTCTTAGGGAGTCGGGCGAGGCCGTGGTCTCGGGGACGCGTCTCGGCGATGCCCGTCTCGACTACGTCAAGGAAGGTCAGATCTTCGCATCGCGCCCGATCACGGTCGTGCCCGTTTTCTGGCAGGTCCTGAGAAAGATGTTCACGGACGATCCAGAGATCACCGTCGACATAGTGGGCGACAAGGTCGTGGTCGGCGGCTATACCGCCAATGTCGACACTTTACGCCGCGTCGACACGGCAAAGGCGCTCGACCCCTCGCGCATCGTGACGCAGGTCAGCTACTCGACGGCGCAGATCGCCGAGCTCGTCAAGGACTTCCTTTCCCGCGCCGCCGTCACGAACATTGGCGTAAACGTCGTGGGTCGTGAGGTGTGCCTTTCGGGGCGCATGTACGACAAACAGTCGATCGAGCAGCTTAGGAAGCGCGTCGAGGGCTTCGTCAAGGACTTCCCCGGCATGTCCGTCAACACCGATGAGCTCAGGATCTACAAGCAGAAGATCATGATCAACATCGAGTTCGTCCAGTACAGCGACTCTATGTCCCGCAACCTCGGATTCTCGGGACCCGAGAAGATCACCGCCGGCTTGGACTGGAATTTCGGCTACGAGCACAAGAAGGAGACGAAGGGCGGGCGCGACGGAACTCACAACACCAAGTTCGGCCGCGACTACTCGTCCGAGACGGGCTACAATACGGAAAAGGGCGACGACGGCAAGACATCGAAGACTCCCACCGACAAAACGTCCGACAAGGCGACTTTCTTGAGCGACATCGCGAACGACATTACGCGCGGCAACTCGTGGGCGCACAACTGGTCCGGCGGCGCGCACGCCAAGGTCGACGGCGTACAGGCGACGATAAATCTTCTCAAGCTGAACGGCGCGGCGAAGTCGCTCTACTCGACGACGCTCTCCACGCAGTCCGGCATCGAGGCCGAGTTCCAGAGCGGCGGCACGTTCAACATCATGACGACTCCCGGCATGGCTTCGAACGGCGACATGGTGTCGATCGAGTACGGCTACATCATCAAGACGACGCCGCTCATCATCGACGCCAACACCGTCAACCTCGACTTCTCCTTGGACAACAAGGAACCCTTGGACAACACGGGAACCCAGATCTCGCGCTACCAGACGAAGTCAAAGTACCTCGTCCGCCCCGGCGAGTCGATTGCCATCTCCGGCTACAGGCACAACTCGGAGAGCGAGGACAAGAAGGGGACCCCCTGGCTCTCTAAGATCCCGTGGATCGGGCCCTATCTCTTCGGCAACACCGCGAACAAGATGGAGCTTCAGGACATGCTGCTCGTCGTGACCGTCAACTGGGCGCTCGAGGACGACGGCGGCGCGACCGCGGCGCGTCTTGACGAAATGAAGAACCGCAAGGTCGAAGTGGAGATGCCCTAATGAAGCCGCTTGTCTTCACGAGAGAGGGGAAGCGCATTGCGACGCTGACCCCCCAGGAGGGGAAGGCCGGCGAGGTCTTCACCCTTGGCTCCGCCGCGAAATGCGACATCGTCGTGTCTGCGGAGTTCGGACTTGCGCCCCAGCAGGTCTCGTTCTCGCCGCTTGGCGGCGTCTGGTGGATCGGCGACATTGCGGCGGACGGACGGCTCGAGATCAATGGCCGCAAGACCGCTGCCGAGGCACTTGTCGGCAAGGCGTCGATTCGCGTCGGCTCATTCGAGTTCGAGGTGTCGAGCGAGCAGTCTGGCGAGCGCAAGAGCCGCCGCGAGACTGCCTCCGACATACTCTACGCCCATGCGCTCTCGCAGCTGTCGCGCACCTTCTCCGACTCCGCGTCCGAGGACGCGCTTGAGCTCGAGAAGCGCGTCGACGCGTCGCTTGACGACATCCTCGCGCGGGGACTCCCCGACTTCGAGGGGCTTGACGAGGCGACGTTGGCCGACCTCCGCCGCGAGACGGTCGAGGACATGCTCAGGCTTGGCCCCCTGGAGCCGCTTATCGCGGACGACTCGATCACCGAGATCATGGTCATCGACTATCGCCACATCTACGTCGAGCGCAAGGGCAAGGTCGCGCTTTCCGACCGCCACTTCCGAGACCCGGGCCACCTCATCCGCGTCATCGAGCGCATCGTCAACAAGGTGGGCCGCCGCATCGACGAGTCGAGCCCGCTCGTGGACGCGCGTCTCGAGGACGGCTCTCGCGTCAACGCCGTCATACCGCCCATCACGCCGGACGGCGCGTGCCTCACGATCCGAAAGTTCGGCAAGTCCCTCTTTACGCTCGACAAGCTCGTCTCGTTCGGCTCCATGAGCCCCGAGATGATGAAGTTCATCGACGCGTGCGTCGCCTTGAGGAAGAACATCGTCGTCTCCGGCGGCACCGGCTCCGGCAAGACGTCGCTCCTTAACGCCATCTCGCTCTGCATCGGCCCGGACGAGCGCATCATCACGGTCGAGGACTCGCTCGAGCTGAAGCTCCAGCAGAGCCACGTCGTCCGCATGGAGGCGAGGCCGGCCAACGCCGAGGGGAAGGGCGAGGTGTCGATCCGGCTTCTCGTCAAGAACTGCCTCCGCATGCGCCCCGACCGCATCGTAGTCGGCGAATGCCGTGGCGGCGAAGCCCTTGACATGCTCCAGGCGATGAACACCGGCCACGACGGCTCGCTTACTACCGTCCACGCCAACACGCCGAGCGACACCGTTGCACGTCTTGAGACGCTGTGCCTGATGGCGGGCATGGACATGCCGCTTTCCGCCATCCGCGCGCAGATCGCGAGCGCCGTGTCGATAATCGTGCAGACTGCGCGCCTTTCGGACGGCTCGAGAAAGACGATTGAGATCGCGGAGGTCTGCGGCCTTGACGAGAAGGGCAACGCGAAACTCAGGACGATTTTCGAGTTCAAGCGAGAGGGCGTCGATCCGAAGACCCGCAAGGTTCTCGGACACCACGTCGTCGTCGCGAAGCCAACCTTCTTCGAGGACTTCGCGTTGCGCGGCGTTCCTCTTGACGAATCGGTGTTCGCGGGCTTGCCCGCCATGGCCTCGGCGGAGGCGGGGGTGCCTGAATGACGGTCGACCTTTTGATAGCCACCCTGTCGCTAGTGGCACTCGCGGTCTTCGCCGGCATCGCCGTCAAGGGGCTCCTTGACGCGTCCACGAAGGACGACGAGTCGTCCGACGACCTTATGGCGCGTGCTGCGAAGGCACGGGACTCAGGGATGCCCGGGTTTATCGCCGGCATCATGCGTGCCCGCCGTGCCGCGAAGGTGCGCGCGGAGCTTCCCGACGCGCTTGACATGGTGTCCAACTCGCTTTCTGCGGGTCTCACGCTGCCCCAGGCGCTCATGAGGAACCTCGACCACTTCCCGCCGCTAATCGCCGAGGAGTTTGCGCGCGTAATCTACGACACTCGTCTCGGATTCTCGATTGGCGGCGCCTTCGACAACCTTGCACGGCGCCTGCCGATACCTGACGTGACGATGGTCGTCATCGCCTCGAAGATCGGCGTCTCCCACGGCGGCAACCTCGCGGAAAACTACCGCATGCTCTCGGCGCTGCTCAGGGACAACATGGCGTTTGAGGATGAACTCCGCGCGATGACGACCGAGGGCCGCATGCAGGCCATCGTGATGAGCGCGCTGCCGCTTGTGATGATCGTGCTGCTAGGCCTCGTAAAGCGCGACCTCGTGGCGCCGCTCTTCACGACTGGCATCGGATGGGGGACGCTGTGCCTTCTCCTGACGATGCAGGGCCTCGCGTACCTGTGGATACGCAAAATCGTGGACGTAAAGGTGTGACGCAATGAACATGGACCTCGCCATAGCGTTTTCCTGCGCGGCGGCATCCGCCGCGGCGCTCACGTTTCTTTTCGTACGCGCCCTCTCCGGCGCAAGCCGCCGCGCTTCCGGCGGCGGGCAGTCTGCGCTCCGCTCCATTCTCTCGCTCGTCGGCCATGCGTTCGAGCGGCGCCGTGGCGCGGACGCGGAGCTCGACCGCACGCTGATTCGGCTCGAAAAGCTCGTGGTGCAGTCGGGCGGCAAGTTCCTCGAAGGCGCGACGGCGCCCGAGGTGTTCGCCGCCAGGTTCGTCTTCCCCGCGTTCGCCATCGCGGTCATCGTCCCGCTTGGCCTGCTTCTCCGGCTTTCCGGCGGCGTGGTGTTCATGCTGTCGGCGTTCTTCGCCGCGGTGCTGTACGCCTATCCCGAGTCGGGGCTCAAGGCGGCGGCGCAGGAGCGCGCGCGCCGCTTCACCCGCGAGCTTCCCGGCTCCTTGGACATCATGCGCCTCGTTTCGCAGTCGGGCGGCGACCTTCTTTCGGCGATCAGGTCTGTGATCGAGGTCGGCGGCCCTGGCCCCGTCCGCGAGGAGCTTGCGCGCGCCGTCGCGCAGGTGGCGATCGGCTCGTCGCTCGTCGACGCCCTCAACGGAATCGCCACGCGCATCGGCACGAACGAGGCGAACGCCGTATTCTCGACGCTCGCACAGTCGCTTGAAATGGGCACGTCCGTCGCCGACAACCTCAAGTCCGCCGCCCAGCTGATGCGCCACGCCGCGCGCGTAAAGGCCCAGGCGCATGCGCAGAAGGCCGTCGTGAACATGTCGTTCCCGCTCCTTCTGCTCATTCTGCCGGGAATCTTCATCGTCCTCTTCGCCCCGCTTGTCATACAGTACGTCAACAGGTAGCCGCCATGCAGAACATAAATCCAAAGCCGGCAATCGTGCCAACGGTCCTTTCCCAGAAAGGCATCTTCTGGACAATAGTCCTCGTCGCGCTCTTCTGCGCGTCTATGTGGCTCTACTCGTCCTGGTCTGCGCTTTCCGCCGCGCGCGAGCGTCTCGCGGAGCCAATCTCGACCACGATCGAGATGCCGTTCTTCTCGGTCACGACTCCTCTTGGCTGGGAGGAGTGGAGCAACGTCACCGACGAGGTGGCGGTATGGCGGCGCAAGGGCGTCGACCTGCCGATCCTGCACTTCCTCTCGGAGCACGACGACGGTTTCGCCTACCATGCGCTCGACGTCAACGCGGCCGTCGTGCTGCGCATCATAGACGAGGACATAACGTCGGAGGCGATACCGGGCCTTCCGGCGACGCTTGCGCTCGTCTCGAAGGGCGTCGCGCAGTTCACCGTAAAGCCCGGGGTCATGGGCGTTCGCGTCGACTTCGACTTCGACACCGCGCCTTTCTCGGGCGAGGCGGCGATCTTCTATTCGGGCGACGTCCGCTACGTCGTCTGGGCCATCTGGCCGGAGGAGGACGAAGCGGCGGAGGCCGAGATACGCGGGTACATGTCGCGGCTTTTCGACGTGATGAAGATTCCGAACATCCGCGAGTCCATCGACCGCCCCGTCGTGAACTCGGGGCACCTCACGGCGGAGCAGAACGAACGCGTGCACCAGCAGGTCGACCGCGAAATGGCGCTGTGGCGTCTGTTCGCGGACCGAGTCGAGACCGGCACCACCGCCGCGCTTCTTCCCGCGCTCAAGCACTACCGCGAGGCGATGAGGCTCCTCTCGTCCATCCGCCAGGAGCGCCTTGCGCTCGGGACGGACGAATTCAAGCGCTATCTGACGTTCCTCGAACGCCGCCGCCGCGACGTCGAGGAATGGTTCGTCGTCCTGGACAAGGCGATGGCCATGCGCGACTGGGAAACCGCGCGTTCGCAGGCGCAGTGGATCATCGACCACGCGACTCTCACCGGCGAGCGCGTCGACGCCAGGCGTGCGGCGGATGCGCTTGCGAAGATTCCCGAGGAGGGCAACTGACATGGAGAACCTGAAAATATACGGAACTGACGGCAAGGTCATCCTCGAACGCGACCTTGGCGGGGAGAAGGGGCCTCTTATGGTTCTCGCGGGCGATGCGCCGCGGCTCGTCGACGCCGTTGAACAGGGCGCGGAGATCCTCGGCGCCCTTGTGCGAGACGAGGACGGCTGGGTTCTCGCGTCCGCGAAGACGGACCTCCCCGTCGCCTCCGGCTCGAAGCGCGCGCAGTCGAGCCCGCTTGCGGCCGGCGTCTCCTGCTCGCTCGGGCCCTGGACGTTTCGTCTCGACACGGCGATCGTCGCCGGCGGACCGGTGTTGCTGTGGCGGTTCGGTTCGGGTGCTATTGCGCTCGAGCGTCTCGTGCAGGGACGAAACTCGGTCGTGGCCGCAGACGACGGTTCGCTTTCTGTAAACCCTCCCGTTTCTGGCGGCGACACGCTGTGCGAGATATTTCCCACTGCCGACGGCGTGGACGTCGTGACAAGCGGGGTCAATGCGCAGCGGCTCTCCGTTGAACGGGACGTTCTTTTCTCCGTCGGCCGGTTCCAGGCTATGGCCATGGATGCGGCGGACGCCACGGCAGCGGCCAAGTCGGGGAATCCCTTCTCGTGGCCTTCGCGCAAGACGCGCTCTGGGCTGTTGTTCGGGATCCTCGTCGTCGCCTTCGTATGCCTTTGCGCGATGTTCGTGACGAAGCAGCTCCGCGGCGTAGAGGCCGCGGTCGCGGCGAAGACGGGCGCCGTGCAGACGAGTCGCCACCACGACACTACGGGTTTCGAGTTTTCCGACGAAGACGTGATGGTGTACGACAATGCCTTCATCCGCTCGCTCCCGATGATCCTGAAGGCCGAGAGCTCGCCTGTCACGCGCGACCTCATCTCTCGCGGAATGCAGCTCATGGGGCACATCGGCGGCGCCGACGTCGAGGCGAACGAGAAGAACGTGGCAGCTCAGGTGCGCTTTCTGAAGGACGTCGACGCCATGCAGGTCGCGGTCCAGAAGGGCGACTGGGACAAGCTGGTGGCGTTGATAGCCGAGGTGGACAAGTCCACGTTCGTCCGTTTCGACGCAGACGTGTTCCTCTCCGACGCGGTGGAGATCGCGAACTTCGTGCAGGTCAAGCTCCCCGAGTTCTTCCTCTCCGTGTCCGCCGCAGGCAGTGCGGGGCTGGCCAAGACCGAGAAGCACGTCGAGGCCTGTTTCGACACGCTGGACGACAACCTGTTCATGTCGGGCGCGGTCGTGTCGCGCGAGCGCGTCGCCGCAGACGAGCGCTGGACTACGCTTGCCGGCTACATCCCCATGCGCGACAAGTTCCTGGCCGGCGACGCCGCGAGCGTCATGCCGCTCCTTGACGCGTGGGGGACGTTCGTCGATGTGTTCGACGAGGAGGACGCGGCCTTCGCGCCGCTCGTCGCGCGCGAGCGCGGCGTCCTCGTGGAGGCACTCAAAAAGCGCGCCGCGACTGCCGACGACGTCTCCCTCATCTACCTCTGCGACCTGGGCGAGGCGGTCGGCATGGACGAGTCCTCGATCGGCGACTGGCGCCGTCGCGCCGAAATCGCCCGCAAGGAGCTCGCCGTGCGCTATCGCACGCTCTATTCGGACTACCGCATGAAGTCGGCCGTTGCGCCAGGGGCGCCCGAGACGCTTGCGGTGCTTGACGAGATGATTGCACTGGGGCTTGCCGAGAATACGTTCCACAAGTGGGCCCTGCGCGAAAAGGAGCGGGTGACTGCGCCCGCCAAGGAGGAGTCGAAATGATACGCAAGATCAACATCACGCTGGCGGTGGCGTTCGTCATCCTGTTCGTCTTCAAGGGGCTCAAGAGCATGTCGTCGTCAAGAGCCGGCGCGCGAGCCAACGACGGCGGCGAGTCCTCTGCGGCAAGTGCGGCGTCGTCGCTCGCGCCGCGTATCTACTACTTCAACTGGACGAGCTTCTCGGTCCGGAACAAGCTGGCCGACCGCAATGGCGTCCTCATTGGTTCGATGCAGGTGATATTCCCGAATGCGACGTTCGTCCATCTGCGCGGCGGCGTGAAGGAGTTCGCCAAGGTGCTTCGCGAGGACCCTGCCGCCGTGGTCGTGGGATACGGACACCATCCGGCCCTCGAGGACGTCGGCGTGGTGTCGGAGCTTCCGATTGCGTATTCCCGACTTGCCGTGATGACGCAAAGAAGCAATCCGTGGCGCTACAAAGGGCTGGAGTCTCTTGCAGGGCTCAGGATCGTGGCAAATGACGACTTCCTTGACTTTCCGTTGCTACAGCGGCTGCTGAAGGAGCAGGAGGCAGGCAATACCAATGGCATTCCCACAGTCAGTGTCGTGTCGACCATCCGCTCCCGCGAAGAGCTCGCGAAGATTGTCGAGGCGGGTGAGGCGGACGCTTTCTTCGCGACGTGCGACAACGCCATGCTCATGCCGGAGCTGATTTCGTCGACGATTCTTCAGCGTTTCCGGATGTCGGAAGAAATCGACAGGGATGCCGTGCTCTTCCGTGTCTCGAACCGCGACCCCGAGTTCGCCAAGACGATTCTCAGGGAATACGAAGAGGGCTTGCGGCGAATGGAATCGAACGGCGTCCGCCGCCGCCTGTTCGACTACTATGGCTTTGTCCCGGAGCCGCTGCCGCCGCCGCAGGACCGTTAGACACCGCAGAGGCGGGGAATTTGCTTCCGTTTGGCGCGGGCCTCAAGTCCGCGCCATTTCCGTATCTTGAACTTACCCTTGACTAACAAGGGCAGAATAGGGTAAACTCTCACACACTACAGAGAAATTTTTCAGTTCAACCCAAGGACAGTAAAAACATGAGCGAAAAACTCGAAACGATGACGCCGGAACTAAAGGCGTTTGTCGAAGAATGGAAGTCCAAGCCGGGCAACCTCATCATGGTTCTGCACCGCGTGCAGCAGACGTACGGGTACATCCCGCGCAACATAGCGATCGAGATCTCCGAGATGCTCGACGTGCCGTTGGCGAAGATTTACGGCGTCGTCACGTTCTATAACTTCTTCCGGCTCCAGAAGTCCGGCAAGTACAACGTCCAGGTCTGCCTGGGCACGGCTTGCTACCTCAGGGGCGGCGACGACATCATCAAGGAGTTCGAGCGCCGTCTCGGCGTTGGGCTCAATGCGACGACCTCGGACGGGCTCTTCTCCGTCGAGGCAGTCCGCTGCCTCGGCTGCTGCGGCCTCGCGCCTGTCGCCGTCGTCAACGGCGAGGTGCACGGCAAGCTCGAGACGAAGGACGTCGAGGGCATCATCGAACAGTATCGCAAACTCGGTTAAAGGGGAAAGAAAATGGCTAAGCTTACGCTCGCAGACCTGCGCAAGATGCGCGAGGAGAAGCAGAAGGCGCTTGACATGCGCGACTCGTCCAACAAGGACATCCAGGTCGTCGTCGGCATGGGCACTTGCGGCATCGCCGCCGGCGCGAAGGACACGTTCACGACGCTCATCAACACGCTCTCCGAAAAGGGGCTCACAAACGTCCTCGTCAGGCAGACCGGCTGCATGGGCCTTTGCCACTCCGAGCCGACGGTCGAGGTCGTCGCTCCCGGAATGCCGACCGTCATCTACGGACATGTTGACGCCGCGACGGCCAAGGACATCGTCGAAAAGCACATCGTCGGCCACCAGCTCATCGAGGGCAAGATCCTCGACAAGCCGTCGATCGACATTGTCAAGAATGGTTAAAAGGTTGAAATGTTGAAAGGTTGAAAGGTTTAGATGGCATCCTTCAACACGACTTTCAACAATTCAACTATTCAACTGTTCAACCTTTCAACTTTTCAACAAAGGAGTTAGAAATGGCATACGAATCATACGTATTGGTTTGCGGCGGCACTGCGTGCTGCTCTGGCGGCGCCGACAAGATCATCGAGGCGTTCGCGAACGAGCTCGAGGCCGCCGGCCTCAAGGAAAAGGTGCAGGTCGTCGCGACGGGCTGCCTCGGCTTCTGCGAGCAGGGTCCGATCGTCAAGATCCTCCCGCAGGGCACTTTCTACGTCCAGGTCAAGGCCGCGGACGTCAAGGAGATCGTCGCCGAGCATCTCGTCAAGGGCCGTGTCGTGCAGCGTCTCTGCTACGACCCCGAGCAGGCGAAGAAGCTCGTCGCCGAGGCGAACATCCCGTTCTACCAGAAGCAGTACCGCATCGTCCTCAGGAACTGCGGCGTGATCGACCCCGAGAAGATCGAGGACTACATCGCGCGCGACGGCTACAAGGCGATTGAGAAGGTGCTCTTCGAGATGACGCCCGAGCAGGTCGTCGACGAAATGCTCAAGTCCGGGCTTCGCGGCCGCGGCGGCGCGGGCTTCCCGACAGGCATGAAGTGGAAGTTCGCCCAGCAGCAGCCCAAGGGCCAGAAGTACATGGTCTGCAATGCCGACGAGGGCGACCCCGGCGCGTACATGGACCGCTCCACTCTTGAAGGCGACCCCCACTCTATCCTCGAGGCGATGACGATCGCCGGCTACGCGATCGGCGCTTCGAAGGGCTTCATCTACATCCGCGCCGAGTATCCGCTCGCCATTCACCGCCTTGAGGTTGCAATCGCCCAGGCGCACGAGCTCGGGCTTCTCGGCGACGACATCCTCGGTTCGGGCTTCTCGTTCGACATCGAGCTCCGCTTCGGCGCAGGCGCGTTCGTCTGCGGCGAGGAGACGGCGCTTCTCCAGTCCATCGAGGGCAACCGCGGCATGCCGAAGCCCCGTCCGCCTTTCCCGGCAGTCAAGGGACTCTGGGGCCGTCCGACGGTCATCAACAACGTCGAGACGCTCGCGAACATCCCCGTCATCATCAACAAGGGCGCCGACTGGTTCTCCAAGATCGGCACCGCGACGACGAAGGGCACCAAGGTGTTCGCGCTCACGGGCAAGGTCAACAATTCCGGCCTTATCGAAGTTCCGATGGGTACGACGCTCCGTGAGATCATCTTCGACATCGGCGGCGGCATCCGCGGCGGCCACAAGTTCAAGGCGGCCCAGACGGGCGGCCCCTCGGGCGGCATCATCCCCGAGCAGTTCCTCGACACCCCGATTGACTACGAGTCGCTCGCGAAGATCGGCTCGATCATGGGCTCGGGCGGCCTCATCGTCATGGACGAGACCGACTGCGTCGTTGACATCGCCAAGTTCTACCTCGACTTCACGGTCGACGAGAGCTGCGGCAAGTGCGCGCCGTGCCGTATCGGCGGCAGGAAGCTTCTCAACTACCTGAAGAAGATCACCGACGGCCGCGGCACCGAGCAGGACATCAAGGACATGGAGGCGATCTGCGACGCGATGAACAAGGCATCGCTCTGCGGCCTCGGCCAGACGGCCTCCAACCCCGTCCGCTCGACGCTCCGCTACTTCATGGACGAGTACATGGAGCACATCAAGGACAAGAAGTGCCGTTCCGGAAAGTGCGCGAAGCTCATCCAGTACAAGATCGACCCTGCGAAGTGCAAGGGCTGCACGATGTGCGCGAGGAAGTGCCCCGCTGGCGCTATCTCGGGTACCGTCAAGAATCCGCATGTCATCGACCAGGCGAAGTGCATCAAGTGCGGCGCCTGCGAATTGACTTGCAAGTTCGACGCGATATCTCATGGGTGAAAGGAACGGACGGGGATGCCACCCATCCCCGCACCCCTTGAAAAGGAAAGGAACTCTTTGTTATGGAAACTGAAATGATCACTCTTGAGATCAACGGCAGGTCCGTCACGGTCCCGAAGGGCACGTCTATTCTCAACGCGGCCAAGGCCGCCCACATCAAGATCCCGACGCTCTGCTACCATCCCGACCTGAAGCCGGGCGCAAGCTGCGGAATCTGCGTCGTCAGGCAGCTCGTCCCGAGCCGCAACCCGGCCGACAACGGCAAGCTCGTGCCGAGCCCGAAGATGCTCCGCGCGTGCTGCACCGAGGCGACGGCGGGGATGCACATCCTAACGCACGACCCCGACATCGTCCAGGTCCGCAAGACGGTTCTCGAGCTCATCCTCGCGAACCACCCGCAGGACTGCCTCCAGTGCCCGCGTTCAGGCTCCTGCGAGCTCCAGGCGATTGCGGCCGACTTCGGCATTCGCGACATTCCGTTCCCGAAGGAAGTCATCCACCGCGATCCCGACAACTCCACGCCGTCGATCGTCCTAAACTCCGACAAGTGCATCAAGTGCGGCCGTTGCGCCGAGGTGTGCCAGGAGATGCAGAACGTCTGGGCGCTCGAGTTCATCGGCCGCGGCGAAAAGACGGTCATGGCTCCCGCAGCCGGCGTCAAGCTCGCCGAGTCGCCCTGCATCAAGTGCGGCCAGTGCTCCGCGCACTGCCCCGTTGGCGCGATTTACGAGAACGACGAGACTGCAAAGGTCTGGGCCGCGCTCCGCGACCCCGAGAAGACCTGCCTCGTGCAGATCGCCCCGGCCGTCCGCGTCGCCGTCGGCGAGGCGTTCGGCATGAAGCCGGGCGAGATCACCACCGGCAAGATCTACGCAGCGCTTCGCATGCTCGGCTTCGACAAGGTGTTCGACACGAACTTCTCCGCCGACGTCACGATCATGGAGGAAGGCACCGAGTTCATCAAGCGCTTCACCGAGCAGAAGGACCTTCCGCTTCTCACCAGCTGCTGCCCTGCGTGGACGGACTGGATGGAGAAGTACGCTCCTGACTTCACGACGAACTTCTCGACCGCCAAGTCGCCGCAGCAGATGCTCTCCGCTCTCTGCAAGAGCTACTGGGCCGACAAGAACGGCGTCGACCACACGAAGATCCACGTCACTTCGATCATGCCCTGCACGGCGAAGAAGCACGAGATCGCGCGCGACGAGTTCATGAGCGCCACTGGCACTCAGGACACCGACGTCGTGCTGACGACGCGCGAGCTCGCCCGCATGATCAAGGCGGCCGGCATCGACTTCGCCTCGCTCCCCGAGGAACCGGCTGACAAGCTTTTAGGCGAGTACACTGGCGCAGGCACGATCTTCGGCGTCACCGGCGGCGTCATGGAAGCTGCTCTCCGCACGGCCTACTGCCTCATCACCGGCGAGGCGCAGCCCCCGAGCATCGACTTCCAGGCGGTGCGCGGCATGGACGGCGTCAAGACCGCGACGATCGACATCAAGGGCACGAAGGTCAACATCGCCGTTGCCCACCAGATGGGCAACGTCGAGAAGGTCCTCGACATGATCCGCGAAGACCGCAAGAACGGCGTCAAGCCGCGCTTCGACTTCATCGAGGTCATGGCGTGCCGCGGCGGCTGCATCGGCGGCGGCGGCCAGCCCTGCCTCGCGACGGACGCGATCCGCGCGCAGCGTACGGCCGGTCTCTACACCGACGACGAGAAGTGCGCTCTCCGCATGTCGCACCAGAACCCCGAGGTCACTGCCCTCTACAAGGACTACCTCGACGGCAAGACTGGCGCGCAGGGCGGCGAGAAGGCGCACCACCTTCTCCACACCGGCTACAAGAAGATCGACGTCTATCACTTCGAGTGACGTGCACGCTTCTTTATCGGACATAGTTGCCGACGTAGCGGCAAACTCGATCGAGGCCCATGCGGGCCTCGTTCGAGTTTCTGTTATCGAGGAAAACGGCACGATAACGCTGCGAGTCGAGGACAACGGGAAGGGGATGCCTCCCGAAATCGTCGCCAAGGCGTTTGACCCGTTCTATACGGAGCCGGGAAAGCACGACAAGCGCAAGGTCGGCATGGGGCTTCCGTTCGTCAAGCAGACGTGCGATGCCTGCGGCGGCAGCGTAAAGCTCGAGAGCAGGCAGGGCATGGGCACGACGATAGTCTGCACGTTTCAGGCCGACAACATCGACCTGCCGCCGATGGGGAATCTTCCTCAGGCGATTCTCTCGCTCTTCAACTTCGACGGAGATTTCGACCTCGTATTCCGCCACAGGAAAGGCGGTAACGAGTATGAAATCTCCCGTCTTGAGCTAAAGGATGCAGTAGGCGGCTTTGATTCCGTCGAAGGGCTTTCGCTCGCCCGCGAGTTCCTAGAGGGGCAGGAAGAGTCTCTGTAGCGTTGCTTCTAACGCAGCGTCGCGCGTTAGAATTTGGTCGAAGGCCGCAAATCCGCGAGCTTGACCGACACCTCGAACTGCGAAAGCGAGGTGGTCATTATTCCGATCCCCTCGCGGCTCGCGGCTTCAACCATGTCTTCCGGCGGCTGGCGATCGTGGCAGAGGACGATGCCCTCGATTCCTGCGAGCGTACATACTGCAATTGCGTTGAGGTGGTTCTGTATCGTAATTAGCACGGACTCGTCGCCGCAGTGTCCCATGACATCTGAGAGAAGATCAGACGTGTAGGCCGAGGTAATTTCGCCATCTTTGTTCTCTACGACTACTGTTCCGCCGAGCCGTTCCGCTATTTCGCAAAATTTCATGTCATAATTATACCATAATTCGGCTGGCATGGCTTTTCGCAAGGATGCGTTTCACAGTGTTTTAGGGTGTTCGTTTTTGGTATAATATGCGCGGTAAATGGAGGCAAGACATTATGCGGCTTTGAGTCGTGAAGGACGCAGGACGACTGCGCTCCTTGTGGTCGCGCTGTCGCTTCTCGCCTCCGCCGCGCGGGCAAGCACGGGATTCACCACCAAGGCGACTCTGTCGACGACGCAGAGCGGTCCCACGCTCGCCAACGGAACGGTGTATGTCGTGCCGTCCGACGCAACTATCGACCGATCGCCCGGCTCGACGCTGAGCGCGATGTACGTTGCCGACAACGCGACGGCCGTGATCTACATTCCCAAAAACGTGACGCTGACGGTGAATGGCGGCAACGCGAGCGGCACGGAGAGCGCCGGCGCGGGCATCCGCCTCAACAACGGCTCGACGCTGATCGTCACCGGCGGCGGCAGGCTCAACGTCACCGGCGGCAGCGCGACGAACGGCGGCAATGGCGGCAATGGCGGCAATGCGTGGGAGAACAACGGATGGCTGAAGGTGGGCGATGGCGGCAATGGCGGCAATGGCGGCGGCGGCGCGTCGGCGGCCATTGGCGGCATTGGCGGCATTGGCGGCAATGGCGGTTCGGGAGGGTATATCTCCTCGCACTATTCCGATTACGACACCTACGATCAGGATGGCGACAAAGGTGACGATGGAACGGCTGGCGGCAACGGAACTTCGTCAGGCGACGTTTACTTCCTCGGCGCGCTGTCGGTGACGGCGTCTGGCGGCGTGAAGGGATCGGGAGGGTCTTCTGGCTTTCGCGGCAGCCGGGTTCGCCATGTGTACAGCAACGAATACACAGCTGGCGGTGGCGGTGGCGGCGGCGGCGGCGGCGGCGGCGCTGGCGCGACATGTGTTCTCGCGGGCGGCGGCGGCGCTGGCGGCGGCGGTGGCGGCGGCGGCGGCAGCGGCGCCTATTTCTGCACTGTGAACGTCGCGGGCGACCGCGGCGATCCCTATGGCGCCGGCGGACGCAAGGGCAGCGGTGCCGACTCCAACGACGGATCTGGTTGGACTGATTCGCCGGGCGTCGCTTCATATGCGTCCTCCAAGACTGGCGGCTACGGCGGCAGCGGAGGTGCGGCAGGATCGACCGGCGCATCCGGAACCGTCTATCGCGACAGCGGCGTGACGATTTCCGGCACCCGCAACTCGGAAGTGGCGGCCAGCTCCCATTCCGCCATCGAATACACACTCAGCTTCTCGGATTCGCAGCGCGTGGACGAATCGAAGACGGTCAAGCTCGGCTATGCGTGGCCTGCCGCGCCGATGCCGCCGGAGCGTCCCGGATGGGCGTTCAAGGGATGGTTCACCGAGGAGCACGGCGGCGGCACGAAATACTACAACGCCGACTCCTCGCTCGCGCTCGCACTCAACGAGTATGCAATTGTCGGAGACCTCATGCTGTACGCCTCGTGGGAGCTTGTCGATCCTTTCGTGGCCGATACGATAAGCGTCAACGGCGTCGGGCTCGTTGGCGGGCAGACGCAGACTGGCGACGGCTGGTACTATGATAGCTCAACCGGCTATGTCTGGCTCCAGGAGCAGGGCAGGACATACGTCATCACCGGCAACGACCCGGCCGGCGAGTTCAGCATCTATGCACATGCATCGTGTACGGTCGTCATGTCCAACCTCACCATCAACGCAAGCAGCAACGTGAACCGACCGCCCTTCGAGAACAATCCCAACTCGAGTCCCGTGCTGATGTTCGCGGGCACGAACCACCTCTACGGCCCCGTGGGCTTTCCGGCAATCTACACGTACGGCGTCGGGACCCTTACGATACGCGACGGCGGTGGTGTTGTCTATGCAACAGGCGGCGCGAATGCGCCAGGCATCGGCGGCGCGCCCGGTACGTCGACCGGCAGCCTGAAAATCGAGGGCGGCACCATCGAGGCATACGGCGGAGACTATGGACCCGGCATAGGGTCGGCGAAAGACGGCGGTTTTGGCTCGATCACCATTTCCGGCGGAATTGTGACGGCCGTTGGCAAGGGAATCAGATTTTTCGGCGGCGGCGCTGGCATCGGCGGCGGCGCTTCGCAGCCCGGCGGCGTCATCCGGATTACGGGTGGCGAGGTGACGGCCACTGGCGGCGATGGCGGCGCTGGCATCGGCGGCGGCAGCTCGGCGGCTGGCGGCAACATTTCCATTTCCGGTGGCACGGTCAATGCAACAGGCGGTCGTGTCGGCGCGGGAATTGGCGGCGGCGTCAACGGTGACGGCGGCACCATTGCGATTACGGGTGGCGCCGTGAGAGCGACGGGCGGCGATGGCGGCGCGGGTATCGGCGGCGGCGACTGCGGCGCCGGCGGGTCGATCACGATTTCCGACGGCGATGTTGTCGCAAGGGGAACGGGCTATGGTGCCGGCATCGGCGGCGGCAGAAACAAATACGGCGGCATAATCACCATCACGGGCGGTCATGTAGACGCAGCCGGCGATGCGCGCGGCGCGGGCATCGGCGGCGGCAACGGCTGCGTCCCGGGCACGATTTCCATTTCGGGAGGAATCGTCATGGCCGTCGGAGGAACGAACGGCTGCGCAGGCGTCGGCAGTGGCTACGAAGGCTACTACGCAGGCACTGGATCAATCAGCATTTCCGGCGGCACGATTTACGCTTCGGGCAGTCGCGAATCCCCAGATATCGGCCGTAGAAGCAACGAACATAATGTAACCGTGGTTTTCACCGGTGGCGCCATCTATGTTGACAAGGAAAAGGTTAAGCCCGATCCGAAAGACGGGTTCGAAAAAAGAGTCTTCCCCGTCGACCTCGACATAGGCCTCCCCAACAGCAAGGTGACGGAGTTCGAGCTGGGGACCAGAAACAGCGGATTCGAGAACATCTATACCAACGACAGGGGCATCCTGCGCATCTGGCTGGCCTCTTCCATTTACAGCTATGGAATACGCATTACAATGGAGGATGGATCCGAGCATGTCTTCAGCTTCAAAGTCGCCGATGACGGCACAGTGACATCAAGCGACTTCCTCATAGTGAATGAAGCGATCATAACGGGAGATGAAGACCTGC
>Ga0310695_10001159_pt1 | contig 63785 bp, 58 predicted proteins | sample RumenRJG_04DNA_FD_203882 | JGI IMG/M metagenome (GOLD analysis project Ga0310695, IMG submission 203882) | Bovine rumen microbial communities from Lethbridge, Alberta, Canada - RJG_04 (v2) (version 2) | ecosystem: Host-associated > Mammals > Digestive system > Stomach > Rumen | place: Canada... | reverse complement strand
CCCCATAGAAGGTATCGGAACGAGTTGCCCAGAATTGTTTCAAAGAACACTTAGCGATTTTTAGTGGACAGCAATGATAGGAGCCAAGGACTCTGTGGATCATTGATCCTTTGACAAAATTGTTTTACCAGAGTGGATCATGCAGAGCCCCCGCTTTCCTTACTCAAGTAAATGTAATCGCCTTAATGCATCGACATTATCGAGATTGTGATAATTTTGCGGTGCCTTGTATGCGCGATTCATTACATCGTTCAGGCTGATTTCTGTGCGCAGCCTTACGGCTCTTTTTATTAGTATAGCGTGACCAAATTTCTTTTTTTTGAAATATGAATCATAATCATAGCGATTGATGCCCCCCCACGCTTGAAAGTACTGCCAAAGTTCAGTCGGAGACGCTGTTACGATCCTATCGACCTCGAAATATCCTATAATTTTCTTCTTTGGCGATGAAGAATATATATATACACGTCTTATTCCATCACCAAAACATATCTTCCGGAACTCCACCTTTTTCTCACCGTTCATTATTTTCTCCGCAAACTTTGGCTTTATCGACATGAGTACGCACTCACGCTGATAGGGCTTATTGAAGTAAAACTCATCATGCCCATATTGATAAACTGACTTCACTTGACTCTTCTGTTCAAACCCAAAACGGCTTAGGAACTTGCGAAACACGCCAATGTGCTCGTCTGACACAGTCAATAAAGGATAGTCTTCATGAAGTATCTTTCGTGCCTCATTGATGAGGAAGGTTCCTATGCCTTGCCGTCTATATGCTTCGGCAACACGAATCGTACAGATTTTCTTCTCGTCGTTCGTGTTTTTTAGAATTGCAAGCCCTGCAATCCGCTTATCGTGTTCGCATATTATAATAGTACGTTCGTCAGTTCCCGTCATATCTAACACATGTTCCAGCCATTCCTCAAAGTGGGGATAGTTGCAGGTAAGACCACTCAGAAATTTTCGGATTTGAGCAAAATATGAAAACTTATAATCGGCGGAAGTTTCTTTGTTAATGATAAATGAATTCATTTCTTAAGCCGTTTTCTTATTCTTTTATATAGGGACTTCCCATAGACGCAATATAGTATCACCAATAGTAGTATGACAATTGCTACCCAGACGTAGTTAGGTATTTCCCAAAAGCCATCTTTTCTCATCCATCCATCAGGTAGTGCCTCAAACAACATTGTGCATAGAATGTTGGCAAGAACAGCTAGTATAATTTCGTGGTTTCCAATATGTTCTTTTGAAAATGCTGTAAAGAATGAAAAACTATTGCCAATACCATCTTTCTGAAAAGCAATAACATAATCACCTTCCGCAGTGTTTAGGTCATCTAAGTATTGCCGAAAAGCATCCATTTCAAGCAGCCTGACGCTTTGAAGTTTTCGATTGTCAACATAGGAGAGTTCATAATTATCTGGGACGCAGTTCAAGAAATAGACTGCTTTTACCTGTATGTTGGATAATTGGTTTTGCTGACGAGAATTACTTATTGTTTCTGGTTCATTCCTATACTCATTTACTTTTAAGTCATATTTGTATATCTTCTTATTGATGCTACCGCTCGAAATATTTGCAAGACTTTCTTCTTGTGTTTTTATAAGCAGCCTAATATATATATGAGTATAATTGCCTGCTGGTTTGTTTATTGGAATCCTAATATGACCATCATGGCTTATTGGCATAACATTTATGATAGCCATACTAATAGCATGAGTATCATGGGTGTAATGCACGATATGACCTGTTCGACCCGTGTCAAGAGGCTGAGCATTGATGACCTCTTCATTGAATATAAATTTAAAGTTGGAGGCTTCATGGAGTTTGTTATGCAATGAAGATATCTCACAATTTGTTTTAAGGAAGGGAGCAAAGACATAAATATCAAAATTGTTGGGTAAATTTCGGTTAACAATCATTAGACCTAATTCTACCGATGCCTTTTGATTCCTTATGTCCCACGTACAGATATGGAGTTTCTCTACAGAGATGTTTTGTTGATTGCTTAGGATATAGATGTAGTTATTCATTGAAATAATTCGTTTATTTTAGGCGATATTCCTGTATTTATTTGCTTAGATGTTTTTATTTCAGCGATTGTAGTTTTTCTCTCATATTAACTGTTATCTGTTATTGATAGGAAGTTTTCTTCCTTTTATTTTCTCCGTAAAGCGATGTTTCGCTTATCCCTAGTATTGCTGGTGGTTAAGAACTATGTCATAATGCAGGTTTGAGAGATTGTTTTTGATTTGACGACCTAATTCAAAATCTTTGATAGGAAACACCTTTTTGGCAACCTCTGGTTTTACCTGCTCTATCCACTCTTGTGTTACTTCTAAACCACTCTTAATACGCTCCTTTATCATCTTCTCAAGCTCCGCTATACCATTCTTATTGAAATAGGCATTAAGAGATTCAAGTGCCTTTAGTGCGGAATCCTTAGATTTAGCTTCATGATCTTCAATATAAACACATTCATCGTAATCGTTTTTCTTATTGTAGGCTCCATTTGCACTTAAGCCATCAATTGTATGTATTTTAACTGCAAACAATTCCGACCCAAAACTTGAATCTACTCTGGACTTTTCTGAGTTTGTCAAATCTTTAATTTGAAGGTCACGATAATAAAGGTTTAATACATAAAGCGCAGCGAGGCCATGAAGAAGATGCTTGATGTTTCCTTTCTTTAATTCTTTTATACGATTATGCTTTACCGCCTGATAAGCTTTATTCCAATCAGCGGAACTGGATCCTCGTTTGCTGGCCTTTTTAAGTGGTTTCAGAATTTTGTTCTCATCATTGTCGAAATAAATATTAGGAGATACAACAAGAACAACTTTATCTTCCAGCTTCCATTGATCATTAAGATACTTCATGCATACTGTATCAAAATACATTTCCTCGTCTGGAACTACTGTTCCACCGTTTAATAAATACAATTCTTTGGCTAAAGCTTCTATCTCCACAACAGTTTGTATTATGATATCAGCGATTTTCATAGAATATACTTCCTGCTGTGAATCATTAATATGAATGACATTTGCTAAATCCAAAAAATCATGTTCCAGATTTTTGAAAACTTGCCAAAAAATGTAATTGAATGCCTTATTTACCATTTTGCAAATATTTTAATGTCGTTTTTATTGTTGAAGATATACGGGATTTGCGCTTTGCCCCTAGCTTTATCTGCTTCAGAAAATGTTAAGTACTTTTGCACTTTACGTACTAAATAATTCTGGGGCACATGGCGCAAAGATCCTGCACCCCAATCAACTAATATAGAATCACTCTTTGTGAATTGCTGAGTCATCGACGAAGTCGCTTGCCAGAGCAAGTCCCCGAGTTTCACATGTGCTGACAACCACATACATTCAATTAAGTGATCAGGATAACGAGTCATAACAATAACTTTAACATAAATAAGAGCGAAATTTGCACTATACCCTAACGTTTGATTGCGTGTTTCCAGTCTATGCTGGGGGAGGATTTTGGCGTGCTTGTTTTATTTGAATTATTGGGATTTGAAGCTTCGCCCTCAAGTCGCTCTATCCTCTTTTGAAGTTCTTGAAGATGATCCTGTAGTGAAGCGTTCTTCTTGTTGGCATCTTTATAGCCGATAAAGAACACGACAAATGCCAAAACAACATCCAAGACAGCATTACCGAATGGATTGCCTAACTTGAACTCACAACAAATGGCTATGCCCAGTAGCAAGAGAACTACACACCAGCCAATATACCTATTTGTATTCATTTTCATAATAGTTTTAGGTTTTAAAAATTAACATGCATAAATCAATCCCTGTGAATTGTTGAGTCATCGACAAAAGTCGTTAAGTGGATCATTCAGTCATCGACGAAGTCGCTTGCCAGAGCAAGTCCCCGAGTTTCTTTTTCATTTGAGTCTATTCCTTCGGTTATTCAAGCCAGCCCCAAACTCAAAAGAGACAACCTTCAAAAAAATACTTATTAAGATAACTTAGAATCTTAAAAGACTCTTCATATCCTCCACAACAACCTGGCTCCCTACTGATAGTAATCAGAGATGACCTATAAATAAGTTGCTTCATAAAAGAGTACACGATGTCATTCTTAACATATTCTTGATAAAATATTTCTTCCGGCCATGCCTTCTGTTTACCAAGGATCTCAGTACTAAAACAATCCAAATCAAAGTCCAAAACAAAAGGATAGACAAGCCCATCGTTAAATGCGCCATGATGGTACTGCATAGTATCACGGACCTGACTATAGTAAGGCTCTGAAATACAACTGTCACCAAGACAACCTCTATTACCAACCGAAGAAGGCAAATGGCTTATGCTGAAAAGTTTGTGCTCTGAGTCATCGGCATTTTGGTAATTTTTGTTAGCCTCACTACCAATAATCACCACGTCACGAACCAGGTTAAGCGAAACTGCAGCAGAAATCCAATCATCATCTAAGCCGCTAAGATCAAATTCTACGAAATTCCAAAACTGTCGGTCAGTAGCATCAGCTAAATCTTTAACACCTATTTTCTGGAGAAGCGTTTCCTGCTCACCGGCATCACAGCAGTCTTCATGATAATCGAAGGTGACCAGATTGGGAACTATTCCATCCAATTGACCGCTTTTGTATATTTCAAAAAGGACATCGAGCGTAGTGCGATGATCATCAAAAAGAACAATATCCTTTCCTTTAAATGATAGTTTTTCAACATTATTCCTAAGGAATATACTTGGCAAAGAAAGCTTGGTATTGGTGTAGTTCCGTTCACAGATTACCCCTTGCAAATAGTTTGTAAAACTATTGATATCAAAAATCTTATCCTGCTTTCTCTTCAGATCAGAAAGCATAGCAGAAATACCATCACAGACAGACAATATACGAAGATATGGGTAACGGCTTTTAAATGTTCGGACAAAATTTTCCGAGAACTTTTTTCTTTCAACTATAGGAACAATCTTAATAACAGCAATCACAACACCATGCTTCTTGATACCAATAAGTTCCTCAGAATCAGAAAGTCTAAACATATTGGCACTATTAACTTGAGTATAAGCTATAAGGCTCTGACAAAGTATGTTATATATATTCAAGAATTCCATAATTATTTAGTTTTAGGTTTCTATCGTCGCAAAGCGAAGTTTCGCTCTTCCATGCGCCATCCCATGACGGCTTTGCGTTTTAAATTCTGGGGCGCAAGGCACGAAGCCTGCGCCCCAGAGTATATCCGTCCTGCCGTATTATGCAGGGTCATCGTCGCTGTAGTCGTCAGAAAGACCGGGTGTCTGTGTGTTACCATCACTGGCACAGAGGATCTTGCTGTACTCAATCTTCATTGACTCCACCTCGGGAGTTACATACTCAAGTTTTTTCATTTCTTTGTTATAAATATTAATTGGTTGGAATATTTAGCAAAAAGCGAAGAGTCCACCCACGCTCTTTTTAGGGAGATGAGCGAACTCTTTGCCTTAACTTATCTTGTTGTCATTTACTTAACAACGAACTTCTTACCGTTATGGATGTAAACACCCTTCTGAGTAGGAGCAGCGTTCAGCTTGACACCACTAAGTGTGTACCAGCCCTCAGCGGGAACAGCCTCACCATCGGCGTTGATAGCCTGGATTGCAGTTACAGTACCATCAGGCTCCTCGATGAAGATTTTTGGAGCAGCGGTTACGCCGGGCTTAGCGGTGATGTAAGCACGCAGAGCCTTCAACGTCTTGCCTGCCTTATACTTGTCGAACTCAAAGTTACTTTCTGACATCTTGTTACCTACAGCCCAGAAATCAGTAGCGATAGCCTCGTTGTCGAGCTTACCAATGAAGTTGTAACTGTCGTTTGACTGAGTCAGGTTAGCCTCGATAGGAGCGACGATATTAACAGGTCCGATTACTTTAGTATTCAAATTGATATCCTCATCAACCTTCACCAGGAACGGAGTGTAAGCAGGAATGGTACCCATAGCGATCTTGAAGTTCATGTCATCACCACTCTCCTCAAGCATATCAACAATTGCATAACCGAGAGCGTTGGAAATCTGACGAACGGTAGCTTCGAACGGCAGAACCATGGTAGTCCATACGCCCTTCGTCAGCTGACGGGTAGTGAATGTAACATTCTTATTATCAGCAGCGGTCAGTCCAGAAAGATCCTCTGTGTCATCCAGAACGATTGTTTCAGCTGCAGGAACGACAAGCTTACCAACTGGTGTTGCAGGATTCAATATATAGTTTGCAGCAACAGTTTCTTTACCAGTCTTTACACCAAACTCAATGTGGTTGCCTGTAGTGGTACCAGTCTTAATCTTACCCTCACCATCAACAACGGAGGTAGCCAGCTTAAGCTCGAAGATATCATCCTTCGTGCCATCCTTCGCTACAAGTCCTTCTACTTTAAAGGCTGTCTTGTTGAAATTATCTTCAACAACATCGCCCACCTTCATGGTCTGGTCAGAGATAGTCACTTTCAGCTCCTTCTGAGTAATCTTGTACTGAGAAGATACAGGAGCGATAACATAGTTACCACCAGGATAAGTAGCACCATTCAGCTTGATCTGATAGGTTCCCACATTAGCGCTTGCGTCAACAATCTCGGCGGTAGGCAATACCAGTTTAGAGATATCGTCACCATCAGCGAGACCAGAGACATCCAGATTGTCAAGAGTAAGTTCTCCGATAGAAGGAAGCTCACCGTCGTACTCCTTGGTCAATGTAAACTCAGACTCCTTAAGAGAAATAACGATCTCACCCTTGGCATAAGTCAGGTAAGCATCTTCTCCATAGGTGATATCATAGTTGTCCAGAACAGCCTTATCAGCAGTTGCTGCGCTCTCGTTCACAGAAAGAGTCAGAGCATAATGACCTTCTCCATCTGCCGTAGCAGCTTTGGTCACCTTAGTAGCCTTCTTGATAGAAGTGGTCTCAGCGGCAGTAACACCAGTGGCATTGATAGTATATTCAATATCCTCATCCTTTGTGCCATAGGGGACATTCAACTTGTTTTCTACAGACACATTGATGGCCTTCTTCTTGATAGTGAAGGTACCAGTTGCCTTAACGAACTTATAGTTAGTTGCAGCAAACTTTGTCAAATCAACATCGATGTCATAAGTACCCTGACCAGCCTTGTCCTTATTTGCACCTGTACGAGTGAAAAGAGTAGCAATGGCAATATCACTACCACCATTTAATGTAATAGCAGATACACCTTCCTCCTTCTGGAAGCCCTGGTAAGTGAAGTTTGCTGTCTTGTCGGCATTACCAGCTGGCAGATTCTTAGTACCATCATAGTCCTTTGATGCCTTTGGAGTTACCTTCAGAGTTGCCTGAGCGATGTCATACTTCATGGCATCGGTAGCAATGGAAGCATCAGTATAGTTGCCCGCACCAGTCACCTTAATCTGGATACCAGTCTTTGCGTTAAATGGTTTGTCGGCATTATCGTCGTATGTGATTGCATAGTCCGTAGCAGCAAGTGCTTTACCTGATGCCTTGTCCGTCACTGTAACTTCAGGAGCCTGCTGATCACCATTGTAGATAAATGAGCTTTCTCCTAACTCAATTGTGATGTTCGCAGCGGTAAAAGCCTTTTGAGCGATATCAAAGGTTACGGTCTTCTCACCACTGAAGTTACCCTTACCAGTAATCTTAACACTACCAGCACCTGAACCAGCATTAATGTTCGCACCATAAGTGAGGGTGTAGTCCGTGTCCAGTGTCAAAGTAGTTCCGCCGTTCTTTACAGTCACAGCCGGTGTTAACTGACTGCCTGTGTAGGTGGGAACAGGATCATTAGCTACAGTAATTGTCAGACTAGAAACAGCAATACCATTGATCCAGAAATCAACATAAACTGACTGACCAACGTAGTCACCTGCACCGTTCACCTTGATGTAGTACTTTCCTACAGCAGTAGTTGCCAAATTAGCTACAGGAATAGCCTCTTCACCATGATCATCCTTGTAGAATTCCGTTGTGACCTGCTCAAAGTCTCCTGGATTATAGACTGTAGTCGAGGCCGTCGGCAAAACTGCTGTGCCATACTCAATGTTGCCAGCAGTGAAATTTGCCTTGTCCAACGTCGCAGCCCATCCTGCCAGCGGCAAGAGAGCCATCAGAAACAATAAAAGAAAATTTTTCTTCATACGTTTAACATTTAAATTAATAAAAAAGTGAATTAATAAATAAACACGTCCCAGTAGACCGACTGCTCCCCCTGCCGGTATTTATCAATTCTAAACGTATGGATACAAAAAAGACGTGGGAGTAATGTTTCTCTCCGTGCTTATCCTTATCCCCAGGCTCTAGCATTGCCCCTTCATGAGGATAAGCAACTTCAAGCCTGCCCACGTCAGATGATGCTATCCTACACTACAACATACCTCCCCCCACGCCTGCTATATACGCAAAGATAGTACGCCCATGAATGGAGTACACCTTATTATATATATACAAAAGGAGAAAGATAGCCGCAGGCGGATATCATTTAATCAACCCACGCGGACGTCTCTGTTGCATCACCGCTGCATGAAGTTCAAATTTGCTAGATTTGGGAATACAGACAGGTAACGTTTCGAAAACGTCCTTTCGAGACTGGTCGTACAAGTGACCTGAGGTCTCGATCCATCGATGTTATTGTTCGTGCCCGCCCTCTCGTGGACAGGTTTCGAGTGCAAATTTAAACAATTATTTTAAACTGACAAATATTTTTAAAGAAAAATCACATTTAAAGGCAAAAAAACTTGATGAGCGATAGAATATAGATAAATTTCTCACACTCAACAAAAGAAATAAACTTCTTTTGTGCTCGTTTAACCGAAATTTTCGTAACTTTGCCATCAAAGATGGCGAAGTTACTACACTCGGCATAAAAAACAAATGAATTTGTTTTGTTCTACTCTCGTTTTTTCGTAACTTTGTCCCCAATTATTAACAATAACACGACAAACTAGTATGACAAAGAAGATATTCCTCGTGATGGGATTACCAACTATATACAGGAAAGGAGATATAATATTTAGCGTATGGAACAGCTATTACATTACGTATGGAAGCACAAGATGTTTCCGTTAGGAGAACTCAAGACGACGGACGGCAGAACCGTCGAGGTGATTGACCCCGGACTGCATAATCACAACAGTGGACCGGATTTCTTCAATGCGAAGGTGAAAATCAACCAGACCCTCTGGGTGGGTAACGTGGAGATCCACGACAAGTCGAGCGACTGGTATCTGCATGGACATGACAAAGACAAGGCTTACGACAATGTCGTGCTGCATGTCACAGGCGACCCTGATAGCGAGGTGACAAACACAGAAGGACAGTACATCCCACAGATGCAGTTGGAAGTCCCTTCCTCTGTCAGGGAGAACTACGAGGAACTGCTGCGTACCGACCAGTACCCACCCTGTTACCAGATTATCCCCGACCTGACGGCACTGACCGTCCACTCATGGATGGCAGCATTGCAGACAGAACGGCTGGAACAGAAAACTGAGGCAATAAAACAACGAGCCCACCGGATGAACGACTCATGGGAGGATGCCTATTTCATGACCCTTGCCCGTAACTTCGGCTTCGGCATCAACGGGGACACCTTTGAGCAGTGGGCGGCACATATCCCTCTCTCCGCTGTCGCCCATCATCGTGACGACCTCTTTCAGATAGAGGCGATCTTCATGGGACAGGCGGGACTGTTGGATATCGGGGCAGTACCTGAGCGCTATCAGCAGAATGCCTTGAATGAGGGCTATTTTACCAAGTTACGCAATGAATACCTGTATTTAGCCCATAAGTTCTCACTGCAGCCCATGGACTATAAACTATGGAAGTTCCTGCGGTTGCGCCCCCAGAACTTCCCCCATATACGATTGTCGCAACTCGCCAACCTCTATTATGAGCGGAGGACAGGACTGTCGCAATTGATTGAATGCAAGGACGTGCTTACTTTACAAGACCTGCTGAGCACGAAAGTGACACCCTACTGGGAGACCCACTATACCTTCGGATCGGCAAGTGACCCTAACGAGAAGAACCTGTCGCCCTTCTCCATCAACCTGCTGATCATCAACACCTGCGTCCCTATGCTCTTCGCCTACGGACGGCATACTGTCAACGAGGTGCTCTGTGACCGTGCCTTCGACGTGTTGGAACACCTCAAGGCGGAAAACAATTATATCATCCGGTTATGGAAGGAGTGCGGACTGGACGTAAAGAATGCCGGCGACTCGCAGGCACTTATCCAACTGAAGAAAGAATACTGCGACAAGAAGGACTGTCTGCGTTGCCGTATAGGTTATGAATACCTGAAGAGAAATAAATAATAAAAAGTAAATAATAAAATATGAGAAAGTACGTTTTTGAAGCCCGGATGGAGGTGCGTGACTACGAGTGTGACATCGAGGGAATAGTGAATAACGCGAATTATCTGCATTATACGGAGCATACACGCCACTTGTTCCTGAAACACTGCGGACTGAGTTTCGCGGAGATGCATAGCCGTGGGATTGACGCAGTGGTGGCACGCATGGAATTGCAATATAAGGCACCGCTGCGCTGTGACGATGAGTTTATATCACGGCTGTGGCTGGAGAAGGATGGGTTTAAGTATATCTTCCATCAGGATATCTACCGTGCCTCGGATGAGGCTATATGCTTCAAGGGGAAAATCATGCTGGTGTGTCTGGTTAATGGCAGACTGGGGGAGAGCGAGGAGTATGACAAGGCGTTTGCACCGTACTTGAATAAGTGAAGAGTGAAGAATGAAGAATGGTTAGCGAAGAGTTATATACGATGGCATTGACACGGCTGACGGGGGTGAACCATACCGTCACGCTGCAGCTGTACAGGGCGATGGGCAGTGCCAGGGCGGTGTATGAGGAATATCGGGACCGTTTCGACTGGGAGGAGGCACTGCGCAGGGCAGAGGCGGAGATGGCATTCGTGGAGAAAAGCCATATCAGGGTACTGACCTTGAATGATGCTGACTATCCCAGACGGCTCCGTGAGTGTGTCGACGCTCCTATTATATTATATTACAAGGGAACGGCGGACTTGAACCAACAGTATGTCATCAACATCGTGGGGACACGGCAGTGTACTGCCTACGGACAGGATCTCATCCGACACTTTATCAGTGACCTGAAACAACTGTGCCCTGACGTGCTGATTGTCAGCGGACTGGCGTATGGGGTGGATATCCATGCACACCGTAACGCACTGGAAAACGGGTTTGAGACGGTGGGTGTCCTTGCCCATGGACTGGACCAGATTTACCCGCACCGCCACCGTGACACAGCAGCCACAATGGTCAGTCACGGGGGACTGCTGACAGAATATATGAGTCAGACACAGGCATTGCCTAATAATTTCCGGCAGCGGAACCGTATCGTGGCGGGGATGTCGGACGCTACCATCTTGGTGGAGAGTGCGTACAAAGGAGGCGGTCTGATTACCTGTCGCATCGCCCAGGAGTATGGACGTGACGTGTTTGCCTTCCCCGGAGCGGTGGGGATGCCGTACTCGGAGGGATGCAACAGGATGATACAGAATAACACGGCGGCGCTCATCATGTCGGCGGAGGACTTCATGAAGGCGATGGGATGGAACCCTGAAACATTAAACATGAAACCTGAAACATTAAACCTGAGGGAGGGGGAGTTGTTTCCTGAGCTCACCGAGGAGGAGCGTGCCGTGGTGGAAGCGCTGCGACAGACGAATGACTTACAACTGAACACGCTGAGCGTGAGGACGAATATTCCTGTGGGACAACTGTCGGGACTGCTGTTCCAACTGGAGATGAAAGGGATCGTGAAAGCGTATGCGGGAGGAAACTATCATTTAGTAAATTAATAATTTATGAAGATAGGAAATATAGAATATGGCGAACGCCCGGTGTTCCTGGCACCGATGGAAGACGTGACGGATATCGGGTTCCGGATGCTGTGCAAGCGGTTCGGGGCGGCAATGGTGTATACGGAGTTCGTATCGGCGGAGGCACTGGTAAGAGATGTGAAATCGACGGTGCAGAAACTGACGATCGCTGACGAGGAGCGTCCCGTGGGTATCCAGATATACGGTCGGGACGTAGACGCGATGGTGGAGGCTGCCCGTATCGTGGAACAGGCACGCCCTGATGTCATCGACCTGAATTTCGGATGCCCCGTGAAGAAGGTGGCGGGAAAGGGTGCCGGTGCGGGGATGCTGCAGAATATCCCGAAGATGCTGGAGATCACCCGGAAGGTGGTGGATGCCGTCAAACTGCCTGTCACGGTGAAGACACGACTGGGATGGAATGCGGAACAGCTGATCATCACCGACTTGGCGGAGCAGTTGCAGGACTGTGGCATACAGGCACTGACAATCCACGGCAGGACTCGTGCCCAAATGTATACAGGTAATGCTGACTGGACACTGATAGGCGAGGTGAAGCGGAACCCCCGCATCCATATTCCGATTATCGGTAATGGCGATATTAAGTCATTGGAAGATGCCGACCGTGCTTTCGATACTTACGGCGTAGATGCAGTGATGATAGGGCGCGCCACCTTCGGATGCCCTTGGATATTCAGTAGGAAGGAACTGACCCTGGATGAGAAAATAGATGTATTGGAAGAACAATTACGCATCAATGTCGAACGCATTGATGAGTATCGGGGTATTCTGCATACCCGTCGCCACCTGGCGGCATCACCGGTATTCAAGGGGATTCCTAATTTCCGCCAGACCCGCATTGCGATGCTACGGGCAGAGACGGTCGAGGAACTGACAAGGATTCTGGAGGAATGCAGGGAGTATTTAAATGAGAAATGAAAGAAATGAGGAATGAGTCATTTCTCATTTAAAAAAGCCCTGCGGGTCTGCACGACTCACAGGGACTTTTGTGTATTCTCTCAATTTTTCCAATCTTTCTAAAAAAAGGCTCGACTTATTTCTTCACCATTGAAATGGCTTTGGAAGCGAGCTTAACTACTACGTAATTCAAAATAATCATAATCTTCTTCCTTTTTAATTAATACCTGAAACAATCTTTATTTAATGTCTCCTGAAACAATCTCTTTTGTCTTTTGACGATGCAAAATTACACATTGTGTGCGAGCACAACAAGAAAAAAGAAGAAAATCTGCTCCAAAAACGTATGTTCTTGACGTACATCAAACAGAGGGGGTATATTTCTGCCTCAGATAGTCCGCAAAGATACGTGCGGCACTCTCCACCTTGGCGGCACAAGGACGAGTCTTATAGTATTCTGCCGTGCGGGGAGAAGGGACGTAGCTGCACGCTGCTTTCTCGACCCCTTTCAGACCAAGGATCTCCGCACAAATGAGACTGCCGTTCTCCTCCTTCGACTTCGCCAGCAGTTCCTGCACCACCTTATAACAAGCCGACTTACCCTCGCGGTCGCTGCCTTCCGTCTGTCCACAGTCCAGTCCGACAAGTATCACGATGCCAGACACGGCACCGCACATCATCCGCATCCGTCCGACACCACCGCCGAAGCCCGCTGCGATCCGTTTCGCCATCACCTCGTCGAGACCATACAAGTCACAGAAAGCAGCCACCACACTCTGGCAGCAGCCATAGCCCGCCATGAAATTCTCCACGGCACGCTCCACACGCTGTTCTAAATCAAAATTTGCCATTTTCACATGACAAAGTTACAAAGATTCCGCCAACATCACAAGAAATAGGTATTTTTCTCTGTTAATTGTTCTTAAATAGGTGGTTCCCCGTTTGGATAGTTGAAAATATCCGAGTAATTTTGCAATTTAGAGTATTAATATTTATTTAATCCAAATTTAGATAACAATGATTTATTCCACTGAAGTGAAGAACATGTGTAGTGTCTGCAAGGGCGCTTACCATGGACCTGCACCCATTCCCGAGGAGGGCAAATGGATTCAGGCAAAAGAGATTAAGGACATTTCGGGTTACACCCATGGTATCGGATGGTGCGCACCACAGCAGGGCGCTTGTAAACTGAGCCTCAACGTGAAGGACGGTATCATCCAGGAAGCACTGGTGGAGACCATCGGTTGCACCGGTATGACCCACTCTGCCGCCATGGCAAGTGAGATTCTGCCTGGTAAGACCCTGTTGGAGGCACTGAATACTGACCTGGTATGTGATGCCATCAACACCGCTATGCGTGAGTTGTTCCTGCAGATTGTCTATGGTCGCACACAGAGTGCTTTCTCTGAGGGCGGTCTTGCAATCGGCGCCGGTCTGGAAGACCTTGGTAAGGGACTCCGCTCACAGACTGGAACACTCTATGGAACCATGGCAAAGGGTACCCGTTACCTGGAGCTCACCGAGGGTTACATCACCAAGCAGTTCCTTGACGAGAACAACGAGGTTTGCGGTTACGAGTACGTACACCTCGGCAAGATGATGGAAGCCATCAAGAACGGTATGGATGCCAACGAGGCTGTGAAGAAGTTCACCGGCTCTTACGGTCGTACGACAGAGGAGCAGGGTGCAGTGAAGGCTATTGACCCACGTAAAGAATAAGGAGGACACGACGATGATAAGAAAAGTACAGTTTGAGAGCCAGGAGCGCCGTATCAACCAAGTTCTTGCAGCTCTGAAAGAGAATGGCATCAATAGTATTGAGGAAGCCAACGAGATTTGTGATAAAGCAGGTGTTGACCCCTATCAGATGTGTGAGGACACCCAGCGTATCTGTTTTGAGAACGCCAAGTGGGCATACGTATGTGGTGCCGCCATCGCCATCAAGAAGGGTGTGAAGACTGCCGCTGACGCTGCCGAGGCTATCGGTATCGGTCTGCAGAGCTTCTGCATCCCCGGTAGTGTTGCCGACGACCGTAAGGTAGGTCTGGGTCATGGTAACCTGGCTGCCCGTCTGCTGCGTGAGGAGACTGAGTGCTTCGCCTTCCTGGCTGGTCATGAGAGTTTCGCCGCTGCTGAGGGTGCCATCAAGATTGCCGAGATGGCTAACAAGGTGCGTCAGAAGCCCCTCCGTGTCATCCTGAACGGTCTGGGTAAGGATGCCGCACAGATCATCAGCCGTATCAACGGTTTCACATACGTACAGACACAGTTCGACTACTTCACCTCTGAGCTGAAGATTGTCCGTGAGGTACCTTACGGCAACAACCCCAGCCGTCTGAAGGTTAAGTGCTACGGCGCTGACGATGTCCGCGAGGGTGTCGCTATCCTGTGGCATGAGAATGTGGACGTGTCCATCACGGGTAACTCTACCAACCCCACCCGCTTCCAGCACCCAGTAGCTGGTACTTACAAGAAGGAGCGCACACTGGCTGGTAAGCCTTACTTCTCTGTAGCTTCCGGTGGTGGTACGGGTCGTACCCTGCACCCCGACAACATGGCTGCTGGTCCTGCCTCTTACGGTATGACAGACACCATGGGTCGTATGCACAGCGACGCTCAGTTCGCAGGTTCCTCTTCTGTTCCTGCTCACGTTGAGATGATGGGCTTCCTGGGTATCGGTAACAACCCGATGGTAGGTGCTACCGTTGCTATTGCCGTAGCTATCGACCTGGCACTGAATAAGAAGTAAAGAAGACCCCTCCAACCTCCCCTGTAGAGGGGAGGCTATGATAAGAATAAAGCCTCACCATATTGGTGGGGCTTTTTCTGTATTCTATTTTATAAGAAGGGAGGGGGCGATACGAGGTGCATCTCATCGCCAGTGATGGGGTGACGGAACCATATCTCTGAGGCGTGGAGATAGAGGCGGTCTGCCTTGGCGCCATAGAGCTCGTCACCCTTGATGGGACAGCCCAAGCCGTCGGGGTGGGCACAGTGGATGCGCAACTGGTGGGTGCGTCCTGTCTGGGGGTAGAGGGCGACTAATTGAAGAGGTGAGAGGTGAGAGGTAAGAGGTGAGAGAAACTCGTAGTCTGTGACGGCACGCTTGCCATGCTCCATATCCACCACCTGCCGGGGACGGTTCATAGGGTCAGGACGAAGAGGTAAGGAGATGGTGCCTGACCCCTCCAACCTCCCCTGTTGAGGGGAGGGGTTATCTAATACCGCAATATATTTCTTACGCACCTGGTGACGGATGAACTGCTCCTGCAACGGGTGATATGCCTCCATTGTTTTTGCCACGATCAGCAAGCCACTGGTACCCATATCCAACCGATGGGCTATGACACAGTCGGGGTAACGCTGTCGCATCACCGTCGCCACACTATATTCCTCGATACGACCGGGTACAGACAGCATCCCGCTGGGTTTGTCGACGACGACGATGGCATCATCCTCATAGACAATGGGCAGCTCCATGTGCTGGAAGCCCAGCGCCTCCGGGTCAGGGTCTACCTCCAAGCCCTGCAGCATCCATGTCAGGATTGGCTTACACTTTCCACGACAAGCAGGGTAATAGTTCAGATGCCGGCGCAGCTCCTCCTTTGTCGGCTGTCCCCACCAGAACTCCGCCATACAGACCGGTCTGAGTCCCTGCTGATAGGCATACTGCAATAGTTTCGGTGCACAACAGTCCCCCGTGCCACCCGGCGGCAGTGGGAATTTGCGTTGCAGTTTCGGACGGGAATAATACGATTGCCAGATGTCCACCAGGTCTTTCGACTCTCCCCGTGCGTTCAATAACTGATACTGATGGAAGAGCCATGACTGGAGGTCTTGGGACATTTTTTTAGTGGTGAGAGGTGAGGAGTGAGAGGTGAGAGATATCTCACGCTCCTTGGTCTTGAAATAGCCGTCTGGTTGCTGGGCATCATAGACAGGCGGGACGAAATAGTCCCAGTCATTGCGTCCAGCCAGCAACCCGCTATAGGCAGCAAGGAAGAAGACCCCCTCAGACTCCCCCTGTTGAGGGGGAGAGACACATGGGGATTCAACGATCAATACCCCAAACATCTTCCCACGGTCCGCATCCTCCCTGATGACCTCATGGCTGGCGATATACTCCTGTACCTCTTTCGCTGCCAACTGGCACAACGGATGCGGCTCGTAGCAGAACGGGTACGTGAACCGTTCCGGTTTCGGGATGTCGGTATATAAGGGATGTATGCGCATTTCTTCTGCAAAAATACAAAAAACTATGAATTATGAACTAGGAACTAGGAATTTTTTGTACCTTTGCCATCACAGATGGCGAAATTACTCCGTCTCGGCAAAAAAAGAAACTAAAACAAACCAGCATATGAGAAGAAAACTATTAACTACAGCATGTCTCTTTTGCGCCCTCACCATGACGGCACAAAGTATTGATTTCGATTTCCCGGGAAGGCAATCGGCAGAAGTCACTGACCCCGAATATACCGCATGGGCTGTCGGTCGTGTCGCCAGTGAACAGAAGACGATGGACAACGGTGTCACCATCACTGTCGCCGCCGCAGAGGGAGCCACAGGCTTAGCATCCAACTGGAACAAGAATCTCATCACACAAAGTAAATTACTGGGCGACGGTGTCTTTGCCTGTCATCTGGAGGATGGCAACTATGTATGGATCAAAGAGGGAAAGACAGCCATCACCCTCACGATTACCGGTCTTTCCGCAGGACAGCACTCCCTGCTTGCCTACCATAACGACACCGATGCCAACCAACGCCATCCCGACGTGGAGGTGAGTGTTGACGGTGTATTAAGCGGCAAAGGTTCCCATAGCTCCGGCAAGACCAAATTCTCGGAGTGCGGCACCTCGTATGTGGAGTTTAACGTTACCGAGGGGCAGCCTGTAGTCATCAAATATACCGCTGTCCCTAAGACTGGTGAGAGTTACGACCGCACCAGTATCATGATCAACGGTCTGGAATTTGACGTTAACCCCTATGGTATCATGGACCCCTACCCTGCCCATCTGGACTATCATGTGGATGCTGACGACGGGAGTGTCACCTTCTCATGGTTGCCCGCCGACATAGCCAAGACACACCGGTTGGTCTATGGAACAAACAAGGAAGAGGTGGAGACAGCCACCACATACCAATACGAAGGCAGTGCCAGCAACTATACAGCTACCGGTTTCTCACCCTTGAAGAGCTACTGGTGGCGTGTCGATGAGGTAGACAATGACGGCAAGGTGTATAAAGGAAAGCTATACCAGTTCCAGCCCCGCCGCCTTGCCTTCCCCGGTGCAGAGGGATATGGTCGTTATGCTATCGGCGGGCGTGGCGGCAGTGTCTACCATGTCACCACCCTCGACGACAACGGTGACGACAATAACCCCATAGAAGGCTCTTTCCGTTACGGCATCAAGAAGGTCAGCGGTCCACGTACCATCGTCTTTGACGTGGCAGGAGTCATCTCCCTGAAGAGTCGTCTGACCTGTGCTGACAAATATGTGACGATAGCCGGTCAGACCGCCCCCGGCAATGGCATCATGCTCCGTACCTGTCCTTTCGGCATGCAGAGTGACGGCATCACCCGTTTCATGAGGATGCGCTTGGGACACAAGCGGCTCACCAGCGGGAAAGTCATACCCAAGGAGTCGGCAGATATCGATGCCGCCTACGGGGCAGACAGAGACAAATACGAGGAGACCACCCTCAGCGGACTGGACGGTATGGGTATGGCAGGCAACGACCATGCCATCATGGACCACTGCTCCATATCATGGACGATTGACGAGGCGTTCAGCAGTCGTAATGCCAAGGGACTGACCCTGCAGCATACCCTCATCAGCGAGGCTTTGAACCAGGCAGGACATCCCAACTACGGGGCAGGCACCCGACATGGCTATGCTGCCACCATCGGTGGTGGTGAGATGGGCGGACAGCCTGGCTCTTACCATCATAACCTGCTGGCACATTGTGAGGGTCGTAACTGGAGTATCTCCGGTGGCTTGGACGGAAAAGGAGCCTATGACGGACATCATGACATATATAATAATGTGGTATACAACTGGGGAGGACGAGCCACAGACGGTGGTACTCACGAGATGAACTTCTGTAACAACTACTATAAGATGGGTGCCAACAGCACCTCTACCCTGATGAACCTGCAATTAGAAGGTACGGGCTCCGGGACACAGAGCGTCTATGTCAACGGTAACCTCCGACAGGAGAAGAACAACGGCAGCCTGACGGAAGACAAGAAAGGAACCACCTATAAATACAGCACCTCTGGCGGACAGGTGGTAGACTGGGACCCACTCCCCACGACACCGTTCAGCTTTATCAACCCAGAGGGCAATATGGAGACGGCAAAAGCAGCATTTAAGAATGTGCTGAGTGATGTCGGCTGCAACCAGCCCTTCTTCGACCTGCATGACCAGCGCATGGTTCATGAGACGCTGACAGGTACCACCTCTACCAAGGGAAGCCGCTCAGGAAGAGCAGGACTTATCGACTCAGAGGAAGACGCTGGCTGTGAGGGTTTCGACCTTGAGAAACTGGGTATCATCACCACACAGCGTGAGGCAGGGTGGGATACCGACCAAGATGGTATTCCCAACTGGTTTGAGGCACTGACAGGAACCAGTCCCGACATAGCCAACAACAATGAAGACCGTGACGGAGACTATTATACAGACTTGGAGGAGTACCTGAACTGGATCGCTGTACCCAACTTCCGCATCGACGATACCGGGACGCTTACGCTTGCCGACTATTTCGCAGGCTACACCCATCCCTCCTACACCATCAGTGCCCCGACAGGTGTTGCCGTCAATGAGAAAGACGGCGTGCTCACAGTCACCCCCTCCGCCTCTGCCAATACTCTGTTTACCGTCAAGGTAAAAGCCACAGAAGACGGTATCAGTCTGGAACGTGACTTCCATTTCGCCTTCAACGGTGGCAGTACGGCAATACATGCTGTCAACGGCAATACCGATGCAGCTTATGACTCCCCATTCTATGACCTTCAAGGTCACCGCGTCAGCAAACCGGCAAAAGGCATTTATATTCAGAACGGCAAAAAAAGAATCATGAGATAATGGGAGATGGCACACCGATGCAGACATCAGGCAATAACATTTTTTAACCCCATGGCATGCAAGTTTTTCCTTTAAGGCAACTTTATGGAATAAACACCAAATTCCAATTTGTATGAAAAAACAATGCGTATGGGCTGTCATCACCCTCTTGATGGCAATGGGAGCAACAAGTTGCAGTCAGTCAGACGATAAAGAAGAGGACAGATTCACTGTCTGCCCTACAGGTAACGAGCGTGTCGATATCAAGCTGACCCCTAAGGAGGCACAATTAGTCAGTCACAACAACGACTTTGCCTTCAACCTGTTCCGTGCCTCCGCAGAGACAGGTAAAAGCCAGATTCTCTCCCCACTGAGTATCACCTATGCCCTGGGGTTGCTCAATAACGGTGCTACCGGTGACACACAGAAACAGATTAATGAGGTATTGGGGTTCAGTGCGTCTGGAGTGAATGACATCAACACTTTCTGCCACAAATTGCTAACCCAGTCTCCCCAACTGGACGAACTGACGAAGGTGATGATTGCCAATACTATCTTTGTGAATAAAGACTACCAACTGAAAGATGACTTTGTGAATACGGCAAAGCAGTTCTATGACGCCACTCCGGAGACCCGCGACTTCCATGACGGTAAGACCCTGGATGTCATCAACCAATGGGCAAGTGACCATACGGAGAAGATGATCGAGAAAATCCTCAATGAGCAGTCGTTCAAACCCGATGCCGTCAGTTATCTCCTGAATGCCATCTATTTCAAAGGAATATGGTCGAAAATGTTCAATGCTGACGAGACAAAAGACGAGGCTTTTGAGGGTAGCAATAAACCAGTGCCCATGATGCACCAGAACGAAGAGTTCGGATATACTGAGAATGAGTTATGCCAGGCGCTGTGCCTCCCCTACGGTAATCATGCCTACCAGATGACAATCCTGCTGCCACGGGAGGGGAAAAGCATCAATGACTTACTACAAGGACTGACGACACAGGAATGGAAGTACTACCAGTATATGAACACTGCTATAGTTGACGTAAAACTGCCACGCTTCGAGTCAAATACCGATATCAGCCTGAACGACATCATGGCTCGCTTAGGTATGCCCAAAGCATTCACGGAGAATGCAGAGTTTCCTGATTTCTGCAATAAGCCGACCTATATCGGTCTCATGAAACAATGCGCCCGTATCAAACTCAATGAGCAAGGTACCGAGGCTGCCGCAGTCACTGCCATTGGGATGTTTAACACTTCTATGCCGGCAGAGCCACGCCACGTCAGCTTCCATGCCAACCGTCCGTTCCTTTATGTCATCAGCGAGTACTCTACGGGTACCATCTTCTTCATCGGGCAGTATTATGGCGATTAAGGTAGAACCGGATTCCTAAGTTCAGGTTAAAGCCAAGGGGTTTCTCCTGATAGAAGGTGGGAATATCACCGCTATTCTTAAAATGATAGGAAAGACCAGGTTCTACAAAGAATCCTAATACATTGCCTAATTGATACTCAGCTCCTGCAGCCCCATTTATGGAGAACTGCAGGGGCTGATTCTTTATATTCTCTTCCTTGCCTTCTGATGTACGACTTCCCGTGATCATCATTTCCGCCATGACACCAGCAGAGAGATAGCATGAGAAGCGACGGTTATTCCATAAGCGATAGGTGATATTCACAGGAATACCGATATACGACAATTTCTGCTCAATATGTATTGTCTGAGTCGCAGATTTACGGGTGATGTCTGACAGCAAACGGGTATAGGACAGTCCGCTCTCTATACCCCAGCGGTCATTGAGGGGATAATGCAGCGAGACACCCAGCCGGATAGGTTGACGATGATGTATCTCCTCACGATATGACGTACTCTGTGGAATTGTACTTCCAACATTGACAGGATCACTGGAGGGCATACTATTCGTATAAGATCCTGGTCTGAAAGTATTACCCGTATTACCTGCCATCGTGTTCGAGAAATAGACTTTTGCTGTCAGACGGTTTTCCCGTGGCAATAACGTCTGAACACTTTGAGACTGACCATCTCCCATCTTTGTTGGTGAGATGACTGGAATGGTCGGCTCTTGTCTGCCATCTTTGACAATGGTATCCTCCTCTACCTGCTCTACTTCCTTCTGTTCATTCTCTCCTTTCTCTATGATGGGCTTCGTTTCTGCTGCTGACGATAACACCTTCGATATCTTTTGAGGAGTCAACACTTCCAAAGAAACATCCGGGGATGTGTGGCTTCCTTTCTTGACAGTCTCTTCCGCCTTTACCAAATGTTGATCCTGTACCCCTATCATGTCTTCTTTTTGGTGAAAGGAAAGATAGAATCCTCCCACGGCAAGCAAAACGGCAGCGGCGACAGCCACCCACTTACGTCTTATTGGAGTCATCACCGCACCAGACCGTTGGACAGCAGCAACCTGTTCAATGTCAGTCCACGACAACGCAGGGGCAGGCTTCTGGTAGTCTGCCAATTTCTGTCGCATGTCTTTTCGCCATTGTTCTTTCATCACAACTGTTTTTGGAGGTTCTGATATTGTTTTATCTTTTTAGCCAGCAGGTTCTTTGCCCTACAGAGCTGGGAGGCGGAAGTATCAGGTTTTATCCCTAACAACCGGGCTATCTCCTGATGAGACATGCCCTCAAAGACATAAAGGTTGAACACAGTACGGTAACCTGTTGGGAGTTCTGTCACCAACTGATGAATCACATCTGGAGGAATCCCGTTAATCGGAGGGTCTTCCTCCTCTTGCACATCGGGCAGTTCCACGTCATGCATCATCCATTCATGTTGTTTCTTCTCACGCAGGAATCTCAACGACTGACTGACGACAATCTTTGATGCCCAGGCACGAAGGGAACCCTCACCACGATATGTAAAGTCACTGATATGAGTAATTACCTGTACCATCGAGTCCTGCATCACATCCCGCATGTCTTCCTCGTCAGGAACATAACGGAGACAGACTGCCGTCAGATAGGTTCCGTAAAGGGCATAGAACTCACGCATCGCATGGCTGTCACCATTGCGAAGTCGCCTCGACAGGTTTTCTTCTTTGTTTTTTGCGAAGAAGTTCACGTCCCTTTCTTATCCTTTTTTATACATGAAAGCACAAAAGTCGGAAAACTTGCATGGAAAATGAAGAATCTTTCGTTAAACAATCTTAATATACTACTTCCTCCCATGAGAAACGACTACCTTTGTGCCTGTTATGAGTCAGGGGTCACCGATACAGGCATTAGAGCAACAACGCCTGCTGCTCCAGCTGGAGTACCAGACGGAGAAGGAGGCTTTCCGCAAACAGACCGAGGAGATGGGGGTGATGCGGAAAGTCAAACGTGGTGATGCGTGGTGGCCCTTGAAGGTGGAGAAGAGTTACTACAACTCCCTCAACCAGCTTGCCGTGGAGGTGATTCGTACCTCTGACCAAGAGGTAGAGCATACCTTCGAGTTTGGAAAGACGGTGATGTTCTTCTCCTGCGAGGAGAATAAGATCAAATATCTTCCCTTTACTGCCACTGTCAGTTATGTGGATGGTGACCGTATGGTATGTATCATCCCCAACAACGGCTATCTGGTTACCTTACAGAACACACCGCATTTGGGCGTGCAACTCTCTTTCGATGAGACGAGCTACCGGCTGATGTTAGAGGCACTCGACCGTGCCATCAAGGGGAAAGGGCGTATCGGTTACCTGCGCGACCTCTTCTATTCGCATCAGAAAGTGGAGACCTTCGTCTTCCCCCCCATACACTTCCCCTATCTGAACACTACCCAAGAGGAAGCCGTCAATATGGTCTTGCGGGCAAAAGACGTGGCAATCGTACACGGACCACCCGGCACTGGTAAGACGACTACCTTGGTAGAGGCTATCCGTGAGACGCTGATGCGTGAGAACCAAGTGCTGGTATGTGCTCAGAGTAATATGGCTGTCGACTGGATCTCAGAGAAACTGGTGGACAGAGGTATCAACGTGCTGCGTATCGGCAACCCCACCCGTGTCAACGACAAGATGCTGTCGTTCACCTATGAGCGACGCTTTGAGGCACATCCCGACTATCCCCACCTGTGGGCGATCCGCAAGGCAATCCGGGAATTGCGAGCCCATCGCAAACGGGGAGACGAGAAATTCCACCAGAAGCTGGAGAGTCTGAAAGGCAGGGCCACAGAGCTGGAGATACGCATCAACAACGAACTATTCGGAGAGGCACGTGTCATTGCCTGTACCTTGGTAGGAGCAGCCAACCGCTTATTGGACGGACAGAAATTCGGTACTTTGTTCATCGACGAGGCGGCACAGGCACTGGAGGCTGCCTGTTGGATTCCCATCCGTCGTGCCAGCCGTGTCATCCTTGCCGGTGACCATTGCCAACTGCCCCCCACTGTCAAGAGCATTGCTGCCCTGAAGGCAGGATTAGGAAAGACACTCATGGAGCGTATCGTGGAGATGAAGCCTGAGGTCGTCACCCTGTTGAAGATGCAATACCGTATGAATGACGGTATCATGCGGTTCTCCTCTAACTATTTTTATAACGGACAGGTGGAGAGTGCGCCACAAGTGAAATACCGTGGTATCCTCGACCTTGACATTCCGATGGAATGGCATGATACCTCAGTCTATGAGTTCAAGGAGGAGTTCGTGGGAGAGTCGTTCGGACGTATTAACAAGGAAGAGGCAGAACTGACACTGAACACGCTGCAGCAGTATTTCGAGCGCATTGGCAAGCAACGGCTGCTGGACGAGCGCATCGACGTGGGTATCATCTCACCTTACCGTGCCCAGGTGCAGTATCTCCGCCGTCTGCTGATGAAACGAGAGTTTTTCAAACCCTTCCGCCGACAGATCAGTATCAATACGGTGGATGGCTTCCAAGGACAGGAGCGTGACATCATCCTTATCTCCATGGTGCGTTCTAACGAGGAAGGACAGATAGGTTTCCTGCGTGATCTCCGCCGCATGAACGTCGCTATCACCAGGGCACGCATGAAAGTCATTATCCTGGGGGATGCCCCTACCCTGACACGTCATCCCTTCTACCGCCAGCTATGGCAGTATATCAAGTCGTTACGGGAATCAAATGATTAGATTTGTCCTGCCTCCACCATCAGTACGACACGCTCTGTGAGACGGTCGATACCCTCCGGGTCGTATTTCTTTTTCAGACTGGCACCGAAAGCCCAGGCAAAGGCCTGATAGAAGCCAGCACGTACAGGACCGAGGAAAGCCTGAATCAACTCATAGCCAGAGGAATTACTCTCACGGTAAATCAGTTTGATAAGCAGTTTCCCCTGTGAGTATGTCAGTTTCTTCATCCGTGGCTTGTACTCCTTCATGATGCTACGCTCCACCAGTTTCATGTGGGCATCCTTTGCCTTTTGGTCTGGCAGGGTCTCCAGAAACTCCGCTGTCTCCATCATGATGGCACGGGCCTCCTTGGCAATGGGCAACACGATCTTCACATTCTTCACCAGACGGGTGAATGCCTGTTGCTGTTTCTTACTGCTGAACGTGATGGGAGGGTAGACATAGACATTGTTCATCTCCATATACTGGATACTGTCGCCATTCTCCAGCACCTTCCCCACCTTCACGGTAGGGACGAAGGTAGGACTGTCGAAATCGATGTCCTGCCGTTTCTGGTCACTCTGGGCAAAGATGCCCAATGCCACCAGCAATAGAAGTGCCAATGTCAGTGTTCTCATATCAAGGGGCAAAGGTAGTGTAATTCGGACAAACTACCAAATATATTTGTTTTTCTTTGCATTTGGAATGACATACCACCCCCCGGACAAAGGACATCTCTTATTCATCACCGCTACAAATTGTATCAAAGCTGCGAAGTTTGAGTATCCTGTCGTCACTTTCTGGGTTCACTTCAAGATTATTTTTAAACTTCAAAGAAAATTAAAAAAAAATTTTAATATGTGCCCACTTAATCGTACCTTTGCAACCAAATAAAAATAACATTGATATGCAAGAGACAAGACAGAATAAGATTGCACGGCTACTGCAGAAGGAGCTGAGTGTGATTTTCCAGCAGCAGACCCGTGGCATGCATGGGGTGATGGTGAGTGTGACAAGGGTGAGGGTGAGTCCTGACCTGAGCATCTGCACGGCACACCTGAGCATCTTCCCCAGCGAACGGAGCGAGGAGATTATGGAGAATATCCACAAGAACGAGAAACAAATACGCTATGAGCTGGGCACGAGGGTTCGCTACCAGCTGCGTATCATCCCTGAGTTGCGTTTCTTCATTGACGACTCACTGGACTATATCGACCACATCGACGAACTGCTGAAAAAGTGAACTTTCCCTTCTACATCGCCCGCCGTTACCTGTTCTCGAAGAAGAGCACCAACGCTATCAATGTGATTAGCGGTATCTCCGCCGTAGGGGTTGCCGTGGCAACGATGGCACTGGTGGTGACCCTGAGTGTGTTTAACGGATTCCACGACATGGTAGCATCCCTCTTCACCCAGATGGACCCGCAGATCAAGATCACACCGGTGATGGGTAAGGTGGTAGCTGCCGACGACTCGTTGCTGACACGCATCCGCCAGTTGCCGCAGGTCGATGTGGCGACGGAGGTGATGGAGGACCAGGCACTTGCCGTCTATGGAGAGCGTCAGGCGATGGTACGTCTGAAAGGTGTGGAAGATAACTTCGACAAACTGACGCATATCCGTGAGGTGCTGGAGGGTGACGGTGACTATGCGCTGCATGCCGCGGATATGAACTATGGTATCTTAGGCATGGGTGTCGCCTATCAGTTAGGGACAGGCTATACCTACGAGCATCCGCTGAAAATCTATGCACCACGTAGGGAGGGGCAGCTGAACTTAGCGAACCCGCAGGATGGTTTCGTAGAGGACGAGCTGTATTCACCGGGAGTGCTGTTCAGTATCAAACAAGGGAAATATGACAAACGCTATATCATCACGTCGATAGCCTTTACCCGGCAGTTGTTTGACCAACAGGGAATGCTCTCCTCGCTGGAATTGCGACTGAAGCCCGGAAGTAATTTCGAACAGGTGAAAGCAGAGATGCAGGAGATTGCCGGCGACCGCTTCCTGGTGCGTGACCGCTACGAGCAGCAGGACGACACGTTCCGCATCATGAAGATAGAGAAGCTGATGGCATATATCTTCCTGACTTTCATCCTCGTTATTGCCTGCTTCAATATCATCGGCAGTATCTCGATGCTGATGATTGACAAGAAGAATGACGTGGTGACACTGCGTAACTTAGGAGCTTCCGACAAGCAGATAATACGTATCTTCTTGTTTGAAGGCCGCATGATCAGTGTGTTGGGTGCTGTGGCAGGTATTGCCGTCGGACTGCTGCTCTGCTGGCTGCAACAGGAATACGGTATCGTGCGTCTGGGGAAATCGGAGGGTTCGTTTATCGTGGATGCCTATCCGGTGAGCGTGCATCCCTGGGATGTCATCATCATCTTCCTCACCGTCATCACGGTAGGCTTCCTGAGTGTCTGGTATCCCGTCCGCTATTTTGCCAAACGGCTGTTGAACTAACCTAAGGTGATATTCTCGACCTCGACAGGCTCATGTAAGAATAGCTGTGCTTGTTCCTTGAACTTCTCTGGATTCTCTGTAGTGAGGTAATGCACTGCCCCACCCTGTGTACAACGCTGCTCTATGTCCGGGTGACGCTGGAAATACTTCTGCAAAGCTTCGGCAACATACTCGCCCTGGGAGATGATTCGGATGCCACGGGGGATATACTTATGAATCTTAGGCAGTAATAAAGGATAATGGGTACAGCCTAAGATAATGGTGTCTATCTCGGAGTCCAAACGCATCAACTGGTCGATGCGCTTTTTCACGAAATAGTCGGCTCCCGGGGAGTCAGCCTCATTATACTCCACCAAAGGAACCCAGAACGGACAGGCGACACCACTGACCTGTATGTCGGGGAAGAACTTATGAATTTCGAGATTGTAACTCTCACTGCGGATCGTTCCCTCAGTGGCAAAAATACCCACATGGCGGGTATGTGTCAGCGAACCGATGACCTCCGCCGTAGGACGGATGATACCCAACACCCGACGCTGAGGGTCGAGACTGGGGAGATCGTTTTGCTGAATGGTGCGCAGTGCCTTGGCAGATGCCGTGTTACAACCAAGGATGACGAGATGGCACCCCATCTCAAAGAGACGGACGACAGCCTGACGGGTAAACTCATAGACCACATCGAAAGAGCGGGTGCCATAAGGAGCACGCGCATTGTCACCCAAGTAGAGATAGTCATACTGGGGTAACAGCTGGCGGATGCCATGCAGGATGGTCAGTCCGCCATAGCCACTGTCAAAGACACCAATGGGTCCTGGTTTACTCGGTAGTGCCATCACGCTTATTGTAATGCCTTGATAACCGCCTCCGTCACGTCCTCGCCCATGGTGATATTCATCCAAGGCAGGGCATTCTGGTCGGTATTCACGATAAAAGCAAGACCGAGAGAGCTTCCCACTCTTGACAAAGCATCTGAGAGACGAGCTTTCAATGGCTGCATAGCCTTCTCTCTTGCCTCAGCAAGCAGACGCTGGCTTTCCTTCTTGAAGGCTATATTCTTATCCAGAAGTTCCTGCAACTCGCTCTGACGCTTCTGGAGAATCGTCTGTGGGAAGTCACGCTGTCCGTCCAGAAACTCCTCGTATTTTTTGTTAAACTCGTCCTCTACCCGCTGCTGCTCTTGCGCATATTGCTCCTTCAGGGCATCCATACCAGCCTCCACAATGGCATAGTCGTCCATTGACCGCAGCACGGTATCATAGCTTAAGAAGCCAAATTTCAGCACCGGTGTCTCAGTCTGCGCCGATGCTGAAAGGGAGATGACGGTTAATAACAGAACTAAAAACCGTTTCATATTGTTTTTTGTCTAATTACTTCAAACCAAGCTTAGCCTTTACCTGAGCAGTAACGTCGGTTGAGAGAGTAGTGCTGATATAAGGAACACCGCCTGCGACATCCATGATGTAGACATAGCCACCAGCCTGACCTACCTGCTTGATAGCGTCAATCACCTTGGTCTGGATAGCCTGCATCTTCTCAGACTGCTCCTTGGCAAGAGCCTGCTGGTTGTCCTGATAGGTCTGCTGGATCTTCTGATACATATCCTGCAGTTCCTTCTCACGACGCTCCTTGATATTAGCGGGCAGAGTTGCCTGCTCCTTCTCATAAGCCTCTGCCTTCTTCTGAAGCTCGTCCTGCATATTCTTCAAGTCAGCCTCGTAGGTCTTTGTCAGTGCCTCGATATCGGCACGGGCCTTGGTGAACTCGGGCATAGCCTGAATAACCTCCTGGGCATTAACATGACCAAACTTCTGTGCGAATGCTGCCATAGGAGCCAGCATCAACAGCATAAAAAGTACTTTTTTCATTTTTTCTCTTTTTTAAAAATTATTTATTGATTGTTTCTTTATAGGAACTATAGATACTATAGGAACTATAGATATTATAGATTTTTCTAATTAGCGTAACCCAATCTTGACAGCACCTCACTGGAGATATCCACCTTGGGAGAGCCGAAGATGATACCGCTGTCGCTGGCACGGTCGAGGACCAACTGATAGCCACGCAGGTCGGCAAGCTCACTCACCACATTATAAATCTCCTCCTGGATGGGTGACATCAAAGCTGTACGCTTCTTGAATAACTCACCCTCAGGACCGAAATACTTCTTCTTCAACTCAGACGCCTCACGTTCTTTCTCCATAATGGCATCCTGACGTGCCCTCTTCTGCTCCTGAGAGAGGAACACGACCTCTTTCTGATAGTCTTTATACATGGTCTGCGCCTCTGTCTGCAGAGCCTCCACCTCAGCCTGCCATTTCTTCGACACCTGTGCCAACTGCTCATTGGCACGCTCATAGGCGGGAATGTTCTTGAGGATATAGTCCATATCCAAAAGCGCAAACTTCTGTGCGTACATCGTCACTGCCGATGCAGACAGCACTATTAGCATAAGAATTTTTCTAATCATAATTACTCATTTTCTAATTTAAATCAGAACTCTTGTCCTAAAATGAAGTGGAACTGGCTGCCACCCTTCTTGTAGCTGCTACCACTATACACTTTGTCGAAACCGTATGCCCAGTCGATACCCATCAGACCCACCATAGGGAGGAAGATACGGACACCGAGACCTGCTGAGCGCTTCATGTCGAAGGGGTTGAATTTCTTGGTGTCCACCCAAGCATTACCACCCTCCAGGAATCCGAGACCGTAGATGGTGGTGTTACCCAACATGAACGGATAGCGGAGCTCCAAGGTGAAACGGTCGTAGGCATAAGCATTATAGTAAGCGCTTGTTCCTGCCTGGTAGGCTGCCGTATTAGAGATAGAGCCATTGTCATAACCACGCAGTCCTATGGTCTCCTCAGCATAACCGGAGGAATAGCCACTCATACCGTCACCACCGACATAGAAAGTCTCGAAGGGTGACTTTTTATACTTGTTATAGGAGCCTAACAAGCCAAACTCCACACGGGTCATCAACACCAAACACTTCTGACCATTCGTCAGAGAGGTGAAGGTACGTGACTTGAACTTCCACTTGTGATACTCAATCCAGCGGTATTTGTCCTGTTGCTCCTGGTCAAAAGTAGCAGAGGTACGGTCGGTGGCGAGATGCTCATAGTCCTTATTGTCGAAAGCAGACCAGGGCGGGGTGAGTGTGACAGATGCCATGAACTCCGAGCCACGACGCGGGAAGAGCTGGTTGTCAGTAGATGTACGTGAGAGGGTCACACCCAGGTTGATGTTGTTACAGTTACCATTGGAAATGATGAAATAGTTCCAGTCGCGCAACATATATCGGGTATATGCCAGTTGGACAGACAGCTGGAAATAGTCATCAGGCCAACGCAGGCGCTTTCCCCACCCTACTGAGAAACCAAACATCTTGATATACTTGTCGTCATCCAGCATGGCATCATAATTGTAGCCATAACCAGTTGAACCATAACCTGACATATAGTTCCAATAGTTATTGTAGAGGCTGTTGTTACGATAACTGCTGGAGACATCAGACTGCTTAGAATAGAACGCACTGACATTCAAAGCATTCGGACGCTTTCCTCCAAACCATCCTGTACTATAACCTGTGGAGATAGAACTATAGTAGCGACCGTTGGTCTGCAAAGAGAGTGACAACTGCTCACCATCACCGATAGGCATGATACCACGGTGCATCTTGTTTTTACCAAAGAGGTTACGCATGGAGAAATTGTTCAGTTTGACACCCACACGTCCGATGACACCCGTCTGTCCCCAACCTAAGGAGAACTCCAACTGGTCATTGGACTTCTGTTCCAATTCCCAGTTAATATCCACGGTACCGTCCTCATAGTTAGGCTTGATGTCCGGGTTCACCTTCTCCGGGTCGAAGTAACCCATGGAGGCAATCTCACGGGCAGAACGCTGGATGGCATCCTTCGAGAACAGGTCACCGGGCTTGGTACGCAGCTCACGGCGCACCACCTCCTCATAAAGACGGTCGTTACCATAGATGCGCACATTACTGATATGTGCCTGTGTTCCCTCTTGGATACGCATCTCCAAATCAATGGAGTCACCCACGATATTCACCTCAGTAGGATCGAGGTTATAGAAGAGATAACCATTGTTCCAGTAATAGTTGCCGATAGCGTCCTCATCCTCTGACAGACGCTTTTTCAGTAATTTCTGGTTATAGACATCACCCTTCTTCATACCCAGCGAGGCATTCAGATAGTCGGTGGTCACCACGGTATTACCTACCCATGTGATATTACGGATATAGTATTTCTGACCCTCGTCAATCTTCACATAGACATTGACGTGCTTCTCGTCATTGTTCCATACGGAGTCCTCCAGTATGGTAGCGTCACGAAAGCCCAACTCATTGTATTTCTCTATCAGGGTCTTCTTAGCCTCATCATAACGCTCCTGCGTGAACTTCTTCGCCTTGAAGATCGTACTGAGCTTACCTGCCTCATTAATCTTTCCGAAGGAGCCTTTCTTAAACAGGTTACCCTTGATTTTCTTGGACGAGAGCTGTTTGTTGCCCTCAAAGATAATATGACGGACCTTCATCTTGTCCTTCTTATCAATCCTGACATCGAGGATAACCATATTATTGTCTGTCACATCGTCACGCTGCACAATCTCAATCACGGCATTCTTGAAGCCCTTGTCATCGAAATAACGCTTGGCGAGAATCTTGGCACGGTCAATCATGTTAGGGGTAATCTGACTACCTCGCATGATACCCAGTTTTGCCTCCATATCCTCACGCTCAGACTTTTTGATACCATAATAATTGATACGACTGACACGTGGACGAGTGGCAAGGTTGATACACAAGTAAATCTTGGAACCTACAATAGAATCGGCAGTGATAGATACCCGTGAGAACAGACCGTGACGCCAATACCTTTTCACCGCATCAGTGATCTCCGCTCCAGGAACAGTAATGACCTGACCGACGGAGAGCCCCGAAAGACCGGTCAGGACATAATCCTCGTATCCCTCGACACCCTTGACGGCTATTCCACCTATCTCACAAGTCCTTGGCGTACCTGCATAGGAAATGTCAGGATTGACAATCACATCCTGTGCATTCGTCTGCATGCCTATACCAAGCATGACAGTCAACAAAACAACTATCTTATTGATATCTCTCATATTCTTTCTTCGTTTTCAACTTGTTCCTCTGTCTTGCCAAAACGGCGTTGACGACTTTGATAACTGGCAATAGCCTTATGAAGGTCTTCCTCGCCGAAGTCCGGCCAGTAGGTATCACAGAAGTAGAACTCTGAATAGGCACACTGCCAAAGCAAATAGTTTGAGATACGGATCTCACCACCTGTACGGATCAGCAAGTCGGGATCTGGCATCCACGCCGTCCACAGATGTCCGCTGATGGTCTCCTCACTGATATCGTCAGCATTCATCTTACCACTCTGTACCTCACGGGCAATTCTCTTAGTGGCACTCACTATCTCCTGTTTAGAGGAATACCCCATGGCTATAGTCATTGCCATACCATCATACATCGCAGTCTCCTCTTCCATAGAGCGTAACTTATCTTGCACACTCTTAGGAAGGCGTTCGCGATCACCCACCACATGGAAACTCACATTGTTGTTGTGGAACAGATCCATCTTGATAAAACTGAGGACCAGTCCCATCAGAGCCTCCACTTCATAAGCCGGTCTGTTGAAGTTCTCTATAGAGAAGGCATAGACGGTCAGATACTTTACACCTAAGTTTGAACATAGGGTAGTAACGGTCTCTAAGTTGTCAAGTCCTGCCTTGTGACCAAACGTGCGGTCCAGTCCACGATCCATAGCCCATCGCCCATTACCATCCATGATGATGGCAATGTGAGCCGGAATACGTGTCATATCTAATTGTTGTGCCATATCTATATCCTATTCTCTATCATTATGACAAGTTTTACATTTCGCCCATAAGTCATAGGTGAACGACAGGCGAAAATGACTATAGCAGTCGGTATTCTTGAACATACCACTACTCTTGATGCCGTATGGGTCTTTCACACCATCCAGCAAGTCACTTGTCGTGAAGTGCATCGCCCACTCCAACGCCAGGTTCGAGCGGCTGCCGACTTTATACTTTACCCCAGCACCTATCGGGAAATTGAACGCCACCTCCGTTTTGTCAGGTTTCACGAATGTCGCTCCAAGCCCTAAAAATATATAAGGTGTAATACGCTTCGCCCCACGATACTCTTTTCCTGTGCCATAAGCCCAGAAGTTTTGCTCATATCTCACCCCCACGTCCAGAAGTCCGTGATTAAAACTCACCTCCTCCGTAAGCGGAAGATAAGAGGTCACATCTTTCGATGAGCCTTTGATTTTCCCATAGCTCACATTCAACGCCAATGCCATTCGCGGGTTAAACTTATAGCGTCCCAACAACGTGAACATCGGCTGCATATTCTTAAAGAGATTCCCATTGAAATCTCCCTGATAAGAAACAACACCTATTCCACCTCCTATCTCAGCACGATATTCAGGATCTTCCTGAGCACTGAGTGTAACCGTAAAGGTCAACAGCAAGATGGATAATAACGTCTTTCTCAACATTTGCTCTACTCTGACATTTCCCAAGCCACCCTGTTCAGATGACCTTGCCATACTTGACCATTACCACCAATGAGCCAGATCTCCTTACCGTCAGTGGTAGCACCAAATGCGGTAACGGCTTCTGTATCGAAGTCTTCTGGCAGTTGATAGCGAGAATTCTCTTTCCACACAATTCCGTTGTCGCGACTCTGGAAGATTGGCGTGTAGTCATTGTCATTAACACCCCACGCCAGTATTCCGTCATCGTAATACATCAAAACAAGATTCTCCATCTGAGGGAGGGCGAAACGGTTATTGTCATTACGATCCATATACACCCATTTCTCGTCACCCTGCAGGTCGTATTCTACAATCTTACGCCACACGGAGGCTATTTTGTCAACACCGGTGGAAACACCTGCCAACAACAGATAGTCGGAATAATAGGTCATGTTCGCAGGATAAGAAACATAAGCGACTTCCTCTGTAGGCAGCCAACTTTTATCGCTATCCACCACATCCTCTGTCCATGTCACACCTTTGTCGTCTGATTTCATCAAGGTACCATTGCTGGACAGACCAAACAACTCGGTATAACTGGCTGCCACCAACTGCATCACCTCCGGGGCAGTATTGACGACGAACCAGTCGGAACCGTTATCAGACTGCAGCAAAGAGCCATTGGCAATCGTATAAAGACCATATTCAAATGCCACGACATTCTTAGAAGCCTCCGCATCATCAAATTCCACCAGAGGTGTCCATGAGTCTCCGTCTGTAGTCATATAGCCAAGTGTCTTTCCTTCCTTAACGCCGAAGACGTATAAATTCTCGCCTACCATCACAGCCTTGATATTCTCCATGCCGGTCATCTCAGCGCAATCCTTATGACGCACCCAGTTAAATTGCTCACTGTCCTCCTGATGGACATTCAGCTGGACAGTGTATTCCGCATGAGAGACACCATCAGTAGCGTATACCAGTAACTGACGGGGTGTAGAGAAGTCTATACTATCGGTTGAGCTATGGAAATACAATGTTTCACTATCCTCCTTGTCCACAATAAAAACCGTACCATTATTCATGGAAGATATGGAACACACCACATGCCCCACATCGGTATTGGCAGGAAGGGAGTCCACATTGAAAATAAGGTGGTTCACATGGTCAATGCTCATTTTATAGTCACTGCCTGCAACTGTAACCTTATAAATGGAGTCTGCCCCTGTAGAGGAAGTAGTATGAAGATACCTGTTCAGAGTTCCCAATGTGAAACCTGTTATAGCGGCATCATTATAGAGTGTACTTGTTGTATCATCTGACTTCATGCATGATGTCAACAGCAACACAGCTGCAAACAATGCACATACGGTCTTCATCAGTTTATTCATTTGATTTCGTTCAATTTTTGGGTGCAAATTTACTCACAATTCTGCAAATAGCCACATTTTTCTTCCTTTTATTAAGTTAATTATATGATAAAATGCCATATTTTAGATTTTGTAAACAAAAAAAGAGCGCGGTATGAATCACTCACTCCGCGCTCCTTCCTAACGGATGTTGGTTTTTACAAGAGTGATAACACTCAAAATCGTCACAATAGTAACAGAAACCAACATGACCGTTGTTTGAAAATCTAATAACATAATCTTTACCTTAAATCTATTAACTACTAACCTAATGAATAACAATATAATCGTCTCGATTACATTTGCAAAGGTACAAAGAATTTCGCATTTCCCACTTATCTGTTATAGATTATTTGGTCTCTTTAAATCTCTTTTTGACTTACATCAAAAAACATTGGCTACACTTTCCAGTGCAGCCAATGCCCTTTTTTATTTGTGCTATAACAAAATTTCTTAGAGTTTTGGACCAGCAGCAACCAGTGCCTTACCAGCCTCATTACCCTCGTACTTCTTGAAGTTCTTGATGAAGCGGCTAGCCAAGTCCTCAGCCTTCTTGTTCCACTCTGCTGCATCAGCATAAGTGTCACGAGGATCGAGGATGTTGGTGTCAACACCTTCCAGCTCTGTGGGAACCTCGAAATCGAAATAAGGGATCTTCTTCGTAGGAGCCTTCAGGATAGCGCCACCGAGGATAGCATCGATAATACCACGGGTATCACGGATAGAGATACGCTTACCAGTTCCATTCCAACCAGTGTTTACGAGATATGCCTTAGCACCGCTCTTCTCCATACGTTTAACCAACTCCTCAGCATACTTGGTAGGATGCAACTCGAGGAATGCCTGTCCGAAGCAAGCAGAGAATGTTGGTGTAGGCTCTGTGATGCCGCGCTCAGTACCAGCCAACTTAGCAGTGAAACCAGAGAGGAAGTAGTACTTAGTCTGCTCTGGAGTCAGGATAGATACTGGGGGCAGTACACCGAATGCGTCAGCAGAGAGGAAGATAACGTTCTTAGCCTCTGGACCTGCGCTCTTACCATTCACCTTCTTGGCAATCTTCTCGATGTGCTCGATAGGATAAGATACACGGGTATTCTCTGTTACGCTCTTGTCAGCGAAGTCAATCTTACCATTGGCATCAACGGTCACGTTTTCCAACAGGGCATCACGACGAATAGCGTTGTAGATGTCGGGCTCGCTTTCCTTATCCAGGTTGATAACTTTAGCATAGCAACCACCCTCGAGGTTGAATACACCCTCATCGTCCCATCCGTGCTCATCATCACCAATCAGCAGACGCTTAGGATCGGTTGACAGCGTGGTCTTACCTGTACCAGACAGACCGAAGAAGATAGCGGTGTTCTTACCCTCCATGTCAGTGTTGGCAGAGCAGTGCATAGAAGCGATACCCTGCAGAGGCAGATAGTAGTTCTGCATAGAGAACATACCCTTCTTCATCTCACCACCATACCATGTGTTGATGATGCACTGCTCACGAGAGGTAGTGTTGAAAGCTACGCAAGTCTCTGAGTTAAGACCCAGCTCCTTGTAGTTCTCTACCTTTGCCTTAGAAGCGTTGTAGATAACGAAGTTAGGTTCGAACTTCTCCAGCTCCTCAGCGGTAGGCTGGATGAACATGTTCTTTACGAAGTGAGCCTGCCAAGCAACCTCTACGATGAAGCGAACGGCAAGACGGGTAGCCTCGTTGGCACCGCAGAATGCGTCAACAACATACAGATTCTTGTTGCAGAGCTCTTTGATGGCGATATCCTTCACCTTTGCCCAAACCTCCTCACTCATGGGGTGGTTATCGTTCTTATATTCCTCTGTAGTCCACCATACCTTGTCCTTAGACTGCTCGTCGCAAACAATGTACTTGTCCTTAGGAGAACGACCAGTATAGATACCAGTCATTACGTTAACAGCGTTCAGCTCGGTGTTTACACCTTTGTCAAAACCAGTCAGCCCAGCCTTTGTCTCCTCCTCAAAGAGGTACTCATAAGATGGGTTGTGAGCAATCACAGTAGAACCAGTGATGCCATACTTTGTCAAATCTAACTTTGCCATAAACTTTACTATTTAATTGAATTTACTATTACCTATTTAATTTTGCGCTGCAAATTTACAAAGAAAATAGGAATAAGGAATTAGGAATTAAGAATTATTTGCTTTAGTAAGTTTGTTTTTTGGTTAAAGTATCAAAAAAAGAGGGTGGTTGTTCTATTTTTGTCACTTTCACTTTGCAAAAACCAAAAGGAGTTTGTACCTTTGCAGTAATTTAAACACCTAAGACATCCATGAAAGTAATAAATTTTGCAGAAGAGAACAGTATCATCAACCATTATATGGCTGAGCTGCGTGACAAGAACTACCAAAAGAACCGTTTTACGTTCCGCCATAACGTGGAGCGTATCGGTGAGATGATGGCATATGAGATTTCCAAGACATTGGAGTACAAACCCAAGACCATCAAAACTCCCTTGGGGACTACTGATATTCCTTTGATGAAAGAGGAGGACATGGTCATCGCCACCGTCCTTCGTGCGGGTCTTCCTTTCCACCAGGGCTTCCTCAATGTCTTCGACGGTGCCGACAACGCCTTTGTCTCTGCCTTTCGTATGTATCTCAACCGTGAGCATACGGAAGTGGGAGTACATACAGAGTACATTGCCACTCCCAGCGTAAAGGGCAGGACATTACTCATTGTAGACCCAATGCTTGCCACGGGTGGTAGTCTTGCTGCCGCTATAGAAGCATTGATGCAGGCAGGTAAGCCAAAGACGATTCATGTCTGCTGTGTGATTGCTGCCCCTGAGGGCATCGAGGTGGTAAAAGAGGCCTTACCGGAAGGTTCTACCATTTGGTGCGCCGCTATTGACGAGGGCATGAACGAACAGAAATATATCGTACCGGGCTTTGGAGACTGTGGTGACCTCTGCTTCGGTGAGAAGTTGCAATCCTTCCGTAAGATTGCAGACAAATAACAAGGAAAAGGCATCCGGATTCGGATGCCTTTCTTATTATCTCATTTATTATCTCACTTACCCACGGACTTCCCAGATATCATTGGTCTCCAATAACTCTTCGAAGTTATGGTACTTCTTCTGGCTGCTTATCTCCTCTATCTGTGCATGTACAGCCTCATCATAAGTAGGAGCGTCCACATCACGGATGACACCCAAGGCGATGGGGAAACCATCACCGTTACCCATCAGGGCGAGTTTCAACTGCAAAGTATTGTCCTCACAATGGGCATCATGAACGAGGACATCATCCAGGGTATAGCCGTCCTTTCCGATCTCGACGACTTTCAGTCCGAAACCTTGCTGGACCAGTCCGAACTCATTGTTCTCTCCAAAGACGAGCTTCTCTCCATGTTTCACATAGATGGCGTTCTTCTTACGACCTTCCTTATTATAAACACTCTCATGCGTTCCGTCATTGAAGATCACGCAGTTCTGCAGGATCTCACAGACGGCAGCACCCTTATGCTCATAGGCAGCCTTCAGAATCTCGATAGTTCCGGGAGAGTCCGTGGCGACGGCACGGGCGAAGAAATGTCCACGTGCGCCAAAACATAGCTCTGCGGGACGGAAAGGATCCTCAACTGTCCCATAAGGACTCGACTTAGAGACGAAACCACGGGGTGATGTCGGAGAGTACTGTCCTTTTGTCAAACCATAGATACGGTTGTTGAGCAGGATCATGTTCAAGTTGATGTTACGACGGTTAGCATGGATGAAATGGTTACCACCGATGGCAAGTCCGTCACCATCACCCGACACCTGCCAGACAGTCAGGTTGGGATTAGCCACCTTCGCACCCGTAGCAATAGCGGCAGCACGACCGTGGATAGTATTCATACCATACGTTGCCATATAGTGCGGCAGACGGCTGGAGCAGCCAATACCGGAGATAACGGCAGTATCATAAGGAGCAACACCTATCTCTGCCAATGCTTTATGCAGTGATGCCAGGAAGAAGTGGTCACCGCATCCAGGACACCAACGTGGTTGTCCTTTTTTATAATCTTGTGCTGTATATGTACTCATAGCTTTACTTCTTTAAAATATCCTCAAATGCGTTGACTAACTCTTCCACTACGAAAGGCTGACCCTTTACCTGGTTGAACTGTGACGGTGTGAAGTTGTCGACCTTCATACGCAGATAGGCGGCAAGCTGTCCCATATTCTGCTCAGCCACTACCACCTTCTTGTATTTCGAGAGAATCTCAGCAGTGTTCTGGGGTAATGGGTTCAAGTACTTAAAGTGGGTCTGTGCCACTTTATAGCCTTTAGCACGTAGCTCATCCATGGCAGAGTGAAGATGACCGTATGTAGAACCGAAGCCTACCACCAAGAGGTCGGCATCACTCACGTCACCCTCCACCTCTAAGTCTGGAACCTGTATGTTAGCGATCTTCTGCTGACGCAGACGAGTCATCAAGTCATGGTTCTCCGGGTTGGTAGAGATAGCACCCGTATCAGAGTCTTTCTCCAGTCCTCCGAGAATATGGGTAAAGCCCTCACGACCTGGCACAGCCCAGTAGCGAGTACCGTTCTCTGCACGCATATAGGGTGTCCATTTCCCCTTCAGCTCCTCTGGAACATAAGGAGGATTGATGGCATCAAGTTTCGCCATCTCCGGCAGTTTAAAGGCACCTGAACCGTTAGCGATATAAGCATCGGTCAAGAGTACGACAGGAGTCATGTGCTCCAAAGCAATCTTACAAGCCTGATAGGCAGCATCGAAGCAGTCAGCAGGACTGGTAGCTGCCAGTACGGGCATCGGACTCTCACCATTACGTCCGAAGAGCACCTGCAGGAGGTCGGTCTGTTCCGACTTGGTGGGAAGACCTGTTGCAGGACCGCCACGCTGTACGTCAAGAACGACGAGTGGCAACTCCATGATTACGGCAAGGTTCATTGCTTCAGACTTCAGACAGATACCGGGACCCGAGGTAGAGGTGACACCCAGTGCACCAGCGAAGGAGGCTCCTAAGGCAGAGGCACAGCCACTGATCTCATCCTCACACTGTACGGTGGTCACACCCAGTGACTTATGCTTTGACAACTCATGCAGCACGTCTGTGGCAGGAGTGATGGGATAGGAGCCAAGATAGAGTTTCAGCCCCGCTTTCTCAGCAGCAGCGATAAAACCGTATGCCGTCGCTTTGTTACCGGTGATATCCATATAACGTCCAGGTTCCTTCTCTTTTGTCTCGATGCGATAGACATTGATGGCAGAGGAGTGGGTATTATGTCCATAGTCATAACCAGCCTGTACGACCTTGATGTTATTCTCTGCAATAGCCGGTTTCTTGGCGAATTTGTCTTTCAGGAAGTTGTTGACCAGTGAGAGGTCGCGGTCAAAGAGCCAGCAGACCAGTCCGAGGGCAAACATATTACGGCACTTCAGAATTGCCTTGTTATCCATTCCCGTATCAGCAAGACATTCCTTTACCATTGTGGTCAAAGGACACTGGATGACACGGTCGGGGTCGATGCCCAGCTCACCCAGGTAGTCCTCACTTTTGAACTCAGCTTTCTTCAAGTCGTTAGGACCGAAAGAGTCGGTATCAATAATGATGGTAGCCTGTGGCTTAGAATACTTCAGCTGTGTCTTCAGGGCAGCAGCGTTCATCGCTACCAGAACGTCACACTTGTCACCTGGCGTATACACCTTACCGGCACCGATATGCACTTGGAAACCACTCACACCAGTCAGTGAACCTTGCGGGGCACGGATATCGGCAGGATAGTCGGGAAACGTAGAAATACCATTACCTACGGTGGCACTCACCGTAGAGAAGATGTTACCGGCGAGCTGCATACCGTCACCGGAGTCACCTGAGAAGCGTACAACCACTTGGTCGAGTTCTTTTACTTCTAATTCAGCCATAATAGATATCTAATGAATTCTTTTCCTTATTTAAAAACGGTTGCAAAGTTCGCAAATATTCATTGAATAGCCAAACATTTTGCAATAAAAATGCAGTTCCCACCTATTTTTTAAGGAAGGAACTGCATGATTATACAAAAAATCTTATTTCAACAGACCTTGTATGAATGACCATTCACTCTCATACGATTTCACTTTGATGAGAGCCTGGTGTGTGACGATGTACTCGGAGAGCCCCTCATGGCTGGCTCCCTCATGCCAGTCGTAGGTATAGCCTAACTGGGTCCAGGGCAGGGGACTGTCATCCTCATAGGCAGAGGCAAAGCTATAGCGGTACCATTCACGGAAGTTGGTCTCACCCACCGTGTAGGTGGTATCCGCATAGGCAGGAAACTCGAGTCCTGCTGATGTGGTAGTGATATCGGGGTCGTGGGCTGGACGGAACATATAGCTGGGGTCGGCATAGAACTGCACCATGATGTTATAGTCACAGTCCGGACTCAGTCCATACATCTGTATCATTCGCATGTGGGCAGCCACACTGTCAAGTCCCTCGTAGGCAGCCTTCTTGCGTAGCCAGTCAACAGGCAGTGTAGCCCAGGTACCCAGTTCCCGGTCGATACGATAGACACCCTCTTGTCCAAAGAAGCGCTGCAGACGGCTGGAGTCTACCAGTGTCACCAGCAGTACCATGTCTTTCCCGTCAATAGTTGCCCATTCCTCTCCCGGAGTACCTTTCTTCACAGGCATCAGGTTCTTGGAAATCTTTGAGGCATCCAACTGTTTCGCATCCTGTATGGCAGCATTCAGTTGTGCCAAGAGCAGCGAGTCGTTCTCATACCATGGGGTAGAGTCTTCTGCTATGTTTGTCTGTGCTTGCTTATTACCACAAGCACAGACCGTCAACAACACGACAAATAGTCCTATCAAACTTCTCATCATATCTTTTGCTTAAAGTTCTTCTTTCTGGTTTTTCTTGCTACCTGTAAAGAAATTCTCACCATCAGTAATCAGCCAACCGTGGTTATTTGTCTTACGCAGGGTAAGCCATCCAACAGGACTGTCAGCACCAGAACTGAGGACATGCAGACGAGCATAGGTGACACCATCGAGTGTGTAAAGGGGCTCCGCATGCTGCTCTACCACAGTCACCTTATAAGGAGTGGTAGGTGTATAGAGATTAGACGGTGAAGAACCTGCAAAATAACTACGAAGTCCATTGACAACGGGATAGCCATTGGTGTCCTTACCTACCAAATTGCTCTGTACAATGTTCTGCATATCGGCATTGGAAACCAGTTCGACACCATTCATACCCACTGTTGCCGTATGAGTACGCAGATAGTTAATCATCTCCCAAGCATCAGCACTGTTATCAACTATACGATTCAGGCAGCAGATAAACAAGGCTGTCACAAAATACTGAGACTCGAAATACTTTCGATTGTCCACCTCCAAGGTCTTCAGTTCCTCTATATTACGAGGCAGAGCGTTGAAGGTAAAGGTCACCTGTTTCTTACCATTGGTAAATGTACCCTCCTCTGAACTGACAGTAATCGTCTGTACGGGTTGGGTATAGGCAGAGATTTTCTTGATTGCCAGAGAGCCATTCCTTACTAATGTGAATCTAGATTTATCGTTAGGAGCATTTCCAATATAGTAGTCGGTATTCTCATCCACATTGCCTGACAGACTGGCATGTGTGAAAGGCAGAGAACCTTTGAAGTCGATGTAGTCATAGGCAGGATTGAAGAATGTCTTGCCATCAGCAGCATAAGTTTTCACTTGCTCCAGATTCTCTGAGAACTGGACACGGAAATAGGTCACGCTCTGTGCTGAAACAGTAGCAGCTGCTATTGTTAAAGCCATGGTTAAAAAAGTCTTTTTCATCGTTGTAATATTTTATTATTTTTATTTCTTGAAGAATTTAAGTGCTTTGTTGCCTACCCTCACGATATAGACACCCGTTATCAAGTGACCAACCGCAATCGTAGTAGTACCATTAGCTACAGGAGCAGAAGCTATCTTCGCTCCACGCATGTCATAGACAACGGCATTTGCGGCATCACCACATCCTGAGAGTTTCAGCTCAAAATGAACTGGAGTCATCAGACGCAGCATCGGCTCCTCTTTTTCACCACCTGTCTCCACCTTGGGTTGCTGAATGGCGGTCTCTGTATCGCGGAAGAAGGTGACATGGCTGACATCCGTCAGACTACCTCCCTCATGGAGTACTACCTCGAAGCGGCCATTGGCATCAACATTCGCCAACATGGCGACATTGCTCATCGGCTGACTGTCACCCTTGTCGGTCTTTAGCCATAGTGGTCCCGTTCCTGATGGCGTAGGCTCCTCACCCTCCTGATGGGCGACGAAACCACCTGACTCCTTGCTCAGACCACGGGCAAAACGTACCTGCTTGACTCCTGTGGCACCCTCGCCTTCACGGGTCACCACTTCGAAGAGTCCCGTCTGGTCGACATATGCCAACAGAGATACGCGGCTCATGGCGATAGAGTCATTCTTGTCGGTTATCAAGCACCATGGACCAGTACCCTGTTCTGTGGGAGTGGTTTGTCCTGCTGTTATCTTCTGGAAACCACCTGCCGTCTTCGAGTCGCCATGGGCAAAACGCACATACTGAGCTCCCGTCACATTAGCACCATCGCTGACGACGACCTCGAAGGCATTGCTGCCATCGACATTGGCAATCATCTGCACACGGCTCATGGCAATGGTGTCGTTCTTATCGGTAATCATACACCAAGGGTTATAGCGGTTGGGGTCTGTCGTACTGCCACCCTCTCCGCTAATCGGTTTGAAACCGCCACTGTCGTTGCTCTTCCCTCGTCCGAAACGAGCGGTGGACACACCCACCTTATTGGCACCATCAGTGGTCACGACCTCAAACTGGCTGTTCCTGTCGACACTTGCCAGCATCGCCACACGACTCATCGCTATGGAGTCACCTGCATCTGTTATCAGACACCAAGGTCCTGTCTCCGTGATGACGACAGGCTTATCGTCAGCAGGAGCCACATAGTCTGACTCGTGCATCTCGAAGGTGATACTCTTCACCCCCACAGCTCCCTGCCCCTCACGGACGACCACCTCAAAGGCAGCCTGTCCGTCGACAGCGGCAAGCATTGCCACACGAGCCATCTCGATGTACTGTCCTTGGTCTGTCTTCAGACACCACTGGGACACAGATTGTGCGCATACATTATTATAAGCACATAGCCCCAGCAAGATGGTTAAAATAAATAATTTTCTCATAGGCATCTGTTCCTATATGGTCATTCTTCTACTAATTCACCGTCATCCCCCATGAGGTCGCCAGGATGGAGTCCTGCCTCTATTGTCTCCTCACTCTTGATCAGCTCCAAGTTCGTCTGCTCAATGATGTTGAGTTTAATGGCGGCATTATCCGTACCTGGCTTATACCACGGTTTCTTGCTGAAATAATCTCTCAAGTCCTTCGACTTGAAAGTATATCCGTGACGGGCAAGGATGGCATTGCGCATCAGACGAAGTTGTTTCCTTGGGATATTCATCAGGTAAGGGGTGTTCAACAAGGTGTTATTGATGACATTCTCCCACTTGGCATTGATCAGGTCAGCCTGCTGCGCGTCGCAGTTCTTCTCATTGTCGGGTGTCAGCACCATCGTCCACATCGCATCACCATTAGGCTTGCGGACGGCAAGGAAATACATACCGTCCTTGCGGACATACTGCACACGACTGTTCCATTCTGCGTCACGGATAGGACATTCCTCTGCCTGCCGGCTGGGAATAATCTTATACTCACCAGCCTTCCCCGCTACTTTCTCAAGGGTCAACTCTTCATATTGTGAGGTCGTCATATAGGCATAGGTCCCCATCCTCACCTCCTGGACGGTATACAGTTTTTGTCCGTCCCAGAACTTGTCTCCTTTCTTAATCGTCTGTCCCTGCACACCCAGTGTGGTTAGCAGGACTGTCAATAAGAGTAGTACTTTCTTCATATATTGTATCGTTTTTTAAAGTTTAGGCAAAATAGTAGAAACGGATGACATAGAATCCCTTGTGGTATTCCTCGTCGAGGACAGGTTTCTCCATGGACGTCAGGATATTGTAGTCACTGGTCGATTCTGCTTTGACTGTTCCATTGGGCAGTTTCTGGTCAGCGATATGATAGTCACCGTTGATATCGACGATACCATACGCCAGTGCTTTCTCCATGAAGCGGTCGGCATCGGCTTTGTTCTTGAAGCACATGGCAGCCTGTTGGGAGGTGTCTGCCTGATAGTAGAAATAGCAGGCGTGCGGTGAGGTTGTTTTCAGTTCGTAACCGAAATCCAATTTCTCTCCCTTTTCGATGCCCCAGCCAAAGACATCTGCAGACATGTCGGCATCACCATCACCAGGGTCGTAAGCATGGTAGACAAAGGACAGTCCGCATTTCTTTGCAGTTTCCTTACCAGAACTCTTCAGCAGTTCCACGAAATCCCCGAAGTTCAGTTGGTCAAAGAACTGGTTAAAGGCTTGGTCGTCCTCATTAGGTGCTTCCACCACAGTAATGCTGTCCTGGCTTGCAAGGGCAGAGTCAGCACCCGCTGTGCTGCCCTCTGCCTGCGTGTTCTTGTTGCCGCATGCAACAACTATCAATGAAATGGTTAAGAATAAATAGGTTCTCTTCATATCTTGTTCGGTTTTGGTTTGTGGGCAAAGATACAACAATTGTCTCAAAGTTCCAAATTTTATTTCGAATTTTCCGCACATTTAATCAAATCGATGTTCAGTTGCTCCAATAACGACAGTTTTATCTGGTCGTTGGATGCTGCTGGCTGATACCATGTCTGCTTACCGAAGTAGTCCTGCAGGTCTTTCGACTCAAAGCGGTAGCCGTGACGTGCCAGTATCTCGTTACGCATGATGCGGAGCGACTTCTTATCGTACTTGGCAAGGGGCTGGGAGTTCAGCAGGATCTGACTGGTAAAGGGAAAGCGTCCGTCGTCATAAAGGGTTCTTTTGAGCGACATATCAATACCGTCACGCACCCACAAATAATTTTCCGGGTCAAATGTGGCACTATGGAGGATGATACCCTCCAAGGTGGGTTCCACCTCCCAGGTTCCCTCCAGCCTGTTGGTACCCTCCTTGGCTTGGGCGACGGTCACATGACCTGTCACTATTCCATTGAAGGTCACTACCTCATAACCTGATGCCACATCGTCAGCAGTTATATCATAAGCTCCCCACGACAACCTCAAGTCGTCTTTCGCTGAGGTATAATTGCCATAGAAATGTCCAAGCCAACGTTTCTTGCCGAGTTTTTCGGCATCCCACTCCGACTCTTTCGACATCACAGCCTGCAACTGGTTCTTCTCGTTGTAGAAGCAGAGCACGTCCAGCCTTCTTTGTCTCAGATGGCGCACAGTGGCAATGTTACTATACTCGTTGACGTAATGGTTGGGACTATCCGCAACCCGATAGGTATCCTTTTTATCTGCCACAGGGACAAGTACGAACTCATGTTCCTCTCCCTCTGCCATGGCATTCATCACAATTTTCCCATCAGCCTGCTGGTCAGCGGAATACACGAGCCAACCATTATACCAGTTGCCTCCGTTGATCTGTGCCTGTGCGCCAAGCACAGCGCACAGACACAGCAATAGGGTTGTTATTACAGATTTATGCATTATTTCAATATTAACGATTTAACAAATGGCTCAAAAGTAGGAGCATACTGGGTCTCCACCTCTGTATTGTAAGACATATTACCATACACGATTTTGCCACCTTCACCAATCAGATAGAAATGAGCATCAGTTCTCCCTTTATCAGTGTCCTTAAAGCGGAAAGTCAAAAGGTTTCCCTCGATTTTTGGCTGTTGGACTATTTCTTGATCAGAATTCATCCTAAGCATCCTGTCTGCCATTTTCTGGAGTCCATCATCAACAGTCTTCTGGTCTATCGCCCAATGCACATAGAGACTAGCCTTTCTGTCGGGAGCATTACACAAGTATATAGTATCATTAGTTCCACTTTTACTGAGGGCTTCTGGACAATCAAATGAATATAGCCCTCCCTCATAGTGAACAAATCCTTCAGGCAAACCCTCAGCCACAGCCGTAGAGTCTGCACCCTCACCATTTGCGGCACTCTTGTTACCACACGATGCTACCAGCAGTCCTGCTGCCACGATAGCGATACTGAATAATACTTTTTTCATAACACTTTTGTTGTTTTAAATGGTTAAACACTTTATTTATTATTGATCAGTTTTTGTATCTTCTGTTCGATGAGCTTCTCGATTTTCGGTTCCATCAGTTTCAGTTTCCTGTCCACCATCCGTTCCACCACGCCTTCCTGTTCCATCAGGTAGTCAAGGTAGTCGAGGGAAAATCGCTTCGCCTCATGGTTACGGTCCGTTGTGCCCATTGCAATCAGTTTATAGCTTCTGGTTGCAAAAGTACAATAAAACAACACAATGTCGGTTGTTTAAATCTTCCAATTAGTTGTTATTTTCTTCCAAAACGCAGTAAACGATATCATAAGCTACCTGTTGACTAGAGTCGGCAGGTTTGTTGACATGGAGTCAGCAGGTTTGTCGACTGGAGTCAACAGGTCTGTCGACTGGAGTCAACAACCGATTAGGATGCTTATAACAATCGATTACAATAAACTTTTAAGGTACTTCCCTTGGCTCCTACGAATGAAATATGTATATTTGCAACCCGAATACACCTACGAGTTATGCTGACTACAAAGCTGACAAGTGGAAGCCCTATGAAGAACTGGTTCCCGGCAAGGAGCCCGACTCTATCCTTGTGAAGAAAGGACTGATTCAGGACTACCATCATAAGAAATGAAGCCTGCGTAGCAGCAGTGGGGGGCAGTACGAAAACTAATTGCGATACTGTGAAGGCGACACGCCATAGACACGTTTGAAGGTGTGGGCGAAGGAACTGGCTTCCTCGAAACCACACTGCATGGCGATGTCGAGAATGCTGAGACCTGGGTTCTCCTTGAGCAACTTACCTGCTTTCTCCATTTGGATAGCCGAGATGAAAGCTTTGGGAGTCTCACCTGCTGTCATCTGCAGTCGACGACGGAAGGTTTGCGTACTCATGTTCAGTTCGGAGGCGATATTTTCCACACTGATCTGTCCCGTTGACATCCCCTCGTTAACCACCTCGACAACACGCATAAGGAACCTGCGGTCTTCGTCGGGTATCTGATCATGGGAACGGTTCTGGTGATCACAGCCGTCTGTCAGCGACGGATCACCAGAACTGTTCCCATGGTCCTGCAACAGGGTTATCTCGCGCATCAATGCCTCTATATGCTCTTTCTCCTGTCGATGGAGACGACGCACATACCACCAACCGAGTGCGACAAGTAGTAAGATGACTACGATGGCTATCAGGATGGTGTTACGATGAGCTGCACGCACCTCCTCATTCTCCTGTTGCAACTGTTCATTACCAAACTCAGCATTATAACGTGATAAAGCCTCTGCTGAACTGTGGGTATAGAGCGAGTCTTTCAACAGGTCGAAACGGTCCAGTTCTATCTTTGCAGAGTCAGGATTCAGTTTCCAGTAACTCTCATAGAGTCCGTGATGCGAATGGATCTCGTTATAGAGATCGCCCATCTTTGAGAAGATAGCGGCAGCCTCTTTATAATAAGGTATAGCCTCTTGCTGTCGTTCCTGACCGAGCAACGATGTCCCCAGCCGGTTCAAGGCTATGCCATACGAATGGTAGTCACCCACTTGTTTCAGCACAGGAGCTACCTGCCGGTAGATATTCTCTGCTTCTTTGTAGCGGTGCAGACCGAGTAAAGCCGCACCCTTTTGCGACAGTCGGATACTTGCCTGTGGCTCTCGCTTCAACTTTGAGTCTATCTCATAGGCTTGTTCTGCGAAAGAAAGTGCCTTCTGGTCATCAGAAAGGGAATGGTAGATTTCCGATGCCATACCGAGGATGACCGCTTTACGAGCTGGGTTATCTACCTTCCCGGCATGTTCCAAAGCCCCAAGGATATACTTTTCCGCCTCTTTCGCTTGATATCCAGCCATATAGATGCCTGCCACCGTATTCATACTCGACGAGATACGGTCGTCATCCCCACTCCGCAGATCTATGTCCAGACACTGTTTGGCATACTCCGCAGCATGCTTGAAGTCGCCCATGCGTACATAGACCAGTCCCAGAAGGTTCAGGCAGTCCGCCTTGCTGTCATTTCCCCCATGAAACAAAGGTAATGCTTTCAGTCCATATTTCTCTGCCTCTTTATACTGCTGCTGGTCATACAACCATTCCGCAGCCCAGTACCACACCTGCTGTTGCAGGGAGTCAACTGGTATGCCGGCAGAAAACTGTATCTTACTTTCAGTAAACTGCTCTTTGTCGAGCTGTTGGAAGAATTGGTTAGCTGATGTCACATCCTGTTTCTGGTCGAAGAGACTCAGCAGGGATGCTACGGTAGCGAGGAAAAGGCAATGTAATGTCATATTATTCAATTTTTAGAAATCAAAGGATAATTGTCCGTCGCCCAGCATATTGAAGGACTTGCGATGGTAAGGGGTGATACCATACTGTCGTATCGCCTCCCGGTGTTTCTTGGTGGGATAACCTTTGTTTGAGAGCCAGTCGTATTGCGGATATTCCTCTGCAAGACGGTCCATATAGTCGTCACGATAGGTCTTGGCAAGGATGGAGGCTGCAGCGATAGAGAGGTATTTCCCATCACCTTTGACAATGGTAGTATGGGGTAGTTGCTGATAGGGCTTAAAACGGTTACCATCCACAATGACAGCCTCAGGGCGCACTTTCAACTGGTCGAGGGCACGGTGCATAGCGAGGATAGAGGCATTGAGGATATTCATCTTGTCAATCTCCTCTGGTGTGACGACTCCCACAGCCCATGCGGTGGCATCACGCTCGATGATCTCGCGCAACTGCTTACGATGCTTATCCGTCAGCTTCTTGGAGTCATTTAACTCCGCATTCTGATAGTCCTCAGGAAAGATGACAGCTGCCGCATACACGCTACCGGCAAGACAGCCACGCCCAGCCTCGTCGCATCCGGCTTCTATTTTCCCTTCATAAAAATGACTTTGTAGCATAGATTATGTCAAATCTCTGCGTGCAAAGGTAAACAATTTTCTTGAATCACCAAAAAGAAAAGAACTCTTTCTCTATCCTTTCCGTTGAACGACTCCTGCTTTCTTACACTTCATCAGTGCATCACAAAGCCAGAGGATGCAGAGAGCCCGGAGAAAGAGGGAGCACATAGGGAATACTGTAAAGAAAAAAGCGAGTTGGGCATTGAGTAATAATAAAGTCTGGCGAAGATTAATCTCTGTCTCTAATACTTTGGAATAGTAACCTGCAAGCATTGCCAGTGGTTTACGTACTGCCTTCGCAAAGAGGATGAGAAGGCTGTCCTCGTGCTGAAAAGTCATTGTCTTTTTCATATCGTATATTTTTTTATTGTTATCTACGATGCAAAAGAACAACTATTCTGTGCACAATAAGTTCACTTTTCGATTTTCTTTGTTAATATACTTTAATTATTAACGTCCGTTCACATTTGGTGTATCTTCTCTATATATTGGCGTATATACGTCTTAAAGCCCTCGTCGCCCATAATGGTGATATCCTCGTAGAGTCCTAATACAAAACGACCTATACCCGCATAGCTGCATACATCGAGTTCCAATAGCCAGTGCTGCTGGTCTTGAGGGGTGATATATGCCTCAGCCTTCGGGTATTCCTCCAACATCAGGTTATAGGACAAGCGTCCTAACAGAAGGGTGACCCGCATCTGTTCCTCTGCACTGAACATGAAGATATCCGTGAAAATCTGTCGATGTTCCGACTCATGCTCCCACCCGTCCGCTAACAACTCCACCTTTTCCATGCGTGAGAGTTTGAAAGTCTTGTTCATCCCGCTGGTCAATTCAAAGCATCTCACCTCATTGTTATCGTTCATCAGCATAAATGGTTCCACGATACGGTCTGTCACACTATTGCTGTGCGGAGAGGAATAACGATGCAGGATCACATTACGATGGTACTTGATAGCGTCATAGATGACACTCAGGTTAAGAGCCTGCCGCTCACGCAACTGCTCATCGGCAAGGATATTCAAATCATATAAGGAATCGAGCTTTCGCTTCAGATGCTCCACCATGGCACTCTGAGAACCGGAGCTTTCCAGGATACGACGCATGGTGACAGCCTCATCCTCCGTGAAATACACTTTGCGGAAGAGTTTCGTGAAGAAAGGTGAACTCTTGTCAAGACTATATATCGTTCCTCTTTTCTCTACGACAAAGCCAATGTCACGGAAGAAGTCCAGATAATAATATAAGGTACGCTTCGAGATATTCATCCGCTCACAAAGCTGCTGGACAGTATATCTCCTGTTCTCTGTCATCAGAAGCATCAGCGTCAACTCTCTGTCTAACTTATCGTGGCGCATCAGAAGAAGAGGCTCTTTAGAACATTTTGCTGACCCGGCGAATACCTGCTACGAGGATATCCACCTCTTCCTTGGTATTATAAAGGGCGAAGGAAGCACGTACTGTCCCCTGAATTCCTAAACGGTCCATCAATGGCTGGGCACAATGATGACCTGTACGGACAGCGATGCCCAGACGGTCAAGAAGCGTTCCTAAATCCAGATGATGGATCGCTCCTACATTGAATGAAACGACTGCATCCTTATGGATTGCCTGTTGTGGTCCGTAAATCCTCATACCCTCGATGGACTCCAACTGCTCCATACAATAGCGGGTCAGTTCTTGTTCATGCTGCTGAATATTCTCAATACCAACGGAATGAATATAATCGATGGCTGTAGCGAGTCCGTGCGTGGCAACATAGTCGGGTGTCCCCGCCTCAAACTTAAAGGGCAAACGCTCAAAAGTGGTTTTCTCCCAAGTCACCTTATCGATCATCTCGCCTCCTCCTTGATAGGGTGGCAATTTCTCCAGCCATTCCTCCTTGCCATACAACACACCAACCCCCGTTGGTCCATACATCTTATGACCGCTGAAAGCATAGAAGTCACAATCCATGTTCTGAACGTCTATCGCCATGTGAGGAGCACTTTGCGCACCATCCACCATGACGGGAATACCTCGTTCATGAGCCATCCTGATAATATCAGCCACAGGGTTGATGGTTCCCAGCACATTACTGACATGGGTGATACTCACCAGTTTTGTACGTTCTGTGAGGAATGGAGCGATATCATCGCAACTTACTAAACGTCCGTCATCAGTCATAGGCAGGTGACGCACTATGATACCTCGTTGTTGTGCTTGCAGCTGCCAAGGCACGATATTCGAATGGTGCTCCATCTCGGTCACCAACACCTCGTCACCCTCTTTCATCTGACTCGCGCAGAAAGAAGCTGCCACGAGATTAATTGCCTCTGTCGTACCACGAGTGAAGATAATCTCCTCTGTCTTGGCAGCATGAATAAACTGGCGCACCTTCTCCCGTGCCGCCTCATGCAGATCGGTTGCCTTCTGTGACAGATAATGAACACCTCGATGTACATTGGCATTCACATTCAGGTATTCCTCTCGCATCGCGTCCAACACACACAGTGGCTTTTGCGTCGTCGCGGCATTATCGAGATAAACCAAAGGCTTACCATATACCTCCCTTGACAAAATGGGGAAGTCCTCGCGTACCTTATTTATATCATACATATTATTTACAGAGTTTACACCCTTCACATTTATTCAGTTCTCCACGGAAACGTTTCTCAACCAAGTAGTGCAGGCGGTCACGCAATGGCTCTAATTCCATCTGGTCGATAACCTCATTGATGAAAGCGTTCTGTAATAGAAGACGTGCCTCCTTCTCTGGTATACCACGCTGTCGCATATAGAACATCGCAGCGTCGTTCAACTGTCCGACGGTAGAGCCATGGGCACATTTCACATCATCTGCATAGATTTCCAGCATCGGCTGCGTATACATCCTCGCCTGCTTGGTGGAACAAAGGTTCTGGTTAGTCATCTGCGAGGATGTCTTCTGAGCATCCTTTGCCACATAGACCATACCAGCGAAAGCACCCACAGCCTCATCATTCAGTACATATTTATACAGTTCATGACTCGTACAATGAGGGACATGATGGGTAATCAACGTATTATTATCGACATGCTGCTTTTTGTCGGCTATCACGCAACCATTACAGAAACACTCGGCACCCTCGCCATTGAACTCGAGGTCGAGCTTATTACGTGTCACTCCGTTATGCAACGTGATGACGTTGTGATTGACACGGCTGTTTGCCTGCTGGTCGATATATACATTACTGATCCGAACATTCTTAGCATGAGTCTCTTCCAGACAATAGAGGTCGAGCTTGGAGTTCTCTCCCACAAAAGCCTCTATGACCTGAGTCGTGAGAAAATGACGATCATCTGCCGCATGGTCGCAGAACAAGAACTTGGCTTCTGCTCCTTCTTCCACGATAATCAGTACACGACGGTTGACCATCAGGTCGACATCCGAACGTAGTATATTAATTACCTGAATGGCTTTATCCAACACAATGCCTTTGGGTACATAGACGTAAAGACCGTCCTGTGCCAGCATGGTATTCAACGAAGTGAGGGCATCCTCTTCCTTGGAGGCAAGGCGGTTGTAGTATTCCGAGGTGGCAAACTCCCTCAGCGAACCGATGACGACACCTTCCGGAAGATGCCCCTTGGGCAGTACTTTAGAATAGAATGCGTCATTGACCACGAAATAGAGCATGGTCGACAGATTGGGGACATCACAGCGGAACGCATCATAGGGATTGACCGGTATCTCCAGGCGGTTCAGGTTCAGACCGTAGTCAGGTTCAAAGAGCGCCTGCATATCGGTATATTTATACCGCTCCACTTTCCGACTGGGGAAACCAAGGGAACGGAACTGCTCAAAAGCGGCATCACGCACGGCATTCATCACATCAGACGAATGCTGAACAATCATCCCACGAGCTTGTTCGTAGAGTTCTATATATTGCTGCTCACTATTCATTCCACTTCCGCCTTAATCCAGTCGTAACCACGTTCCTGTATCTCTTTGGCAAGCTCTGGACCTGCCGTCTTGACAATCTGTCCTTTATAGAGCACATGTACCACATCAGGGCGTATCATCTCCAGCAGACGATCGTAGTGGGTAATCACAATACAGGAAGTCTCTGGGGTGCGCAACTTATTAACACCCTCGGCGACAATTCGCATGGCATCCACATCGAGTCCTGAGTCCGTCTCATCGAGGATGGAGAGTTTTGGCTCCAGCATCGCCATCTGGAAAATCTCGTTACGCTTCTTCTCACCACCACTGAATCCCTCGTTGACAGAACGGTTGGCGAGTTTATTATCCAACTCCACAATCTTCTGTTTCTCACGCATCAATTTAATGAAATCAGAAGCTTTCAGCTCTGGAAGTCCCTGATACTTACGTTTCTCGTTGATGGCTGCTTTCATGAAATTGGTCATTGATACTCCAGGTATCTCCACTGGATACTGGAAAGAGAGAAACAGCCCCTCATGGGCACGGTCCTCAGGTTTCATCTCCAACAAGTCCTTGCCATTGAAGAAAACCTCTCCGTCTGTCACCTCATAGAGAGGATTACCCACCAGCACTGCCGAGAGGGTTGACTTACCAGAACCATTGGGTCCCATAATGGCATGGGTCTCACCATCCTTGATCGTGAGGTTGATACCTCTTAATATCTCTTTGTCGCCAATCTTGGCGTGTAAGTTTCTTACTTCTAACATATATTATCCTACTGTTCCTTCTAATGATACTGATAATAGCTTACGTGCCTCCACGGCAAACTCCATGGGCAACTTGTTCAGCACTTCCTTGGCATAGCCATTCACGATGAGACCAACAGCCTGTTCGGTGGGAATACCACGTTGGTTGCAGTAGAAGAGTTGGTCTTCGCTGATTTTCGAGGTCGTCGCCTCATGCTCCACCACGGCTGTGTCGTTGTGGATGTCCATATAGGGGAAGGTATGGGCACCACATTCCGAACCTAAGAGCAAGGAGTCACATGAGCTGTAGTTACGGGCATTGTCCGCATTGGAGGTGGCACGTACCAGACCTCGGTAGGAGTTCTGGGAATGACCAGCCGAGATACCTTTCGAGATAATTGTAGACTTGGTATTCTTACCCATGTGGATCATCTTCGTTCCTGTGTCTGCCTCCTGGTAGTTGTTGGTCACAGCGACAGAATAGAATTCTGCGGTACTGTTGTCACCTCGTAGCACGCAGGAGGGGTATTTCCATGTAATGGCACTACCTGTCTCCACCTGTGTCCATGATAATTTTGAGTCAACACCACGCAAGTCACCACGCTTCGTTACTAAATTCAACACACCACCTTTGCCGTTCTCGTCTCCAGGGTACCAGTTCTGAACGGTGGAGTATTTCACCTCAGCACGATCTTTGACGATAATCTCCACGATAGCCGCATGTAACTGGTTCTCATCTCGCATCGGAGCAGTACAACCTTCCAAGTAACTCACATAAGCATCATCATCCGCAATAATCAATGTGCGCTCAAACTGTCCTGTGTTGCGGGCATTGATACGGAAATAACTGCTCAGCTCCATGGGACAGCGCACGCCCTTAGGGATATAGACGAAAGAACCGTCACTAAACACTGCACTGTTCAATGCAGCGAAGAAATTATCGCGATAGGGCACTACCGTACCCAAATATTCACGTACTAAGTCCGGATGATTCTTGATGGCATCACCTATCGAGCAGAAAATGACCCCTAACTCAGAAAGTTTCTCCTTGAAAGTCGTCTTCACCGACACAGAGTCCATGATGGCATCCACAGCCACGTTGCCACTCAATGCCAGACGCTCCTCCAAAGGAATACCCAATTTATCGAAGGTCTTCTCCAACTCAGGGTCTATCTTTCCGTCACCCTTCGGTTTCTTAGCCATTGGGTCGGCATAGTAGGAGATTGCCTGATAGTCAATAGGAGGCACATGCACATGACCCCATGTCGGTTGTTCCTGCTCTTGCCAATAGCGGAAAGCCTTCAACCGGAAGGCTAGCATCCAGTCGGGCTCCCCTTTCTTAGCAGAGATGAGCCGAACGACATCCTCGTTCAGCCCTTTCTCTATAATCTCAGTATGTACATCCGTCGTGAATCCGAACTCGTATTTCTGTTCTGCTACCTGACGAACGTATTCATTGTTATTACTCATCTAATTGTCAATTGTCAATTATCAATTGTCAATTACTATAGTTTCTGTTCTACCTCTATCTCCATGAAGGTCTCGATGATATCACCCACCTGAATGTCGTTGAAGTTAACAAGTGAGATACCGCATTCCAAGCCTGTTGCTACCTCCTTGGCATCGTCTTTGTAACGCTTCAGGGCGTCAATAGGCGCAGTGTGGATCACGATACCATCGCGAACGACACGTGCCTTGTCTTTTGAGTGTACCTTACCCTCAGTAACCAGACCACCGGCAACAGTACCGACCTTCGAGATTTTGAACACTTGCTTCACCTCAATTTCACCAGTTACTACTTCCTTCTTCACCTTGTCGAGCATACCCTCCATCGTTGACTTCACCTCGTCGATGGCATCATAGATAATAGAGTAGGTATTAATCTCGACACCCTCACGCTCGGCAGCTTTACGGGCATCAGCAGAAGGACGTACCTGGAAGCCGACGATGATGGCATCGGATGCAGAAGCGAGCATAACATCATTCTCTGAAATCTGTCCCACTGCCTTGGCAATGACATTCACCTGAACTTTCTCAGTAGACAGTTTGATGAATGAGTCGCTTAATGCCTCGATACTACCGTCGGTATCACCTTTCACGATGATATTCAACTCGTGGAACTCACCCAAAGCAATACGATGGGAAATCTCATCCAGACCAACAGTCTTGGTAGTACGCAGACTCTGTTCACGCTGTAACTGGGTACGCTTGTTGGCAATCTCACGAGCCTCCTGCTCCGTCTCCATCACATGGAAGGAGTCACCTGCTGTAGGAGCACCATTGAGACCGAGGATGATAGCGGGTTCTGCAGGACCTGCTTTCTCTATACGTTGGTTACGCTCGTTGAACATCGCCTTCACCTTACCCCAGGCAGTACCTGCAATCACGACATCACCCACCTTCAAGGTACCATTAGATACCAGTACGGTGCTGACATATCCACGACCTTTATCGAGTGATGACTCGATAATACTACCTGTCGCCTTACGGTTCGGGTTAGCCTTCAGGTCGAGCATCTCTGCCTCCAGAAGAACTTTCTCCAGCAATTCGTCGACACCCAATCCTTTCTTGGCGGATATCTCCTGACACTGGTACTTACCACCCCATTCCTCTACGAGAAGGTTCATATTGGCAAGGTCTTCACGTATCTTATCGGGATTAGCCCCTGGCTTATCTATCTTATTGATGGCAAACACCATCGGCACATTGGCTGCCTGAGCATGAGCGATTGCCTCTTTGGTAGTAGGCATCACAGAGTCATCGGCAGCAATAATAATGATGGCAATATCGGTTACCTGGGCACCACGGGCACGCATAGCCGTAAACGCTTCGTGACCAGGGGTGTCAAGGAAGGTTATCTGACGACCGTCCTTCAGTTTCACGTTATAAGCACCGATATGCTGGGTGATACCACCAGCCTCACCAGCAATCACATTCGTATTACGGATATGGTCAAGCAAAGAGGTCTTACCATGATCGACATGACCCATTACAGTGACAATTGGCGCACGGCTGATAAGGTCGTTCTCATCATCTGCTTCCTCAGTGATAGCATTTTGGACTTCTGCACTCACATATTCTGTGGTAAAGCCAAATTCCTCAGCAACGATATTAATGGTCTCGGCATCAAGACGCTGGTTGATACTTACCATGATACCGATGCTCATGCAGGTACCTATCACCTGATTGACACCCACGTTCATCATAGTGGCAAGCTCACTGACCGTCACAAACTCTGTCAGTTTCAATACTTTGCTCTCGGCAGCCTCTGCGGCCATCTCCTCACTCAAGCGTTCTTGTACGGCATCACGCTTTTCCTTACGGTACTTGGCACCTTTTTTATTTTGATTGGTTTTTGAGGTCAGGCGTGCCAAAGTCTCCTTTACCTGACGAGCTACTGCCTCATCATCCACCTCCAGAGACTTTACGGGACGGTTTTTCTTATTCTTCTTGCCACCGCCTTGCTGTTGGTTGTCACTGAAGTTCTGGTTACCACCCTTGTTCTTGTTTTTCTTACCTTGTTGCTGACTTGTCTGATTGGCGGCTGCCTCAATATCCACCTTACCAGTACGGATACGTTCACGCTTTCTACGCTCACCATTTGCCTGATGCTGAGCAGCAGCTTTCTCCTCACGTTCCTTACGGCGCTCCTCCTTGGTCTTTTTCTTCGGACGAGTGCTCTGGTTGATGGAGGATAGGTCTATCTTACCAATCACTTTGACTCCAGAAGTAGCTGCCTCTGGTTCCTCTTCTACTTCTGGGGTTTCTTTCTCAGGCTCAGTCTGAGTAGCGGGAGATTCCTCCACAACAGGCTCTTCCTCTACAAACTCTTCCTTGGTGTTCACCTCAGCTTCCTCCTCTGCAGGGCTTTCGGCAGTAGCCACAGGGGTCTGTTCTTTTTTCACTGAAGGTTTTCCGATACTGTCAAGGTCTATCTTACCCACAGGCTTAAACTGGGGACGGTGCTCCAGCTGTTCCTCTGTGGCAGTGATTTTCTTCTCCACCACTTTTTCCGTCTTCTCGGGTTTCTTCTCCTTGACTTTCTTGGTGAATATCATGTCAGCCTGGGTCTTCACGGCTTTATCGCCTTTGAACTCACCGACCAACGCCTGATATTGTTCGTCCGAGATTTTCGTGTTAGGAGTCATCTCGTCCTTCACCTCACCAAGTTCTTTTTTGTTCTTTAGGAAATCAACTGCCGTTTGAAGTCCTATATTCAGTTCTGATAATACTTTATTTAATCTTACTCCCATTAATCTTCTTTTTAAAAGCTAAATCTAAAAATTACTCAAACTCTGCACGGAGTACTTCCAACAGATGGTCAACAGTTTCCTCCTCGAGGTCTGCTTTCTCTACCAACATCTCACGGGGAGCGTTCAATACAGCCTTTGCGGTATCCAGACCGATGGCTTTGATGGAGTCAATAATCCACTGGTCAATCTCATCAGCAAACTCGTCGAGGTAGATATCCTCATCCTCCTCTGCTTCATTAACGTCACGGAATACATCAATGGTAAACTCTGTCAGCATAGAAGCGAGCTTGATGTTCAGGCCACCCTTACCAATTGCCAGGCTGACTTCCTCTGGATTCAGGTATACCTCAGCCTTATGCTCCTCTGGGTTCAATACGATCCTATTGACCTTGGCAGGACTCAGGGCACGCTGGATAAAGAGCTGGGTATTGTTGGAGAAGTTGATGACATCAATGTTCTCATTGCCGAGTTCGCGGACGATACCATGTACACGGCTACCCTTCACACCAACGCAGGCTCCTACGGGGTCGATACGGTCGTCATAGCTCTCCACGGCGACCTTGGCACGCTCTCCTGGCATACGGGCAACACGGCGGATGGTGATCAGACCGTCATTGATCTCTGGTACTTCTGCTTCCAACAGACGCTCCAAGAACTGCGGACTGGTACGGGAAAGGATGATACGAGGATTGTTATTCTCGTTCTGAACCTCTTTCACAATGGCACGGATAGTCTCACCTTTATGGTAGTTGTCACTGGGAATCTGCTCCATCTTAGGCAAGTGCAGCTCGTTACCCTCGTCATCAATCAGTAATACCTCACGCTTCCACATCTGATATACCTCACCGCTGACAACCTGTCCTACCTTGTCTTTATATTTATTATACAGAGAATCATGCTCCAGTTCCAGGATCTTGGAGGCAAGGGTCTGACGAAGATTCAGGATGGCACGACGACCGAACTTCTGGAAGTTTACTTCCTCGGAAACTTCCTCACCTACCTCGTAGTCGGGCTCAATCTTCTGAGCCTCTGTCAGTGAGATTTCCTTATTCTCGTCCTGCACCTCACCGTCAGCCACTACGATACGGTTGCGATGAATCTCAAAGTCACCCTTATCGGGGTTCACAATCACGTCAAAGTTCTCATCGGAGCCAAAAATCTTGGCAATCACATTACGGAAACTCTCCTCAAGAACACTAACCAACGTAGTGCGGTCAATGTTCTTGGTCTCTTTAAACTCCTGAAAGGTCTCTATCATTGAAGGACCTTTCACTTCTTTCTTTGTAGCCATTATATTCTATTTTTATTTATATTCTATTTAAATGAAAGCAGGTATTTGGTGTATTTGACACTATCCGTCGTAAAGGTCTTGTCAACATCTACGATGACAGGACGCTTCTTGCCTTCCAGCTTCTGCTTCTCTTTCACAGTGACCACGAACGACAACCCGTCGTCAGCCACTTCCTTAAGGATACCCTGTTGTTTTTTCCCATCAAGAGAAAGCACTTCCACCTCTTTCCCGACATGGTTGCGGTACTGCTGTACCACTTTGAAAGGCTGACCAATACCTGCCGAGCCTACCTCCACTTCATAATCGCCCAGTTCCTCACCGAGTTTCTCCTGCAAGAAACGGCTCAGCTCTGCACAGTCTTCAATCCATACACCATCGGCATGGTCGATTTCAATCACGATGCGGCCATCGGGTGTCATCTCTACGTCCACCAGAAAATAGTCATTTCCAGAGAGCCATTCCTCAACCGCTGTTTTTACTACGTCTTTATTAATCATACACCTTATTTGGTAATTAAAACAAGAATGAGAGGCTTTTTCAAGCCCCTCATTCCGCTGAACGGTTGCAAAGTTACGTAATTTTCCGTAATCTCACAAGTATTTTACTGATTATTTTCATTTTTAGGGGTCAGAATACGCTCATACTCTCCTGGTGTATTCAGGATCCGCTCTGCCTCTTTCACAGTTTTGTCATATTGCAGCATCGCTTCCACTTGCCCTTTCTGATAATAGTATGCGGAGATAATGTCCTGCTCTATCAAGTGTTGGATCTCTGTCCTGTGCAAGTCAAGGTCCTTGCCAATGTCATGGTGGTCGAGTTTTGCCTTCAGTGCCTCAAACTCTGCTTTTGCCTCATCATAATAGCCTTCAAACTTAGCCACCTTTACCAGTTCCTCATATTGCTTCTTACTCACCTGGTCATAAGTGAACCCTGCCTTTACCACCCGCTGTTTGAAATCGGCATAGTCCGCATCAGTCAGATGGAAGTCCTTGGCTGGTGCGATAGTGGGGTGTTTGGCGATATAGTCGACCACATAGTCAAGTACAGTTTCTGTCGAGTCGATACGGTCGAGATACAGGGTGATATTCGCCATCGTGTCGGGCTTCACCTCAATATCGGGCTTGATACCGCCGCCGTCTCTTACCTCGCGTCCGTTCTTCGTGTAGAACACCCGAGTCAGTGAGTCAGGAACATGTTCCTTATAACCACCACCCGTATGTTTGTAGTTGATGGCTTGGATACAACGACCGCTGGGAATATAGTATTTCGAGGTGGTCAGTTTCAGATTACCGTTAAATGGTACCTCTACATTGGGAATCTGTACCAGTCCTTTCCCGTACGTGCGTGTACCTATTATTATACCCCTGTCTAAGTCCTGTACAGAACCGCTGACAATCTCACTTGCTGATGCAGTCTCGTCATTGACGAGGATAATGAGTGGCATCACCGTGTCGATTGGCTCCAAACGGGTTTTATACTCGGAATTGGCACGACGTATCTTACCTTTCGTCTCCACCAGGGTCACCCCTTTGGGAATCCACATGTTGGCAATGTCCACACACTCAGCCAAAGAGCCACCTCCATTGCCGCGAAGATCAAGGATCAGTTTGGTGGCACCTTGCTTCTTCAAGTCCAGGAAAGCACGACGCATGGGCTTCGCTGGTTCTCCAGTAAAAGTGTTCAAGTTGATGTATCCGATACCGTTGGGACGCATACCATAATAGGTAATCTCTGGCATCTTGATACTCCGGCGGGTAATCTTGAAAGTCATCTTCTTGCCTGTTGAGGGACGCTGGATCTTTAATACGAAAGTGGTACCAGCATCGCCACGAAGATGCTCACTGACATAAGAGACGGTCTTGTCGGTCATCAGTGTATCGTCTATCTGCAGGATAATATCACCCTTCTTCAGTCCCACCTCTGCGGCAGGCATCCCGGCATAAGGCTCTTCTATCACTACACGCTTCAACTTCTGGTGATAGCGCACCAAAGCTCCGATACCGGCATACTTACCCGTCATCAGTAGTTTCAAGTCCTTCTGCTTCTCCTCTGGATAGAACTCAGTATAGGGGTCCAGTGAACGCAACATGGCGTTGATACCTGTTCCGATGACAGTCCCTGCATCCAGTGTGTCAACATACATCAAATCCAGATTCTTGTAGATAGCATTGAATATTTCCAGATTCTTTGCCACTTCCAGATTATGATTCTTAACTTCCTGCGCTTGGGTCATCACCGTAGGCAAAATCATCAGAAAACCAATCAAAATGTATTTTCTCATCTTCGCAATCTTTTAATTATGGCTGCAAAATTAGGGAAAAATTAGGGAAAAACGAATTTTTTCCCAAAAAAGTTTGTGAGATTCAGAAAAACATCGTATCTTTGCACCCGCTTAACAGAAAGAACTGCTTCAGTAGCTCAGTTGGTTAGAGCACCTGACTGTTAATCAGGGGGTCGTTGGTTCAAGCCCATCCTGAAGCGCCTTAAAAATCAGGGAGTTACGAGAAATCGCAACTCCTTTTTCTTTTCCATCTGAACAAATTTTGGTTATCTATTTACGTTTTTTTAAGTATCATCTCATATAAAATCATGACATTCAGCGATACTTTGACAAGCATTTTATAGGGTATCATAGTACATTTTAAACAAAAAATCGTACCTTTGCCAGCAAATTCACTGACGATGGAACAGAAATTCGGGAAAAACAGTATTGATATTGAGGCGCTGCGCGAGTTTTGCGAGCGCGAGGGCAAGGAGGTAACTTACCGTAAGGGCGACCAGCTGGAGCGCGAGGGCGACCCCGCACGATGGTTCGGCTTCGTCACCGAGGGGTGCTTCAAGTATGTAACGTATGGCATCAGCGATGACAGGGAGCATATCACATGGTTCTCGTTCGAGGGCGAGTTTGCTGGTGACTATCCCGCCTGCCTCGACGGTCGTCCATCGCAGACTACGATCAAGGCGATGATGCCCAGCCGCATGCTTAGGGTGAGCGGCGAGCAGCTGATGGACTTTTTCCGTCAAGATGCTGAAAAGATGGAGTTGCGCAGTGTCATAGCTGAGCATCTACTCAGTCAGGCCCGCGCCTGCTACCTCGACCTCCACCGCGCCACGCCCCTCGAACGCTACGAGTTGCTGCTCCGCCGCTGCCCAGGCATCGCCCGCCATCTCCCCCTGAATGCCATCGCCTCGTTCCTCTG
>Ga0310695_10001155_pt1 | contig 63969 bp, 41 predicted proteins | sample RumenRJG_04DNA_FD_203882 | JGI IMG/M metagenome (GOLD analysis project Ga0310695, IMG submission 203882) | Bovine rumen microbial communities from Lethbridge, Alberta, Canada - RJG_04 (v2) (version 2) | ecosystem: Host-associated > Mammals > Digestive system > Stomach > Rumen | place: Canada... | reverse complement strand
CGAGGTTGTTGATGACATGGTTAAAACTGATACGAAGGTGCTCCATAAGCGGCACTTCTGTTCCGGACACATTCTCCCATGGTACGGGTTCGTCCAAGATGGAGAAGTCTCCGGTCTCACGGATATAGGCAGTAGTACCGAAGATGAGCCACATAGGGTCATCGTTAAATCCTCCTCCTATATCATTATTGCCGCGTTTGGTGAGAGGCTGGTACTGGTGGTAGCAACCTCCATCGGGGAACTGGGTTGCGGCGATGTCGAGGATACGTTGCCGTGCGCGCGAAGGGATTTGATGAACAAAACCCACAAGGTCCTGGTTGGAGTCGCGGAATCCCATACCGCGGCCTATACCGCTCTCGAAGAACGAAGCGGACCGGCTCATGCAGAAGGTGACCATACACTGGTATTGGTTCCATATATTCACCATCCGGTTGAGCCGCTCATCCGGGCTTTGTATTTGGAACTTACTGAGCAATTCGTCCCACAAGGCATTGAGTTGAGCAAAAGCATCTTCGACCGCCTCTATGGTAGCAAACCGGTGGATAATTTCGTGCGCGCGTACCTTATTAATAAAGTGAAAATCGCGTGTACTGAGCGAGGTTATCTCTCCATCGGGGGCTGCAAACTTCTCTTGCTCAGGATTCTCCTCATAACCGAGTATAAAGACCAAGTCGCGGGTCTCACCGGGAGCGAGGGTCATTTCTATGCAATGCGAAGCGACCGGACTCCATCCATGTGCCACGCTATCAGCAGACCGGCCATTCAATACCGCCTGCGGTTCGCTTAATTCGTTATACAGTCCGACGAAAGCTTCCCGGTCGGTATCAAAGCCCTGCACGGGCTGATTGACCGCATAGTAGGCATAATGATTGCGTCGCTCCTTGTATTCGGTCTTGTGATACAATGCCGTGAAATCCCTCGCCTGCTCAATCTCGACCTCTCCGGTAGAGAGGTTACGCTGGAAATTCTCATTGTCGGTAGCGGCATTCCACAGACACCACTCGGCATACGAGAATAGTTTAATGGACTTGGTTTCGTCGGAGAGGTTGGTGAGGGTGAGCCGCTGTATCTCCGCCTTTACGCCGATCGGGACGAAACACAGGACGCTCGCGCGTACCTTATTATTCACGCCCGTGATGCGCGTGTAGCTCATACCATGACGACATTCATAGGAGTCCAAAGGCGTTTTGCAGGGTTTCCAGCCCGGGTTCCAAATAGTATCCCCATCCTTGATATAGAAATAACGCCCTACACTATCCATCGGCACGCTGTTATAGCGATAACGGGTTATACGGCGGAACTTGGCGTCCTTGTAAAAATCATAGCCGCCTCCGGTATTACTGATCAGACCGAAGAAATCCTCGTTTCCCAAATAATTGATCCAAGGGAAAGGTGTTTGCGGAGTCGTGATCACATACTCACGATGCTCATCGTCAAAATATCCGTAATTCGTATTAGTCATTTGTCTTGGTTAGTAGTCTTTGAAATTCCGGTGCAAAATTACTGCTTTTTTCGCAAACAGACTAATACAAAACCGACTGATTTTTTGCATTTTCTGTCAAAAATGTCAAATTAAGTTTGCAAAATTCATTTTTTTATAGTAATTTTGCAGCAAATTTTCATAACACTCACACCGATGAAAGAATTTTTCAACGAAATCACTCATTTGGAGCCATTAGACATTTTTTATGTAGGCGACCGTCATAAGACTTACTTTGAGTACCCGGCGCACTGCCATGAGGTGTTTGAACTGAATTTCGTAGAGAATGCCGCCGGTGTGGTACGCACCATAGGTGACAGTCACGAGCAGATCGGAGATTTGGATCTGGTGCTTATCACCGGCAGTAAGTTGGTGCACATTTGGGAGCAGGGCACATGCCCGGAGCAGGACATACATGAAATCACGATCCACATAGATCCGGATATCTTTCAGGGCGCCTTAATGGACAAGCGCGCGTTAGCGTCCATCCGGCGTATGATAGAGCGCGCCCAAAGAGGGCTTGCCTTTCCGGAACCCGCCATCCGTTTATTGCGCGAGGATATTATCAATTTGGCTCAAAGCAATGACAGTTTTGCCTCTGTCATCCGGCTGTTCAATCTGCTGTACCGCTTGTCATTAGTGGAAGATGCACACGAACTATCCTCCTCCTCTTTTGTAGATGCCAAAGAAGAGTATGAGGACGAACGGGTAAGGCAGGTAAAAGAGTTTATCGCAAAAAATTACATGAACGATATAGGGTTGAAAGAAATGGCAGATTTGGCATGTATGGCACCGGAATCTTTCTCGCGTTTCTTCCGAAACAAGACCGGCCGCACACCCAACCGTTATCTCATTGATTACCGGTTGGGTATAGCAGCACGGTTGTTACTGACGACAAAGCACCCTGTTTCCGAGATTGGTTTCTCCTGCGGTTTCAACACACTCAGCCATTTTAACCGTCTCTTCCGGGAGTCCAAAGGCTGTACTCCCTCCGAGTTCCGCGAACGTTTTTAAACACGCACCTCTTGGTATCAAAAAATTCGGATAGTATCCGATACTATGAAAGAAAGATAGCAAGGGTATAGTAAGGGTATACGATTAGCGCGAGGTTGGCCGGCTTTGGTTACACCCGCATTTAGCGTGTGTCGGGCAGACCTTCAGCGTTTGTGTCCTTGTGCAAAAACATGATACTAAGACGAAGGGCGACACTCGGTAACAAACGTCCTCACGTGGAGAGAGGACGGCGCTGTGGTAATCTGCTTACGCCGTATGCTTTTATCGGCTTTCTTTTATTATCGCGCATCAATGACGCGATGCATAAACGATATTTTAAAGACGGTGCAAAGATACTGCTTTTTGGGGGAATAATTGTGCGGGTTTTCCGCACTTTTATCGTCGGCGGGCTAAAATATCTCGTACTTGTCCTGCAGAGAGTTTGGTCATAATGATTTAATTTTGGGATAAGTTATTAAACATAAAAAAAGGCTCACTACGGAGTGAGCCTGAATGGGTTGCGGGGTATGGGGTTATGCCTTGAGTTCCGCAGGGAGGAGAGGCATGGCGCCGTGCTGGGTGCAGACGTAGGCAGAGACGGCTACGGCTTTCTCATGCGCCTCGCGGATGGTCTTGCCGAGGAGGAGCTGGGCTACGAAAGTAGCAGTGAAACTGTCTCCGGCACCGACAGTGTCAGCCACCTGCACTTTGGGCGTAGCGACATAGCTCTCTTTGGAAGCCGTGAAGACATAAGAGCCGATGGCACCACAGGTGAGGATGAGCATGTCCAGCTCGTAACGCGCAATGAGTTCGCGGCAGATACGGCGGGTCTTCTCAGGGTCCTCGGCAATGAGTTTGCCGGGAACGGTAGGTTCGCCGAGAAGCATGGTAGCCACAACATCCAGTTCCTCATCGTTGATCTTGAAGATATTCGCCCGTTGGAGCGATTCAGCAATCACTTCGGCGGTGTACCAAGACTGACGGAGGTTGATGTCAAAGACCTTGAGTGCATCCTCCGGCATAGCGTCAAGAATCGCTTGGATGGTCTCCCGGCTGGTTTGGGAGCGTTGCGCGAGCGATCCGAAACAAGCCGCCTGCGCTTGATGCGCGACCTCTAACATGCTGTTGGTGAGGGGGATATTATCCCAGGCTACGCCGAGACAGATCTCGTATTGCGGCACACCTTTCTCATCCAAGGTCACCTGTACCGTGCCGGTGGGTTGCTCCACTTTCGGTAATATATGGTTAAGTCCTACTTTCTCAAATGTCTCTACAATCTCTTCACCTAACTCGTCATCACCGATAGCCGAGATTGCACAACCGTTCAGACCGAACTGGCTTACATGATAGGCGAAGTTAGCCGGTGCTCCTCCGAGTTTGCGTCCTTCCGGCAGGCAGTCAAAGAGCGCTTCGCCAAGGCCAATTACCATTTTGTCATTTACCATTTGTTCATTTATTTAATCATTTAACAATTTGGTTATTTCTTTATTTTGAGCGTGTAGCACGTCAGATAGATAGCTCCGATAGCCATCACGAGGACGGAACCGATGGTTCCAACTGCCTGAGCTGCAAAGCCCATGAAAAGCGGGAAGATAGTACCGCCGAACAGACCCATAATCATCAGACCGGATACCTCGTTCTGCTTCTCCGGTTCGGCATTGAGTGCTTGAGCAAAGATGATGGAGAAGATATTGGAGTTTCCGAAACCAACGAGTGCGATACCGGTATAGAGGACTGCCTGGCTTTGACCGACGCCCATGAGGATCATAGCCGCTACGATCATCAACGCGCTGATGGCGAAGAAGATCTTCGAGGGTACGTAACGGAGAATGAATGAACCGCTGAAACAACCGATGGTACGGAAGATGAAGTAGAGCGAAGTAGCAAAAGCTGCATCTGCCAGCGACCAGCCGAGACGCTCCATGAGCAGTTTGGGAGCGGTGGTGTTTGTACCTACATCAATTCCTACGTGGCACATGATACCGAGGAAGCAGAGGAGAACGAACGGATGACCGAGTAGTTTGAAGCAGTCGATGAAAGAGGACGCTTTGCCGGTCAGGGGTTGCTCTTCGATCTTCGTGAGGTAGAGGAAAAGGGTTGCCAGCACACCTATGATGCCGTAGATGACAAAGATGATCCGCCAATCCAAACCGAAGGAGGGGATAGCTGCTACAGCACCCCAAGTCATGATGATCGGTGCCATGAAGGAAGCGATGGCTTTGACAAACTGACCAAAAGTCAGGGTAGCTGCGAGTTTATCGCTACTGATAAGGTTCGTCACGAGCGGGTTGAGACTGGTCTGCATGATGGCGTTACCGATACCGAGGAGCGAGAAAGCAATCAGCATTAAGTAATAGCCATTACCGAAGAGCGGTAAAACGAGTGAGAGTAGCGTCACGCCTAACGAAACGAGTACGGTGTTCTTACGGCCGATACGGTTCATCAGCGCTGAGGTGGGCACCGAGAAGATCAGGAACCAGAAGAACACCAAACTCGGAATGAAATAAGTCTGCGATTCGGTCAAACCGAGATCTGCCTGTACGTGATTCGATGCTGCACCGACGAGGTCCACAAAACCCATCGTGAAGAAGGTCAGCATCACCGGCAAGAATGCCAAAAAAGAAGTTTTCTTTTCCATAAAAATATGTACGATTTAATTATTTACAATGTACTATTTATGCACGATTTAGTTATTGGGTTATTTTATGTCATAGATAGTTGCTTTGCCGCCTTCTACCTTGATCTGGTTGTACGGAGCAGACGGGAAGACGAGGTTGGTCATTGCCCAGTAGCCATTGGCATCGAAGACTTCGATGGAGCAATGGTCGATGAACAGAATGACCTTATAGCTGTCTTGTTTCACAAAGAGCGGCGTAACCGTAACTGCTGCAAAATCCGATGAGAAAGAGCAGTCTCCGGAAGCCGTGCGATCCATAGAGAAGGTCTGTGCCGCAACGTCCAAGGTCATGGTCACCTGTTCGCCTTGATCATTAGAGAGAGTGATTACACCACCCTGCTTACCGCACAACTCCACTTCCACGATAGCGGCATCGCCCAATGCTTTGGTCGCTTTGCCCTTGATCGCCAAACTTTCCGGTGAAGGCATCACGCGTACGCGCATCTCGCCTGCGTCATCTATATATAAGGAGAGGTCACGTGCAATGGTGTTCTGAGAGCGAAATGCTACCGTCGGCAGGTTATTCGCATACTGCCAGTTGGACATCCAGCCGATGGCAACCACACGGTTATTCGGTGCGTTATGCCATGTAACGGTTGCATAATGATCCTTGCCGTAGTCGAGCCATTTGGTCTCCTCCGGTGCATCTTCACAGGTGAAAGTCTTACCATCCCAGTTACCCACGAAATACTGGGTAGCCGAACCGCCAAACGGTCCTCCCGGGTTGATATTGACCAATAGTACATGCTTGGTCTCCTTTGTACCTTGTACATTGTCGTTTTGTACCTTAATCAGGTCAGGACACTCCCAAACGCCTCCGTGACAACCATATTCGGCACCGAAGCGGCTGACCAGTTCCCAATGCTTGAGATCCAGCGAACCATAGAAACGCACCTCCTGTTGACATGCCAGCGTCATGATCCATTGGTTCGATTGCTCATCCCAAAACACTTTCGGGTCACGGAAATCCGCGATGTCGCCGGACAGAACGGGATTGCCGTCGTATTTGGTGAAAGTCATGCCGCCATCGAGACTATAAGCGATGGACTGCTGTTGGGTCTGTCCGGCAGAGGTATAGATAGACACGAGTGCATTCTCGCCGAAGCCGGCGGTATTCATACGGTCGATGACAGCAGAGCCGGAGAAGATAAGTCCCAAGGAATCGGGATAGAGCGCCACCGGCAGATGGTTCCAATGGATCAGGTCCTTGCTGACCGAATGTGCCCAATGCATCGGTCCCCATGTACATCCTTCCGGATAGTACTGGTAATAGAGATGCCACTCTTGGTTCTGCTCGTCATAGAACATACCATTGGGATCATTCATCCAATTCGCCTCCGGTGTGTGATGATAGACGGACCGGAAGGGCTCATCGGTAGGATGCATAGAAGGCTTCTGCGTACATCCAGTAAAGGTTAAGAGTGCTAACGCACAAAAAGCAAAAAAAGATTTTCTCATAATATCAATTATTCAATTTGAGTGCATAACATTTACTAATAGGTTGTCATTTGCAAATCGGATATCTCTATCTGTCCGCTTTCGCAGAAGATCTGCCAAGGGTTATTCTCCATGTCATAGATGCGACAGGAGAAGGCTACCTTCCCGTTGATATACATGACCGCTACGGATTTCTCAATACAGAGGGTGATTTGATACTCCCTGTCATCCCTGATACGGTGTATATTGAATAGATTCATCTGTCCTTTCTCTTCGCTATCATGCGCCAGATCGGATTTATTGTTATTATCCGGCTCCAGAATAAACCGCAGGTGGTGCGCTTTGTGCTCATCTGAGGAGGCGGCAAAGGTAAAGCCGAAGATGCCGTTATTACTTACCCGTTTGAGTAGACAAGTGATCCGCATGGGGCTACGGAGCCGATTGAACTGCACGAAAGCTCTTCCCGCCGCAGCATCCATCCGATAAACGCCTTGCTCGAGGGTGGTATATTCTTTTTTCTGCTCAATGGGCTGTACCGCCTTGCTGTATTTATTATACACACCCTCGGGAACGGAACAGATGAGGTTGGGTCCCGCGCCGTCTAATCCTATCTGATGTACCACGAGCGCCCCACCCCAGTCGCTACTGTCATGGGTGCCGGCTCGTGTCTGCAGCCATCCGCAAAGGAATCGTCTTCCCTGTTTGTCCGTCGCCGTCTTTGCCGCATAGTAACAATGGCCGTCCAAGGGCTGCGGATCGCTCCATCCGTACGGATTATTAAGATCGCCGTCCTTATAGCGATAATAGACGCACCGCGGCGCGTTGATAGACGAATAAGTCATGTACCAACGGTTGCCCATCTTGAAGAAATCGGAGCACTCCATGAAATGCGGTGCATCCTTGATAAGCGGTTCCGGCGCCGGTGTCCATGTTTGCAGATCGGAAGAGGTATAATGGGCGATGGCATTGGAGCCGCGGAAGAGGGTGCTGACCGCCATGCGATAGATACGTGCATCGGGGTCATAGAACGTACAGGCATCGCGGAAATCATTCGGGCTATACCCCTCCGTAGCGCGCATATAGCCAAAGAGCTTGTCCTTGGTCCATGAAACGAGATTATCCGAGGTAGCATGCATGATTGCCTGCATACAATCTTTATTATCCGCCATCTCGCCGGTATAGAAGAAATGGTATTTGCCGTCTTGCGCACGGATAGCACCTCCTGTACCGATGACCACATCCTGCTCATAGTTTTTACCGAGAGGGATCGCTTCGCGGTTATTGCGATAGGTAGCGAAATCCTTGGTCTCAACATCCCAAACAGGATGAATAATACCGGCTGCCGGACGCCAATCCTGCAAATAGAAAATATGGAAAGTCTCGGAACTCTCATCATAGAAAGGCATCACATCTCCCACCCATGCTATCTGCGGTTTGAAGAAAGTACGATACAGGCCTCGCTCCTTGGTGGAGAGATACGTGTCCGTGGAGTCATTATCAATGATAGGTGAGGGCGCGGGTTCGTTCTTTCCTGTACAAGATGCAAGACTGCAAAGCAGTATCGTAGTTATGAGAATGTTCTTTTTCATACGAATATGCTATTTAGAGTTTCTTAAATAATCAAGGGTATTTCGGGTGAGTTGCTCAATCGCTCCGCGGCAAGAGTTAGCCTCATGATTGCCCCAATCGTAGGTACCGGAATGGATAGAGATCACCTGTGCGGCACGTTTGTCCGTTACGGGAAACTCCGCCATGACAACACGCGTAGCCGTTCCTCCATCGACGATATCCGTAGCGATGGCTATTCCGCCTGTTTCTTCCTCCCATTGGGAGACACTATTGTTATATCCTCCCCAAGAAGCAAGGTACCATGCGGAGGTATTATTCTCAAAGACGCAATCCGCTCCCATCAGCTGCACCATGCCCTCGGTTAACGGAATCGAGGCAAAGAGTTCAGGTTTGGTAACGGGCTTGAATCCGGCAGGTGCATCTAACCGCACAGACTCATGGCCATAGAAATTATTCGGCACATATCGATTATCGATAAGCCCCAAGGTCTGCAACCATCTGGGCGCCATGCCGGTGAGCAGCAGCTTACCTCCACCGTTGGTGTACGCTTTCATCTGCTCCACGAGTTCTCTATCATAGGCTCTAAAAGGCAGGGTGCCGTCTCCCGCCACGCCGCGCGTATGATACCATATCACGGCGTAGTCATCCATATTGAGCGATGCATGCTGGATATCCCATAAGGAAAGCAGATCGCAGGAGTCAGGATAAATAGTTTGCAACCATTGCCAGGCACGTTCTTGCCCTCCTGTTTTCTCCGTGTCTTCCCAATTGATATAGCCGATTCGCCGACCATGCGCATGGGGACGCGGCACATCGTCCGTAACCGCAATGACACAATAGTCTTGGTAGATATTCCCCAAGGTAACGCGATAATGGACCGGTTGGTTCCGGAAATTCACCATTTCGCCGCTGGCAGGCGAGACCGTTGCTCCTTGCGTCACCGTAATCTGCGGACTGAGTTGCTCAAGCTTCGTTCCGCGAGGGAGAAGCAGACGGATTGTGTCCTTGAGGATGGAACCGGAGATATCTCCTACCCGAAATTCAAGGATAGCTACTTCGGCCGGTATTTCCAAATGCTCGCGGTCTTTGGGACTGCATGCACCCAATAGCATCATGACCATCAGGAAAGCCGCGAGGATATGTAATCTATTAGTACCCATAGTTTTGTTGATATAATCTTTTGGAGAAACTGATTTGCTGGAGAGGTATCGGCAGATACTCCTCTTTGTTCTTATCAAAATGCGCACCTTGCATATACGTACGCAGTGTTTGCTCTTTCATATAATAATCATTCATCACCTCCGCGGCGATACCCCATCGGGTCAGGTCAAAGAAACGGCTGCCTTCCATCGCAAACTCCAACCGTCTTTCCCATCGCAGAGCGGTACGCAACTGATCCTGCGAGGCAAAACCACCCGGATAGGGTTGGGTGTTGCAATTGGTAGCATATAGGATAGAAGCGTTATTCTGCGCCCTGAGACGTACCTGATTGATCAGATCCAGCGCCTCGCCGAGACTGGTATTTAACTCGATGAGTGCTTCTGCACGCCATAGGAGCACATCCGCATAGCGAATAACTATACGATTCATGCTGGTAGCCAAGAACGGAGGCATCTGGACGAAAGCAAAACTCAGCGGCGAGACGCATTCTTTCATTGTCGCATAGATACCATACACCGGTATATTCCTGTTCCATGACTGGTCATAAGTACTATAATTGTACTTGAACGGGTACCCGGGTAAAGCCACCGTATGATAGAGGCGGTTGTCCACTTCCCCGATCGCATTATGATAATTGCTCATCGGGGCAGAACCGTTATAGCCGTAGTTCTCATCGTTATAGGTATCAAAGAGCGGCAAACCGCCAGCCGTCTTAAAGGCATTGACGAGGTTCTGGCTGGGTTTATGGAAATCGCACCCGCCTATACAATCCGCATCTTTGTTGATGCCAAGCGGGAAATTGAGCACATCGGATGTATTAACACGCCCGTATTTGGTACCATCTCCTGTGGAAAACTGGATAGCAAAAATAGACTCCGGGCCATTCTCATGCTCCGGGAGAAAATTATATGCATAATCATATTCAAGTCGGTAAGGTCCGGACATCACGAATTTGGTATATTCAATCACCTTATTCAGATCTCCCTTATCTATCTCCGTGACATTATGCATCTCATCCTGCCGATAGGCTTTGAACAAATAGGTCTTAGCGAGGTATGCGGCAGCAGCGTAGCGTGTAGGACGACCGAAATCCTCCTGAACAAGAGGCAAATGCTCATATCCATAGCGGAAATCGTCTGCAATGAGAGCCCAAAGTGAGTCATTAGAATAAGCCACATTGGAGATTGTATCCGCTGATACATTCTCTGTGATATAAGGTATATTCTTATACAACTCTTTAAGAATAAAATGGAAATGTCCCCTAATAAAACGCATCTCTGCGATTCGTTCGTCTCGTTTAGGGAAATCCTTTATGTTAATTTTCTGTAGAGCTTTGATGGCTGTATTTGCACGCCCTACTCCTACATAACAGAGATACCACAACTCATCGGAATTCGCAAAATCCGTACGTATATTGGAAGCTATTTCATAGAAATGAAACTCCTGAATATCGCTCTCGTCGCGCCCTCCTTTGTAGGCGTCATCCGCCCGAACCGAGCCATATGGCCATAGGCTAAGCGGAGCGGTATAATGATCATTCGCCAAGGAGGCATAGGCTGCTATGCAGAGGTTATCGAGGTTCTTGACGGAGCTGACGGTCTCCTCGGTGAACACCCCTTGGGGCTCTACATCCAAGAAGGAGCAGGAGACGAGAGACGTACTGAGGAACAAGGTACCAAAAACTATATTGCTAAATCTTCTCATAACTACTTCATTTAAAAACTAACATTGAGTCCTGCGCTAAAAGTGAGCGGTATAGGGTATCCGTAAGCAGGGTTCTCAGGGTCTATACCGGTGAAATGGCGGCTCTTGATGGTAAAGAGGTTCTGCGCACTCACATAGAAACGGAACTTTTGAGCATGCATGACATCCAAGGCTTTCTTAGGGAGGTTATAGCCGAGTTGCACATTGCGCAACTTAAAGAAGGAGCCGTTCTCCACAAAATAGGTAGAAAGTCGCCCTTCGTCATTGCTGTTATCCATGGTGACGGCAGGGATGGTGGAGTTATAGTTCTCCGGTGTCCAAGCATCAAGGAGTCGTCTTCCCTTATTGGAGCCTGTCTCGCTGACCGCCCAGAAGTCCGTATGATACTTCAGTTCGTTGATCACATCGGGTCCTTGTACACCTTGGAAGAAGAGACTCAGGTCAAAGCCTTTGTACTCCATAGAGATATTCAGACCGTATGTAAAATCAGGGTGAGGGTTGCCTATCCATGTTCGATCCTTGTCGTTAATGATACCATCGTTATTAATATCCCGATAGCGGATACGTCCCAAACAGGCGCCATCCTGCTGCGCGTGATTTGCAATCTCCTCTTCGCTGCGGAACAAGCCATCCGCTATATAGCCGTATATAGAATTGATAGGCCGTCCGAGGATATTATCGGTAGTACCGTTTCCTCCATACGAATTGATGACGGATTCGGGGAGATGGGTAATCTTATTGCGGTAAAAAGAGATATTTGCCGCTATATCCAGCGAGAAGCCGGATTTGAACTGTTTACGATACCCTAATTGACCTTCAAAACCCATATTCCTCATAGAAGCGCCGTTCTGCCATTGTCCGCCACCTTCTCCCATTGCAGCCAGATAGCCGGGTAAGATAAGGATATCCTTGGTGTCCTTGATATAGAACTCTGCGGAACCGTAAAGTGATTGGTTAAGAAATCCGAAGTCTAATCCGATATTGGTCTGGGTGGTGGTCTCCCATTTCAGATTATCGTTAGCAAGTTGGGACAGTTGATATCCGGCAGGCAAGACGCTACCGCCTTTTCCCGTAATATCATACGACGTTGCCCATATATTATTCCATGTAGGATCACCCGTGCCATAGTTGGTCACATAGATGCGATAGATCGCCGTATTGCTGATCTCCTGATTACCGGTCTGTCCCCAACCGAAACGCAGTTTGAGATCGGAGACGATGTCAGCCGCATCCTCCATGAACTTCTCCTGATTGATGCGCCATCCGAGCGAGAAAGCTGGGAAAGTAGCAAACCGGTTATTCTTACCAAAGCGGCTGGAACCGTCATGGCGCAAGGTGAAGGAAGCTAAGTAGCGATCGCCATAACAATAATCTATCTTGCCGAAGAACGAAAGCAAGGCATAACCGGTAGCGGCACCGGAAGCATTGGCTTGTCCGGTTCCTAAATCCGGCCACATGACATTTAGCGTCTCTACCGCATATCCCTCACGATAGGCATTGAAATCAATGTTATGCTGTTTAAACAGCTCGACACCGGCAAGGACGTCCAATGCGTGTCCTTTTATCTTCAGATTATACGTAACGGTACTTGTCCAGTTCCATTTAAGCCAATGACCTTGCTGCAACGCGGTAGATGCAATAGCATTAGACAGTTTACCTGCCGTATAGGAATGGTTATAATCATGACGGTAATAGTTGTCGTAATCAATACCGAAATTCGTCTTGATATTCAGTCCTTTCACCGGATTGATATTCAGCCATGCGTTTCCAAAGATACGCCAATAGGCATACCTATTGTCCTTATTGGCATACAAGATACGTACCGGATTGTCGCGATCATTCATGGCGCCCGTAGGTCCTCCCCATCCTTCTCCATCGACGGTATGCACCGGAATGACAGGTAAGGCCTGCAATGCGGTATTGAGGATGTTAGCTGATACTTCGGAGGTGCGATTGACCGTCAGGTTTTCTCCTATACTGAGTATCTTGTTAAAGAAATGATAGTCGGTATTGATACGGGCTGAGAACCGCTCAAAATCCGTATATTTGATGATTCCGTCGTTCTTATAATAACCCAAAGAGAAAAAGGCGGATCCTTTATCGCTTCCAGACGAGAGGGTGAGATTGTAATTCTGCGCTACACCTGTGCGCGTAACCTCTTTAAACCAATCCGTATCAGCCGTCTTCATTGTTTGCGCACCATCCAAATAGGCAGGTAGATACATCGCATTCAATACCGGAACTCCTTCATCCGTAAAACGATAGTCATACACATATCCTGCGGCATTGCTATTAGGGTTAATACCTCCGTTAACGTAGGCTTGCCACATCACTCTTCCGTACTCGGCAGTATTGAGCATATCCAATTTTGTTTGATAGAAAGAGGTGGTTACTCCTGCGTCGAAGGAGAGATGCAGTTTGCCCTCCTTGCCCCTCTTGGTGGTAATGATGATTACACCATTAGCGGCACGCGAACCGTATATACTGGCAGCAGAGGCGTCTTTAAGAACCTGAAGAGACTCTATATCATTCGCGTTGAGCTCATGCATGCCGGCTTTCGTAGGCACTCCGTCAATGATATACAAGGGGTCATTATCATTGAGCGTACCGATGCCTCGGATACGAATAGTAGCCGCTCCCGAAGGATTGCCATCGGCGGAAATATTCACGCCTGCCACCCGTCCTTGGAGCGATTTCATGGGGTTATTCTCCGACACCTTCATCAACTCATCCATGTCCACGACCGCCACGGCACCTGTTAAATCGGCTTTGCGCTGCGCCGTATAACCGGTCACCACCACTTCTTCCAACACTTCGGTGTCCTCTTTTAAGAGCACCACCATATCCTGTTTGGCAGACAGGTTCTGCTTGGCATAGCCGATATAGGAGAACTCCAAGACAGCTCCGTCCTTCACGGAAAGGGAGAAATGTCCATCCAAGTCCGTGATGGTTCCATTCGAGGTACCAACCTCTAAGACGGATGCACCGATAACGGGTTCGCCGGTAGCATCCTTCACCAAACCGGAGGCTTGCTGCTGAGCGTACAAAGAAAAACTCAGCAGGCATAAAACGGCTGTCGTAAAAAAACTCCTATTTAATTTGCATTCCCAACACATTGTATCTATTATTATTAATATGTATTACTATTTGTCCGTCCTCTATCCTCTTGGCGGCTCTTGCTTGACAATTTCTCATATCGTATACCTCTTCTACACCTGTACTCTTATCCAGACTTATCTCAGTTACCTTCAAACTGCCTATGGCAAGAGGATGACCTTCCGGATTGAGCGTCAGACGGTCATATGGCGCGGTGGGAAAAACCAAATCCGAAAAGACCAGCCTGCCGCTATTGACAAAGAACTCCACGGAAGAGCGGTCCACCAAGAGCGTGACACGGTCTGCATGCTCATCGGGATGCAACAGAGCCACATGATTGGAGGTCGCGAAATTAGCACCTATATCCACTATGCCGGAGTTTTTACGGTCAAGATAGACTTCGTTCGTAACGGCGTTATAACCTACGGCAACAAACTCATTCTCTTCATTACGCATGGTCAGTTTCCAACTATGTTTTCCCGAAGCCAGATCCATCTCGATGATATAAGCACCTCCCGTCATGGCAGATATGAGCTCCGATTGCCATTCCTCTTGAAGAACACCGATTTGCGGCGAGAAGCTATTTTCCGAACGAAGCAACTCCAACGCCGACACAGGTTCCGATTTCAGTTTCAAGCCATCGGGTGTGTTGACCAACGACAACGCACGGGGGAAAGTATGCTGCCCGCGGAAGGGTGACCATGGGTGCGGCGTAGCGTTACAATAATCCCAATTACTCATCCATCCGATAAAAATCGGGCGTCCCTTCTCATCGCGTTTACCAAGCCAAGTCACACCGGCATAGTTATCCTTGCCGTAATCCACCCAACGGGGAGCACCATCCGTTTGGAGGATAAAGTCATTTCCCGTAAAATCGCCTATGAAATACTGGATTCCGCTTCCGGTATTGACAGCTCCGTTACTAACGCTGACTATCATCACCCAGCGGTATTCATCCGTTCCCTCGACGGGGATCTTCACCAGATCGGGGCACTCCCACACTCCTCCGTGGGCCCCCACATGACCGCCCCATCCTAATTCACGACGCCATTCGCGAAGATTGGAGGAAGAATAGATCTCAATCTGGTAGCCGTTCGCCAGAATCATAACCCATCGGTTCCAATCGTCAAACCAAAACACCTTGGGATCCCGGAAATCGCCACTTCCGGTCAAAACCGGTTCTCCGTATTTCTGCCAAGTCATTCCATCATCCAAACTATATGCCAAGGATTGGGCTTGCGTAGGGATGGTGGTCGTATATACAGCCACCAATGCGCCCGCTCCGAAACCGGCTGTATTGGCATCATCCGCGACTATATTGCCGGAATACATCTGCCCATGCCCATCGGGGAACAACGCAATGGGATGTTGCTCCCAATGCACAAGGTCAGTAGAGGTAGCATGCCCCCAATGCATCATATTCCAGTGCGGGTCATAGGGATAATGCTGGTAGAAGAGATGATAGATGCCGTTGTGGTATATCATCCCGTTCGGGTCACTCGCCCACCCGTAAGCCGAATGGTGATGATAGATCGGTCTAAAAGGATCCTCTTGGGGAATCAATCCCGCCTCTTTGGTCACATGGATAGAGTCTGCATAGACACTATTTGTCAAATTTACGCCTGCCGTTATCTCTATCTGCTCGCTTTCATTCTTTCCTATATACACAGGGATATAACGATCTACTCCCTCGTGCGCCAACCGTAAACGCTGCGTGGAAACGATTTGTCCATCCGTAGAGCGGATGGTCAGGTTGACAAACGGATTCCAGTTTTGGGTAGGGATCTGCAGATAGCTGCCGTCCGCCACCAAGCGCACCGTATAGTTATCCTCCAGATACGAGGAGCGGTAGTCCGTTTGGATAAAATCATCCGCGTTAATATGTCCCCATCCTCCTGTGGCGGCATCCGTGATGACGATATACGCGGTATCACCGATATACTCGGATACATCCCATGTCCGGCTATACAGGCGTTCTTGCTGCGCATCATTCGGACGCTCTATCCACTCGATCGGAGCACTTCTACGCACTATCTCGCCGCCAATGAGCAGATCCACATGCAGCAGGTTCCTGTCAAAACCGCCGCCGAGACGGAAATGAATATAGGGTTTGGTAATTTTAAAGAGGTGAGATTGTAAAGTTCCGGTAGCCTCATCGCCACCAAGGAAAGTATTTACCAGCCCTTTTCCACCGAATCCGGTGACAGCGTTCTGTCCCTCAAAAGCTCCTGTAGCAGGCGAAACACCAAAAGCATCTCCATCTATCTCCCAACTACCATAGGTACCTCCCTCAAAAGCACCGATGACGATATTATCCGCCTGCTCGATATGATCCACACAGATATGTCCCCAACCGCCCTGCTCGGTATCCACGATCCGTATCACAGCCGAATCACCTTCCAACGCAGATACGTCCCAACTATTCCATTTGAGCAACTCTTCCGATACCTCCGGGCTAATAGAGTAAACCACTTCGCCCCTTACCACAAGATCCATATGACATCCTCCGTTAGCTCCGCCGCCAATCCGAAAATTGATATGACTGCGTTCAATCAGGAATGGATCCGATTGAAGGAATCCGGTGGTACTGTCTCCTCCATGAAAAGAGTTAACGAGCCATTCGCCTTCATACCCCTGTACCTTTTGCTGTCCGGGGAGAGTACCATGCGAAGGAACCGTATCGAAGGCATCTCCTTCCACATACCATCCGTCCCATGCACCGGATTCAAAATCCGCTATCAGCAACGACGCACGTCCCTCCGCCAATACCCATAACGGTATCAGCGATAGGAAACAAATCAGGTACATTCTCCGGCTCATAAATCAACTGTTTTCAAATTCCGGTGCAAAGGTACTGCTATTTACGCACATGCGCAAATAAAAATGTTGCAAAACATGCCATGCATGTTTCATTGTAACAAGTATGACATATTTTGCAACAAATTTAGAAGAGAGACGCTTTCAGTCCGTTATTCAGCGATAGCCGAACCTCCGGATTGGCTGAGGTCTCCACCCACATTGATGGTAGGAGTAGTCGGATCCGGAGCACCACTACCGGAATTCATCAGGAATACTGATTCAACTTGCTCAACACCGGTCATCGGTGTACAATATATCTTTTTCATTGCTCTAAAATATTTCTGGTTATTGAATCATTTGTCCTTGTGCATTGAAGATACGGTCATTGCGGATGATAATCAGCTGACCGTTCTTAATCTGTTTCACAACGGTACCATGCTCATTGATTAACTCCATACCGGTCGGTGTATTCCGAACGCTAACAATACGGCGCGGAGCACCCGATACTTGCGGTGTCGGATTGATGGCACTCATATCAATATAGGCACGGTTAGACGGAACTTCTGCATCTATATTCAGTTTCCAAATCTGGTTGCTTTGGAGGATATAATAGTTATCATTAGCAGTAAGCGCCAGATTGCTCTCACCGATATATCCGATAAGACCGTTATCATTTCCGGCAGCAACCGGAGCTCCCTCACCATAGGTGACATTGAGCGTCGAAGCGGTAGCTTGGAAGATATACGGTTTTCCGGCTTCCATCTCATCAACTTCCTCGATAACAATAGCGCCATCTGTCTTGTCTGCGATACGGAACATGGTAGCACCGGTGTACGAAGCCGCAGCCTTAGGCAAACAGATGGTACCATAGTTACCTTCCGTCACGTTGCGTGTATAAGCGTTGGTAACGGTAATGGTCTTGGTTACTTGGGTAGTATTGGTAACACTCTTCGGCAGATAATAACCATCGCCGGAACGAGTAACGGTAATAGTAGCCTCTCCAGCTGCTTTGAGCAGCAACTTCTTAAACTCATGGCTACCCACATGATCAGGATCATCAACAATCTCTACCACATCCGTATTGCTACTTGTCCACTCAATAGCCGAGGTTTTCTGCTCTACTTCCACGATTTGCTCTGTACCTGCCAAGCCGTCAACGGGTGCAGTTTCCCATGCAAAACCGGGAGCATCATCAATATTCAAATAATAGAGGATATCGCGCGTGAAGTTCTTCATAAGATCAGGCGTTTTCTCCGTATCATTGATATATTTAATCCAATGGTATGCCGCCAAACCAAGTGCTATGATAGTTCCCTTTTGGTCATAGGTGGTAGAACTTTCATTGAGCGTAAGATTATCTTGTGGATAATACTCAACCATACCTACGCACTCAATCTTAGGACTTACTACATTATTGTCATTATAGTGTCCCCATGCGCCTAAAACCTTACAATTATGATCCTCCTCGTATTTTGTTATACGTTGCGGGTCTTCATCTCCATATGCTCCAAAGTTTGTCCAGATATCGTTATTATCCGTATGACGGCCTGCTGCCATCAGCCATGTATCTGTTCCCATATTAGCATATACGGAATGGGTACTATGGTCGATCTCTGTACCGCCAAGATTCCACTTATTGGCAATACGCCAAGGACCTCTATCTGCATAGCCTCTTCCATCATCTCCGTTGTGATACTCCGGATACACATTACGTCCGAGGTCACCTATCAAACGAGTTGCTTGCTTGGTTACAAGTACATTTCCACCATTCTCCAAGAATGCAGCCAAATTACCACGGAAAGTATCACCACCTAAGTCATCATAATAGGATTGAGCTGTTTGACCTATGTGGTCATTATGAATCCACAGTACTTTGATAGCAGAGTTCAACGAAGCAAGATCTGCCGGTCTTACATAGACACCATGCTTGCCACCCACTTCTCCGGCAATGAACTGATCATGGAACCATTGTGCGGCTTCGTAGTCCGGACGACGGTCTTCTTCGTTATCGTAGTTCGCCATTACGTGCAGCGAGTACGGCAGAACGTATGCATAACGCGGATTGGCTTCAGTACCGCCATTGACGGTAATCGTAGTATCAATCGAAACAGCAGTTGAATTCTTCGGAAGATTCCAGCCATCACCGGCACTTACCGTTGCATGGAAAGTTGCAGTACCGAAATAGTTGTAGAAGACGCGACCGTCCACATTGCCGATATTCGCAATTTCAGGAGCATCTGCCGAATAACGAATCGTAAAGTACGGATCGTTAACCAAAGCAGTAATAATATGATCTTCACCTATTACACCGGATGCCGGCACAGTCTCCTTCTTCCATGTCAAGACAGGCTTGGTAGATTTCAAATAATCAAGGATACCTTTGGTGAGTTCTTTAACTGCGAAGACGTCTGTGTTGGTTGCAGCAAAAGAACATGCTGCTAGGCCGTTTGTAATAATCGTACCTTTCCAATCTCCTGTGGGATAAAACTCTACCAGACCGGCGCAAACGAACTCAGCTGTATGTCCCCAACTACCTAAAATACCGCATGTATTATTGTTTTGAAAATTATTAAATGCGGTCATATTATCCTCAATATCCCACAAACAGTTACGATCCGAACGAGCGCCTTTCTGCATATGGAAACAGGTGTAATCACCTTCCGGATGTGTACCGTTGTCACGCAGCACTTTGTAAATCGCATGACCACGTTTATCAACATCGTAGTCCTCTCCTTTACGGAAATGAGCCGTCAATTTCCAATTGTCATCGCAACAGAATCCATTATTTTCTGCAAAACCAGGTTCTGGTGCTCGTCCGATAAGATAAGCCACTCGTACACCAAAAGTGGAGAAATACACATTACCACCCGCTTTGACATAATTGGCAATTGCCGTACGTACGTCCGAAGGGAAAAGAGCATCCAATTCGCCAGCTGTCATATAACGGTCAACGTTTACCCACAACACTTTGACATCGTCAAACAAGTCTCCATCAGATAACAAACGACCATCCGTCAAGTCTTTGTAGGTAACTACCTTCTGCACTCCGCCATTATAAGTGTCTTTAAACCACTCATAGGCAACACGCTCAGGACATACAACTACATCCGAAGAACCATTCCAATAAGTCTCCCATTTGAGCATGTTCTCAGATCGTGTATTGTCATACACATTGCTGACACCCTCACAATTCTGATCGTCCGAATTAGGCAACAAGTAATACACCTGTGCCGAGAGGCTCAAGGCAAATACCGAAACGAAAAATAAAGATAAAAACTTTTTCATTGTATTAAAGATTTTGTTTGTGTTTTCTTTTTTGCGTTGCAAAGGTACACTTTTTCTCGCACATACGCAAATTAAAAGTGTCCTTTGCAACAATCATGACATATTTTGCAACAAATCTGCCAAATTAAGGAATGGTAACCATCGTTTTTTGACCATTGATGATATAGATACCGGGCGCTTGCGGTTTCACCACTTTGCGACCCAGCAGGTCGTAAATACCCGCCTTTCGATCGTCGTTCATCACTTGATTAATCGCCGATGCTTCACCATTGACAATCTTTATCTTCTTGTACTCTGCCTGTGGCAGTTCTGCATAAGCAGGAATCTCTGTCGTGTCCACATAGGCATAGCGCGGAGAAAGAACTACCGGATTGGTCTCATCCACTACCTGCAGCATATTATTGTTCACTGCATAATAGCCTGTTTCCACCTCATAGGTATCGATCTCCGACCAGCCGATAAAGCCTACAAGGCCGTTATAGCGCTTGGCTTCTTCCTTCATACCGCTGTAGCGGAGACGTATCTGCGAAGCGGTAGCATAGTAGATATAGGGCTTGCCCGGCTCCATATGGTTCGCCTTGGTCAGAATCACCGTATCGTCGTTGACATCAAGCGAGTAAATCTCATACATCTCTGCACCTTGGATCTTATCAGCAGCTACCGCATACTCAAAGCAAATCGTTCCATAGGTGCCAGCTGTTACCGGACGGGTATATACTTGTTCAACTAACGGCTCATCCGCCAGATAATCGAGACAGTTAGCCGTGAGCGTCTTCAGATTCTGTCTTTCTACGCTATTATTGCTTGTTCCCCATTGGTAAGCGGCAGAACCGATAGTGAGGATACGACCTTGCCAATCCCCTGTCGGGTTGAACTCAATGATATTGCTGAAGCAATAATCGCCTATTCCGCCTTGACCAGCCAGTACCGTAGCATGCCAGTCTTCCTCAAAATCCCGCAGACGCCGGATAAGACAGTTGTCATAATGGGTATCTTCATCGGTAGCACGGAGGTAATCCTGCCATGAACAATAGGAATAGGTCTTCTTGCACTCAGGAGCGACGAGGAACATGCTTCTCGAGTCCCAATAACCGAGCATATTATTAAAAATACGATGTCCGCTCATATCCAAACGATCATCCACAGCCACACATTCGCTCTGTCCCATAGCGGCTTGGATACAACGCACCGCTCCGCGGTCTTCCGTCGTATAATCAGAGGACTCGAATACCGGAGCATAGCCGATACGTCCCATGGTGTAAGCGAGATAGGTTGCCTGTTTGGTAAGCAACACATTTCCTCCCGCTTGGACAAAGGATTTTACCTTGTCTTTGAATGCGACAACCACCCCATCCTCAGGAGTGATCATACTGCGCTCGATATTAACCCAAAGGGTGTGTACGCCTTTGTCATACAGTTCGGGCAGTTCGTCCAAAGTAACGAAACATCCTTTTTTCTCATCATTGACATAGGTATCGCGGAACCATACGGCAGCATTGTATTCCGGTTGCTCACCGTCGTACCATCCCTCCAAAGAGAGGATAGAGGATGGCAAGAGATAGGCTATCTCATACTGATCCCTCTCCGGATGCAAGTTCTCTAAATAGCGAAGCGTACTACGGGTGATAGCCTGCGTGTTAGCCCATCCGTTTCCGGCATTATTATTGATCCACGAATACGCGGCGAGCCCCATCATGATGACTGTACCCCTGCGGCTTTCGGTAGGGTAAAACTCGATGACTCCGCCGTAATGACATCCGTCTCCGTTAGCCCAACCGCCAAGCACCTTGCATTGATTGCGGTTCTGGAAAGCCGTTAGTCCGTTTACGTCCTTGATGCTATCCATACCCATCGCACCGGTACTGATACCGCAGTTATGGTCGGTCAACATACCGCCGTCGGTCCAAATGAGTTCGGCATAGTTATCATCCCGGAATGGCGCATCCTTGAAAATCGGATGACCGGCATTGGACCAAACAACTTCTTCGGGGAACTCAAACCGATAATCCACACCCCAAGTAGCGGGACCCTGATAGTCGCCGTCGTTGTAATCCGGAACAATGACTTCGTTATTGGCATTCGTAGCCCCAATCAGGTCTTTTTCCAGACGGGAAGCCTGTTTCGCCAATAAAAGATGACCTCCGTTATTCACGAATGCCTGCAACTCATCAATGTAATCAGCGAATAAAGCATCAAAAGCCTCCGTGCCAAAATCCACCCGATCTACATAGATCCAGATAGCATGGATATCCGAAGGGATGTTCGCCAAGTCATTGAAACAAATGAACCTTCCCATATTGGAGGCTACATACCATTCATTAAACCATAACCACGCACGACGTTCCGGACTTTGCTCATGCGAATGAGAAATTCCTTCGTCAATCGTTACATACTGTTCATACGGCAAAGAGGTGAGGTCGGTATCACCTGCAGGAACCAAAAAAGCCACTTTAGCCTGCGCCATCAAAGCTATGATAAGCGCGAGAGAGAGTAAAAATGATTTTTTCATGAGATTGATATTTTTAAGTTTCGTTTATTATTTCCATATTGTTTCCAAAGTGCGTACTTTCACCATGGTGGCATCCCCCTCCACGCGCATGTTCCGATAAATCGTACGCGGATATACATTATTGGTGAAACAGGTGCTGCCTTCTCCGGCAAAGAGTTCCACACTGCTTTGGTCCACGATGATATCAAGTACGATTGATTGTTCATCCCCCTCAATGGGAGCACTCATGGAAGGCACCGCAAACAGGGTACTGAAATTAAACTCTCCGGTCTTACCTCCACGATTGCAATAGATACGACGCTGAATGGCATTAACCGTAATAGTATATTCATTACCGTACTTGTTATATAACGTGATGGTAGCATCCTTCGTAAGCGAGAGCGTTATCTGCGCTTCCCACGCATCTGCATAATCGCCACCTATATTTTCTATCTCGTCCGTCACCTCAGACCATTCTCCTGCCAACTTATTCAACTCTTTGACAGGTTCCGAGCACAGTACCCAATGCGCTCCTATGTAGCGCAAGGATAGTTCTCGAGGGATGGTATATGCTCCTTTCCACGCGGAGGGCGGACAAGCAGGCGCATAATCCCAGTTATTCATCCATGCTATCAGGATCTTGCGATTGTCCGGCGCATTGTCAAAGGTAACACCGGCATAGCAATCTGCTCCATAATCCAACCAACGGGGATAATCATCGTTATCGGGCGTAAAAGTGACACCATCAAACTGTCCCACGAAATACATGGTAGATGAGCCGGTGATATATCCGTTCGGGTTTATACTGACGATAGCAACCCATTTATCGGCTTGCTCAAAATACAGTAAGTCACAACACTCCCACTGACTCATATTGCAGCGCTCTATATCTACTCGGAAGATACCGTCAAAATCCCACTGCATCAGATTATAGCTATGCCATATCTCTGCGCCGAGATCCCATCCTCTGGAGACCAGCATGGTCCATCGTCCCCGTTTGGCATCGTACACCACTTTGGGATCCCGGAAATTACTCAGTCCCGTTGAGGGCACAATGGGATTATGGTCATGTTTTCGGAATGTTTCTCCGCCATCGGTGCTGATCGCGAGACAGATAAGCTGTTTCTCTCCGGAGGCTGTATAATATGCCAATACCGCGCCGTGTCCAAACCCTGCTACATTATCATGATCCACCACGCTGCATCCGGAGTACATGGCTCCCATATGGTCGGGATAGAGCACAGGGCTTTTTTCCTGCCAATGCATCAGGTCCGATGAAGAAGCGTGTCCCCAACTCATTCCTCCGAAATCGCACTCGATACCATTCGGATTGAACTGGTAATAGAGATGCCATACCCCGTCTTTATAAAACAGTCCGTTGGGGTCATTGCTCCAATTATGAAGTGGGGTATAATGGATTTGAGGGCGATAGAGATCGGGACGAGTTGTAGGCGAAACCTCGGGCTCCACATGGGTGGTGTCCTCATGAGGCGGCACCACCGGTTCATCTTCCGGTTCCGGTCGAGTGCAGGCAAGCAATCCTGTAGTTAAAAGCAATATGATAAGATTGGTTTTATTCATTTCCGTGTCGCATATAATTGATGGCATTGCGTGCCATGAGTAAAATATTATCCTGATAGCAGTTATTGTGCGGATAAGCGGAGAGATCGCTGTATGTCTCATAGATAGGGTGCCCCGCTCCGTCAGTACCCACCTGACGATAGTTTTTCATTGAAAACTCGCACCCTCCGTTACCTATACAGATAGCGCGACCTTGGTATTCGGTATTCCCCTTTTTCAACTCATATACATTCAACTGTGACACCCATGAGATTTGTGAATCCCATGTGGCCAAAGGAATGATACCATAATAATCTTTAAGCAGCGTATAACATATCTCTGCTTGCCAACTACGTCCTGTGATTTCCGAGGGATAATTGAAGAAAACGCAGTTATGATCCTCCGTCCACCCCGGACCTTTGACCATGAAGCCACGAATATCATTATCCGTATAGATAGATATACCCCTGAAGAGCGGATGTGTGGAATGGTCTTTTTTGAATTTGCGTCCGGGAAATAACTGCACCGACATCAGCCAATGCCCCATATCCAAATTGCCACTCCCGCATCCGCATATCCATTCATGTTTGGGAGCAGTATAGGTACCTTCGGGCAAGCGTCCCAAAGTCTCTATATAGAGCACAGCATGTCCCCAGAGGATGATATTACCACCGGCTATATACCACTCCCGGATAAAAGGCGCCGCAGTCATGGCGCTTTCGGGGATGGTGGTGACATCCTCTATCTTACCGGTCTCGACATCGCGAAGCCAAAACAACACCCGCATAGAGTCAAGGGTATGCTCCCCGATCTGCTCAAAGGGGAGAAAAACAGCTTTAGGAAAAGTCTCATGCATCCATAACCATGCGCACGCCTCATCGTCATCTCCTTCTGCAATCAGTTGCTCAGGGGTAGTATATAGCGAAAGAAAAGCTATCCGGTTTTCTTCTGCGTAAGGCAATGTTGTGGGAATATCCCATGTCGAATCCGCTCCCGGAGTATCGGGTTCCACCGGATCAACGTGAGCTGTGCAGGCATTGAGCAACACCGCAACAAATACAAAAATATACCATACAATATGCTTTATCATAATATCACTGCGGATTTTGTAAAATGTTGAATTGCATTTTCAATACTCACAAGGACATACCCCTTGTGCGCAATAGTCAAAGTGCCTTTCCCGCGTACCTGATGTGCCTGCAAGATGCGGCCCAAATTATCATACACGCGAAGTACGGAAGGATAGGAAAGGTCATAATATATCTTGTCCGCTTTAACGGTAATCGGTGATTTCGCTTGCGGAGTTTCTACCCCCTGCGCCGAAGTGTCATGGGTAATTTCACCAAGACCGTATGCCTCCAACGAGTGCACCTTTGCCTCACCGCCTTTTGTAAAAAACTCACATCCTTTAGCGGAATAGTCATACGGGAAGACGCGGATGGATGTAGCATATCGGTCATTAATGAAGATATCCAAGATCGAATAATCAAAGAACACATCGAGTTTGCAAATAGATCCTTGCGGAAGACCCGAGGGAATGATAGAACTGTAATAACCATCGAACACGCCTATATCATTTGCACGACGACCAATAGAGGTCATGTCCACCACTAATTTCTGCTCCTTCGGATCAATATAGACCTTCATATCTCCATATGAGTTTTTAAGAAGAGAGAAGCCCACTTCCGCTTCACCGACCTCAAAGGTGGTGCATAGTTCTACGGATCGCCCTTCAATAGGAGAAAGATTCATGATAGTGTCCTTAGGAAGAGTCAGATTGCTTTTTACAACTCGTTCCTGCGTCCGCAGCGCGTAGAGACCTTCGAAAGGCACTTGGTGCAAATTACCCTCGCCATCCAACCACCATTCACGTGGGAAGCAATACAGATGGGCATAGCCCAAAGTATAGTTAAGCGTAGTGCTGGCTTTGTCGGGAACTATACCCAAAGCAATGGTTTTGCCTCCGTGCTGTAAGATCGTCGGAGACAGTAAGCCGAAGCCGTCCTTCGCCATTCCGGGCAGTTCGATCGTGTTCGGTCCCTGCCAAGCATTAAAATGGCCATTCCCATCAATCCCGCCTACCCAGTACAGGCAACGTACACCATACGAGGTGGACATCGGTGTGCAGGTAAACACCCAACGGTTGTCGCCAAAGGGTGTCACGTTGGGCATTTCCCAGAAATTACCCGCATCCGCCAAGGGTCCTTCGCGAAAGAAGACATCTCCATCGCTGCTCCACCGGTTATCGCCTTCATAACGATGCAAAGTAGCGATACCCAGACCGCTATCACTACACCCTGCGATAATATAGGGTCTGCCGTTGGCTCGGAAGAAATACGGGTCACGGAAATCATCCCGGAACGGGCAACAGATACCCGGCTGCGCCTGCTTGTGCCAATACTTAAGTCCGCCATCTTTAGGCGAAGCGAACATGAGTTCGCAGTGACTACCTTCTTCCGGATTCTCCGGATTGAAACTCTCCCGGTTACCAATCGCTGAATAGAGCGCCCAAGGTTGGCCGCCCGTGATCTCATCATCGCGAACAATACATCCGGACCAGCATCCTTTGATATCATAATCCTGATCAGGCATCAGCGCTACTACTTCCTCGCGCCAGTGACACAGATCCGGAGAAGAGATATGTCCCCAGTGCAGACGCGCCATATAAGGTCCATTCCCGTTTTTCTGGAAGAACAGATGGTATCTACCGTCGTTATATGCCATACCGTGTGACTCATTTGTCCACCCTTGCGCAGGCATACCATGGTACCGAGGGCGGCAGAGATCATTAGCATAGGCATCTATCGGGATATTGAAATCAACCTCATTCTGAGGGATATTCTCCATAATATCACTCATCGCCCATATACCTGTATCAATGCGCACCTCATCGATAATACCATTAAAGTAATTCAGATTGAACATACCTGACATCACCGTATCATTCACACTCTTGCCGATAACCAAGTCTTTCTCCCCAATCGTGGCATCATACATACACCCTGTTCCAGCCACTTCCACACCATTGTCGTAAAAGTGGATCTCCTGATTATAGCCATCAATGGTCGCCACTAAGTGGTGCCATTGGTTCCACCACAACTTGGCCTCACCCCCGTCGCACACCACTTCCCATCCACTGGAATAGCAACGGAAACGGAACCTGCCCTGATTACTCAGCTCGAAAGCAAAACCAGTATGTTTGTCGTCATCAATATTCCCAAGAATATCGGTATAATACTGGCGTAACGGGGTCATAGTAGCCTCCGTCATCATCGGATAGGTCTCAATGGCACACCAGAAACTTATGGTTAGTGTGGATACAACAGAGTCCTTCATATTCACACCCAAAGCATTATTCTTAATCAGCCCGTTTATCGGCATCTGGATATAACTTGAGTATCCGTCCGTGCGGAATCCGTTACCCACGGCAGCCGGAATACTAATTGGAGAACGGGCTCCATGTACCGTCACTCGCGTTCCGCTGGTCATCTCCTGAGTAGTGCCGTTTTGTATCTCAAGCGGCATATAGACCTGTGCTGAACAGATCATTGACGCCGACAATAAAACGGAAATACTGTATAAACAATGTTTAAACATCTTATTTGCGCAAACTTTCAATAATATTCTCTGTCAATTTCTCAATTTGATACTGGTAGGCGTTACCATCATGGAGAGCCCATTCATAGCATCCGAGACCCATCGCCACAATACGTCCTCGATAGTTACCCATGATAGCGAAATCCACGAGTCCAATATAATTCAACTCGGTATTCTGTCCCCATGTAGCCAAAGCCGTAGATTTAGTAGCCAACTCCCATCCGCGTACTTTATCCGAACCGGATGGAAACTTGATGTCAGATAACCTCCACATACAGTTATGATCCTCTCGGATACCCGGAGAAACCATCGGGAAAGAAGTATACTCGTAGTTATTGTATATATCCAGTTTCATATCCTTGAAGAACTCATACCCCCGATGGTCATAGCTGGGAGTGGAACCGGCACCGAGGTACGCATTCATAGTCCATATATCGGGTCCGTAACCGCCCTGTCCTGTAGATATTTCGTTGGGACTAAGCGCCTCCGTGATACGACCGATAGCTACCAACAGCTGCGTAGCATGCGTGGACAAGTACAGATTTCCTCCCTCCTCCACATAGCTTTTCAGGTTAGCAACAAAGACTGGATCGCTAAATCCACCTGTCAGGTTTTGCCAACCTGCCGGCATACCCTGCCGGTCAATATGCACCCAGAGGCATGCCACTTCATCCAAGTTTACATTACCCACCTCCCAAATAGGGATGAACCGTCCTCTGTTTTTCTGCACGTACTCACGATCGAACCATTCAGCGGCAGCCCGCTCATCATCATCCGGTAATTCGGCAATCGAACCGGTACTAAGCACATAACCCGCATAGACCGGCTGGTCATATTTGATATGTACGCGTACGGAGACACCCTCTGACACCACAGAGTCCCGGTAGAAGATCTTGACCGTATAGAGCACATCCTGATTAGGGGTAACGTGACGGACAGTATAAGAGGTAAGAAGGCTGTCAATCGTAACGGGGTTCTCACCATTACGGGCAATCTGAATGCCCGACATAGTAGAATCCGCATCAAGATTCCACGTCAGATACAGCGTTCGCCCTTCGTTGGTATAACGCAGATTATATACTTTCTTCCTTCCCTTGCTGGCGGACATCTCCGGCTCTACCGTATTGCATGACGCAAACCATCCCGCCGTCAAGGCGATTAATACTATTGTTAAGAAGTTTCTCATAGCCAATACCCTTTCTCAATTATTTATACAACCCGTCTGCCGTGCGCACCTCAGCATACGGCGTAGGCATATAGACATCTTGCTCAGAAAGCATAGCACCCTGTAAGTATGAGCGAAGCTCGCATTCTGTACGATAATATTCATTCATGGTCTCAACAGCGATTCCCCAACGGCACAAATCAAACCAACGATGACCTTCCATGGCTAATTCCAGCCGCCGCTCCATACGAACCGCTTTACGGGCATAATCTTGAGTCCAGCCGGCAGACATGTATTCTCCAACCTTATAGGTACTGATCATTGGATTGACATCAACCGGCGAATAGTACGGATCTACGGAGCGCGCCGCCTTTTCACGAATCATATTGATATATTGGCGAGCTATATCCAAGTTTTTGTTCTGCTCAATGAGCGCTTCTGCATAGAGCAGGATGATATCCGCGTAACGAAGGAAGATGAAGTTGAGGTTGCTGGCTCCCCACGGGAAACCCTTCACCATCTGTTCATTTTCCGGCTCCACCAACCACTTCTTGCCACTAAACTCACCATATGTATCATAGGCACGGCACCATCTGCGGGTATATAGGTGTCCCCGGAACGGGAGACCGATACGGGCCATCGTGAAATCAACGCGCGGATCAATATTCCCGCGATAACCTCCATTCATGCGGTTGCCATCTCCGGTTGGAGCCAAACTCTCATCCAGATAGGGCAGACCATTCGCATCCGTTCGGAAACAGTCTGCCAGATTTTGGGAGGCAATAAAGAAATCATCTCCGGTACCATACAGATTACCCTCCGAATAGGTCGTATTAAGCAGGTTCGACCAATTGATCTGACCGAAGCCGCTGGTCACTACGCTTTGTAGCGCTATGATAGATTCGTATAAGTTATCATTCTCTATCTTGGACATATCCAAATAGTTCGGATACAACTCATATTTTCCGGATTGTATCACTATCTGGGCGTATTTCTCAACATTCGGCCAATCACTAAGTTGTGCACTTATCTTTGCCATCAAAGCGGCAGCGGTATAGCGGTTGAAACGAGCCGGAGAGAGAGAACCTTCTTCCATGGTTTCGTAGGCTTCGACCAAATCAGACTGAAGCATACGCATGATGCTGTCTTGTGTAAACACATCATTGCGCACAGTACTCGGATCATCCGTGTAGCGGAAATAGGGTACGTGCTTGAAGATACGCACCATATCAAAATAGAACCACGAACGCAAAATAGTCAACTCTCCCATCATCTGCTCGCGATGAGAAATATTTTCTATTTCATCCAAGGCTTTCATCGCTTTATGCACGCGGGTAATACCATAGAAATCATTCTGCCATTTATTCTCCAAGCTGATATTATCGCTGTTGATAACGCCAATCTCCAATTGGTGAATATTCGCCTCCATGGTGACCGCACCACCTCCCTTATATGCATCATCGGAACGGACTTCAAAGATCCAGTTAGTACTCGGTCCGGCGAACGCTTCATTGTTTCCAAAATAATGCGCATTCAAGCCAGCGTACGCCGCCGCTAAAAGTCCTTCTACCGATTGATCGTCCAATTGATCAGCCGTAAAGGAACCATACGGTGTTTGGTTAAGCAGACTATCGCAAGATGCCATACTCATTGCCAGCAAACCGACTAATATAATATAACTATACTTTTTCATATTATTATTCCTTATCATCAATAATCTCTAATCTTAAAAAGTGAAGTTAATACCCATCGAGAAGTTCCGGCTTCGAGGATATGGACCATTGTCAACACGAGCGCCATAGCCACCTAATGGAAGTTCGGGATCCAAACCGGAGTAACGAGTGACAGTAAATACATTCTCTACTTGTGCATAGATATTGAATCGTTGCGCATGAATAGCGTTTGTCACTTTCTTGGGCATATCATAGGACAACTTTAGATATTTCATCTTCATGAAACTTCCGTTCTCTACAAAATAAGTAGACATGCGTACCTCATTATTCACATCCGTCGCGCTGATTGCCGGGATAGTGGCATCCATGTTCGCGGTTGACCATGCGTTCAAAATCTCAGCACTACGGTTAGAACTGCGATCTCCGTAACTCATAAATTGCAACTGACGCTTGGTAGAATTGATAATATCAAATCCTAACTCGGAATAAAAGAACGTTGAGAGAGATAATCCTTTATAACGGAATTCCAGATTCAAACCCATTGACACATTAGGATTCGGATTGCCAATTATACACTGATCTCTCTCGTCTATCAAACCATTTCCATCTATATCACGATAACGGATACGTCCCAATCCCTTGCCGGTTTGCTCGGCATGATTCGCCACTTCCTCCATCGAGCAGAATAATCCGTCCGCCACATAACCATAATACACACCCATCGGCTGACCCTCCATCAGACGAACATCTCCTCCGATAGAATTTACGAAATCATTGAGTTTGACCACTTTGTTTTCATAATGTCCAAGGTTGAAATTACCATTCCAAGAAAATCCGTGATAATCAGGGCTGTGATAATCCACATTCAACTCAAATCCCATATTGCGCATATCACCGGTATTGGCAAGATAAGATGCTCCTTCACCTGCCGTTGAGAGCACCGGGGGAGCCGTAATCATATCCTTGGTATTTTTCAAGTACCAATCAAAATTGATGGTGAGCGAGTTATTGAATAGTCCCAAATCCATACCCACATTCGTCTGAGTGGTAGTTTCCCAACGCAGGTTCTTATTTCCAGTAGAGGCTAAAGCGATACCGGCAATAGGCGTTTCGTTATCTCCGTTCAAATCATAATAGGCATTTCCGGCATACACGTAGGTGCTATAGGAAGCATAATTGTTACTGATAGCAGCATTACCATTTTGCCCCCAACTGACACGAATCTTAGCATCTGTCAGCCATGGGTTCTCCGGAAAAAAGGGTTCTGCCGTGAAACGCCACGCAGCAGAAACAGCCGGAAAAATGCCAGCATTATTCTCCTTTGCTAAACGGGATGTAGCATCTCGACGAATAGTAGCACTGATTAAATATCTGTCTGCGTAGTTATAATCAGCCTTGGCAAAGATGGAGAATAGTGCCCATGTCTGCTTGCCTCCTCCGTTGGTGGAGGTAGTCTGATCTCCTGCATCAATAGTCATAAAATGGTCTGTTTCAAAGATGTATGACTGACGCGATGCTCCTATTGACTGATATTTATAACCTATTGCCTCCGTACCAAATAACGCACTAACATGATGTTTGTCTTTAAACACGTTAGAATAAGACAAAGTATTGGACCAAGTCCATGTATCTCCGGTTCCGTAATCGCGACCTACCGAGGCGATATCCGAAGCATTTAAACGGCGATTGAGATTATCATTCAGATACTGAATATGTTCAATACCTATATTACTCTTCAAATTTAGTCCTTTCACCCACGGATTAACTTCCACATACGCATTACCGAAAATACGCCAAGAGTCCGAACTATTGTCCTTACCATTAGCCAACACATGTACCGGGTTCGCGATATCAGAATTGGCGAGAAGTAACGGGCTGGTATAGTTTCCGTCCATATCCGTCACGGGAATAGCCGGATGCTGACGCATAGCAGTAAAAGGAATGCCGCCGTCCGAATTGGTACCAAAACCATTACTCTTCCATTTGGCGACCATCAGGTTTTCGCCTACTTTCACCCATTTCCCTATATTAAAATGAGAGTTCAAACGAGCAGAAAAACGCTCATAATAGGTCTCCTTCATCATGCCTTGCTGGTTCATATAGTTGCCGGAGAAGAGCACTCCGCCCGATTTCGTATTTAACGATACACTGGCATTCACATTATGCGACCATGCGGTCCGGTAAACAGCATCCTGCCAATCTGTATTAGCAGACTTAACCTTCCCCCCTTCATCTAAATAGGGCAGCAAACTCACTTTTCCAGCATACTCGGAATAGAAAGGATGTGAAGGAATCATCCCTGCATTCCGATAGGCTGACCAATATGCCTCCCCCCACTGCACAGCATTGAGCATCTTATACGTTCGGGCTACGGTATTCGCGGTTGCGGAGTACCCGAGATCGACACTAACCTTTTCTCCCTTGGCGTTCTTCGTAGTGATAATCACAACACCATTGGCAGCGCGAGAGCCATAGATAGAAGCCGATGCTGCATCCTTGAGCACCTGTATCGATTCTATATCGGAGGGGTTTAACGAATTGAGGTTCTCCTGAGAAGGAACACCATCTATGATGTACAGCGGTTCACACGAGTTCATCGTACCCATTCCGCGTATTCTGATACTCGATCCTCCCGATCCAGGGGCGGCATCTGTTGTAATTTGTACGCCGGGGAGACGTCCTTGCAATGAACCAACCATGTTAGGGCTACTCTCTGCAGTCACCTTTGACATATCTAATACAGCCACAGCACCCGTCAAATCAGCTTTACGCTGGGTCGTATAACCGGTAACTACAACCTCTTCCAATATCTCGGAATCCTCGCTCATGACTACTCGCATGATAGCCGAAGCCGAGAGAACTTGGGATTTATATCCGACATAGGAGATTACCACTTTAGCCCCATCCGCAACACTCATTTCAAACTTACCATCCAAATCTGTAATAGTTCCGTTCATTGTACCTTCTTCTAAAACAGATGCTCCAATAATAGGATCATCGGTAGCGGCATCAACAACGACGCCTGAAACACGCGATTGAGCGTCAGCTTGCATCGTCCCCAAACACGCCAAAATAAAGGTCAGTAAGAAAAGTCCTTTTCTTTTCATATTTCCAAATTATATTTATTTCAACATCCGTTGTTTTCAAATTCCGCTGCAAAAGTACATCTAATTACACACATGCGCAAATAATAATGTTGCAAAATATGCCACTGATGTTTCACTGCAACAATTGTAACATATTTTGCAACAAAATTAGTATTTATAAATGTTTCATTTTAGCGCGCACTGGGCAGATGCCCGAAGTATTCCTTATAACATTTGGTGAAATAGCCTGGGCTGGAGAAGCATAATTCCAAAGCTACTTGCTGGATGGTCATATCGGTTGTTCGAAGCAATTCGTCAGCTCGTGCCAGTCTCCGCTCACGGATATAATCCAACGGCCCTTTCCCTGCTACCGCTTTCACACGACGAAAGAGTTGCGTGCGGCTTAGTTGCAGTTTACTACCTAAGAACTCTACGGTCAGATTCGGATCTGTTAGATAATCGTCCACCACTTGACGCAGTCTCTCAGCAAAGGCCTCATCTTTCTTGCTGAGCTGGATAGCCTCCTGCATATTCTCCAGCTGAGGGATAATATCATGCTTGATCTCCGTTTGGATCTTACGTTGCTTGACGAAGACATAGCCTAAGGTGATAATGAACAGAGTGAAGAAAAACACCACAAATAGGATCAGTACCAATCGGTCAAAGCGCTGTTGTTTCCATTTGCTTTCCGATTGCATCTGTACGATATGCAGGGTCTCCAGATCACGCGTGATAGCCTCGACCTGCTTGAGCATGGGGTATGCAGCTGTGATATCCACCAGCGCCGTCTCCAGCACCGTATCGCGCACGTACGATTCCTTATGGATTATACGCGCGGCAGCATCGATCACCATATCGCCACGGGAGGAATACGTAGCGGAGCACTCGATCTTGCCATCTACGATAGCCTGCAATCCCGGACGAATACCGTCCACACCCATGATAGGAATATATCGTTGAGACTTGAGATGGGAGGTTTGATAGTAGGCCACAGCCTCGGCAGCCCCGATAGCCATAAGGTCGTTATGCGCCACGATGACATCCGGAAGAGGGTGAGTCTCCAAGTACTCGGAGACGACCTCATGAGCGTTCTCCTTGTACCAGCTGCCCATCACACTCTGCATCTCAACCTTAGCCGCTAACCCTTCTTCTTTCGCTTCCTCGATACCCTCCATCATTCCTTTATGGCGAAGCGTAGCAGGCGTCGAGCCCGGCAATCCGGCAACCTCCAGTACGACGAAGGGTTTCCCTTTCGCCTTTGATCCTTTGTCACTCGCTTTTCCTATCACCCATTGCGCCATCAGTCGGCCTACCTTGTAGTTGTCGCCACCTATAAAAGCAGTCCACTCGTCTCCGGGGACACGGCGGTCGGCAACAATTACCGGGATGCCTGCCCGATAAGCCCTCGTCACAGCAGGTTGTACCTGCTCCGCCTCGTTGGGACTGACAATCAGCAGATCCACCCGCTCGCGGATAAAACTATCGATCTGGGCACACTGCAACTCATTGCTGCCGTAGGCAATACGGCGCGAGAGAGACATGTCCGGATGGAGCAGCAACTCCCGCTCCATCTCATAGTTCATCTTCTGCCGCCACGCATCGTCCAGACACTGGCTTACGCCGATGCGGTACTGCGGCGTACGCGAGTTACAACCTGTCATTAACAGGCATAACGCCACGACACTAACAATGATGTTTCTCATAATGCAACATTTTTCGCCGCAAAGGTACGACTTTTTTTGCACATGTGCAAGAAAAAAATTAAAAATTAAAAATTATTGACGATTTGACGATTGACGATGTACGATTTATTGACGATTGAACAGAATTGACGATTACTCGTTCTTGCGGTACGTAGTGACGGCGCAGAGGGACATAGCCGAACCAAGGAGAGAGAGGGCGAGGAGATGCGGATAGATCTCTCGGAAACCACCACCGCGGATATAGACCGTTCGGATAGCGTCAATGAAATAGTGCATCGGGTTGATATAGGTCGTCGCGTACGCCCACATAGGCATTGAGCGGACAGGGGTGAAGAGTCCGCTGAGGAGCATGAGGAAGACGATGAAGAACCACATGACGAAGACTGCCTGCTGCATGTTGCTGCTGAAATTAGAGATCGTCAGTCCGAACGAAGAGACGAAAAGCGCCAAAAGCATTGCCAGCACGTATATCCACCCCAGCGAACCGACCGACGAGAGTCCGTAAAGCACTTTGGCAAGCAGCAGACAGATGGTAGCCACAAAGAAAGCGATGAGCCAATACGGGATGAGTTTCGCGAGGATGAAAGCCCCTTTGCTGACAGGCGTGACGTTGATCTGCTCGATCGTACCGGCTTCTTTCTCACCCACGATATTAAGGGTCGGCAAAAAGCCCGTCATGAGCAACATCACCAACGCCAAGAGGGCAGGCACCATGTAGAGTTTATAGTCCTGATGCTTATTATAGAGGACGAGCGTAGAGGCTTTCTGTTGGAGGGAAGGCAGCGGGTTCGCAGGATCCTCGGAGACAATCGAGGTGAGATAGGCGTTTCCCATCGCGCCCTTGGTACCGTTGACGGCGTTGGCGGCGATGAACAGCTGCGGATGTTCGCCCCGTTGTAGATCCCGGTGATAGCCGGAAGGGATGAGCAACGCCACATCGGCGTGTCCTCTACGGATTTCCGTGATCGCGTCTTCGTAGGTAGCGGAACAGCCCGCAAAGCGGAAATAACGGGACGCTTCGAGCCGATGAACCAGTTGTTGCGAGTACGAGGAGTGATCCTGATCCACCACCCTCACCACGATGTTCTTCACCTCCATATTCATCACCCACGGGATGACGCACATGATCATGATCGGAAAGACGATGATGAGTTTGGGCAGGAAGGGATTACGAATGATCTGCAAGAACTCCTTTTGCAAGAGATATTTGATAGTCATATTAGTCGAGTGTTACGTTAAACTTCTTGAGAGCGAGGGTCAGAAACGCCAAGGTCATCGCAGAGAGGACGCCTATCTCTCGGAGCACATCCTCTACTCCGGCGCCCATGATCATCAGTTTGCGCATCGCATCGATATAGTACCGAGGCGGCATAAGGGCGGATATATATTGCAGCACAGGGGGCATCGATTCGATCGGGAAGAGCATGCCGGAGAGCATCACCACAGGCAGGAGAAGCATCATAGCGGACGCGAGCAACGCCACCAACTGCGTCTTGGCGATGGTGGAGATGAGCAGTCCCAACGAGAGCGCCAAGAGGATATACAGCAGGCTGACGGCGATGATCCAGAAGAGCGAACCTGCCAAAGGCACCATCAGTACAAACCGCGCCATGAGCATGATCACCATCAGCACGAAGAACGCCAGCACGAAATACGGCACACTCTTGGCGATGATCACCATCAGCGGACGGACGGGCGAGACCAAAAGCACCTCCATCGTACCGCGTTCTTTCTCGCGGACAATCGAGATAGAGGTCATCATCGCGCAGATGAGCATGAGCAACATGCCCATGATAGCCGGTACGAAATTATACGCCGAGCGCATCTGGGGATTGAATAGCATTCGGCTGTTCACCCTTCCTCCTTGCGGGTTGAGGAGCACGCCGGAGGCATATGCCGTCCATTGTTGCGCCATGTTGGGATCGCTGCCGTCCACGATAAACTGCACACCTCCACGAGAGGCAAAACGCGGCGAGAAGACCATCGCTATATCGGCTTTACCGGCACGGATCCACCGCTCCGCCTCAGCGGGCGAAGCAACCTTTGCCACGATGGAGAAATATTCGGAAGCCGCCAAACGGTTGACCATCTGCGTTGAGAGATGATCGGAGGAGGTAGTGACGAGTACCGTCCGCACATCGCGCACATCGGTGGTGATCGCAAAACCGAGGATCATCATCATTGCCAAAGGCATACCAAAGAGGATGAGCATCGTCCGCCGGTCACGTAAGATATGCCGTGCTTCCTTGATAACAAAAGAAAAAAACTGTTTCATTTACCATTTGATTTTTAATCCGAAGAACGGGTCGCTTGCCGCGCCAGATAGGTGAAGACGCTGTCCATATCGGGCAGATGAAAACGCTCCTTCAGTTCATCGGGCGTGCCGATAGCACTGATACGTCCGTCCACCATGATCGAGATCCGGTCGCAGTACTCCGCCTCGTCCATATAATGGGTTGTCACAAAGACGGTGATACCCCGTTTGGTAGCTTCGCGGATGAGTTCCCAGAACTGCCGTCTCGTAGCAGGATCGACACCGCCGGTGGGTTCATCGAGGAAGACCACTTCGGGCTCGTGGAAGATACTGACGGAGAACGCCAGTTTCTGTTTCCAGCCCAAGGGCAGCGAACGTACAAGGTCGTTCTTATGGTCGCTGAAACGGAGTCTCTCTAACATTTCATCCGTCTTACGCCGGATCTCATCGTCTTTCATGCCGTAGATACCGGCAAAGAGGCGGATGTTCTCGCTGACGGTGAGGTCTTCGTAGAGCGAGAAACGCTGGGACATATACCCGATATGCCGTTTGATCTGCTCGTACTCGGTGGAGATGTCGAAACCTGCCACTCGTCCTTTGCCGGAGGTCGGTTGATTGAGCCCCGTGAGCATGTGCATCGCGGTGGTCTTACCGGCTCCGTTCGCCCCGAGGAAACCGAAGATCTCGCCTCTGCGTACCGAGAAAGAGATGTCGTCCACGGCATGAAAAGCACCGAACGCCTTGACCAGATGCTCCACTTCGATGACGTTCTCCTCACTCTTCTGACGGGAAGTCAGAGGGGACAGTCCGGCGGGATTGAAGATATCGGCAAAGGTGGTCAGTATCTCGTCCGGCGTACCGATACCGCGTATCTCGCCATGATCGAGGAAAGCGACCCTTTCGCAGCAACGCACCTCGTCCAGATAGGGCGTAGAGGCGATGATGGTCAGTCCTCTCTCCCGCAGAGAAGTGAGCATTTCCCATAGCTCCTTGCGGCTGACGGGATCAACACCGGTGGTGGGTTCGTCGAGGATGAGCACGCTGGGCTGATGGATCAGCGCGCAAGAGAGCGCTAATTTCTGCTTCATACCGCCGGAGAGCGCTCCGGCACGACGATCCTTGAACCGCTCTATCTGTGAGTAGATAGCCCGGACGGACTCATAGCCTTCCTCCACCGTGGTGCCAAAGAGCGTAGCGAAGAAACGCAGGTTCTCCTCTACTGTCAGATCCTGATAGAGCGAGAAGCGTCCGGGCATATACCCCACACGGCTGCGGATCGCATTCATCTGACGGACGGTATCGAAGCCGTCCACCGTAGCGGTGCCGCCGTCCGGTCTGAGCAACGTGCAGAGGATGCGGAAGAGCGTCGTCTTACCTGCCCCGTCCGGACCGATCAGACCGAAGATCTCCCCTTTCTCTACCTCGAAGCTGACGTCCTTCAACGCCTCCACAGCTCCGTAACGTTTGCTAAGATGATGTACCTCTATCGCTTTCATCAGAACTTCACTTCGCCGTACATACCTATTTTAATCAAGCCGTCATTGACGACACTTATCTTCACCGCATAGACCTGATCGGCGCGTTCATCATCGGTCAGGATCGTTTTGGGGGTAAACTCCGAGTGCGAAGCGATCCATGTTACGACGCCTTCATAGGACTTACGCAGCCCGTCTCCGTAGTCGGCAAAGACCGTAACCGTCTGACCTGTCTTGACCTGCTCCAGACGCTGCGAGGTGATGTACGCACGCAGGTACATCCGGCTCATGTCCGCTATCTTAAAGAGCGGTTTGCCGACCGCTACGAACTCCCCTTCCTCGGCGTATTTATCGAGTACCGTGCCGGTGATAGGCGATTGAATATGACAGCGGTTGAGCTGATCCTGCAAGAGACGTACCTGCACATCCGTCGCTGCCATCTGGTTATTGAGGGTGTTGGTGCTGCTGGAGAGCGAAGAGAGCTGCGCGTCCAATTGGCTTTCCAAGAGCTCCACTTGGCTCGTAGCGTCGTCTAACATCTTGGTCGGCACCGCACCGTCTTTGACCAACTCCTCACAGCGGCGTTGCTCGGTGCGCGCTTTGGCTAACTGACTGCGGGTAGCGGCTATCTGTTTCTCGGTGTCGGGACGCTGGCTTGCATAGACCTGACGCGTAGCGCGGGCTTGCTCCAACTGCAAGGAGAGCGCCACCGTGTCAATAAGCCCTAACTCAGCGCCTGCACTCACTTCCTCTCCCTCATTCAAGGCAAAGGACAAGAGCCTGCCGTTCTGTTCGGCGGAAACGGTCACTTCGGTCGCTTCAAACGTACCGGTAGCATCGAAATCAGTGTTTCGGGACGAGCAACCCGCTATCACGGCTGCCGTCATAAGAATCATTATTTTTTTCATAGGAGTATATTAATTATTCGTGGTGAGACGTTGGTCATATTGGTTTTTGAGCAGTTCTATCTCGTGGATAGAGAGCTGGACGCGTGCGGCGTTCTCGTTGTTGATCTCTTTGAGGAGGTCATTGACGCTGATGACGCCGTTCTGCATCTTCGATTCCGCAGCCTGCCGTATAGCGGTACGCAGAGTAATGATCTGCTCGTCATCGCGCATGAGCTGGCGGTACTGCTCTGTCTGTTCGTCCTGACGGAGTCGCTCCAGGCGGGTGTTAAAGAGGAAGAGATCGCGGTTCGTCTCCGCCATCTCGCGCTGTACTTGGATCTTCGCGCGGTCGTTATGGCGGGTGTAGAAAGGACTCAGGCTCCACGTCAGGCGCGCTCCCACAATCCCATTGAGTGTACCGTTACGGTGCATCATATCGTGGAAGAGGTTATACCCGGGATAGCCGTAGAAACCGGATGCAAAGACCGACAGTCTCGGCGTGATGGCGCTATTGAGCGCACGCTCTTGAGCATTAGCCAGACGCAATTGTGCCTCTACCAGTTTGAGTTCGGGACGGTTGAGTTCCTCGGAGAGACTGTTCCACTCTTGGGGTTTCACCGGCTTGGTCACTTCCATGCCACAGAAGAGGCTTAACATCCGCTGCAAGGCCCGCTGCTGAGAGGTAAGCGTAGTCTGTTGACGGTGTGCATCCAAGACCTCCGCACGGATCGTCTGCACCTCGCTCTCCGAGGCGGAACCGCGATTATAGAGCGAGGTGACGGTCTTCTCGTTCTCCTGCAAGAGGATCGTCCGTTCGCTGTTCAGACGCAGCTGTTCCTGCACCAACAAAAGGGAGAAAAACAACTCGTTTACCCGTTGGCGAACCTGATAGAGCGTCACTTCGGTCTGGGCGGATTGCACCTCCCCTTCGGCACGGGTCACACGCTGACGGCTATGCATCACACCGCCGTCATAGACCGGTTGGTTCAGATCCAAGCCCACACGGTACTGCAACCGGTCCAGACCTTTCATATCCAAGCCTGCCTGCTGATACATAGCCTGTATCTGCTCGGGCCAAGAGGTGACGTCGCTCTGATAACTCACCTGCGCATTGACCGACAACTGCGGCAACCAGCCGCGTTTGATAGACGAGAGTGTCAGATCCGTCGTACGAGCCACCAGGTCATACTGACGGATAAGCGGATAATTGCGCTCGGCAGCCGTTTGGCACTCCTCCAAACGCTGCCCCGCTGCCCATATCGGCAGACATGCTAATAAGATCAATAATCGTTTCATCATCTTGTGATTTTGAATTTCGGTGCAAAAGTACTGCTTTTTTTTCACATACGCGCTACCCTTTTGAATGGGGGAATATCCTTTTTGTACGATTTGTTCATAAAAAGGCTTGCATATGTCAAAAATTTGTACTATTTTTGCACAAAATTTCGTTTATAGAACATGGCAATACAACCGCAATTAATCGATTTCTCCCGTCTGAGTTCCATCGCAGGACCACACGAGGAGGACATGCGGGATTACTTTTTTCTCAATCCCGAAATGGGTATGGTACGGAGCGGTCCCAAGGTTTTTCGGATGATCACCTCGCATCTCTCGCCGCCTTTCATCATCGATGACCACCGTTTCGGCATAGTCACGCAAGGTGAAGCTACCGCTACCATCAACCTGCAGGAGAAAACGCTCCGTGCCGGAATGATGGCGTTTCTTGCACCCGGTTCGATCATCACCGATATTCATTTATCGCCGGATTTTGATGTGAAAGGTCTGGCGCTTTTCTCCTCCTATCCGCTGCCTTTTCCTGCCGACCGATTACCCGGTATTTTCAATGGTGAGGTACGCGATTTCCAATGTCCGGCTAATGACCATCTGTTGGACATCACCCACCGGCTCATGGATCTGATTTGGCTGATGATCACTTCGCAGGAGTCCCCCGACCGCACGACCCTCAACAGCCTTATTGCTACGCTCATGAGCCATTATGACAGCGTCTATCACGCGTGTGAGCGCATTCCTTCTTATTCGCGCGAACAGACTATCTACGACCGTTTCATCTACCTTGTTAGCCGCTATGCAAAGCAGGAACACCATCTGGCGTTTTATGCCGATAAGATGTGCCTCACGGAGCGGTACCTCGGCTCGGTCGTAAGGCAGGTCAGCGGATTGACCGCCAAACAATGGATTGACAAGAGCCTCATAGCCTGCCTGCAAGCCGAACTGCGACATTCTGACAAGACCTTGGCGCAGCTGGCAGACGAGATGAATTTTCCGAACACCTCGTTCCTCTGCAAGTATTTCAAACGCCTCACCACACTCAGTCCCTTAGCCTATAGGAATGGTCATTAGACGTTAGAGGTTAGACGTTAGAGGTGCTACCCTTCATACGCTTTCGTAGCTATTTTCCAATTTTAGTATAACAGTACGTAGAGGTCGCGGTCACGTCGCGATCATATCGCGGTTTTGAGCCGTAATTAGGCCTCAAATAGGCAGTAATTAGGCAGTAATAGGGTGGATGTCGGATAACATCCGACCTAATGAACGATGTTTTTGAGGGTGACGGGGTGACAGGGTGACACCCTTGTTTATATATCTCACACACGCGTGTGGGTGTATAGTTTCAGGAAAAGGGTGTCACCCCGTCACCCGTCACCCTCTACCTTCTATATTGCGATTAGCGTTTACCTCTTCGAGCCCTCGTTCCCTTACCAACCAGCCACGCGTCCGAGAGGCTCCTATTAGTTTGCTTTGATAGCCCATTCTCCTTAATAGCATACCTAGTTGTACCTTTGCAGCCGGAACATTAAATGATTCACCAACTGAACATTGGTTATACATAAGAAAAAAGTGCTCGTTGTGAGCACTTTTTCCGTTCATTACACCATCATTTACGACATATTTGCAGTGGGTGGTGTAAAATTGAATATCGATTTATTTTCGCATTAGCGCATTTATTAGGTTGCACGAGGGTTAACATGCAATTAAATATTCCGGAGCGAAATCAGCACCATTAGCCTATAGGAATGGTCGTTAGACGTTAGAGGTTAGACGAAAGAAGCCGCTCGAGGCGGCTTCTTCGTGAGGTCTTATGGGTGTTTTCTCCATAAATTTTGTCTTTGGTTTATTTTCTTTTGTTAGAGTTTGATGAGCCCTAACTGAAGTTAGGGCAACTTAACGAAGAGGGATGATTCTTCGTTCTGTTCGCGGGACTTTAGTTCCGCGTTTCCTCCTGCGCTTCCCGCTGCGTTCCGTGTTCCGTTAGGGTGATGCTGGCTATGTCCGCGGCGTAGCCGTTCATGTCGAGGCATTGCGAGCGCGTGATACGCGCTGCTGACGTTTCTTGGCTATAGTCCGCGTACGGTGCTAAGACCAACATAAAGCCGTCCGTACAGCCGGTTAGATCTCTGCCGGAGGGATAGATAAATTTCCCGTCTAATCCGCGGTTGACAATATGTATCATCCGCAGTCTCTCCTTATAAGCGGCTTCATAGACCGCTTTCTCCGCAGGAGAGATAAAAGGCGATACCAGAACAGCTCCGCGGCGGGCTTCCTTGAGGTACATCTCCACTTCGGCTTGTATCTGCTCTTCCGTCAGATTACGATGGCAACGCACTTGGAGTCTTTCAGGGTACTTCACCATGAACGTATTCCCCACCGCAGTATAGGGATGTCCCTGCTTGCCTGCCTTGAAGTCATAGATCTTCCGCAACCTGTCAGGATAATGAACCTTGAGCCATAACCGCCGAGGGTTATCATCCAGATAGTTTATCCATGCCTCTTTCTGCCCTTTATGAAAGAGTATCTTATCATTAAACCCTGCTGAGAAGAGGGAGTCTTTCTCCGTGTTTTCCCTCCAATACGCGTGTGTGCAATCGCTCTTCCAAGTTGCGATGAGTCTGCCTAGTGACCATCCTTTCGGCAGCGGGTCTCTGACATAGAGCATCCCGTGAAAATGATCCGGCATAATCTTATAATGGAGAACCTGAACGCGGCTACCTGTTTTCTTGGTTGTCTCTGCCGCCATTGTTCGAAAAGCTTGCGCCACGTATAGACCCAATGGAGTCGGTTCTATGTCCGCCTCTTCAGGAAAGCCGCCCACCAGCGTGCCTAAGAGGCGCTTGCGCTCCATGGTAGTCACCGTGATCAGGTAGATGCAAGCAGAAGCGTAGTCATGTCCCTCTTTCCGCTGTAATCTATTATGGTTTATGTGTGTTTTCTCCATAAATTCTGTCTTTGGTTTATTTTCTTTTGATAGAGTTTGATGAGCCCTAACTGAAGTTAGGGCAACTTAACGAAGAGGGATGATTCTTCGTCCCGTTCGCGGGACTTTAGTTCCACTCCTCCCGTTCCGTCGGGAGGACGTTTCGGGCGCAAAGTTACTACAAAAAAATGACATATGCAAAGATTTTGTGTAAAAAAATCGACGATTCCACAAAAAAAAGAGACGGCTCACGATGTTTGTGAACCGCCACTTGCGATACAATTAGCCAAAAGGCTATGAGCATGATGACACGGGTGGTATTGGAGAGTGCAAAATCCTGAGCCAAATGCCTGTATAATCAAACGACGCCCCTCTTTTCATAAAGAGGGACGCCTTGAAAAAATCTTTTCCTTAATTCCTTATGCTTTTACATAAGGTCGGTATGTACTTATAACGGTGTTGTTTAATCAATCGCTTCTCCGTTATCTACTGTAGCAGCACCGGAACCGGTAAGAATGCCGATAGATTGCATAATTCCATCCGAAGCCAAGTTGATCATCTCCGTATTAGGAGCAATATAATTTTTCTTTGTCATAATTGTGTCCTCCTAAATTATTTAACGATTTGACCTTGGAGGTTGTAAACCTCATTACCGCGGCGGATGAGTACCTGTCCGTTCTCGATGAACTTCTCAGCCTTGACAGCCTCTGTCTCAACGTTCTCTACTCCTTGTGTGCCGTTGATGACCATGCGGATGCGTGCAGGAGCGTTGTTCTGGCCTGCTTCCGGCAGTTGAATGTATGCCTTGTTAGCCGCCAAAGCGTTGGTTCCTACGTACTCCAAGAAAGCGTTGCCTTTGAGGACATAGACGTTCTTCATAGAGGTGTTATACGTAGCAGTAGCCTTGAGCGCATTGCCTCCGATAGCATCAACGCTTCCGCCATAGATAGCGAAGTTGTACGAAGTGCCAGCTACACCAGCAACGATGACGCCGGTATTAGCCGGAACATAGCCGCCCGTGATCTGATTGAGAACCAGTTCCTCACCGGAGATAGTACCCGTATAAGCGGTAGCACCGTCAGGGATTACTGTAGCCTCGTCAGCCGAGAAAGTAGCATATCCCGCTGCATTCGGAGTAACGGTATAGCCGGTAACCGGAGCTGCAGGGAATGTGATGGTGAGGTTGTCACTTGCGTATGTCCAAGTGAAGGTGTAAGTGCCGGCAGCACCTGTGTGCAGCGTCAACTGCTGATCCCAACCCGTAGCAGGAACGACGAAAGATTTGTGGTCTTCATCAAAAGCAGAACCATTTGCGCCGACAGCGCCATTCTCCTCGATCTGGAAATGATACCATGTATCAGCAGCCAAGTCCAGATTCAGACTTGCGGTAGCACCATTGTGCGTGAAATTGCTTGTGTAAGCCCATTCAGCACCCGGAGTAGCGAAATCACCCTTCATGATTACATAGGTGTAGTTGATGACAAAACGGTTAGAGATGACGGAATAAGTGCCCTCTTGATAAGAAGGAGCGTTTTCCTCCGTTACAGTAAAATTATAAGAGCCGCCATCCACGATGTCTTTCTCTTCACCGGTTACCAAGTCTTTGAGTTTTAGGACTTCAGCATCCTCATAAACCTCAAATTTGATCGTATAGTTCTGTTTTGCGGCAGCCTCTTTGCTGGTAATGATCTCTACAGGAATATTCATCAGCGTACCATTACCATAAGAGGAATACTTTCCGTTTGTAGCAGGATCTACTGCATAGATATTGATATCTTCTGGGTTGGACTTGGTAGCATAAAAGCTTCCGCGCTCCGGCGATGCTGCCAAATCCGGTCCAGCAAAGAGATATAAATCGCTTACGCTATGACTTTCTGATTCCAAACGAAGTGTTACATCTGCTGTCGTTTGAGCGGACATAGTAGCTGCGCTAATCAATGTCAGCATTGAAAGAAATAATTTTTTCATATTATTTATCGTTAATTTTGTTCGATTAGAATACTTTTCTACCTGGTGCCATTTGAGTACCTCCGCCCTCAATTCCAGGGGCATCTTTCTGAATGTTTGTAGATCCTGGACTTGGGTCACACAAGGCAAAGGCACCATATATCGGGGTCTCAACAATATTGGGTGTTATATACTTTTTCATAATATTGGTAATTTGGCGGCGCAACGCCTTGCGGCGCGCGCCCCAAACTATTCATAGTTATTACTTAACAATTTTAACACCATTTACTACATATACACCCGAAGAGAGCGCATTGAAGTCATTGCCGACGAATTGGCCAGCAATGGTGTAGATACCATGCGCTTTAGCCTCTGCCTCTACATTCTCGATAGCGGTCGGCAATTTAGCGGAACCAAGGATCTCGAAACGAGCGGCGTTAGTTGTGTTAGCCTCTTGCGTGAAGGTATAGGTAGCACCCTCTGTCATAGAAACCACTGCACCGGTAACGATATCACGGAGCGTGAACTCATTGCCCTCAACACCTTCGAAGCTAATGGTATATTCAGTAGCTTCACCGGCAGCGAATGCAAGTACGGTACGATCAATGTTATCGGTAGCCACCATAGCCAGATTACCCACATTGGTAGTAGCATAGAGGTTGATGTTCTCTTTATTCATGAACTTGGAAGCATCCGCACCATTCTCAAATGCATTGCTAAACTCCTCGCTCTGGAGCAAAATAAACTCATCCTTCTGACCATTAGCGGAAGCCACTTTGATAGTAGCCCAATCCTCGGCAACGGTCTCACGCTCACGGGCAGGAGCAGGAGAAGCAGAAGGATTGTATTTCGGGTTACCCCAGATTGCACTTTCGTAATCTACTGTTGCCGTTCCGCTTGTACCATCAGACAGATACATCAGGAATGCCTGCATCGAACGGATATCCTTAATCGCTTCATTGTTACCATACTTTACACGACCACTTGAAAGACGCTCAGTAATTGTTTTGAAGTTCTTGTCATACGGGTCGTAAACCCAAACGGTTTTTTCTACTTCCGATCCAAGGCTTGCCAAGAATGTCTTGATATTGATATCAGCGGTATAGCTGTTTCCGAAGAAATGGAATCCGTTTTCAACGAAATTATAATTACCATCCGCATTACCAACCAAGTTACCCTCAAACACATAAACCAGACCACCGTTAGCAGTGTTATTGGTCAACTGATAACCCTTATACGGTTCCATATCTTTGAAGCGATCCAACTGGTACCAGTCTTGTGTCTCATGATTCCAGCCCCATACAGCCTGGAGGAAGGAAGAAGCGTCGTTGTAAAGACCGGTTGTAGGGATACCACCCTCGATGCTATAAGAAGTTACTGCGCCATTTATAGTAGGAATAGCGAAGCGCTCAAATACATAGCTATTAGCACCGATTTGTTTCGATTTGGTAGTCAGTTTAACCGTAGCTTTCGGCTGAGTGTTTTCTTCTACAGCAGGATCGTAAAGCAATGCAGCCTGTGTATCATCGTTGGACTCGAGTACCAAGGCATCTTCCTCTGCGGTGATAACACCGGCTGCACCGATTTTCACAACAGCACCCGGCTCAACGGTTACAGAACCTCCATTAGCAATGTTCACGCCACCATCACCTACCGTTAAGGTGGTACCGGTTTCAACAGTCAAGGATGCACCTTTATTAATAAATACTTGGTCAGCAACGGCCTCCTTATCATCCTCAGCATTGCTAACAACAACCGTTTTTCCGACAGGGATAGTAACAATCGTATTTTCTTCCGGCACTTTGTCAGAAACCCATGTGGTAGATTGTTGCCATGGGATAGTAGTCTCTGTGCTCTCAATCTCATCAGTCTTTTTGCCTGCGATAGCCTTCACGCCCCAAGGATAGGTCTCATCGCCTGTCTCATAGTACTCGTAACCGGCAGGAAGCGGAGCATCCGTTCCAAAAGAGGAATACCACTGAGAACTTGTAGGAACACTAGCTGGATATGTATTAGTCGGAGCATTTTGAACATATGCTTTCGTTGCCATCATTCCACCATAGAGATTGACTACACCTATTACAGAATAGGCGTCATTGTTTCCACAGTAAATGGCTCGTTTATCAGCAGCTTTGAATTTACCTCCATATACATTTGCTACGCCATAATGTGCTGCATAAAGTGCGTAGTGAGCAGTTCCTTTATTGGGATCTGTTCTTGTCTCAAATATACCACCATAAATATCAGCAGTTGCATTATAATAGGATACATCAAAACCTCCTTGAATACCAGAAATTTTTCCTCCATTGATAATAGCCCTTGCCTCGCAAATAACCGCATAAGAGTAAATGCCATGCTTAGTAGAAGAATTGGAAATAATTTCTCCGTCGTTTAATTCGAAATAACCATTGTTACGAACACGAACTGCCTGAGCTCCATCACCCACTATATGTCCTCCGTTTACAATCAACTTAGAACCTTCACCTTCAACCCATAATGCTGCACATGCCGCCCAAAGATCTGCATTATTAACCGTCAATTTACCTCCATTGGATACTACCAAGATATTTCCTCCATCAGTACGTGAAGATGTAAAATGAAGTTGATCGTTACTATTTTCAACACCTATCACAACTTCACCTCCGTTAGCTGCAATTACATTACTATTTCCTACAAAAGAGCCCTTACCTAAAAGAGTAAGCTTTGCTCCTGACACTACGCTAATGTTTTCACCATCTGTCTGCTTCTGATATGTTACGGTTGCCCCCTCAGCGACAGTAAGTGTTTTTATACCGTGTACCTGAATCTGTCCGAGACTAGCAATGTTTATATCCTCTTCTATAGTATAGAACGCCTCGCCATCTGCCATCAGGAACGCAGCAAACGCATTGTCAGTAAAGGCAATATCCTGCCCCATGTCAGCACGGTTATAACCTGCATCAGCAGAAAGGTTTGTTGAATGTCCGTTGGTCTTGATAGTAATATTTTTATCAACTGTTACAGCAGTAACATCATCCTTATATAAATATATTACATTACCAGCATTTGCATCTTCTACAGCATTAGAAAGAGAGGTATAGGTAGTTGCTTTCGATGAGTTATACGCTACAACATAGTCAGCGGGAGTTCCAACCACGTACATAGATGATGCATCTTTAGTAACTACATAAGAAGCTAAATCTACATATTCAGCAGGATTTGCTTTGAAAGATCCACCCGTCACAGAGAGTGTTCCTCCTTGAGCGTAGTAATGAATACCCTTCCCATTGAACGTACCACCAGAAATAACAGCTATAGGATTAGCATTAGCGATGCTTGGCCATGCATTAAGAGCGATTTCTTGATCTGCTCCGGTAAAGTTTCCACCAGAAATAGTCAAAACAACATTATTATCAGCCTGAATAGCACCCCAACCACCGGTAAAGGTACCACCATTGATAGTAAGAGCTTGACCACGAGTAAAGATGGCATTATCATCTGCGCCATTCATTGTACCGCCTTCAACAGTAATTGTACCTGCTGTAGCAAAGATACCTTCATTTTTTCCGGAAATTGTACCAGACTTAACGATCAAAGCACCACCACTTACGAGAATAGCATTTCCATTAGCAGCTGTAATTGAGCCATTACCTTTGATGGTTAACGAACCTCCAGAGATTACAAGACCTCCTTTTGCTTCATCTCCACTTGCAGAGATTGAGGAAGATAGGGTGTATTCGCCCAAATCAAGAGTTGTTGCAGTACTAGACGAAAAAGTTACTGCTGTTGCACCGGCGTCAATGTCATCGGTAAGCGTAATTTCACCACCGGCTGCGAGAGCGTCTTTCAACTCTTGAAGAGTTCCGACGTTTGTCGCAAACGCCATGACACAACTAAAGAACGCCATGAGCGGAATTAGAAAAAATCTTTTCATAAGTTTTTTTGTTTTTAGTTAATACTTGAGGGTTGCCCCTCGTTAATTATAAATTGGTTTTGTTGCTTTATCTATGTATCTGGTCTACTGGTCTACTAGTCATATAGGCGATCATAGACGACGAAAAAGCGGTAAACCGTTTTTATTGGATTACCGCTTTGTATGTGTCAAAAACAGTCCAAAATGATTCCAAAAATCATTATAACGGTAATCCAATATGTCAAAGATCAAATCGTTTATCTCGTGGCGGCATAGGTGTTCTGCCACTCAAACAACTCTATATATTCAATATAATTAAGGATCATGCGTACACACATGTACGCACGCAAAAAGGACAGCGCTCACAAAACGTGAGCACCGCCCTTAGCGTTGCTTTTATTACCCTTCAACTCTACATTATGAAGAATGAACATCGATTTATTTTCGGACATTCTCATTTACACAATATGCAATTTCGGCAGCAAAATTACTACAATTTTTTGACATGTGCAAGAAAATTCAAAAAAAAATAATTTTTAAAGCGATTTTGCACTTTTTTTATGTTTTTTTTCTTATATCAAAGACCACAAGGGAAAGTTCAGTTTTAAAAAAAGTTCGGAATTATTTGCATATATCGAAAAAAAGCAGTACCTTTGCATGCTTTTTAACGTTGATCTATCTCGCAAATGCAAATCATAGATTTGATTACACTATTTGGCGAACACCCGCAGATAAAGGCTATCAGCGCAAGGTTCATGTCAAAAGGGGACAAACATGTCCTCGTTAGCGGTTTGCATGCGAGCGCCCGATCGATGGTGTTAAAGAAGATCGGAGCCCCTCTCTTTGTGATCCTTGACAACGCAGAGTCAGCGCAGTATATGTATAGCGACCTGCGGTCGCTGACCGCTTGCGCTGAAAGACCCGGGACAGAGCCGGACGACTGTAAGACCGCTAGCGCTGTAGGACCGGCTTCGCCTGTAGGACAGGAAGTATTTTTCTTCCCTGCCGCCCAGAAACGCCGTGCGGTGGACGAAGCGGCGATGATTCAGCGGACGGAAACGCTCAGTGCGTTGAACGAAGCCCACCCCAACAAAGGTGGGGGACTAATCATCGTCACTTATCCGGAAGCGATCATAGAGAGTGTGCCGGCGAAGGATGAGCTATCCGCTATCAGCTTTCAGCTGTCCGTTGGTCAGGAGATACAGATTTCAGCAGTCAGTCATCAGCTTTCAGAATTAGGGTTTGAGCACGTGGATTTTGTGTTCCAGCCCGGTCAGTATGCCGTGCGCGGTTCGATCGTAGATATCTACAGTTACAGTCACGACAACCCCTACCGTTTGGATTTCTTCGGCGACGAGATCGATTCCATACGCGAGTTTGATATAGAAGACCAGCTGTCGAAAAACAAGGTCGAGAAAGCAGAAATCGTAGGAGCCAAGAGTCAAGAGTCAGGAGTCAAGAGTTATATACTCGACTATCTATCAGAGGAGACGGTATGGGTGAGCAACGATTGGTCAATCGTTCAATTTAAGATTGAAGATTTAAGATTTAAGATTGAAGATCGCAAGACCATCGAAATCGCGGAGAAGAGCACCTTTGCGACGCATAGCAAGATTGCTTTCGAGACGATACCGCAACCGGTATTCCATAAGCAATTCGATATCCTGACGGACGACCTGAAACGACATATCGAGGACGGATATAAAGTATATATCCTCGCTGAGCAGCAAAAGCAGCTTGATAGACTCGAAGCGATCTTCGAGTCATTAGTAGAAAGTACAAAGACAAAAGACCGTCCTTTGGACTCAAAGAATCTTTCTACTTTGAACGACAGTGGTCTTTCTACTTTGAGCGGCGAAGCCGCGGTCTCTTTCATCGGCATCAACGCAACGCTGCATGAGGGATTTATAGATAAAGAATTGAAAATCTGTTGCTATACGGATCATCAGATCTTCGAGCGTTTCCACCGCGTGACGATGACAAGCGAGAACGCCCGGAGAGGCAAGGCGATCATCACCCTGCGCGAGATCAACCAGTTGCAGATAGGCGATTATGTGGTACATAGCGACCACGGTATCGCCAAGTTCGGCGGTTTGGTGACCACGCCGGTGAACGGCAAACCGCAGGAGATGATCAAACTGAACTACCGCGACGGGGCGAATGTGTTTGTGAGCATCCATAACCTGCATCGTATCAGCAAGTACAAAGGCCGTGAGGGATCAGAGCCGACGATAGCACGGTTAGGAAGCGGTGCATGGGAGCGGCTCAAAGAGCGGACGAAAGACAAGATAAAGGATATAGCGCGTGACTTGATCCGTCTCTACGCAACCCGCAAGCAGCAGAAAGGTTTCGCTTATTCGCCCGACGGATACATGCAGCATGAGTTGGAGGCTTCGTTCCTATACGAAGACACGCCCGATCAAGCGAAAGCGACCGCGGATGTCAAACGCGATTTAGAGAGTCCTATGCCGATGGACCGACTGGTCTGCGGCGATGTGGGATTCGGTAAGACCGAAGTAGCGATGCGTGCGGCATTCAAAGTAGCGACGGACGGCAAACAAGTAGCGGTATTAGTGCCAACAACCGTTTTGGCATTGCAGCACTATAACACCTTCTGCGAGCGAATGAAGAACCTGCCGGTTCGGATTGAGTACCTGAGCCGGTTGAAGAGCGCCAAAGAGATCAAAGAGTTACTGGCAGAATTGGAAGCCGGCAAGATAGATATCCTCATCGGAACGCATAAGCTCATCGGGAAAGGCGTCAAATGGCACGACCTGGGTTTGCTCATCATTGACGAGGAGCAGAAATTCGGCGTAGCCGCCAAAGAGAAACTGAAGAGTCTCCGGACGAACATTGATGTACTGACACTGACGGCAACCCCTATCCCGAGAACATTGCAGTTCTCGCTACTTGGAGCCCGCGACTTGAGCGTAATGACCACCCCGCCGCCCAACCGCTATCCGGTTCAGACGGAGTTGATCACTACCGAAGATGAGGATCTCATCAAAGAGGCGATTGACTTGGAGATGGGACGTAACGGACAGATCTTCATCGTCAACAACCGCATTGAGATGCTTCCGCGCATTGAGCGCAAGATACAAAAACTCTGCCCCGAAGCGCGTATCATCACGGCACATGGACAATTACCCGCAGGCGAGATGGAAGAACGACTCGAAGCGTTCATTAACTACGACTACGACATCCTCCTCTCGACTACCATCATCGAGTCGGGTGTAGATATCCCGAACGTGAACACGATATTGATCTTCAGCGCCGACAAATACGGGTTGGCAGACCTGCATCAGTTACGAGGCCGTGTGGGACGATCGAATCGCAAGGCGTACTGTTATCTGGTAGCACCGGAGAGAGAACTGCTGACCGATGAAGCGCGGCGAAGACTGGAGGCGCTGAGTACCTTTGCGGAATTAGGCGCAGGATTCAGCCTCGCCATGCAGGATCTGGACATCCGCGGAGCAGGCAACATGCTCGGTTCCGAGCAATCGGGATTTATCGCAGACTTAGGTTACGAGACCTATCAGCGGATCCTCAACGAAGCCGTCGAGGAACTCCGCGAAGAAGAAGGACTCGGCTCCGATGAGAACCAAATGGTAAATGGTAAATGTCCAAATGAGAAAATGACTTGGTGTTCCGACAGTCAGTTGGAAACGGATCTACCCATCAGTTTTCCGACCGATTATATCGAGAATATATCCGAGCGCATCACGTTATACAGAGAACTGGACAACTTACGCAGCGAGGACCAACTGCTCGATTTCCGCAAACGACTCATTGACCGTTTCGGTGTACTGCCCGAACCGGCAGAAGAGTTACTGAGCGTAGTGCGGCTGAGATGGATATGTTGCCGGCTGGGAATAGAGAAAATACTGCTCAAAGGCGAACGGCTGACCATGTATCTGGTACAACACAAAGACGCTTATTGGCAATCCGAACAGTTCGGCAACATCGTACAATACGCAGCATCCCGTCCGGAACGATGTCTGCTGCACGAAGAGAAAGACAAAAAAGGTATCCCGACCGGACGACGCATGGTAACCATCACCAACGTCAAGACAATCGCAGGAGCGATAAACCTTCTATCAAAGATAGAACGATTGGAGATTTGACATTTGAGATTTGACATTTGATATATGAAATTTATTGGTATCATACCGGCACGCTATGGTTCAACCCGTTTTCCGGGCAAACCCTTAGCAGACATATGCGGCAAGACCGTCATCCGGCGTGTTTATGAGCAAGCCTCCATGGCTCTCGACACCGTGGTAGTAGCTACCGACGATGACCGCATCTACGATGCAGTGGAGAATTTCCACGGTAAGGTGGTCATGACGAGTCCTAACCATACCTGCGGTACCGAACGCTGTCTGGAGGCCTATAATGCAATCACTACCCCTATATGGAGGGAGCAGAACGGGACAGACACCGTCATCATTAATATTCAAGGCGACGAACCCTTCATCCAGCCGGAACAGATAGAAGCACTCATGGCATGTTTTAACCGTCCGGATACAGACATAGCCACTCTGGTACAACCGTTCGCAGAGGATAAAAACGCCATCGAGAACCCCAACTCGCCCAAAGTGAATTGGGACATAGAGACCCAAGAAGCGAAGCTATTCTCCCGCAAAGTGATCGCTGCTTCCGACGGTAAGTATTACAAACACATCGGTATATACGCTTACCGCGCAGATGTCCTTAGCAAAATAACCACCTTACCGCAGAGCCCGCTGGAGAAAGCCGAGCGCTTGGAACAACTCCGATGGCTCGAGAACGGATACAAGATCCGTGTGGGTGTGACCACACAATCCACCATTGGCATCGATACGCCCGAAGACCTCGAGAAAGCCATCGAATGGTACAGATATAATGGATAATTGAGAATTGAGAATTATTAACCTTATAAAACACAAATAATTATGGCAAAAGAAAATTGTCCTACTCCGCACAATGGTGCGCAGTATGGAGAAATTGCAAAAACAGTGATTATGGCAGGTGATCCGCTCCGCGCAAAACTGATGGCAGAGCGTTATTTAGAGAACCCGCGATTGGTAAACCAAGTACGTAACATGTTCGCATACACCGGTACGTACAAAGGCAAAGAAGTAACCGTAATGGGTCATGGTATGGGTATTCCGTCCATCGGCATCTATACGTACGAGTTATTCAATTTCTACGACGTAGAGACCATCATCCGCGTAGGTTCATGCGGTGCACGCCAGAACTATGTACAGCTCGGCGACATCGTGATTGCTTTGGGTAGCTGCACAGAGAGTAACTATGCCGATCAGTTTGACCTGCAAGGCTATTTTGCTCCGATAGCAGACTTCCATCTCGCCCGCAAAGCAGTAGAAGCATGCGAGAAATTCGGATACCGTCATCATATCGGAAACGTCTATTCGGCTGATGTCTTCTATAGCGAAGACCCGCGTAAGGCGAACTGGACGAAGATGGGTGTACTGGCAGATGAGATGGAAGCACCGGCTTTGTACCTCAACGCAGCACGCGCAGGCAAGAAAGCCCTCGTCATCTGTACGGTCAGCGATCATATCCTGACGGGCGAAGCAACTACCGCTGAACAACGCCAGAACTCGTTCACCAACATGATGGACGTAGCATTTGATATAATTTAAAAAATTAATAAATGGATAAAAACACTTGGGTCGGCTTCCTTCTAATAGCCGCAATCATCGTCGGGTTCACCATGCTCAATCGTCCGTCGAAAGAGCAATTGGCAGAACGGCAACGTGTACAAGATTCAATCAACCTCGCGCGTATGGCGCAACTCGAAGCACAGCGTATCTCGGATTCCATCCAAATGACGCTCGAGGCTGCCGAAGAGTCCATCGCAGTGGAGCGCGAAGAGACGAAACCGGAAGAAGAATGGGTAACGCTAGAGAACGCACATCTCCGTTTGACATTGTCGTCGTACGGCGGTGTCATCCAACGGGCAGAGTTGCCGGAGTATCACGCTTCGGGCGACACCATCAATCCGCTATGCCTCTTCCGCGCTGACGAGGCTTCGTTCGGCTTCACGCTCATCACCATCAACAACCGTATTCTGCAGACCTCGAATCTGTACTTTACGCCGGTTGAGAGCAAAGAGCCCAATAAAGCGATTCTCCGTCTGCCTACATCGGACGAGAACGCATGGTTGGATTTCGTATATGAGTTGAGCGACTCGTACATGGTACATCTGTCACTCGTGCCGCATAACATGCAGAATGTATTGGCACAGAATATGAACTCACTGGAGCTTCAATGGCGTCAATTGATACCGCAGCAGGAGCAGGGACGTAAGTTCGAAGAGCGTTATGCCCAGCTGCAATACATGCTTTCCGGTGGCGAGATGGAGAAACTGAGCGAGAGCAAAGACGATGATGCCAAAGAATCCGCACGCGTGCGATGGATCGGATATAAAGACCAGTTCTTCTCTACCGTCCTTATCGCCGACGAGGCATTCAGTTCGTCGCAGTTCAGTTCTCGCGTGCAGAACCGCCACTCGGGCTACATCAAAGAATACACAACCCATACCTCCGTTCCGTTCGATATAACAGGAAAGACGATTACCGGTATGCGTTGGTATATGGGTCCGAACCATTATCACACGCTCAAAGCGTATGACGAAGGTGTGGCAAAAGAAGACCGTCTCTATCTGAACAAACTCGTTCCATTAGGATGGAAAATCGTCAGCTGGATCAATACGGCTTTGGTTATCCCGATGTTCGACCTCTTTACTTCATGGGGGCTGCATATCGGTATCGTGATCCTGCTCATGACGTTGGTAATCAAACTGATTATCCTGCCGTTCGTGTTCGTCAGCTATAAATCCAGCGCCAAGATGCGTGTACTCAAACCACAGATTGACGAGATCAATGCGAAATATCCGGCAGACAAGATGCAAGAACGCCAAGCAGCTACCATGCAACTCTATCAGCAAGCAGGTGTCAGCCCGATGAGCGGCTGCCTGCCGATGCTGTTCCAATTCCCGGTATTGATGGCTATGTTCTGGTTCCTGCCTACGGCTATCGAGCTCCGCGGCAAATCCCTATGGTGGGCGGAAGATCTCTCGACTTACGATGCTGTTTTCCATTGGGGATTCAACCTCCCGTTGATAGGCGACCACCTGTCCCTCTTCTGCCTCTTGATGACCATCTGTAATATCGGGTACACCTATATCACCATGCAGTCACAGGCAACAGACCCGAACATGAAATTCATGAAATACATGATGTACGCCATGCCACTCATGTTCCTCTTTATCTTCAATGACTACGCAGCCGGTTTGAGTTATTACTACCTCCTTTCACTGTTCATCACCATCCTGCAGACGATGATCTTCCGCTGGTCGTTAGACGACGCGAAGATGCTCAAAGAGATGGAAGAGAACAAAAAGAAACGAGCCGGTAAACCCAAATCCGGATTTATGGCTCGCTTAGAGCAAATGCAACGTGAGCAACAACGTATGGCTCGCGAGAATGCGAAAGCTAATATGCGCCGATAAAAAAACACGGGGCGGTTATGCCGCCTCGTGTGCTTGAACCTTCATCAACTCTCTTCCTACAAGTGCCTCACCGGCAGGAGAAAGAGTAACACCGTCGCTCTCAAGCAGCTCGTCATAGTTCTGACTCGCCAGCATCGGACTCGTGATATCAATAATATGCACGCATTGCTGAGCAGCCAAACGGAACAACAAGAGATTATACAGCGCATGTATATTACGCAGACGCTCGGTCTTACCCCCTAACCAGTATAGCAGGTTTTTACGCTCCTGCATACTCATGCCACGGGTAATGTACGCGAAATAACGGTTCTCATCCATAATAGGAAGGCTAACCAAAACAGGTTCATATCCCTGCGCACGCGTTTGAGCAATCTTATTAATATATAGAGCCTTGTATGCTACCAAATCGATATTGGACTCATGACGACCACTGGGATTTGCAGCAATTGCTTTCCAATCAAATTGTAAACCACTCTCGGGTTGAATAATAAAAGTCTTGTCCATAAAAGTAAGTATTTAAAATTTCGATGCAAAATTACTGCTTTTCGGTCACGCATGCAACAAATTGTGATAAGTGACGAAAAATTGTGACCAAAACAGGCAAAATAAGGACTAAATTGCAAATATAGTGACGAAATATTTCACATTGAGATTTTGTCACACCAAAATAGGAGACTAAAACATGATCAAAATTCCTGCTTCTTTTCATTCGGTTACAGCAACAATCCTGCATATTATAGGCATTCCTGTCTTCTTTATCGGATTTGTACTGATATACGAGAGTCAATGGATGTTGCGGTACACGGATATAGGTCCTGGTAGTACGATTAACACATTGCTGCTTGCCTCCATTCTGATTGGAGTGGAGACGATTTCGCGAATTACGATGCTGTTTATAGAACAGAGAAATCGTATGAATTGGTGGCAATACACCTTCTGGACATTAGGAGAGATATTTGTCTTCTCTTGCTTTGCAGCCCTGTACATGGCACTCCTGTATGGTGATTTAGGGTATTTCCCCGCCTTAGGTGAATGTCTGCGTATGTCGTTTGCTACGATCAGTTATCCGTACATCAATTTCGCTTTACTCATCGCGGTCATCAAACCCGACGAGGATGAAGTAGCAGAAGAAGATCTGGTGCGTTTTGCAGACAGCACAGGACGCCTCAAACTGGTAATTGCCCATGATGTGATTCTCTATATCGAAGCGCAGGAAAACTATGTATCCGTACATTATATGGAAGGCACAACGCATAAAGAGTACTCGTTGCGTCAATCAATGCGGGGAATAGAAGACTTGATGGATAAACATGGTATCATCCGTTGTCAGCGTTCATATTTCGTCAATCCGCGTCACGTCAAAGTGCTCAGACGCGACAAAGAAGGCATGATTCAAGCGGAACTGGATATACTCAACAGCAAACCGGTTCCGGTATCTCCGAAATACTACGAGCAACTGAGTAAAATGCTCTAAAGAGTGAAAGAATTAAAGAGTTAACGAGTTAAAGAATTGACGAGCATACCACACGCGGCAAGAATATCTTCGCCGCGTGATTTGCGTATAGTGGTGGTGATACCATTATCAGTGAGATAATCGCGGAACCATTCCATCTGTTTCTCATCGGAAGCAGGGAAACCTCTATCCACACCTTCATGGAAACGAATAAGATTAATACGGCAAGGAAGCCCCCTCAGTAATCGCAGCAACTCTTTGGCATGACGCGGGGTATCATTCTGTTCTGCCCAGCAGATGTATTCAAAACTGACGCGCCGTTGATGTGACCAATCGTATTGCTTGAGGAGAGCAACTATATCGGTAATGGACATCATTTTCTCAGCCGGCATGATCTCCTTGCGCTCTACGGAAAAAGGGTTATGCATCGATACCGCTAAATGGCACTCGCTCTCCTCCAGGAAACGCTTCATCGCCGGAATGCCGACCGTCGAGACTGTAATACGTTTGGGCGACCAAGCACAACCATAATCAGCCGTCATGATCTCCAATGCCCGAAGGACATTATCCAAGTTATCCATCGGTTCGCCTTCGCCCATGAAGACAAGATTACTGAGGGCAGACAGCTGATGGCTGACTGCAATATTATCTATCTCAAAGACCTGATTGAGGATGTCGGCAGCAGAGAGATGCCCGTGAAACCCGAGCGTACCGGTCATACAGAACCGGCACCCCATCTTACACCCCGCCTGCGAAGATACACAGAGCGTAGCGCGGTCGTCTTCAGGTATATAAACAGACTCAATAAACTGATTGCCGACCTCAAACAAGTACTTCCGCGTTCCGTCCACGCTGACCGCCTCGCGCACGGGCGCGCGTCTTCCTATTATATATCGCGCGCTAAGGGCTTCGCGACCTTTGAGGGATATATTCGTCATCTGGTTAAACGAACTCACCCGCTTGACATAAAGCCACTCCGCCAGTTGTTTACCGGCGAACTTCTGCAAGCCTACGCTCATTGCAGCCTCTTGCAGTTCACTTAATGTTTTACCTAACAGCGCCTCCAATTCGTAATCCGTAATTTTTAATTCACCATCGTTACATCTACATGCGGATAAGCGAACGTGAAGCCCTGTGGGGGCAGTTCGGTATAGAACCTCTCCTGGAGCGCAAAGAACACATCCCAATAATCGTCCGCCCTTACCCACGCCCGCACTACAAAAGTGATATCGTTCTCATTCAAACTCTTGAGTGCCACGAAAGGCGCCGGGATAGAGTCCATCCGGTAATTGACGGTCGAGAGCTGATAAGCGGATATATTGAGTTCCTCGTAGAGTTGCTTCATATCTGTATCTGCCTGCAGAACCCGTGGTTCAGAATTGATGATTGCGAAGATTGCCTCCTTGCATTTCGCGGCATCTACGCCGTACGAGACGCTCACATTCCACTCTACACGCCTTAGCGGACGACCGTTGTAGTTATTGATCACGCCGTTGGAGAGTGCGCCATTCGGTAGAATCACCACGCGGTTATCTACCGTCAATATCTTCGTCGCCGTGATATTCACCTCAATCACCTTTCCGGAAGTACCTTGTGTTTCAATGAAATCTCCGGCTTTGAAAGGCTTGAAGGCGAGCAGCATAATACCTCCGGCGAAGTTCTGGACGGTTCCCGAGAGTGCCATACCGATGGCCATACCTCCGGCAGCCAAGAGAGCTGCCAGCGATGTGGTATTCACGCCTAAGGTACTAACCGTAATAACCACCAGAAGGACAGTCATGGAGATGGAGACGAACGAGGAGACGAACGAAGCGATTGTCGGTTCGGTCTTACGGCGCGCAAACACCCGATTGAGGATATTCTTCACCCACCGGATGAGTAATATTCCAATGACGAAGAGCAGAAGAGCTGCCAAGACCTTGATTCCAAACTGCAGCATCGACTCGCCAACTGCTTGCCAGAACGTGTGCGGATCATTCTTCGCGGTCTCAATCATCATCCGCGCGCTGGCACGGATGGAGTCCCTTTTGGCTTCTATCTGTTCAGGAGTCGGAGCTGCTACCTGAAGAAAAATAAACAAGAGCGGATTCATACTTATCGTATTCTGTCAGCAGCGCGTACAAGCGCTTCATCCTTGAGGATGCGACGCGTAGCCATTAGGGTTAATACCATGCAAATCAATGGGAACGAAGCATATGGCAGAATATGCCATTCTACGTTCATACTCATCTTTGCCAACCAAATATACAATGCCAATACTCCGTAATAACCAAGACAGAGCATCACCAGGAATATATTCAGCCGAGCCTGCAAAATTCGTTTTTTATAGAGGAAGATATCCACAAATGCCAAAAAAGGGATGAGTATCGTCGTCAGGAGGAGTCCCCAGAGACCTTGCAGCGGTGCGCCGCCTAAGGCACCCAATTCCCATACTTGCAGCATTTCTGCCTCTTCGGGCGTTACTAATTGCACTACCGGAAGCCAGATCAGGGCGATGCCTAAAGCCACCACGGCCAATAAATAAAGTGTCTGAATTCGTTGTATCATCTTTCAATTTTCAATTTTCAATTCTTCATCGCTTCCTCATGGGAAGCACATTTATCACCATGCGCGTTCACCCAGCCGATTTGCCTGGCGGGGTTACCGACCATGAGCGCATAAGCCGGCACATCCTTGGTCACCACCGACCCAGCCCCAATAAGACAATACTTACCCAAACGATGCCCGCACACGATGGTAGCATTAGCTCCGACCGACGCGCCACGTTCGATAATCGTCTCGCGGTACTCATCCTTGCGACTTACCGCCGCACGGGGATTGATAACGTTGGTGAACACCATCGAGGGACCGAGGAACACATCGTCCTCGCATTTCACTCCCGTATAAACGGATACATTATTCTGTATCTTGCAGTTCCTGCCGAGCACTACTTCCGGCGAGATGACGACGTTCTGACCGATATTACAGTCCTCGCCAATCGTACAACCGCGCATTATATGGCTAAAATGCCATATCTTCGTGCCTTTTCCTATCTGACACCCCTCGTCCACATAAGACGATTCATGCACAAAATAATCTTTTTCCATTAGAAGAATATTCTCAATAAATCATTACCATTAGCAAGCACCAACAGCGCAATCAAAATCCAAAATCCTACTTCGTTGGCTTTCTCCAGGAATGTATCACTCGGCTTGCGGCGCGTGATCATCTCTACCAAGATAAAGAGAATGTATCCGCCGTCAAGCGCCGGAATAGGAAGGAAATTCATGAAAGCGAGGATGATATTCAAAAATGCCGTCATGTTCCAGAATGCGTACCAACTCCAAGCGGAGGGGAAGAGACTTCCGATAGCATAAAAACCGCCTACGGATTGTGCACCTTCTTTGGTGAAAACCAAGCGGAACTGTTTCACATAGTTCACAAGAACACCCCATCCTTGACGAATACCTGCCGGCACAGCTTGAAGGAAGGTATAGGACGTATGTTCATACTCAAACGAGATCAGAGATTGCACACCTAATAGACACTCATCGCCTATAAAAGCCTTGGTGGACAGAGGTGCTCCTTGGCGGTAGAAATCAATCGTCACTGAATCGCAAGGATGCTTGCGCAGCTCTTCCACCATCATCGTGTTACAAGGCGTAGCCACACCGGCTATCGCCACGATGCTATCTCCCGCGCGCAGACCGGCATAATCAGCGGCAAAACCCGGAAGCACCGTATCAATCACACAAGGGATCCACGGTTCCATCAACCGATACCGTTTGGGTGTATAACTGCCATCCGCACGTTTCTTCTCTCGCTCCGTACGGTCATACGCATTCTGGAAAGCCAAATAACGCGTGCCCAAGTCCTCCGACATCGTCAGCGCTACCGTATCCTCGCCGCGCAGCACTACCACCTCGCGCTGACCTTCGATAATAAGTTTCTGCAGCACATCCTCTATTACATCCGGCTCTTCACCATTGATGGTCAAGATTTTATCTTGCTGTTCAAAACCTTCATCTACCAATATCTGCGAGTAATAAAGACCGTCAGTGATGTTGCGTAACGGTAATTTCTCCGACCCATAATGCCACATCAGAATGACGAAGATTGTCAATGCACCGATCATGTTAACGAGAATACCTCCCATAATGATCAGTAAGCGTTGCCAAGCCGGCTTGGAGCGAAACTCCCATTCCTGCGGTTCTGCCTCCAGATCATCCGTCGTGTGGGTCTCATCCACCATGCCGGCAATCGCGCAATATCCGCCGAAAGGCAACCATCCTATACCCCACTCTGTGTTTTCGGGGTGTTTATTCCATTCTTCGTCCTCGTTTTTGGCAAAGAACTTGACATGCCATTGACCGTCAAACTTTTTCAGACGCAAAAGGCTGAACTTGGGGTTAAAGAACATATAGAATTTCTCCACACGCACGCCGAAGATGCGCGCGAGGGTGAAATGTCCCAACTCGTGAATCATCACTAAGAAGGACAAGGCTAATACCAATTGAATTGCTTGTATCACAAGAATTAAAAATTAAAAATTACGAATTAAAATTATAAATAATCTTCAGCAATGCGTCGTGCTTCGGCGTCGGAAATGACATAATCTTCGTACGCAGGCTTTGCGATAAAGGATGCATTGTCCATCGTTTTTTCAATGATGTCGGACATTTGCAAGAAACCGCATCGTCCTTCGCGGAAAGCGAGATTTGCTACTTCATTGGCGGCATTGAGGACACAGGGCATGTTTCCTCCCCGGCGCATGGCTTCATAGGCGAGCGCCAAGTTCGGGAATCGTGCCAAGTCGGGCTCCTCAAACGTGAGTGCGCCTAAGGAGAAGAGGTCCGCACGAGGGAAATCGCTTTTCA